>ENA-OWNT01003648-OWNT01003648.1-seawater-metagenome-genome-assembly--contig:-NODE-3648-length-14295-cov-6.582782_pt1 | contig 14295 bp, 11 predicted proteins | sample MGYA00238136_ERZ651165 | MGnify/ENA primary metagenome ERZ651165 (study PRJEB26861, sample SAMN08777766) | seawater metagenome | isolation source: coastal seawater | place: USA: Florida | collected...
CCTTCGCCATTCCGCCTTCGCCGAGGAGGCTCAGCAGTCTGTAGCGTCCGAAGGGAATCCCCTCTGGCATGCGTCGGTTCCGGGGGTTCGAGGGCCTCTGAACCCATGCAGTCTACGTGCTCGGGGGGCGTTTCCGCCACCTCCCGGGTCGGCTGATGCCCGACTCGGCGGTGGAAGGACGCCTCAGCGCAGGCCGCGCGCTGCCTCACGTGCCCGCGCAGAGAGCACGACGGCACCTGAATCCGCGCACGCATCAGCGATGCGGTCGAGGAGGTCGGCGGCCTCGGGCTGGGCCGCGGGCGCCCGCGACAGAGCGCCGATCACGCGGTCGAGACGCCCCGCCAGCTCGGGCGCCCCGAGGGCCGCCTCCGCATAGGCCAGCGTCAGCTCCCAGGGCGCGGCCAGCCACGGGGGCAGGCGCTCCGCCCGCTTCATCGCCATCAGCCGGTCCCGGGCCTCTTCCGCCCGCCCGTCGGTGGTGTCGAGCACCGCGAGGTTCAGCTCCGCGACGAGCGGCTCGGGCCCGTCGACGTGCGCGGCGAGGGCGACGGCGGCCTCGTAGTGCCGTCGGCCCGCCGCCAGGTCTCCTGCGACGCGGCGCAGCTCACCGAGCTCGTTGTGGACCCGGGCCAGCATCGGCTTGCGCCCGAGCGCGCCCGCGAGCGTCAGGCACTCCCGGAGGTGCGCGGCGGCGGCGTCGAGGTCCCCGGCGCGGCGCTCGGTCCAGCCGAGATCGAAGAGCGTCGTGACGATGCCGGGGCGGTGGTTCGCGGACCGGGCGGCTCCCAAGGCGATGCGGAGGAGGCGCAGGGCGTCGGCGTGATCCCCCGCGCGGGTGGTGAGGAACCCGAGGCTGACCGCCACGACGTAGCGGTCGTGCGGCGTGCTGACCGCGGCGAGCAGCGCGTCCCCGTCCAGGCTCGGGGGCTCGAGGTCCGGGACCACGTCGGCCAGCCGGCCCAGCGTCGAGGCCGTACGCGCCAGCTCGCAGGCCGAGTCCGGGAGTCCCTGTTCGTGGAGCGCGGCCGCTGCCTGGAGGAACGGAAGGGCGTCCGCGTACCGGCCCAGAGCCACGAGGCTGCGCCCCAGCGCCGACTGGGCGCGCGCCGTCAGCGCCGGCCCTGCGGCCCCGTCCAGCAGCGCGCGGAGCTGCTCCTGCGCTTCGTCGTGGTGGCCCAGGAGCTGGTTGGCCCGGGCGGCGAGCTCGAGCGCGGTCTCACGGGTCGGACCAACGGCGTGCTCGAGCGCGGACCGGAGCAACGCGCGCGCCTCCCCGAGGTTCCCCGCCCCGAGCGCCTGGCGGCCCGCCCGCAGCGCGGGCTCGGGCAGCAGCTCCGACGCCCCGCAGCCCTGCAGGAGCCGGACCGTGGCCGCGGCGAACCGCTCCCGCAGGGGATCACGTGCTCCGAGGACCCACTCGGCGATGGCCCGCGCAGTACGACGTCCGCGGCGGCTCGCAAGCAGGCCATCGACGAGCGTGTCCACCATCAGCGGGTGCGGCAGCCGGACGAGGTCGTCGGCCCGGCCGCCCGCCTCTTCCAGCGCGCCGGCGCCGATGAGCGCGTCCAGGAGATCGTCCAGCGCCGCCTCGTCCATCGGGGCGCCGGCGATCCCCGCCCCCAGCACATCCGCCAGGACGTCGACAGGCACGGCAGGGCCCAGCGCGGCGATGACGTGAAGGACCGCGCGGGCCCCGTCGGCATCGGCGCAGGCCGTGACCGCGTCGGACAGGCGCGCGTCCATCATGTCGCGCAGGCTGCCGGGCAGCACGTCGCGAAGCATGTCGCCTTCCACGAGGTCCAGCCTCCCGCCGACGGACACGAGGTGTCCGCTGTCCAGGAGATGACGCAGCAGGTGGGCGGCGACGAGGGGCGAGCCTCCCGCCCGCGAAGCGATGCGCGCTGCGGCCACGCGGGTCAGGGGGAGCGCCTGCCCGGCGAGATCGGCGATGTCCGCGTCCGCCAGCGGAGCCAGGCCGATCCGATACACGACGTCGCCTTGCTGCCGGGACAGCGTCGTCCAGACGTCCGTGTCGGCCGCCTCGCCCGTGCGGGTCGCGAGGATGAACAGCGGGAACGGGTCGAGGCGCTGCGCCGCCGCCAGCTGCTCGAGCACCCGGGCCCCATCGGGACCGGCGCGGTCGACGGCGTCCAGCCAGAGCACCACCGGACGCACCCCCGCGAGAACGCGGAGCGCGCGCTCGAGCAGGGGCACCCGCCATTCGGTCGCGTGATCCGCCTGCGCCTCGGGCCGCAGCCAGCCCAGGAGCGCGTCCCGCTCCTGGGTCGAGAGCCCGCCGCCGGACGCCGCCGGGCCGATGGCGACCTCCAACCGCGCGCGCAGGCCATCCCCGCCCAGCGCGCGTGCCTCGAGCAGATCCTCCACCGCCTGGCGCACCGCAGCGTGAGGAAGGGCGTCCGACACCGCCGAGCCGCGCCCGACCCAGACTTGGCCATCCTCCTCACACCGGTCGGAGAACTCTTCGGCGAGCCGCGACGTGCCCACTCCGGAGGGCCCCTCCAGGATGGCGATGCGTCCGTGGCCCCGGCGGGAGTCCTCCAGGAGCTGGCCGAGGCGAGCCCGCTCCGCGATCCGCCCCACGAACGGGAGGACGACGGGCAGGCGCGGAGGCCCGCCGACCTCGATCGGCGGCTTCGGCGCGGACGCTTCCTCGATCTGGGCGGGGCTGAGCTCCACCGTCTGCGGAAGCCCAGGGGCGGGGCGGGGTCGGGGCGCGCCCCGCAGCGCGCGGAGCTCGGAGCGCATGGCCCCAGCGCTCTCGGGTCGGTCGTGTGGATCCTTCGCCAGCCCACGGGCCACGAAGAGGCGGAGCGCCTCGGGGACCCGCAAGCCGGACCGGGGGCGCAGCGCAGGAGCCTGCATGTAGGCGTGCCCGCGCATCACGTCCGCGACCGCGCCGGTGAACGGCGGGCGCCCCGACAGCCATTCGTACAGCACGACCGCCGCCGCATACAGGTCGGCCGGGGGCCCCACCGGATGCCCCAGCGCCTGCTCCGGAGCCATGTAGAGCGGCGTGCCCACCACCGTCCCCTCGCGGGTGATGCGCTCCTCCCCCTTCCGCGCCTGCCGCGACCGGGCGCGCTCCTCCTGGAGCACCTGCTCGATCGAGTCGGGGAGCGTGCCGCCCGCCACCGGCTGGATGGCGGATCGACTGGCGGAGGTGAGCCCGGTCTTGATGACCGCCGCGATCCCGAAGTCCACCAGTACGAGCTGGCCGGGCTTCCCGCCGCGCACGAGCATGTTCGCGGGCTTGAGATCCCGATGGAGCACCCCACGCGCGTGCGCCGCCGCGAGGCCCGCGAGCACCCCGTCGAGCGCGTCGAGCACCTCGTCGAGGGACCGCATGCCGTCGCGGATCCAGGCGTCCGCGGTGGGTCCGGGGACCAGCTCCATGACCAGGAAGGGGGCGCCGTCGGCCGTCTCGCCGTAGTCGTGGACCTGGACGACGTGAGGGTTCTGGATCCGCGCGACCGCGCGGGCCTCGCGATGCAGGCGTCGCCTCGCTCGGCTGTCCACCTCGGTCCCCGCGCGCAGGACCTTGACCGCCACATCGCGCTCCAGCCAGACCTGCCGCGCGCGATACACCGACCCCATCGCGCCGCCTCCGAGGAGTCCGCGCACGGCGTAGCGACCCGCCAGGAGCGAGCCGATCAAGGGGTCTGAGGGGTCCGGCACCGATCGATCATGCCGGGGCGCCGGTCACGCTGCCATCTGGCGAGGGGGTCAGCGCCCGCAGCCCCCGCTGGGCTCACTGCGGCTGGCGGGCTGGCCCGGGAACACCCCGACGGCGATCGGCACCGCGGTGCCCCCCGGCTCGTGCACCGCGACCGACCCGCTCTTCACCCACATCTGGGACGAGGGTCCGCCGTCCAGGTTGAGCGCGTCTACGCAGCCCTGCTCCTTCATCCAGGTCGCGAGGGCCGACGCCTGCACGCTCCCGGACGTCACCAGGGCGAGCACGCCGCCGCCGGCCTGCACGCAGAGAGCCGTGCGGCGCGCCGACTGCGGCTTCAGGCCCAGCACCTCGCCGCCCACCACCAGGCGCGGACCCACCTGGAACGCCTGCTGGACGCCGTCGGGGGTGCCGTACTCGGAGGTGTGCACGACGTGGGGGCCGGATCCGTCGACGTAGAACACCCCCCAGTCGGCGCGCCGGAGCTTCTGCGTGCGCTTGCCGTCCACCACGAGCAGCCCCATCGGGCTGCCGTCGATGTCGAAGAAGGGTCCGTTGAACACCGCCGCTGCTCCCGACGCCGCGGCGAACTCCTCGACCGTCATCGCCGTCTTGCCCCAGGTGCGGGAGTCCAGGACGCGGATCGCGGCGGTGCGCGTCGAGATCTGAAGCACGTGCGCGTCGGCGCTCGCGACCTTCATGGCCCGGTAGACGAGATCGGAGTCCTGCCCGTCGGCGGGACGCACGGCGATCCCCGCGGTGAGCAGGGCGAGGGCGAGGACGGACGCGCGGAGTCGGCTCATGGGGACCAGGGTCGGGGGCGTCCGATCAACCCCTGGAGGGGTCGCCGTATGCCACCTCGCGGAACGCATCCAGCCGATCACGGTCCTGCTGGACCCCGCCTTCCCAGTCCCGCAGGGCGGCGATCGAGTCCGCGAGCCGACTCCAGCCCGCCGGATCCCGATCCCGGTTGATCTCCTCCACGGCGTGCTTGATGCCGTCGAGGGCGTCCTGCGCGCCCGACACATCGTCGGCGATCTCCTGCCAGGCCGAGGCGTGGCTGGCCTCGTCCTCGCCGGGGCGGAACGCCTCGACCTCCCGGCGGAGGATCCGCAGCGCGTTGCCGCCCTCCTCGATCCGTCGGCGGTGGTCCTCCAGGAGGCGCCCCAGATCCAGGCCGTGCCGGCGGCCCGGGGGTTGGTAGATGGTGGGGAGCGGCCGCAGCTCGCCGGTGGCGGTGGCCGCCGCCTGCACCAGCGGAGCGTCGTGGAGGATGCGCTCGAACAGCGCCTCCTCGAAGTCGGAGACCTCCTCCGCGGTCCACTCGGCGGGGAGCAGGACGGCGGGCGGAGCGCCCCGCTCGACGAGCGACAGAAGCAGCCCCATCCGCCGATCCGTCGTGTCCGCGTCGGAGGTGCGCGCGACGACGTAGAACCGCACCTCGAGGTTCGCCAGCAGCCGGGAGGTGAGCTCGAGCACGTCGGACCGGGGGGACCGGGGGTCGTCGCTGTCCGCCGGAAGGGACGTGATGTGGAGGAAGACGGCGTCGTAGCGGCCGCGGGGCGGCTCGTCCTCGAGGGCCGGCCAGCTGGAGAACGCGTGGTGCGCGACCTGCAGCCCAGCCCCGACACCGAACTCGTCCGCGAGGCGAGTCAGCCTTGCCGCCAGCGGCCTCCCCTCCCCCGTGGCGCCCTCCTGCTCGAGGACGAGCACGGACACCGGGAGCCGAGGCAACCGGGCGAGAACGGGGCACGGTGCTGAGGCCTCGACGACCTTCAGCTCGGGGTACTCTGCGTCCGACATGGTTGCGAGCCGCCCGAGTATAGCGATGTCCGACGGAAGGCCCGAGGGGTGTTGATCGGGCTGCTCGCAACTCTGGGCGCCCTGACGCTGGTGATCGGTGTCGCGATCGTGACCGCGCCGACCCGGACGCCGGACGTGGTCCCCGCCTGGGGCCCCCTGAACACCGGGCAGATCGAGCAGGCGGTGCGCGCTGCCCTCCAGACAACCGCGCGCGATCCCCAGCTCCTCGAGCTCGCCCGCCACCACGCCTTCGACCGCGCCGCCCGCGACTACTCCGGGCCACAGTCGCCCGAAGGCGAGGATCACGCGGACCGGCGTCGGCGCCTGGCCCCGACGCTCGTGGGCGTGACCACGGAGTGGAACGTCGGATTCCAACGGACCGCGGGCACCCGGGAGGACGAGGTCGCGCGCCAGGTCCTCGCCGCGCTCCCCGAGGAGGCCCGGCAGGGAGACGGAGCGCTCGAAGTCGGAGCAGCCGTGGAGCAGGGGCGGGTGGCCGTCACGGTCGTGCGCGGCGCCCGCCTCGCGACCCTGGACGAGCCGCCGGTGCTGGGCGTCTCCGGCGGACTCTGGAGCCTGCGCGGCCACATGGCCGGGGGACGCGCGCCGGACCTGTTCGAGGCCATCGTCCACCACGACGGCGTGGCGCTGCCGCCCATCCGCAGCGCGCTGCGTGGCGATCCCCCCGACGACGCCGACCGCCCCCTGCCCTTCCTCGTCGATCTGACGCTGCCCGACGGCGCGGATCCCCTCCGCGTCGAGCTCCGCGCCGACGGCGTCACCGTGCTCGAGGTGCCCGTCCGTACCTGATCTTCTGTTCAAGGATTCCCTGGCCACGCCGTTGCGCGATGCATTGATTCGGCAGGCCGGAGGACGGATGAGGGTCACGAGCAGCACGATCGTTCTCGCGAGCCTGGCCCTGGCCGGCTGTGACGTCAGCCCGTTCGCGGGATTGGGATCCGGGTCCACGTTCGGCACGGTCGAGGCCGCCTGTGGCTCGGCGGCGCCCACGGGAGACCCCGACGCGTCCCAGGCCCAGATCGACGGACTCTGGCGACTCAACTGCCACCGCCGCCTCGCCGGTCTGCCCGAAGCGAGCCTCGATCCCCTCCTCAATCGCTCCGCCCAGGCCCACGCCGACTACATGCTGGCCACCGGCGAGTACGGACACGAGCAGTCGGATCCCGGGCACCCGAGCTGGACGGGCACGACCGCTGAAGACCGCGCGGCGGCCGCGGGCTACGCGCTCGACACGAGCGGAGACCAGCTCGCTGAGGTCATCGGGTTCCGATCGGAGGGTGCGGACGCGGTCTTCGCCGTCGACAACTGGATCAACACGGTCTACCACCGAGAGCCGCTGCTGGTTCCGCAGCTGGGCGCGATCGGGTTCGGGGAGGCCGGGATCTACGACGTGATGGAGCTCGTGGCGCCCTGGTCCGACCCGCAGGTGGAGCTCGCCATCTACCCCGCGCGGGGGCAGTCCGACGTCCCGACCACGTTCGATTCCGACACGGAGACGCCGGACCCGGTGCCCGATGCGGGACTGGTGGGCCCACCGATCACCGTGTCCGTCCTGGCGGATGGTTGGACGGCCGACCACGACCCGTACGCGCTGACGGTGGTGTCGGCGAGCCTCGTCACCACGGCCGGCACGGCGGTCCCCGTCACGGTGCGGACGCCGGCGGAGGATCCGTGGTTGATGCGGATGGTGGCGTTGATCCCGCTGGAGCCCCTGACGGGGTCGACCACCTACGAGGTGGAGGTCACGCTGGCGGTGGCCGGCGTGGAGCGGGTGGAGAGCTGGGCGTTCGCGACCCGGGCCGCGGAAGACGCCGAGTGAACTAGCGGCGGCCCGTGGGGTTCGGCTTGGCCAGGTCGATGACCAGGTTCCGGTTGCCGATGGACGCGCCAGCGAGGGCGGTGCGCGAACGGACCGCCAGCTCGTGGGAGTCGAGCTCCACGAAGCCGAAGCCCTTCGACAGGCCCGTGGCGCGATCCATGATCACGCGGACCGAGGCCGGCTCGATGCCAGCCTGCATGAAGAGCTCCCGGACGTCGTCGTCCGTGCAGGAGTAGGGGAGGTTGCCGACGTAGAGTCGAGCGGACATGAAGCGGCCTTTCCCGCAGCGGGCGCCGCGGTGGTCTTTTGAAGAGGGGGGCGACTAGCGCTGGCGGTACGTGATGCGGCCGCGCGTCAGATCGTACGGAGAGACCGCCACGATGACGCGATCACCACGGAGCACGCGAATGCGGAACTTGCGCATCTTCCCGCCCAGGTGGGCGAGGACCTCGTGGTCGTTGTCGGTGACCACCCGGAACGTGCCGCCAGGGAACACCTCCTTGACGGTTCCTTCCATCTCGATCGCGTCGTCGTTCGCCATTCAGTCCTCTTCGTCCAGGTCCCGGAAATGAAAACGCCCGGCCGGGGTGGCTCGGGCGGCCGAAACCAGTAGCGGCGGCAAGCTAACCAGGGGCCCTCCCACCGTCAAGGGTTCCGGATTGACCTACAGTCCAGCGATGGCGCGACTTCGACCCGGACAGCAGCTCTCCGTGAGCTTCGACCACTGGAACACCCGCGCGGACGCCGTGACGATGGTGGACGGCATCGCCCTGCGGGTGCCTGGCGGCATCCCCGGCGAGACCGCCGACGTCGAGGTGATCGCCCAGAGCCGCGGAGGCCCCGTCGCATGGGCGCGGTTGATCGACATCACCTCTCCCTCGCCGGACCGGCGGGAGCCCCCCTGCGCCCTCGAGGGCACCTGCGGCGGATGCGGACTGCAGCACGTCGACGGCGGGCGCTTCGCCCGGGTCGTGGAGAGCGCGCTGCGGGAGGCGCCGGAGCTCGCGGCGGTCCTCGCTCCGCCGGAACGATGGATCCACAGCGCGCCGTGGGGTTGGCGCCACAAGGCCGTGCTGCTGCCGGCGCGGCGGAAGGGCGCCCTGCAGCTCGGCGGGTACGCGCGCGGGAGCCACGACGTCGTCGATCTGCCCAGCTGCGGGGTGCTGGCGCCCGGGCTCCGTCATGCCCGCGCAGGGCTCCTCGCCCGGCTCGGCGTGCATCGGAAGCTGCCCCTCAGCCCCCCCGGAGACGCGGTGAAGCCCGGGGCGCTGCGGTCGCTGATCCTGCGCGGCGCACGGGACGGCCGGGTGCTGGCCACGGCCGTCGTGTCGGCCCCCAACCTGTTGGTGCAGCGGGCGCTCACCGACGCGGTCGCGGCGGGAGAGATCGCGGGCGCGTTCGAGCAGGTGCACGACGCGCCCGGGGACGCGGTCCAGGGACCGGGACCCGCCCGCCACCTCGCCGGAGAGGAGGCGTTGACGGAGACGATCGCGGACGTCGCCCTCCCGCTGCTCCCCCTGGCGTTCTTCCAGGTGAATCCGGGGGTGCTCGAGCACATGGTCGTCGCGCTCCGGGACGCGATCGGAGCGGCGGATCGGATCGTCGATGCGTACTGCGGCGTCGGCGCGCTGGGGCTCGCGGTGGCGGCCGGCATCGGCACGGGGACCGTCACCGGCTGCGACGTGGTGCCATCGGCCATCGCGGCGGCCACCGACGCGGCCGGGGCGCTCGGGATCGTCGCGGAGTACCACCAGGGCCGGCCGGAGGACCTGGATCCGCCAGCCGAGGACGATGTGGTCCTGCTCGATCCCCCGCGCAAGGGGTGCAGCGCGGCCGCGCTTCGGGTGCTGGGCACCGCGCGGCGCCTGGTCTACGTCTCCTGCGGGACGAGCTCGTTCATTCGCGATGCGCGGCGCCTGATGGAGGCGGGCTACCGCCCCGTCGAGATCCTGCCGGCGGAGATGCTGCCGTACACCCCGCACGTCGAGTGGATCGCCCGGTTCGAGCGGGCCTGAGCCGCGGCCTCAGTCGGACGCGTCGGTGACCGTCGGGTCCAGCGTCTCGGGAGAGCTGTCCAGGTCCGGATCGCTGATGACCGGCGCGCTCTGGGTGGACTCACCCGCCCGGTCCTTCAGGGGCGGCAGCGCGTCCTCGGCCACCTGCACCTGGTCGCGCCCCGCGTTCTTCGCGCTGTACAGGGCAGCGTCCGCGCGGGCGATCCAGGCGTCGATCGGCTCTCCCATCCCCCGCAGCGCGACGCCCTGCGAGGCCGTCACCGCTACTCCGTGGACGACGTCGTCCAGATCGATGCTCGCGATCGCGACGCGGATCCGGGCCGCGGCGTCCGTGGCCTGGTGGGTGCCCGTGTCCTGGAGGACCAGCAGGAACTCCTCCCCCCCGTAGCGGACGGCGAAGTCCGTCCCACGCAGCGTCTTGTTCACGGCCCGCGCGGCGCGCCGGATGACGACGTCGCCCACGAGGTGGCCGTGCTCGTCGTTGATGCTCTTGAACCGATCGAGATCGAGCAGGATGCAGCTCAGCGGCTGCCTCCGTTGCTCGGCGACATGCACGATGCCCGGGAGCCGGTCCGTCACGAAGGCGCGCGTCAGCAACCCAGTGAGCGGGTCCTTCGCGGCCGCGGCGAGCCGGGTGGAGAGGCCGGAGGCGTACCGGATCTCTTCGTCGCTCATCCACTGGAAGCGGAGCAGCGCGTCGCCCATCCGCACCTTGTCGCCGTTGTCGAGCCAGATCGACTGGACCTCGGACCCGTTGACGAGCACGCCGTTGGTGGACTTGTTGTCGTCGATGCGCACGCCGCGATCGTCGCCGCGCGAGGCCACCACCGCGATGGCGTGGTAGCGGGAGACCGACGCCGTGTTGATGCGCACGTCGGCGTCTTCCGACCGGCCGATGCGGTGGGCGCGCCGGCTGGTGTCCAGGACGTACAGGACCCCGATCGAGGGTCCCTCCACCACCGTGAACGTGGGCGTCAGGACCCGATCGCCACGGCGCCGCAGCCGGCGGCCGTCCTTGATCACCTGGGTCCGGGGGTCGTCAGCCATGCAGTCCAGTCTACGAAGAACGGCGGCCCGGGAAACCGGACCGCCGCTCCATTTCGGAATCCTGCGCGAAGACTAGAGGTTCTTGCGCGTGATCTCTTCGTCGATGACCTCGGCGAAGGCCTCGAACGGGCGGGCGCCGTTCACGAAGACACCGTTGATGAAGAACGCGGGCGTGCCACTGACGCCAGCCATCTCACCGGTCTTCTTGTCGTTGTCGACCCGCTCCTTGTACTTGTTGGACGTCAGGCACGCGTCGAAGGCGGCCGCGTCGAGACCGACCTCGGCCGCGTACTTCTTCAGGTCCTCGTCCTTCTGGGCGCGCTGGTTCTGGAAGAGCACGTCGTGGTACTCCCAGAACTTGCCCTGATCCTGGGCGCAGTAGCTGGCCTCGCCCGCCCGCGGGGCCTCCTTGTGCATGGGCAGCGGGAAGTTGCGGAAGACGATGGCGACCTTGTCACCGTACGTCTCCTGCACCTGGGCGAGCGTCGGGTTGACGCGGCTGCAGTACGGGCACTGGAAGTCGGAGTACTCGACGATCTGGATGGGAGCGCTCATCGCGCCCTTGACCGGGTCGGCGTCCGTGAACGCGACATCGAAGCGGAGCGGCTCGAGGAAGACCTCGACGCCCGCCGCGGCCCGGAGGCCACCGATGAACGCGGTGCGCGCGTCCTGCTGCTTCTTCTTGCCGAGGTAGTCCTTGATGCGCGGGGCCATGCGCTCGTAGTCGACGTCGCCGCGCGGGGGGTTCTTCTCGAAGAACTCGCGGGCCTCCTCGTCCGTCACCTCGGCGGCGGCGGCCTCGGCGGCCATCAGCTCGTCCACGGTGATCTCCCGCTTCTTGGCTTCCGCCTCGAGGAGCTGGGTGTCGATCATCTCGTCGAGCGTCTGCTTGCGGATCTCGTAGGCCTGCGTCTTGAGGCGGACGAGCCGCGCCGCGGCCTTCTCGTCGAGCTGGGAGTAGGTGATCTCGGTGCCGGAGACCTTCGCGGCCACACCCGTCAGGGTGGGGATGAGCTCGTCACCGCCGCCGCCCTGGGAGGCCGAGGCCGAGACCGCCGCCGGCGCGGCAGAGTCTGCCGGAGCGCTGGAGGTGCCGGCATCGCCGGTGCTGCTGCCGCCACCACAGCCAATGGCCAGGGCGAGCAGCATGGTGAGTCCGATACGGGGGCTGATCAGTCGCATGTAGGGTGCCTCGGTTCTCTGCCAGTGCGGAAAGCGCGGCATGCTAACATCGCGTCTTCCCTCAGTCATCCGTTTTGAAGTCCGCCTGGCCGGTCCCTTCCGGCAGGCGGCGGTATCCTGCCCTCGAAATCCGGACCGCGCTCGGTCCGGTCGAGACCAAGCCAACCCACCATCCTCCTCGGGGATTCCAGTGACGCCCAGGGCACTCAAAGATCACGGTCGCGAGATCATCGAAACCGCGAAGGACCACCTCGTCGCCGCGCTCGCCGCGGCCCCCGCCACCGGCTGGACGGCCGTGCAGTGGGCGGAGGCGGCCGGCGTTCTGCTCGACGGAGCGAAGTTCCCGGCGGTCCTCACCCACCACGTGGCCCCGGTCCTGGTCGGCGAAGGCCGGGCGAAGGTCGTCGAGGACGACGGCGGGCTCAAGCGCTACGGCGCGGCCCCGCCCCCGGCTCCGGTGCGTGTCGAGGGCGGGCTCGCCCACGCCACAGCGGCTCCGCAGGTGTGGCATCCCACCACCGACGAGCCCGCCGTGCGCGACGACGACGAGCTCATCCATTCGGCTCCGGTCATCGCTTCGGAGCATGGCCCCACCTGAGGGTTGACCCCTCCGGGGGACTGCCTTATGGTCCCGCTCCCGTCGGAAACGATGGTGTTGACCATGTGCACCCGTGGCTCAGCTGGATAGAGCATCGGACTACGAATCCGGAGGTCACAGGTTCGAATCCTGTCGGGTGTACCAGACAATACGAAGCCCCCTCTGAGCTGCTCGGAGGGGGCTTCGTCGTTCTGGCCCTGCTCCAGGCAACCGCGCTGCGCGCCGTCGAACGCGCTAGCCAGCCGGACCTGGCAGCGACCACTTCGCCGTCGGCTGAGTCACGACCGCGTCAGCCCTCCACGCCCCCCGGGATCCACGAGTGGGGGGGGCGCTCGTCGAGCGTGCTAAACCAATGCCTTCTCGCTGGCACCAGCCCCCGACTGGGCGGCAGCGCCCCCAATCCACCATCGACGAAAGACCGCTGAGGTGACCTACGACCGTTCAGACGACGACCTGAAGACCGCCGCGGCGGACGCGCGGACGCGCGTTCGGGAGCTCCTTCCCCACCTCCTCTCGGGCCGGCACGTCCTGGACACGGACACCCGATACCTCGCGATCGACGAGGCCGCGACGATCCATGGGGGGCGGGCTGCGGACGAGCTGGTCGGGCAGACGCTCCGGGACCACTTCCCGGGATTCGCGCAGACCGCGCTCGGTGCGGCGATCCTCCGCTGCCTCGACGTCGGAGCGCCCACTTCCCTGACCTGTGATCGCCTGCTCCCCGGCGGGCGAGGTGCCAGGTTCGAGGTCCGCGTCGAACGGATCGCCGAAGGCGTCGCCGTGCACTCGATCGACGTCGGCCAGCTCCAGTGCGCCGAGCGCGCCCTCGAGGCTGCAGAGCCGGCCTCTCACGGCCAGCAGGCCGGGCCCCCGGCCGGGAGCCCAGAGTTCAGGAGCCCCTGGCAGGACTCCGAACCCCCATACCAAGCGTTCTTCGCCCACAGCTTCGACGCGCTGTTGCTGACCGAGCCGGGCGGCGTGGTGATGGCCGCAAATCCGGCCGCCTGCCGCCTGTTCGGTCTCGACCAGAGTGAGTTGGTGGGAGCGGGCCAGCGGACTCTCGTCGACTCCACCGATCCCCGCGCCGCCGAGTTGCTCGCGGCGCGGGCACGGGACGGCCGGGTCGTGGGCCGCGTGCGGCTGCGGCGAAAGGGGGGCGACACGTTCGAAGCCGAGCTCAGCTCGGTCCTCTTCGAAACCCCAGCGGGGACCAGGACCAGCGTGGTCATTCGAGACGTCAGCGACCTGGTCGAGGCCCAGACCGCGCTCCGGGAGAGCGAGTCGCGGTACCGGCTCCTCCTGGAACACGCACCGGTCGGCATCGCGGTGCACGTCGGCGGCGTCGTCGCGTTCGCGAATCCCGCAGGCGCGGAGGTCCTCCGCTACGACTCGCCCGAACAACTCGTCGGAGTGCCGATCGCCGACGTCGTGCATCCGGACTGCTGGGACGACGCGCACGCGCGGATCGGGAGGCTCCTGGCGGGCGAGAGCGGGCTCTATCCGACCGTCGACCGGTACCTGCGCAGGGATGGGTCCGTGGCGGACGTGGAGGTCATGGCGGTGCCCCTCGAGTACGGGGGCAGACCAGCAGTCCAGGTCATCATCACCGACATCTCCGAACGGCTGGCGCTGGAGCGCGCGCTGCACTCCAGCAACGAGAAGTACGCAACCTTCTTCGAGATGCTCCCCTTCCCGGCCTCGCTGGCCAGAGCGCCGGAAGGGGCCATCGTGGAGATCAACCAAGCGTTCGAGGCTGCCTTCGGCATCCCGCGCAGCGAGGCGATCGGCAAGACCTCGATCGAGCTTGGGCTCTACGTCGACCCGGGGCGCAGGGCACAGTCGGTCGAGGAAGCGCTGGGGTCGAGGCGGGTGCGCGGGGTCGAGCTGACGCTCAACACGCGCCACGCCGGGCCCCGCGAGTACTTCGTCCGGTCCGCGACCGTCACGATCGAAGGCGTCATCCACTCGGTCCAGACCGCGCAGGACATCACCGAGCGCCGCGAGGCCGAGGAGGCGGTGGCCCTGGCCCAGGCCCGGCTGGTCAAGACGGCCTCGCAGCTGCAGACCGCGCTGGATACCATGCCCAGCGGCCTGGTGCTCTATGACCACCGGCAGC
>ENA-OWNT01003649-OWNT01003649.1-seawater-metagenome-genome-assembly--contig:-NODE-3649-length-14294-cov-5.402687_pt1 | contig 14294 bp, 12 predicted proteins | sample MGYA00238136_ERZ651165 | MGnify/ENA primary metagenome ERZ651165 (study PRJEB26861, sample SAMN08777766) | seawater metagenome | isolation source: coastal seawater | place: USA: Florida | collected...
AGGCGGCGCCACCGGCCGGTCGGGCCGCGGGCGTGAAGCCGGAACCCGCGGAGGGCAGGGCGGGAGACGGCGCGCTCGACGTCGGCGTGGCGCTCGGACCCGAAGCGGGACCCGCGGCCGGAGCTGCGCTCGGGGCGGGCGCTGCGGGCGCCTCGGCCACGGTGTCCACGACGTCCTCGGCGTTCTTGACGATGTAGCCGATGGTGGCGCCCACGGGGACGCTCGTGTCCTCCTCCACCAGCGGGCCGGACAGGAAGCCGCTCGCGAACGCCTCCACGTCCATGACGGCCTTGTCGGTCTCCACCTCGGCGAGCACATCGCCGCGGGCGACCGGATCGCCGGGCTTCTTGCTCCAGGCGACGAGGAGGCCCTCCTCCATCGTCGCGGTGAGCTGCGGGATCAGGATCGGGGTGGTGTCGGCCATGGGAGCGGGCCCCTACTTCCCGAACATCGCGAGGACGGCCTTGATGACGTCCTCGTGGTCCGGGATCACGAGCTTCTCGAGGTTGCGGGCGTACGGGATCGGGGTGTTCAGGGCAGAGACGCGCGCAGGCGGCGCGTCCAGCTCCCAGAAGCACTCCTCGTTGATGATGGCCATGACCTCCGAGCCCACCCCGACGGGCGCCTCGGCCTCCTCGACGATGATGGCGCGGTGCGTCTTGCTGACGCTGGCCTTGATGCCTTCGCGGTCCAGGGGCGACAGCGAGTACAGATCCACCACCTCGCACTCGATGCCCTGCTTCGCGAGCTCCTCGGCGGCGCGCAGGCTCCAGTGGACCGAGATGTTGTATCCGAACAGGGTCACGTCCCGACCCGGCCGGGCCACGGTGGAGCCCTCCAGCGGGTGGAAGAACTCCTCGTCCGGCACCTCGCCCTTGAGGTTGTACATGGCCTCGTGCTCGTTGATGAACACGGGGTCGTTGCACCGGATGGCCGACTTGAGCATCCCGTAGGCCTGCATCGGGTTGCTCGGCGTCACCACCCGCAGCCCCGCGATGCCCATGAACACCTTCTCCATCCGGGCGCTGTGCTGCGCGGCCAGCTGGTGGGCCGTGCCACCCGCGGATCGCACGACCACGGGGCACATGAGCTGCCCGCCGGACATGTAGCGGATCTTCGCGGCGCTGTTGAACAGCTGGTCCATCGCGAGCCAGGCGAAGTTCACGGACATGATCTCGACGACGGGGCGCACCCCGAGCATCGACGCGCCGGTGGCGATCCCCATGAAGCTGCCCTCGGAGATGGGCGTGTCGATGACGCGCTCCTCGCCGTAGGTGTCGTACAGACCGAGCGTGGCCTTGTAGGTGCCGCCGGCCACGCCGACGTCCTCGCCCATCACGATGACCATGTCGTCGCGGGTCATCTCTTCGTCGTGCGCGCGGCGCACGGCATCCCAGAACTGCATCTGTGCCATTACTGGTGCCCTCCCGGAGGCGGGTTGACCCACGGGTCGTCCTTCACGAGGACGTACTCGAGGAGGTCGGCGGGATCGGGATCGGGTGAGGAGTCGGCGAATGGGACGATCTCGTCCTCGATCTGCCGGAGGATCTCCTCTTCCCACTGGTCGAGCTCGGCGCGGGTGATCGCGCCTTCGGCTTCGAGCTTGCTGAACGTGATCTCGATGGGATCACGCTGCTTCCAGTCGTCCACCTCGTCCTTGCTGCGGTACTTGCCCGAGTCGGACATGGAGTGGCCGCGGAAGCGGTACGTCTTCAACTCCAGGAAGTAGGGCGTGCGGGTGTTCCGCACGTGGTCGACGGCGACCTTCGCCTTCGCGTACACGGCGTCGAGATCCTGCCCATCGGCGAAGTCGCTGGGGATCCGGTAGCCGGACACGCGCTTGTACTGGTCCAGCTCGGCGGTGCTGCGCTGGATCGACGTGCCGATGCCGTACAGGTTGTTCTCGCAGACGAAGAGCACGGGGAGCTTCCAGACCGACGCCATGTTCAGCGTCTCGTGGAAGGTGCCCTGGTTGTTGGCCGCGTCCCCGAGGAAGCAGATGGCGATAAGGTCGTCGCGCTTCTGCATCTTCAGCGCCATGGCGAGGCCGGCGGCGAGTGGGAAGGGCCCGCCCACCAGCGCGTACCCGCCCATGAAGTGCTTCTCGACGTCGAAGATGTGCATCGACCCGCCGAAGCCCTTCGAGGACCCGGTGGCCTTGCCGTACAGCTCGGCCATCACTTCCTTCGGGTCCGCGCCGCACACGAGGGCGTGTACGTGGTCCCGATAGCCCGTGATGACGTAGTCCTCGCCGGGCTTTGCGGCGGCCATCACTCCGTGCACGCAGGCTTCCTGGCCCGGGTACAGGTGGAGGAAGCCGCCGATCTTGCGGACCTGGTAGTCCTGGTAGCACTGCTCTTCGAAGCGACGAGCGAAGAGCATGTCGCGGAGCAGCTTCTTGCGAAGCGTCGTGTCCATGAGGATCCCCTCGAGAAACCGGTCGGAGCAGGGCACGGAGCCCGGTCCGGGGAGCGGACCTTAGCGTCTGCGATCAGGGGAGTCCAAAGCGCTGATCACGCTGGCGGCTGAATGGTGACTCATTCAGGAGTCACTACCTCCGCCACGAGTCCCGCCACGCACGCGTTGCCCGCAGGGGTGTAGTGCGGATCCGTCGCGAACCGCAGGCGGTCACAGGGCTGGAGGTCGAGGGGAGGGGAGATCGCTGCGCGGATGGCGTCGCGCACGTCGCCGTGCACCTCCGGCTCGATGACGACGAGCGCCGGGACGCGGGCCGTCGCCAGGAACGCGCCGAGGGATCCCACCCGCTCCACCAGCACCGCGGTCTGGGCCTCCGTGGCCTCCTGGCTCTCGACGATGCTGCGGTCGAACCGGGCGACCGCGAGCACCTGCAGCGGGCGGATGAGCCCGGAGCTGGCCAGCCAGCGAGGCAGGCCGAAGGGGTTGCTGAAGTCGTAGTCCGGGAAGCCGTCGAACTCCTCGACATGGATCACCACCTGGCTGGGCCGCTCCGTCTGGAGCCTGTGCCGCAGCAGCGCCTCGACCTGGCCCAGGTGGTACCCCGGCAGCCCGAAGTTGCTCACGCGCGCGCGACACCCACGGCTGGCTTCGAGCGCCGGGCCGAGCTGGGCTGGCCAGGCCTGCCCGTCCTCGACGCCCCAGCCGAAGGGGTAGGAGTCCCCGAGCACCCAGATGTCCCCGCACGCCGCGTCGCCGGTGGGATCGCGCCGCGCGCCGCGCGCGTCGATGCTGACGGGCCAGGGCGCCAGGTCGCCGTCGCCGCCCCGGACGCCGGACGCGCCCGGCACGCTGGCGTAGATCAGCCCGGGGACCTCCGAGGAGACGAAGATCCGGCCTCCTCCGCCAGACACGGCGCGGAGCGCGAGCTCGCCGAGCAGCAGGGCGGGGACGAGCCCCACGCAGATCGCGGCGATCGCGAGTCCACGGCGTCGGGAGGTGCTGCGTCGGCCGGCCATCGGCTGCGACCGTAGCAAGCGACGGGTTGGCTACCGTGCGCCCGATGTCCCACCGCGCCCTCTTCGATCTTCCCCCCGACCGCACCTACCTCAACTGCGCCTACCTCGCGCCGCAGCTTCGCTCCGTGACGGCCGCGGGCATCGAGGCCGTGGGCCTCAAGGCGCACCCCTGGAAGGTCGGGGTCGACGACTTCTTCGCCCACAGCGAGCGCCTGCGCGGGCTGTTCGCGCGGATCGTCGGCGGGGACGCGGACGGCGTCGCGCTGATCCCGGCGGTGAGCTACGGGGTGGGCATCGCGGCCGCGAACCTCCCGGTCGCCCGGGGGCAGCGGATCCTCCTGCTGGCTGAGCAGTTCCCGAGCAACGTCTACCCCTGGCGGGAGCGGGCGCGGGACGTGGGCGCGACGGTGGAGCACGTGGCCCGCGGCGCGAACGGATGGACGGCCCGGATCCTGGACGCCATCGATGACGACGTGGCGGTCGTCGCGATCCCCAACTGCCACTGGACGGACGGGTCCCTGGTGGACCTCGTCGCCGTCGGCGCCGCCTGCCGGGACGCGGGCGCGGCCCTCGTCGTGGACGGGACCCAGAGCGTCGGCGCGCACCCCTTCGACGTCGCCGCCGTCCAGCCCGACTTCGTGATTGCCGCCGGATACAAGTGGCTGCTCGGCCCCTACTCCCTGGGCTACCTGTGGTGCGCGCCGCAGTGGCGGGACGGCCGCCCCCTGGAGCACAACTGGCTCAACCGCGACGCCAGCGAGGACTTCGCGGGGCTCGTGCGCTACCGGGACGCCTACCAGGCCGGGGCACGACGCTACGACGTGGGAGAGCGGAGCAACTTCGCCCTGGTGCCCATGGCGCTCGCAGCCCTGGAGCAGCTGCTGGAGTGGGGAGTGGAGCGCATCGCCGCCCACTGCGCGGGAGTCACCGCCGAGATCGCGGCCCAGGCCGAAGCCCGGGGATGGCGCGCCCTCCCCGCGGACCAGCGCGTCGCCCACATGACCGGCGTGCGCGTGCCCGGCGGTCTGCCGGCCGGGCTCGTCGGCGCGCTGGCGGAGCGGAAGGTCCACGTCAGCGTGCGGGGGGACTCGATCCGCGTCGCGCCCCACCTCTACAACGACGTCGACGACGTCGCGGCGCTCTGCACCGCCCTCGACGCGCTCGTCTGACGGCGTTTGGTCTCATCCAGCAGCGTGCGGATCCCGAATTCCGAGCGATTCCAGCTGGCTGGCCACAAGTCAGGTCGGGTGGTCCGCCGAGCGTGGCCCGGTCGAGAGGCCCCGCGCTCCGACGCGCTCGGAGTTGCGGCTGCATCCGGGTTTCTGTCGCGCAGTCGCCGGGGAACGAAGTCACAAGTCTTTGCGGCGCAACTGCCTGTGAATGCTGGGGTTCTGGACGGCCGACGTGCAGCGGCAGGGCTGCCCGTTGCGGCCCCAAGTGCCCGCAATTATTGTTCTTCCCGTCAGCGAGACACCGCTCTTCGGAACGGTGCTCGGGAGCCGAGAGCTTGCTCGAGGGTCCACGATCTTTCACAACTCGAACACGTGACGGGACCGACCGACCGGTCGTGACGCACCGCAGCCCTTCGGGGAGGCGAGGCCAGCGAGCGGGGCGAGGTCCCACCCAGAGAAGCCCATGAGGGAGACGAGTCCTCGCAGACGGGAAAACAACTGCGAGCGAAGACGGTCGCCTCGAGGAGCAAACCCCTGAAGAGCCGATGGCCTGGTGGAAGCGGAAGTGACTGCGGAGGCAGGACCGGACATCAAAGCTCAGGAGGGGAAGGTCGCGCCGGAGACGGAGCGGCCCTCGCGAGGCGGGAATCCCTGGAGGGTGAGCCGAACCCCAAGAGTGTTGTGCCGGGAAACCGGGACGGGGATGGATTGCGGAGCAAACCGCCGAGGTCGTCGAAACGACGCGGGCGGAACGAAGCGGCAGGCAACGCCGTGGCTCGAGCCGGAACGATCGCTTGCGAGCGAGCCGGGGAGAGAGTGGACGCAGCCATCCTGATGCGCTGAAGGGGCGGATGAACCTCGAGAGAGGAGCACGCAGACCACAGATCACCTCCAGAGGAGCTGTGGCGAGGCGAGCAGGGCGTAGCCCAGGACTCTGCGGGAGCGATCAAGTTCAGGAGGGGAGCACCCACGGTTTGAATTCCAGACCGCACGCGCCCCCGGGGAAGACGGCGAGGACCAGGTCGAGAGGCCAAGGTCGAGGCCGGAGGAGCGGAACCCATGCCGCGCCTACCCGAGGGCGTCAGACCCTGAAGAACACATCGAACTCCGAGAGAGGCAGCCGCGGCGGGAGACCGGCGCAGCGAACGGGCGACGACATCGGGGAGCGACACCCCGACGTCCCCTGAGACTCTGAGGAGGACATCACGTGCCGGGTCCGGCGGCTGCATCGACAGCAGGCCGGGCGCGGAGTCGAGATTCGCTGACAACACAGACGGGCGGTGGTTCTTCGGAGCCACCGCCCGTCTCAGTTCCGGACATCGCGCGCGTGACGCGCCCCCGCGAAGAGGGCCGCGGTCACCGCCAGGGGGCCGAGCGCGACGTGCGTCACGGCGCTCAGCGGGAACAGCACCGGCGCCAACCACAGCGCCACCAGCGCCCAGGCGCCCTGCCCCAGGGCCGGGCGCAGGGCGGCGGCGATCCCCAGGCCCAACAGCGCGTGCGTGCCCGCGTCGTACTCGATCATGTGGGGCAGACAGAGGATCAGCAGCGACAGCAGCAGTCCTGCGCGCAGGGGCCAGCGGGGATCGGCCGGATCGAGCCGCCAGGCGCGCTTCACCAGCGGGATCGCGGCCAGCGCCCCGAGCGCCGCGGCGGCGGGCGTCGCCCAGGTGCCGAGCTGCGTCGCCCGCAGGGGCCAACCGAACAGGGTGCGCCACGTCATCTGTCGCTCCGGCATCGGCCAGAACGTCCCGGCGGCCGGGCTGCGCATCCACTCCGCCCACGCGATCCAGGGCTCGGGGCCGTGGGCGACCAGCGACGCGGCCAGGACGGTCGCGCCGCCCGCCGCGAACCCGAGGAGCGCGCGCCACTGGCCGCTCAGGGTGATGAACGCGGCCACCGCGAGGGCGATGGACGGCTTCGCGCACAGGACGCCCAACACCATCCCCGCGAGCACCGGGCGGCCTCGCCGCAGCAGCAGGATCCCGCTCGCCAGGAGCGTCAGCCACAGGCCGGCGCCCTGCCCGGTCATCACGTTCATCACCGCGAACGGCGAGAACGCCACCAATCCGATCGCCGGTCGCGACCAGGCTCCGAGCTCCGGGACGGCGAGGACCAGCAGCCACGCCGCCAGGAGCACGAGGAGCGCCTGTCCCACCAGGAACAGCTGGGCTGCGCGTTCGTAGCCCAGCGGCCGCACCAGGGTCATGGCCTGGTAGAGGGGCGGGGGATAGACCGCGTGGTACTTCACGTCCGAGTCGGCGATGCGGTCCTGGATGCGGCGGTACATGTGCCGGTCATAGAGCCGGTCCCCGTGCCCGGACGCCAGGATCACGCCGCCGGTGTAGAAGGCCAGGAAGTCGGCGGCCTTCGGGATCCCGTCGCGCACCCCCGCGGTCCCGGATCCGCCGAAGGCCGAGACCCCCAGGACCACGACCACGGTCAGCGCGCACAGCGCGATCAGGGCGGAGAGCAGCTTCACGGGCGGGGACGCTACCAGTCGGTACGCAGCGTTTACGCAATGGACGGAACGTCCGGGCGTAGGCTGGTGTCGTGATGTCGATGCGGACTACCTCCCTCCTGATCTTCCTGGGCGCGTTGCTCGTGTGCCTCGCGGTGCTGCCGCCCAGGCCCGCCCCCCACCGATCCCAGGACCCGCCGAGCCCGCCCACACCCGCTGCGGCGGGCGTGCTCGTTCTGGACCTGCAGGACGACACGGACGCCGCCACCGTGGCCGCCTTTGCGGAGCGGCACGGCCTGACCCTGGAGCTGAGCTCGCCGGAGTCGGCGGACGAGGGCCTCTACCGCGCGCGGGTCTCCAACCTGGCGCTCGCCGACGCGGCCGTCTCCGCCGATCCGCTGGTGGAGGCCGCCGAGCCGCGCATCGCCATGCAGATGCACGGTCTTCCGTTCGAGCCCAACGATCCGCTCTGGAAGGAGCAGTGGAACCTGCGGGCCATCGGCGCCCCCGCGGGGTGGAGTGTCGGCGCGGGACGGGGCGTGAGGGTCGCGGTCGTGGACACCGGCGTGACGCGCGTCGAAGACCTCGCGACCACCCACATCGCGGACGGCTACTCCTCCGTCCCCGGGGTCACCTCCTGGGAAGACGACGTCGGTCACGGAACGCACGTCGCCGGGACGATCGCCCAGGCCACCAACAACAAGCTCGGCGTCGCCGGCATCGCGCCGCGGGCCACCATCATCCCGGTCAAGGTGCTGGACGCGCAGGGCGGCGGCAGCCAGGACTCCGTCGCGGCCGGCATCGACTGGGCGGTCGACGCCGGCGCCGACGTCATCAACCTCAGCCTCGGCAGCTCCCAGGCGAGCGAGATCATCACCATCGCCATCGACAAGGCCGCGGACGCGGGCGTCATCGTCGTCGCGTCCGCCGGCAACTCCGGCGTGCGGCAGGTCGGCCACCCCGGCGCCCACGAGCGGGCCATCGGCGTCAGCGCGACGGGCCCCACCGGCAAGCGCGCGCCCTACTCGAACTACGGGCCGGGCATGGAGATCGCGGCCCCGGGCGGCGACCTCCGCAAGCCCGGCGGCGGCATCGTGCAGAACGCGCTGGATCGGACGACCGGTGAGGTCGGCTACCCGGCGTTCCAGGGCACGTCGATGGCGGCGCCCCATGTGTCCGGCGCCGCGGCGATCCTGCTGGGGCGTGGCCTGTCGCCCGATGTCGTGGTCCAGACGCTGTATGCGTCCGCGGACGATCGGGGCAAGCCCGGCTGGGACGAGGAGTACGGCTATGGCCAGCTCGACATCGACGCGGCCCTGAAGCACCAGGTCGGCTGGCGCGACGCGCTCTTGTCGTTCCTCGCCGCGCTCATCGCGATGGTGCTCGGCCGACTCGGCAAGCTCGTGCTTCGCAAGGTCGTGCGCCTGGCGGTGATGACCGCCTTCGTGACGGGGCTGCTCGCGATCCTCGCCTGGATGGGCATCCCGTCCATGGGCCTGACGATGGGGCCGCTCTTCTGGCCGGCGATGGTGGACCCGGACTGGGTGCACTTCCCGCTGTGGATCAGCGCGCTGATCCCCGCGTTCCTGGTGTTCGTGCTCGGACCGACGAAGGGGTGGTGGATCGCCGCCTCCATGGCCATCGCCTGGGGCGCTTCGCTCATCTGGGGCGCCGGCACGAGCGGCCTCGACCCCACCTGGTTCAGCGGGGGAGGGGACACCGCGTGGCTCGTGATTAACGGGCTGCTGTGCATCCTCGGCGCGATGGCCGTGGTCGGACTGCACGGGATGATCAGCAAGCGGGAGAAGGCATGACCTTCGAAGGGACGCTGGAGAAGGCTCAGATGGGCGGGAGCGACACGCTCGTCCTGCGGACCACGACCGGCATGACGTACGAGCTGGTGGACGCGCCGAAGAGCGCGGCGACGCTGGTGGGCAACGAGGTCACTGTCAGCGGCGAGCTCGCCCCCGAGCAGTTCGGCTTCGTGATGGCCGGCCCGCGCCTCAAGGTTCGATCGTTGGGAATCCGCCGCTAGAGCGGCTGGCTGCCCGCAGCACCGCGAGCAGCTCGAACCCGGACGCGCTTCGGGGCACGTACCCGTCCGCGCCGGCCTCCAGGACGGCCCAGGCCGTGGCGTGATCGTCAGGCAGATCGGTGATGACGATCGCGATCCCGGACGGAAGGGCGGCTCGGGCGGCCGCGAGGCGGGCCGGGATGTCCCCGCAGCCGCTCACCAGGGCCACGTCGGCGGACACGGCAACATCACCAAGACGACTCCAGGCGCCGGCGAGCTCGAGCCCGGGCGTGTGTTGGATGACCGTGCGCAAGCTCATGCGATACCGCCGGTCGTCTTCGATGATCACGACGCGCATCCTGCCTATTCTCCGCGGGTGGGTCGCTCCGCACGATCATGATCAGGGGAGGGGGCAGAGTGCGCGGTCACATGATCATGTGGTTCCTGTCGGGCCTGCTCCTGAGCGGAGCGGTCGAGGCGCGGGAGCGGCTGACGCGGGTCTGGACCGTCGATGAAGGGCTGCCGACCGACCACGTCAAGTCGTTGGCCCAGGACTCCCGTGGGTTCCTTTGGCTGGGCACGGGCGGCGGGCTGGTCCGGTTCGATGGGACCGAGTTCGTCCTGATCGAGACCGGCTCGGCGTTCCAGCGCCTCGAGCACATGGCGGCCTCCCCGCTGGGCCCGGTCCGTGCGGTCGACGGGGGCGGTGAGCTGTGGGACGTCAGCGATCTGTCGCCCCGCAAGGTGCCGCTCCCCGATAGATCCGGCCCCGCCGCCTACCGGACTGACCTCGCGTACGACGCAGGAGGAACACTCTGGGTCTCCCAGCGCGGCGCGCTCTACCGCCAGCCGCCCGAGGGCGCCTGGGTCGAGGTGCCGACGGACGAGCCGATCCGCTACGTCGAGCCCGGTCCCGATGGGACGGTCCTGGCCCTCGGGCCGGCCTCGGTGTGGCGAGCGAGCGCGCAGGGGGTCACTCACGTCGCGGACTTCTCATGGGCCGAGGCGGCGGCGTTCGGGGGAGGGCGGATCTTCGCGACGAGCTGGAACGGAGTGCTCGATGCCGGCCCCGAGGGGGCGACGAGGCGCCCGCACCCGCGTAGGGCGCGCCCTACGGGCATCGGTTGGCGGGACGGGGTGCTCTGGACCGCCCAGGATCGCTTCGTGACCCGTTGGCCGGCCGGGGGGCCCCCCGAAGTCATCGAGGTCGGGGAGGTGATCCGCAGCGGCGGTGCGTTCCTCGTCGACCGGGAGGGCAGCCTGTGGCTTGGGACGTTCCACGGCCTCGTCCAACTGCCCGAGCCCGAGACCTGGGCCTGGCGCGAGCCGGACGGGATGGCATCGAGCCATGCGCGGCGCCTGACGCAGCAGGGTGGCGTGCTGCGCATCGGGACCTGGACCGCGGACGTGGTCCACGATCTGCGGACCGGGGAGTTCTCGACCTACGAGGACGCGCAGACCAAGGACCAGGCCTGCTACGACCGGCGCGGGGCGCGGTGGGCGGGAGGCAACTGGTTCGGGGATGGGGGATCCCGGTACGCCGTCATCGAGGAGCTGGATGGCGTTCGAGTCCCGCATGACGTGCCCGGCGCCCACAGCTACCGCGTCGGGTGCACACCGACGCCACGGGGCACAGTCTGGTTGGCGACCCACAAGGGGGTCTTCGAGACGCCGCCGGAGGGAGGACCTCCGGTGCGTCGCGCGGTTCGGCCGGACGGCCTCGTCGCGGCGATGCAGGGGGTCCAGATCCTCGAAGATCGCCGCGGGCGTCTGTGGGTCGCGGGGGGCGAGCAGGTCTGCCACGCGGGGGCGGAGGCGGTCCGCGCCGCGCGGGGCGTGCAGTGGGACTGCAGGAGCGTGCGCCCCAACGAAGGCAGCGTCTCCCTGATCGAGCTCGCGAACGGGGACATTTGGCTGGGCGGCTATCCGGCGGGGGTCGCGCGGTTCGACGAGGACACGCGGGACTGGCACCCCCTCCGCCCCCCCGAGGGCGTCCCCAGCACCCGGGTCACCCGGCTGGTCCCCTCGCGCTACGGCGGGGTGTGGCTCCTCAGTCATGGCTCGATCGTCCGGGTGTCCGATGCGGTGGGAGCGGACGGACGGCTCCAGGCGATCGAGCGGCTCGACGGTTGGCACGGCCTGGTCGCCGGCGTCGCGCACGACGTGCTCGAGACGGAGGACGCGCTGTACTTCACCGGAATGTGCGGGCTGATGCGGGTGCCACTCGATCGCACGCACCCGCGCGGCGCACCCGAGATCCACCTGGTCAGCGCGCGGAGCGGTGGCGCGCCCCTCGCCCTGGACGGCCGCGTCGACCTGCCGGGACCGGAGTCGGAGCTGAGCCTGCGGTTCGCGGCGACGTCGTTCCGGGCCCCGAGCCGGCTGCAGTACCGCGTTCGCCTCGCGGGGGACTGGTCCGAGCCCCGCAGCTCCGGCGTCGTCGAGCTGGCGAACCTGCGGCCGGGTCCACACCGGGTCGAGGTGGCCGCGTCGCTGGACGGGGCCACCTGGTCGAACGCTCCGGCGACGTACGACTTCGTCCTTCCGCCGCCGTGGCACGAGCGAACGTCTGTCCGCCTCGGCGGACTCAGTGTGCTGATCGCGCTCCTCTGGCTGCTCTACCGGGCTCGAGTGGCCGTGCTGCTGCGCGAAGAGCGGCTGCGAATGTCGGTGGCGATGGACCTGCACGACGAACTCGGCGCCGGGCTCGGGAGCATCGGCCTGCTGAGCGGCGTGCTCGAGGGGGAGCTGCCCGCCGCGGACCGCGACGCGCTGCTCGATCGCATCGGGACGACCGCCCGCGAGCTGGGCGAGTCGGTCTCCGCGATCGTCTGGTCGCTGCGGCCTGGATCCGCCCGGCTCGACCGGCTGGTGGGCGTTTTGAGCGAGCGCGCGCTCCGCCTGTTCCCGGGGGTCGGCGATGGGGGCAGCGTCGAGATCCGCGCGCCGGAGCCGGTGCCGAGCGTCCTCCTGTCCACCGAAGTCGTCCGCGCCGTCCAGGCGATCGCGCTCGAGGCGCTGCACAACGCCGCGCGCCACGGCGGGGCCCAGAACGTGGTGCTCGAGGTCCAACCTGACGGCGCCGAGTGGGTGCTCCGCGTCATCGACGACGGCGTCGGGTTGGACGCGGAGAGCGCCACGGGCTCAGGGCTCGGCTCCGGAGTCGAGGGGATGCACCGGCGCGCGGAGGCCATCGGGGCCCGTCTGTCCCTGGCGGAGACCCCGGGGGGCGGCGTCACGGTGTCGTTGGCGTTCCGTCCGCGGTAGGCGAGCCCCGCCGGGCACCGGACGTCACATGGTCGTGCGAACGCCTCCGCTGGCTCGGCTTTCTACGGTTGTCCCGCACGGTGGGAGGGACGCCATGAAGACGAAGAAGCGATGTGAAGAAGAGGAGCGGCGCCGCCGCAGCTTCGACCAGCTGGTCGCCCGTGAGGTCGGGGTGGGCGCGTCGTTCGGGAGCCCCCGGGCGGTCCCGAGGCGCACGGCGGTCTCGCGCACCACGCGGGCGATGTTCGGACGGCGGAGCATGCGCGACCTGCAGCGCGGGATGGGCAACGCGGCCGTCCGGCGCCTCATCGAGGGCGAGGAGGAGGTCCGGCGCGAGCCCATGGCGGTGGACGTCAAGCGCGTCCAGGAGCGGCTCGGAAGCGGCAGTCCGCTCGACCAGGAGACGCGGGAGTACATGGAGTGGCGGTTCGGCGTCTCCTTCGAGGAGGTGCGGATCCACACGGGCCCGACGGCCGACGAGCTCGCCAGGGACCTGCAGGCCCACGCGTTCGCAATCGGAGCGAACGTGGCCTTCGGACGCAACCGGTACCGGCCGGGGAGTCGGGAAGGCGACCGCCTGCTCGCCCACGAGCTCATGCACGTCGTTCAGAACGGCAAGGCGCGTCCGCTCGATGCCGAGGAGCACGACGCCCTGGGGGGCGGCGACTCCTTCCTGCCCGTCGCGCGCCCGGCGCGGTCCGCGCCCGAGGAGATCAAGCCGATGATGGGGAACGTCAGCGAGCCGGACGACGCCATCGAGATCGAGGCCGAGCGCGCCGCCGACGCTGTCATCGCCGTGCCGCGCTCCGCTCAGTCGAAGGCGCGCGAAGAGCAGACCGAGAGCTGATCCCGGAGGCGGCGTCGCCCAACGCGGCGGCGGTTGAGTCAGACGAGTCGCAGTCGGAGCGCGACGACGGCGGCCTGGGTCGCGCTGTTCACACCGAGCTTCCGGTACAGCTTCCGTACGTGAATTCTCACGGTGTCGACGCTGATGCCCAGCTCGGCGGCGGCTTCGCGATACGACAGTCCGCGCACGAGGAGGCGCAGGACCTCATGCTCCCGCGGCGTGAGACCGTGCCGACTCGGCACCAGCTCGTCCGACCCCTGGCGAACCAGCCCCAGCAATGTTCGGCTGGCCCGTGGAGTCATGGGCGCGCCCAGTTGTCCCAGCGTCTCGAAGACCCGCTCGAAGTTGCCCGGCAGATCGCTCTTGACCAGGTAGCCGTCGGCGCCCGTCACGATCGCCCCCCGATTGTCTCCGGATCCTCGAAGCCCGAGAGCACCACGACGGCGAGCTCCGGCCAAGCGCGCTTGCTGCGCCGCAGAGCGTCGAGTCCGCTCATGTCGGGGAGCTCGAGGTCGAGCAGAACGACGTCGAACTGCAGGTCGGCGAGCAGGCGTGATGCTCGCTCGAGGGAGCGAAGCGCCGAGCCGCCGTTCTCCGCGGTGTGGATGGAGAGGACCTCGGGACGCGCGAGCAGTCGGCGCTTCATGGCCTCGCGGAAGCCGGGATCATCTTCGATCCAGAGCACACGGATCCGTCGTTGCATGGACGCAGAATGGGAGAACGGCCGTCCCATGCCGGTCGCACGACCATCGATGCCCTTTGGGGTCTGCGCGACCCCTTCCTGTCCCTCGTTCACATGACCATGCGATTGCCGCGGCGGGGGGAACTGGTCCGGCCGAGTTTCACATGAGCATGCGACAGCGTCGGTCGACGGCGATTGCGAGCGTCTGGGTCCCGAGGGAGGCCCCATGCGCCAGCGCCGCAATGTTCGAGACAGCAGCACCGCCACCGGCTCAGCGGGTGGTCAACGGGAGGGCTTTGGCGCCCGGGGCCCGATGTCGGCTCGCCGCAGCCCCCGCGCGGAGGGCAGCCAACTCCAGGGTCAGAAGGAAGACAACAAGCCGAAGAAGCTCGATCCGCGGATGCGCGCGATGGGCGA
>ENA-OWNT01003650-OWNT01003650.1-seawater-metagenome-genome-assembly--contig:-NODE-3650-length-14288-cov-3.998241_pt1 | contig 14288 bp, 10 predicted proteins | sample MGYA00238136_ERZ651165 | MGnify/ENA primary metagenome ERZ651165 (study PRJEB26861, sample SAMN08777766) | seawater metagenome | isolation source: coastal seawater | place: USA: Florida | collected...
GGATCTTCGCGACGTTGCGGATCTGGTGAGCGTCGATGTGCGGACGCTCCGGCGCCGCGATGGCGTCGGGGTTGGCCGGCTCGAGCTTGTTGACGTTCACGTCGCTGCTGTTGGAGCGACCGTCGAGCGTGTACTGCATGTGGCAGCTGGTGCAGCCCGAGGAGCGGAAGTCGCCGTAGCGGTTGTTCGCGCCGGCGGAGCCGAGGTGGCAGTCGCCACACACCTGCTGCACGGTCTCACGGATGAGATCGGACAGCGGGGACCCGGCCTTGATGCTGTTGGTGCGCGCACCGTTCTCCTCGTTCGCCGCGTAGACGAAGTTGGGAAGGGTGTTCGCGTCGTAGACAGCGTTCTGGTAGAGCCCGCTGGTGTCGCCGTAGGTGGCGTGCTCCGGGAACTCCATCAGGCTCGGCACCGCGCCGATGTTCTGAAGGTCTTCCTGGGTGGGGTTGGCGTAGTTCGGGTCGGTGACCGCCCGGAAGCCGTAGTCGGACGCCGTCTTCTGGTACCAGTTGAGGCGCTCGGGGTAGGCGTTGTCGATGCCCTGGGTGTAGAGCGTGGCCGAGTAGAAGCCCGTCTCCGTGGCGATGACGCCGCGGTTGACCCAGTCGGCGTGCTCGCCGCCGTGGCAGCCGCTGGTGCCGCAGCTGTAGCCGGCGGACACGACGCGGAGGTCGCCAGGGTTGCGGAACTGCAGCCAGTCGAGGGCCGAGAACGTCTCGTTGTTCGGACCGCCGGTGTAGTCGGGCCACTTGTCGACACCCGTGAGGGTGAGGAAGTTGAAGTAGCTCTCGGCGTCGTTCTGCAGCTGCAGGTCGTTGCCGATCTGCGGCGGGTTCGGGACGTGCGACGCCTCCTTGCCCACGCCGTCGGGGTTCCCGCCGTGACAGTCGGAGCACAGCACGTAGGCGGCACCGGTGAACGGATGCGGGTTGCCCAGGCCGGGGCCGGAGTAGTCGTTGGCCGTCGACCCGTTGTGGCAGGTCATGCACGACTCGACCGGGATGTTCGGGTCGGGCGGCTCGGTCGTGTCGTCAGGGCACGATCCCGGGGGCGCCGGGTTGCAGTAGTAGGGGTCGCAGTTGCAGCACGCAGTGAAGAAACCGATGTCGGTCTCGGTGCACTTGTCGAGCGTGTTGCAGTCGTACTCGGTGATCAGGTTTCCGGCCTGATCGTAGAAGGGTGCGGCCGCGGGGTCGCACTCGTACTCCGTGGGGGGAGTGGTTTCGGTATCGGTATCGGTGTCGGTGTCGGTTTCGGTGTCGGTGTCCAACCCGGTCTCACCCGTAGGGGTGGTTCCTGTATTGGTTCCCGGCGTTCCGTCGCCGTCCTTCCCACCGCCGGAACAGCCGGCGGCGGCTAGGAGCCCGATCGTTGAGATCAGAACTGCTCGCATTGGGGTCTCCTTCGTCAGGCGCCGCACAGCGCTCGACGAGTTGGCCTGGCGTTTGATGGTGAATTCACTTGGTTGGAGAGGGTACATCCGCCGCACTTGCCTGTCAGTGACCCGGGACGAATCCGAGGTCGTGGCCACCATACCACGGGAGAGGGGCCTCTCGCGAGCCATGATGTGGGGGTCATCCCCGCCTGGGATGATGCAAGGGTCGGGCCAGGGTTGGGATCCGCAGCTGACAGGATCCTGACGCGCACCGCGATCTTAATGCCGCGTGGCCGCGCCACGATCTCCCCGGTGTGCCACCCGGGCCCCGCTTGGCGTAGGATAGGCCGCCCCACCCCGGAGCAGCCCACCGCGATGAGCGCGAGCCCCGCCGCCTCTTCCAGCACCTTCTGGCGCGTCGCCGGCTGGACGTCGATCGTCCTGTTCTCGGCGTGGCTGATCTTCGTGGCGGTGATCGTGACCCTGGTGGGGGTGCCCTACTTCGTGCTCGACGAAGCGGTTCGCCCCGATCACGGCCTGCACGACCTGTATCGCCCCGCCGGTCTGGTGGGCCTGGCCACGGGCTTCCTCGGCACGGGCCTGATGGTGGTGCTGCTGCTGTACAGCGTGCGGAAGTGGCTGCCCTTCACGGGCTTCATGGGGGCTCCGCCCTGGTGGATGCGCTTCCACATGATCTGCGGCATCCTCGGCCCGCTCTTCATCGTGCTGCACGAGGGCTTCGTGATGCCCACGGGCATCGTCGGCATGGGCTTCTGGCTCATGATGTTCGTGGCCGCTTCCGGGGTCTTCGGCCGCTACTTCTTCGGCTACATCCCCACCAGCGCTCAGGAGCGGCGCGACCTCTACAAGCAGCAGGCCCAGGCCATGAAGGAGCTCGCGGCCCAGCTCGTGACCGACACCCGCGACGACGGCGCCGAGCAGGTGCAGGAAGCCCTCGCCCTGGCCCGCGGGAAGCTCGCCAAGCCGAGGAACCTCGGGGAGCTCGCGCTGATGGACGTCGAGGTCCGCCGCCGCGTCGAGGTCATCCGGGCGCTGCTCTGGCGCTCCGGCCTGCCCCCGCGCACCCGCCGCCAGGCCATGCACACCCTCACCGTGCAGCTTCAGACCCAGCGCGGCATCGCCGGGCTCGCGGTGGCGCAGCGCTACTCGAAGTACTGGCAGCTCTTCCACCAGCCGCTGGCCATGGCGATGTACCTGATCATCGCCGTGCACATCCTGCAGGCCATGCTCTTCGGTGGCGTGATCCCCACCCTCCTGTCGCTGGTGCCGGGCTGATGCTTAGCAACCTCCCGGACCTCATCTGCGTCCTCACGATCTTGCTCTTCTTCGTGTTCCCGATGTGGGCGTGGATGCTCTTCCACGAGTCCCGGGCCCGCAAGGAGCACGAGGAGGCCTTGGCGGCCGGCCGGGTCGAGCCCGCCACGATCCTGCCCTTCGTCAACCTGAAGACCTGCATGGGCTCGGGGGCCTGCGTCACCGCCTGCCCGGAAGACGTGCTCAAGATCATCGACGGCCAGGCGGTCTCGGTGAACACCGCCGCCTGTGTGGGCCACGGTGCCTGCGTGGCCGTGTGCCCGGTCGACGCCATCGAGCTCGTGTTCGGCTCGGAGAACCGCGGCATCGACATCCCCTCCCGCGACCCGACCTTCCAGACCAACGTCCCCGGGATGTACGTGGCGGGGGAGCTCGGTGGCATGGGCCTCATCGCCAACGCGATGGAGCAGGGCGCCCAGGCGATGCGGAACGCCGCCGAGGGGCTGACGCACCGCGACGGCCTGTGGGATGTCGTCATCGTCGGGGCGGGGCCGGCGGGCCTCGGGGCGGCGCTGGTCGCCCACGGCGACGGCCTGCAGTACGCGCTGGTCGACCAGGAGACCTTCGGGGGAGCCATTCGCCACTTCCCCCGCAAGAAGCTCGTCTTCACTCGGCCGATGGACATCCCGGGCTTCGGCCGCGTCAAGATCAGCCAGCTCGAGAAGGAGGAGCTGATCGAGCTGTACGAGCACGTCGTGGAGACGGTCGGGGTCGAGGTCATTCCCAACGAGCGGGTCGACGCGGTCGACCGGCAGGACGACGGCAGCTTCGTGGTCACCACGCCGAACAACACCTACGAGACGCAGCGCGTGCTGCTCTGCCTGGGGCGGCGGGGCACGCCACGGAAGCTCCGGGTGCCCGGCGAAGACCAGGAGAAGGTCGCGTACGCCTTGCTCGAGCCCGATCTCTACCAGTTCCAGCACCTGCTGGTGGTGGGCGGTGGCGACTCTGCCGTGGAGGCGGCCATCACCCTGGGCGAGCAGGAGGGCAACCGCGTGTGGCTGTCCTACCGGAAGGCCAACATCACGCGCCCGAAGAAAAAGAACCTGAAGCGCCTGAAGGACGCGGTGAAGGCGGGCAACGTCGAGCTCATCCTCGAGTCGAACGTCCAGGAGATCGGTGCCGACCGGGTCGTGGTGATGCAGAACGGCGAAGAGATCGTGCTGCCCAACGACTTCGTCTTCGTCTTCGCGGGGGGCGTGCTGCCCACCAAGTTCCTGCAGGCTGCCGGCATCGTGGTCCAGCGGCACTTCGGCAAGCGGATCGAGGCCCTCGAGGGCTGATGGCGCCTACTTGCTGCGCTTCGGCCGCAGGTAGTAGGAGGCGCGGACGTAGCCCATGAGCCCCATGTCGGGGACGTCGAGCGAGGCGTTGGGCTCGCTGATGATGCTGGTGCCTACGTTGACCGCGACCCCCGACGGGCTGATGGCGTCGATGAAGAGGTCGCCGTACCAGCCCATGCCGTCGTACTCGGGGTTGATCAGGGCCCGCCCGGACAGATCGACCGCGAACCAGCCCTCTTCGCCGGGCTCCCAGATCGCGATGAGGCCCGGATTGAGCTGGGTCTCGGCGTCGGCGGCGATGATGTTGCCGTCGGCCAGCAGGGCGAGGCGGCCGGCGACGGGGAGGTCGACCACGCCGGCCTGTGCGTGGGCGCGGGTGAAGCGGTTCAGCTCGTTGGCGTTGAAGCGCTGGCGAACATCGGCGGCGACCCGGGGGGCGGTGCCGCCGGTGTCGGGCTGGACCTGGACGTTGCCACCGACCTGGTGGTGGAAGGTGGGGTCGAGCTGATCCTGGGCGACACCGAGCTCGATGCCGAGGTCGACGATGCGCTCGGCGAAGCGCTGCACCTTGGGGTCCTGCAGCTCGGCCAGCTGGTACTTGAAGGTGCTGAAGCCGTTGTAGATGAGGTCGAAGCGCAGGGCGTCGTTGGGCCGGACGATGGCCAGGGTGTAGATGTCGGAGACATGGGGCCCGTTGGCGCCTGCGAGCTCGAGATCGGTGCGACCGGAGAGCTCGAAGAGGCGGTCGAGGGAGCCCCGGGCCATCATGAGGGTGGCGAGGCGGTCGAGGCCGCCCTCCGCGGGGAGCACGGTGGCTTCGCCGGCCAGCGACGCCTGGAAGCTGGGGGTGTGGTAGCTCACCACCGGGCCACCGCCGGGCCGCATCTGGGGGTTCGTGGTGAACAGGTCGGGGGCCAGCCCGCCCCACAGGCCGACGTCGACCTTGCTGCTCGGGTGGACGAGGAACTGCGCGCCGTCGACCATGCGAGGCCCGCCCCGGTAGACCGGGTGGCGCCCGACGTCGAGGGTCCACGTGGACCGCTGCAGCCGCACGCCCAGCTGGCGCACCTGATTCCACTCGAAGGTGTCGTAGCCCTCGGAGGTGTCGATGGTGAAGCGGGCGTCGGTGAGGAAGCGACCCCGGAAGGAATCGTTCTCCACGAAGGTGAGGCGGTCGCGCTCGGCGAGGAGGAGGTCGAGGTTCGTCTCGCCGACGGCGGAGCTGTGCACGGCCTGAGCGCCCACCGAGGTGGCCATCACATCGGAGCCATCGGAGGGAGGCACGGCGTAGGCCGGCCCCCCGAGCAGCAGCGCGAGCCCGCCGACGATCATGCGCCGTCCGGGTGGCAGCCGACACATGCGGTGGACTCCCACACATAGCCCTGGAAGATCTGATGGATCTGGCCGGTCGGCTTCTCGAGATGGCAGTCGAGGCAGTAGTAGCTACCGGCCCGGTCGAGGGGGTCGGGGTGGCAGCTGATGCACTCCTCGACGTTGCCGCCGGGGTGGGGGAGCTGGAACTCGTTGACCTCGTAGCCGGCCCACCCTGCCTCGGTGGGGTGGCAGTGGGCGCAGTCCTGGCCCTGGTAGTGGTAGGGGTCGGGCCGGTCGGCGTCGTGGCAGTCCGAGCAGACGAGGCGCTCGGTGTCGGTGGTGGGGAAGTTCACGTGGCAGACATCGCAGGTCTGGGCGTGCACCCCGAGGAGCGGGAAGAACTCGTGGCCTGCGGTGCCGGTGTCGGTCGTGGTGGTGTCGTCGTCGTCGTCGCCGGGGGTGGTGACGTCGTCGTCGTCGTCGCCAGGGGTGGTGACATCGTCGTCGTCGTCGCCGGGGGTGGTGATGTCGTCGTCGTCGTCGCCAGGGGTGGTGATGTCGTCGTCGTCGTCGTCGTCGTCGCCGAAGCCCGTGGCCTTCCAGCCCACCGGGGTGTGACAGCCGGCCTCGCCACACGAGCGCTGGCGGTAGTGACGCTCGGGCCGATCGGCCTCGTGGCAGGAGACACAGTCGGTGGGGAGCGGACCGAAGGCCCCGTCGCCGTGGCAGGTCTCGCACTCGATGGCGGCATGCACGCCGACGAGCTCGAAGGTGGGGTTGTCGTCGTCGTGGGGGTTGTTGTTGGTGGCGCAGGAGGCCACCACGGCCGCGGCGAGCCCGATTCCGAACAGCAGCTGAGCGGTCTGTCGCATCACAACCCCCTCGAGGTGGCCGGCAGCAGCCAGGTGTATTCGCGGTGGCAGGTGTCGCAGTTCACGAAGGCCGGCGACAGGTGGGCCCGGATGGTGAGGGGCGCGTCGGCCTCGTGGCAGCGCCAGCAGTCGGTGGGGGTGCCGATGTAGCCGACAGCGTGGCAGTCGACGCAGGCAGCGAGGCGGTGGGAGCCACGCAGGGGCCAGCCGGTCTGGTGGTGACGCCAGCGGGTCTTGAACCAGCTGGTGTCGGTGTGGCAGTCGTCGCACTGGTTGCCCAGCATGTGCTTGTGGATGTCGTCGCCGCCGTGACAGGACGCACAGGCGGGCACGGCCTCGCCGCGGGCGCGCCCCTCGGGGTGGCAGGACTCGCAGGGCAGTGCTGCGTGCATGCCCTCGAGGGCGAAGCCGGTGATGGCGTGGTCGTTGTCGCCGAGGCCGCCGGGGAACCAGTCGGCCGCTTGGTGGCAGCCGACGCAGTCGCCGTCGTAGTGGCCGGCGGGGCGGTCCGGGAGGTGGCAGTTGGTGCAGGAGTCGTTGAGGCCGGCGAAGTGGAACAGGGCCTGGTGGCAGGCGGTGCACTTCTGGTCGGTGTGCTGCGGGTCGAGGGAGAAGCCGGTGACGCCGCCGTGGTCGTACACCATCACGTCGAAGCCCTCGGTGACGTGGCAGTCCTCGCACTGATCGCGGGAGACGACGTTGCGGTGGGGGTTGGTGTCGCTGTGGCAGTCGTCGCAGCTGGCGAACTCGATGCCGTTCCACGAGCCCTCGATGTGGCACTCGGCGCACTCGACCTCTTGGTGCTTGCCGGTGCGGGGGAAGGCCGTGGCGTCGTGGTCGAAGGCGTCGACCTCGAACCCGACGGGGTCGTGGCACACGTCGCAGTCGGTGGGCTCGTACTTTCCGTTGTGGGTGTCGGTGTGGCAGGCGTCGCAGTCGTCGTGGGCGAGGTTCACGTAGACCGCGTCGTCGCCCTCGCCGTGGCAGTCCTCGCAGGTGGGGCCCTCGGCGTGCTTCCCCTCGAGGGGGAAGTCGGTGATGTCGTGGTCGAACTCGGGGAGGAGGAAGTCCTCGATGAAGACCGTGTGGCAGTCGTGGCACTGCTTGGGCTCGAACTGGCGGTCGTGGGGCCGGCCGTGGCAGTCGGAGCAGACCTCGTAGGCGAGGGGGTCGGTCTTGTGGAGGCCGTGGCAGTCGGTGCAGCTCGGGACCGTGGCGTGCAGCCCCTCGAGCTTGTAGGGCGTGAGGTTGTGGTCGAAGCGGGGCACCTTCCAGCCCTTCGGGCTGGGGTGGCAGTCTTCGCAGGCCCGCTTGCCGAAGTTGGCGCGGTGGGGGTCGCGGTGGCAGTCGATGCAGAGCTCGGACTCGATGGGCACGAAGAGCCAGTCTTCGTGGCAGTCGATGCAGGGCACGTCGACGTGGTCGTGCTCGAGGACGTAGTCGACGTAGGCCTTGTCGGTGTGGTCGAAGATGGCCGGGGGGAGGGGGAGGGCCTCCCAGGAGTCGTCGCCGTGGCAGACCGAGCAGTCCTTGTCCTTCAGTAGCGGGCGCTTGCTCTTGCTGGAGTTGTGGGGGTCTTCGTGGCAGCTCACGCAGGCGCTGTCGAGGCCGGTGAAGGTGCCCTCTTCGGTGTGGCACTCCTCGCAGTCGGCCCGACGGTGGGCGCCGCGGAGGGGGAAGCCCGTGGCGTCGTGGTCGAAGTCGTCTTTCTCGAGGCCGAGGATGTCGAAGTCCCGCCCGCGGTGCTCGGGGTGGCACTCCTGGCAGTTCTCGCCTTTGTCTTTGTGGAAGCCGCGGTTGTTGTCGACCTGGACCTTCACCTCGTCGTGGCAGTCGAGGCAGAGGCGCTCGGAGGGGCCGCCGCCCAGCTCGTGGCAGCTGGTGCAGGTGGAGAGCGAGTCGAGATCGGCATGGGGGCTGGACAGTGGGCCGGGGGAGACGAAGCTACCGAGCCCCTGCGCGTAGGCAGAGGACGGCCACGCGCTCCACACGAGCGCTGCCATCACGAGGTACAGCCAGCGGTCCACCACGGTCCATCGATGCCAAAACCCGCGGCCGGTTGCAAGCTTCATGCGGCCACCCGCAACAACAGGATGCTCAGCGCGGTGGCGATGACCACGACACCGAGCCCCACGAGGCTCACGACGGCGACCAGGGCCACCACCGCCAGACCGATCCACCCGCGGGAGGACGCGGCCTCGGCGGGGAGCGGAACGGGGCGCCCGTCGGCGTCGAGGTCGAGCAGGTCGGGCATGCCCAGGGCCTGGCCGGTGCCCTTCTCGAGCTGCTGCTGGACCTTGTAGGCGCCGGGGCGGTCGGCGGGGTCGCGGCTCAGCAGGTCGACCACCAGCTGATCGAGCCACTCCGGCACGTCGGCCGCGTTCTCGGAGGGTGGCGGCGGCGGCGCGGTCATGATGCCGTTGAGGACCTGGTCGATGGGGCCTTCGTAGGGGGGCTGGCCCACGAGCATGTGCCACATCAGCGCGCCGAGGGCGTAGAGGTCGCCCTTGAGGTGGAAGTTGCCGGTGGAGAGGTACTCGGGGGCGGTGTAGGCCGCCACGCCCATCCGGGTGTTCCCGGTCGTGAGGCCGTCTTCGGTGACCTCCACGGACTCCAGCTTGGACAGGCCGAAGTCGCGCACCTTCACCGCGTCACCCTCCACCGCGTGGTCGAGGAGGAGGATGTTGTCGGGGCAGAGGTTGCGGTGGACGATGCCCTCTTGGTGGGCGGCGCCGATGGCGGCGGCGATCTGGGCGGCGATGTGGGCGACCCGCTCGGGGGCGATGGCGCCGCGCACGAGCTCGGAGGAGAGGTCGTGACCGACGAGGAACTCCAGCACGAGGAAGAGGCGGCCGTCGTCTTCGCCGAAGTCCAGCACCTCCACCGTGTTGGGGTGGGTGACCATGAAGGTGGCGGTGATCTCCCGCCCGAAGCGCTCGAACTTCTTGGTGTCGTTGGCGAACTCGTGGCGGAGCACCTTGATGTGGACGAGGCGGTCGTCGTCGGTGTCCCACGCGGTGTACACGCGACCCAGCGCTTCGTCGTGGGCGACGTCGCGCACAGCGTAGCGCTCGGTGATGGTGGTGCCGAGGAGCGGGTCAGAAGGGGCCACGGCCGCGATTGTACGGCGCTGGGCACGCGGCGTCACGTCGTCGGGGCGTCAGCGCTCGCCGAGGGGCCGGTCGCGGTGGGTGAAGACCCGGTCGCCCGCGGAGAATGGCGCCACCACATCCCCCTGGCCACGCACGGTGTACTGGGTGGTCAGCAGGCCCTCCACGCCGACGGGGCCGCGGGCGTGGATCCGGCCGGTGGAAATCCCGACCTCGGCACCCAGCCCGAAGCGGTAGCCGTCGGCGAAGCGGGTGCTGCAGTTGTGGAAGGCGCAGGCGTTGTCGACGCCCTGGACGAAGCGGGCCGCGACGGCGGGGTCGGGGGTGATGATGGCGTCGGTGTGACCGCTGCCGTGGGTGTTGACCCAGGCCACCGCGTCGTCGACGTCGTCCACCAGCGCCACGGTGGCGGCCAGGTCGCCGTACTCGTGGGCCAGGGAGGGGGGCTCGGGGAGCCCGAAGACGCCGTGGGCGCCGTGCAGGGCTACGCCGGCGTCGCGGAGGGCACCGAGGAGCTGGTCGGCCAGGCCGGAGGCCACGGTGTCGCGGTGGAGGAGGAGGGTCTCCATGGCGTTGCAGGCGGCGGGGTAGTCGGTCTTGCTGTCGACCACGATGGCCCGGGCCATGGCGGGGTCGGCGTCGGCGTGGACGTAGACGTGGCAGATGCCGTCGGCGTGGCCGAGCACCGGAATGCGGGTGTGGGCCTGGATGTGGCGCACCAACGCGTTGGAGCCGCGGGGGATCACGAGGTCGATGCGGTCGTCGAGCGCGAGGAGCTCGGTGACGGTGTCGCGGCCCTCGAGGAGCTGCACCGCGTCGGCGGGGAGGGGCGCCATGGCCTCGGTGATGACGGCGTGGAGCGCGCGGCAGCTGTGCACGGCCTCCTTGCCGCCCTTGAGCATCAGCCCGTTGCCGCTCTTGAGCGCCAGGGACGTGATCTGGGGCATGGCGTCGGGCCGCGCCTCGAAGATGATGAGGAGCACGCCGAGGGGCACGGTGCGCTGGGTGAGCTCGAGGCCGTCGGCCAGCTCGCGGCGGGCGATGGCCTGCCCGACCGGATCGGGCCGGTCGGCCAGGGTGCGACAGCCGTCGGCCAGGGCCTGGAGCTTGCGCTCGGTGAGCGGCAGCCGGGCGGCCATGGCCGCCGTGACCTCCCCCGTGCGGACGTCGTGGGCGGCGGCCTGAACGTCGCGCTGGTTGGCCTCGAGGAGGTCGGCGCGATGGTCGAGCAAGGCGGTGGCGATGCGGCGCAGGGCCTGGGCGCGGGCCTCGCCCCCGGCGGCCACGAGTTCTCGGCTGGCGGCGCGGCAGGCGGTGGCGCGCTGGGCAGGGGGGGGCTGGGTCATGGGGCGTCCCCGGGGTCTCGGATGGGTTCGCTGTGGAGGACGAGATCGTCGCGGTGGAGCAGGGGCTTGCCTCGCTGGCCGGAGGCGACGGCCGTGTCGACTTCGGCTCGGGAGCGACCGCAGACGCCGCGGCCGAGCTCGGAGCCCAGGTGCACGACGCGGAGCACGGCGCCGGGCCCGAAGTCGCCCTCCACCCGCACCACCCCGGGGGCGAGCAGGCTGGCCCCGCGGTCGACCAGAGCGTCGCGGGCTCCGTCGTTGACGTGGAGTGTGCCCTGGGCGGCGGTGCCGAAGGCGATCCAGCGCCGCCGGCGGCTCGGGGCGGTGCCCGGAGGGAAGAGGGTGCCTTCGTCGTCGCCGGCGAGGATGCGCCCGAGGGCTCCCTGGGCCCGGCCGGAGGCGATGACCGTGGCGACCCCGGCGCTCGCGGCCACCTGGGCGGCCTCGATCTTGGCCCCCATGCCGCCGCGCCCGCCGCGGGAGGGGGCGCCGATCTGCACGCTCTGCTGGGCCCAGGTGGAGAGCCGGAGGGCCCCGGGCTCGGTGGGCGGCCGGTCGTAGACGGCGTCGACATCGGAGAGGAGCACCAGGGCGTCGGCGTCGACGTGGGAAGCGACCAGGGCGGCCAGCCGGTCGTTGTCGCCGAAGATGGCGCGGAGGTCGGGGCTGACGGCGTCGTTCTCGTTGATCACCGGGATGGCGCCGGCCGCGAGCAGGCGCTCCAGGGTGGCGGCCAGGGCGACCGAGCGCGCGCGATGGTGGAAGTCGTCTTCGGTGAGGAGCACCTGCGCGGCGACGAGCCCGACCCGGGCGAAGAGGCCGTCGTACAGACCCATGAGCTCGCCCTGACCGGCGGCGGCGCATGCCCGCTGATCGTAGCGGCTGGTGGGCTTCTTGTCGTAGCCGAGGCGGCGCATGCCGAGCCCGACGGCGCCGGAGCTGACCAGCAGGACTTCGCGGTCGGCGGCACGGAGCTCGGCCAGGGCCTCGACGAGCTGACCGACACGGCCGAGGGCGACACCACCGTCGTCGCGGGCGACCACGTGGGTGCCGACCTTGACGACGATGCGCCTGGCGGCGGAGAGGACGGAACGGGACATGAGCAGACGTGTATGGCGGCCCGGGGATTCCGGCCCGGCCCTCAGAAGCGCACGCCCACCCGCCCGTGGGCCATGCTCCAGATCACCGCCGAGCCCGCCATGAGCTCGACGTACCAGCGGTCTTCGGTGTGGCGCCAGCGGAGGTTGGGGAGCGCGGCCAGACCGACCCGGATCTGGTCACGGCCGCCGATGAGGAAGGACATGCCAGCCTCGCTGGCCCCGAGCCCGGCGTAGGCCGGGCCCATCCACAGGTTTCCCCAGTGGACGCCGAAGGTCAGCGTCGAGAGGGATGCGTCCAAGCGCACGTGCTTCCAGCCGCCTTCCATGGCTAGGCCGACCGTGCTGTAGGCGCCGCTCTCGATCACGCCCACCCCGGCGTAGGGCGCGAGGCGGAGGCCGCCATCGGTGGCCAGGTAGCGAGCGGTGAGGCCGGCCGCGCCGACCTGCAGGTCGTAGCTGAACGGCACGGCGGCCCCGTCGGCCGAGAGCTGCAGGCGGTCGGTGGGGGCCCAGCTGATGTGGGTCGTGGCGACGGGCCCGGTGCCGCCGAAGAGGAGGTCGTACATGCCGCCGCCAGCGGCGACCGAGACCGTCCCGGCGTCGACCGGCACCGCACCGGGGGCGAGGAGGCCGGGCTGGAGGTCGGCGGCGTGGGCGAGGGCCAGGAGGGCGGCGAGCATGGGGCTCCTTGGTCAGGCGGGCGTGCCGTAGGCCTTGTCGAAGAAGCGGACGATCACGTCGACCAGGGCGGCGACGTCGGCGTGCTCCGGCACGGAGATGCGGCAGATCTGCACCCCGCCGCGCTTCTGGGCCTCCTTCACCTCGGCGGACAGGGCTCCCTGGGTCGACTCCTCGGGGTTGATCACGTAGAACGGGTCGCGCTGACCCTGCCCCTTGGATTGGCCGTAGCTGACGCGGTTCTTGACCAGGCCGGGCGCGTGCTCGAGCAGGTAGGCGACGAACTCGTCGACCAGGTCCGGGAAGGTGGTGGGGACGGCGGGCAGGTAGAACGACAGCACGCCGCTGTGCAGGCCGGCGTCGATCTGCTCCGGCGACATCGTGTAGAGCGTGATGTCGTGGCCGCGGCGGGCCATCTCGGTGCGGATGGCGGCGGCGAGCACCCGGGTGTTCGCGGAGATCGCCTTCATGCGGGGGGGGAGGTCGGCGACGCCGTCGACGAGCTTGTGGAGCTGGTAGGGCTTGGCGAAGCTGTCGGCCTCGACCCCCTTGGCGCGGGTGGCCTCGAGGATGCGCTGAGCCAGAGGGTGGGCGCCGGCGATGACCAGCCCGAGGGTGGCCTTGCCGCGGGTGATGTACTTGGAGCCGCTCTTGACGAGGAGGAAGGGCCAGTCGCGCGCGAAGTCCTTCTCGAACAGGGGGTAGAGCGGGGCCATCGTGGTGTCGACGAGGACGGGGATCTGGTGGCCGGTGCGTGCCTGGTGCGCCCGCAGCCCCTCCACGAGCCGAGGGAAGTCGTGGAGCTGGAGCTCGGGATTCGTGGGCGTCTCGACGAACACCACCGCGGAGCCGTCGAGGGCGGGGAGGCGGGCCAGCACGTGGTCGACGAGGGTCTGGCCGCCGGAGCCCAGCACGGGCAGCGGGGTGGCCGCGAGGACGCCGTCGGCGGAGAGGATGTCGTGGATGAGCTGGCCCGTGCCGCCGTAGCCGTTCTCCGCGTAGAAGAGCGGCACCGGGGGGCCATCGGAGACGAGCTCGGCGGCGGCGCTGAACACGGCGGCCTCGGCGGCCAGCCCCGTGCAGAAGTAGGCGGCGCCCTGCATGCCGGGGAAGCTCGGGGCCAAGGCGGCGTCGGCCTCGGCGTCGGTGGCGGTGGCCTCGGCGGGGAGCGTGACCCCCACCAGCTGGGCCAGCTCGGCCCGGGCGTTCACCGCCAGCAGCGCGGCCACCGTGCGCTTCCGGATGAGCTGGATGCCCTTGGCGTCGAAGCGCTCGCTGCGGCGGACCAGGAGCACACCGCCGTCGGTCACGGGGCAAGCCACCGCGTCGACCGAGGGGTGGTCGAGGTCGGTCGCCTCGGGTGCCGTGTCGACCACCAGCAGCGTGAGGGCGTCGTCGTGGGTGGGCACCGGGCCTTCCCAGCCGTCGTGGAAGGTGACCCCGCGGCGGTGCCAGCTCTCGCGGGCCGAGGCGGAGAGGGGGAGCTCGCTGCGGCCGTACACATGGGCGGCGCCTGTGCGGCCGGGGATCTCCAGCGGGGCCAGGAAGGCCTTGGTGCGGGAGGCGAAGGAGACCACGTGGGCGGCGCCCGTGTGGGCCTGGAGGGTGTGCTCGTAGACCGAGGACCAGGGCGTGCCGAGGCGCGCGTAGTCGTAGGGAATCCCGCAGGGGACCAAGCTGCTGGCGGGGTCGGCGCCGGCGAGGATCTGCCGCCCGGCGGCGGTGAAGGCCGCGAGGAAGTCCGCGTCGTTGCTGAAGCGGGGGAGGTCGTAGGTGGTGGCGGCCGGGGCCTAGTCCTCGGGGACGTGCTCGGGGGATTCGAGGAGCTTCCGGAGGAGGAGCTTCACCAACAAATCTGTTAATGCAGTAATA
>ENA-OWNT01003651-OWNT01003651.1-seawater-metagenome-genome-assembly--contig:-NODE-3651-length-14282-cov-6.317283_pt1 | contig 14282 bp, 10 predicted proteins | sample MGYA00238136_ERZ651165 | MGnify/ENA primary metagenome ERZ651165 (study PRJEB26861, sample SAMN08777766) | seawater metagenome | isolation source: coastal seawater | place: USA: Florida | collected...
GCTTCGCTGAGCGTGTCCATGATCGCGTGCAGCTGCTCGCCCGTGATGACGGCCTCGGCCGCAGGCAGCAGATCGAGCACCTTCTGGTGGAGCGACTCCACCTTGTAGACCAGCTCCTGCATCGACTCCTCGGCCTTCTGCTGGACCTGGTAGTCGACCCGCTCGTCGATCATGCGCTTGAGATCGGCGTCCGAGAGTCCGCCGCTCATGGCCACCGTGATGGACTGCTCCTTGCCGGTGTCCGCGTCGCGGGCGGTGACCGCGACGATGCCGTCCGCGTCGATGGCGAAGGTGACCTCGATGTCCGGCACGCCCTTCGGGGCCGGCCGGATGCCGCTCAGCAGGAACTCGCCGAGGAGCTGGTTCTCGGACGCGCGCGTGGACTCACCCTGGAGCACGACGATCTTCACCGCGCTCTGGTTGTCGTGCACTGTCGTGAACGAGTGGCTCTTCTGCGTCGGAATGGTCGAATTCTTCGGAATCAGCGTGCTCACGCTGCCGCCCACCGTCGCGATGCCGAGGGACATGGGCGTGACGTCGAGGAGGAGCATCTCCATGCCCTCGTCGATCAGCGCCTGCCCCTGGACGGCCGCGCCCAGCGCCACCACTTCGTCCGGGTTGATGCCCTTGCTCAGGGGCCGGCCGAAGAACTCCTCGACCTTCTCCTGCACGAGCGGCGTCCGGGTCTGACCACCCACGAGCACGATCTCGTCGATCTCGCCCTGCTGCATCCCCGCGTTCTCGAGCGTGGCGCGGCAGATCTCCGTGCAGCGGTCCACCAGATCGCCGACCAGCTCTTCGAACCGGGCCCGCGACAGCGACTGCTGCAGGTGGATGGGCTGGCCTTCCTTCGTCGCGATGAACGGCAGCGTCACCTCGACGGTGCGCTTGAACGAGAGCTCGCACTTGGCGTTCTCGGCCGCTTCGCGCAGGCGCTGCAGGGCGACCTTGTCCCCCCGCAGGTTGATGCCGTGCTGGGCCTGGAAGGACTCGGCCAGGTAATCGATGATCCGACTGTCGAAGTCGGTGCCGCCCAGGAAGGTGTCACCAGACGTCGAGACGACCTCGAACACCCCTTCCGAGATGCTCAGGACCGACACGTCGAAGGTGCCACCGCCCAGGTCGTAGACCACGAGGTTGCGGTTGCCTTCGCGCTCGAGCCCATAGGCGAGCGCCGCGGCGGTGGGCTCGTTGATGATGCGGATGACGTCCAGCCCGGCCACCTGGCCCGACTGCTTGGTCGCGGTGCGCTGGGCGTCGTTGAAGTACGCCGGCACGGTGATGACCGCCTTGGCGACCTCCTCGCCGAGGTAGTCCTCAGCGATCTTCTTCATCTCCATCAGGATGAAGGCCGAGACCTCCTGGACGGTGAACGAGCGGCCGCCCGCGCGCAGCCGGCAGTCCCCTTCGTCCCCCTCCTCGATGGAGTACGGGACGAGCTCGCCCGTCCGAACCACCTCGGGGCTGGAGTAGCGCCGCCCGATCAACCGCTTCACGCCAAACAGCGTGTTCGTGGCGTTCGTGACGGCCTGCCGCTTGGCGATGTGCCCGACCAGCCGCTTGCCGTTCTCGGCGAACGCGACGATCGACGGCGTCGTCTGATAGCCCCCCCGATTGGGGATGACGACCGGACCCTTGTTCTCGTACACGGCCACGCACGAGTTCGTCGTGCCGAGGTCGATGCCGATGACCTTCTCCATGCGCGTTCCCCGGTTCCCTGCTGCCCGCAACTGCTTGTGCCGATCGATCCGTGGCCCCCACCCTGGTCACGAACCGTCCCCGTCTACTACTTCCTCAACCGCTTCAGAGCCTTCGTCGCCTCGGAGTTCTTCCGGTCGAGATGAAGGACCCGCTCGAACGCGCGAATGGCGTTGCTGGGCATCCCCAGCTCGTCGTACGCGCGCGCCAACTCGATGTTGTAGTTGACGCTGCGAGGCTCCAGCTCGACTGCCTTCCGAAGCAGCTCCAGTCCTACCCGTTGTTGCAGCGTGTGGGCGATCACGAGCTTACCAAACTCGTGATAGTACTTCCCCTTCGTGGGCTTGCAGTCCACGGCCTTCTGCATCAACTCGGCGGCGCGCCGCGTGTCTTCCGCGATCATCACTTCCTGGGCCTGGCGGTAGAACTCCTCCGCCCTGCCGTTGCGGTGCTGGGACTGTGACCGCTTGAACAACGTCTTGGCCCGCGTGTTTCGCGGATCGAGCGTCATGGCCATCTGGAAGTTGCTGGACGCTTCCGCGAAGTCGCCCTTCTCCATCGCTGCTTCGCCCGCCGCCATGTGCCGCTTCGCCTTGGCGATGCGCATCACGAGCTGCTTCTGGAACTTCTGCATGAAGACGGCGCGGTTCTTCTTCTTCTTGCCCTTGCGCTCCTTGGCCTTCGCCTTCGCTTCCTGGTTCGCCTGGCGCTTGCGCACCGCGTCCGGGATGAAGTCGACGGTGGTGGAGGCCTCCGTCACCGTCGCGGCGTCCTTGCCCTCCTTGCCGAAGACGAGGTCGTCGTAGTCCGCGCGGGAGTCCGCGTCGGACAGGATGCGGTACGCCTCGGTGATCTTGTTGAAGATCACCTCGAGCTTGAGCTTGTAGGGCCCGAGATCCTTTCGATAGAACTTGTCCGGGTGGTACTCCTTGCTCAGCCGGTAGTACGCGCGCTTGACGGCGCGGGGCTCGGCCGAGCGCGGGAGCAGCAGGATCTCGTAGAAGCTCTTGTCGTCGATCCCGTCGAACGCGAGGTCGATCGCCATGCGCTGTTCAGGCTTGAGCTCGATGCCCTCGGCGTCCGGGCTGCCCTCCGGCTCCGGCTCGTCGTCGACGGCCACATCCGGGGACTCATCGGGGACCGCGCCGAACAGCTCGTCCAGGAAGTCGGAGCCGCCCTCTTCCTCGACCTCGAGGTCGAACTCGTCGTCGTCCTCGACCTCGAGCTCGAACTCGTCGCCGTCGTCATCTCCGGAGGCGTGCGAGTCCCATCCGTCCCATCCAAAGGGGCTCGGGGCCTCGCCCTCACCTGGTTCCAGAGCCCCCTCACCCTCCGTTGGAGCGAGGTACGGCCGGGGGACTGCTCGGCTCATGCAGGGCTGAGTCTACAGGATGTAGCGGGACAGGTCGTCGTCCCCCAGGATCGGCTGGAGGCGCCGATCGACCTCCGCGCGATCGACCTCCACCGTCTCGCCGGCGCGCTCGGGCGCATCGAAGCTCAGCTCCTCGAGGAGCGCCTCCATCACCGTGTGCAGGCGACGGGCGCCGATGTTCTCCTGCGTGGCGTTCACCTGGGCGGCCAGCTCGGCGAGGCGATCGATGGCGTCCTCGGTGAAGTCCAGGGTCACGCCTTCGGTGGCCATGGTCGCCCGGTACTGGGTGACGAGGGCGTTGTCGGGCTCCACCAGGATCCGACGCAGATCCTCCATGCGGAGCGCCTCCAGCTCCACCCGGATGGGGAACCGTCCCTGGAGCTCGGGGATGAGATCCGCCGGCTTGCTGACGTGGAACGCCCCGGCGGCCACGAACAGGACGTGGTCGGTCTTGACCGCTCCGTGCCGGGTATTGACGGTCGTCCCCTCGACGATCGGCAGGATGTCCCGCTGCACGCCCTCGCGGGAGACGTCCGGCCCCCGGCGTCCGCCACCGTCGCCGGTTCCGACGGCGATCTTGTCGATCTCGTCGATGAACACGATCCCGTCCTGCTCCACCCGGCGCAGCGCCTCGGTGAGGACCCGATCCTGGTCGACGAGCCCGGCCGCCTCCTCCTCGCGCAGCAGCTTGCGCGCCTCGGCGACGGACACCTGGCGCTTGGCCCGCTTGTCCGGCACGAAGCCCTTGAGCAGATCCTGGATCCCGGACAGCTGGTCCATGTTGTTGCCCGCTCCGAAGACCTGGAGGCCCGGCGTCGACGACTTCTGGGTCAGCTCGATCTCGATCTGCCGATCGTCGAGGTGCCCGGTGGCCAACATCTTCTCGAGCTTGGCCCGCGTCCGCTGGTTGCGCTCCTTCTCGTCCACGCTCGCGTCCGGGGCGGCGGGGGGATAGAGCGCCTGCAAGACCCGAGCGTTCGCGCGCTCCTCGGCCTTGTCGCCCACCTGCTCTTCGAACTCGGCGCGGACCATGTGGATGGAGGCCTCGACGAGGTCCCGGATCATCGACTCCACGTCCTTGCCGACGTAGCCGACCTCCGTGAACTTCGTGGCCTCCACCTTCAGGAACGGCGCGCCCACCAGCTTGGCGAGCCGGCGCGCGATCTCGGTCTTCCCGACCCCCGTCGGCCCGATGAGGATGATGTTCTTCGGGGCGATCTCGTCCCGCAGCGAATCGTCCACCTGCTTGCGCCGCCAGCGATTGCGCAGGGCGACGGCGACCGCTCGCTTCGCCTTGGCCTGGCCGATGATGTAGCGGTCCAGCCGCTCCACGACCTGCCGGGGCGTGAGCGACGCAGGATCAGAGACGGCGACGGGCTTGTCGTCAGGGCTGTGCACCTCCACGTCAGGCTCCCGTGCTCGGCAGATCGAGCAGAACGATGTTGGCGTTCGTGTAGATGCAGATGTCGGCCGCGATCGCCATCGAGCGACGGGCGATCTCCTCGGCCCCGAGATCGCTCCCTTCGATGAGCGCCCGGGCCGCCGCGAGGGCGAAGGAGCCGCCGGATCCGATGGCCGCGACGCCGCCGTCGGGCTCGAGGACGTCGCCGTTGCCGGTGATGATGAGCGTGCGCTCCTTGTCGGCGACCACCAGCAACGCCTCGAGGTTGCGCAGGTACTTGTCCGTGCGCCACTCCTTCGCCAACTCCACGGCCGCCCGTGGCAGGTTCCCGGGGTACTGACCGAGGCGCGCCTCGAACTTCTCGAAGAGGCTCAGCGCGTCCGCGGTGGACCCCGCGAAGCCGGCGATCACGCTGCCGCTGGCGAGCGTGCGGACCTTGCGCGCGGTGCCCTTGAGCACCGTGTTCCCGAGCGTCACCTGTCCGTCGGCAGCGAGCGCCACGTCGGCTCCCCGACGCACACACAGCACAGTCGTCATGTCGTCTCGTCCTCCTCGGGCACGTCTCCTCCGCGCGGGTGATGCCGGCGGTGTGCGGAGAGCAGCCCCTCCACCGTGAGGTGGGTGTACTTCTGGGTGGTGCTGAGGGACGCGTGGCCGAGCATCTCCTGGATGCTGCGGAGATCGGCGCCGCCTTCGAGCAGATGGGTCGCGAAGCTGTGTCGCAGCGCGTGGGGGTGCACGTCCTTGGGGATGCCCGCCTCGAGGGCCCTCCGCTTCAGGAGCCGCGACACGGACCGGGCGGACAACCGTCCACCGCGGGCGTTGAGGAACAGGGCGGACTCCTCGGGGTCGGGTCGCAGCAGCTCGCGCACGGACAGCCAGTCCTCCAGGGCGTCCAGGGCCGACCGGGGCATCGGAACGATTCGCTCCTTGCGGCCCTTGCCGGTGACGCGCACCTCGCCCTTTGTGCGGTCGACTCCGCCCATGTCAAGCCCGACGCACTCCGCGACGCGCAGTCCGGAGCCGTAGAGGAGCTCGACCAGCGCGGCGTCCCGAGCCCGCAGGACCTGTTGGCGCACCGTCTCGGTTTCCGGCTCCACGTCGGCCAGCTGCGCGGCCTCCGCCTCGGCCAGCACGTGCGGCAGGTGTTGGGACCGCCGGGGCGCCGACAGCGCGCGCGCCGGGTTGTGGTCGTCCCCGCGCTGATCGGCGAGCCAGTCGAAGAACGTGCGCAGTGTCGCCAGCTTGCGGGCCCGGGTCGAGGCGGCGGCGCGCGCGTGCCGGGCGGCCAGGAACCCGCGCAGATCGCGGGGAGCGAGCCCATCGAACGACAGTCCGCGCTCCTCCAGGTGCTCGACGAGCTGGAGCAGATCCCGCCGGTATGCGCGGCAGGTGTGCTCGGACAGCGCCCGCTCGATGGCGAGGTGGTCGATGAACCGGGCGACCTGCGCGCGCATTCAGCCCGTCGCGGCCGTGGGCAGGGCCGGGTGCCGGCGAGCGACCTCCTGGTCCGCCGCCCACTCCTCGAAGAGCGCGACCGCAGCCTGCCCGCGGGTGATCCGCCGGGCCTTCCGATCCTTCTTCTTCACCCGCATGGTGTCCTCCGGAAGCAGGCCGAAGTTCACGTTCATGGGCTGGAAGTTCGTCGGGTCCGCGCTGCGCAGGTAGTCGAGCAGGCCTCCGAACATCGTGCCGATCGGCGGGGGCGCGAGCGCGCGCCCTTCGCGCTCCGCGGCGATGTTCAGCGCCGCCCACAGCCCCATGGCCGAGGACTCGGTGTACCCCTCGCATCCGATGAGCTGGCCTGCGAACGACACGGCGGGGCAGTCGTTCAGGCGCAGGCCCGGATCGAGGAGCCGGGGGGTGTTGATGAAGGTGTTCCGGTGCACCGAGCCCAGGCGGAGGAACTCTGCGTCGGCGAGCCCCGGGATCAGCCGGAAGATCGCGGTCTGCGCGCCGTATCGGAGCTTGGTCTGGAACCCGACCATGTTCATGGCCGCGCCGTGCCGGGTCTCCTTGCGGAGCTGCACGACGGCCCAGGGGCGCCGGCCGGTGCGCGGATCGGTCAGGCCGACGGGCTTCATGGGACCGAACCGCAGGCTCTCGCGCCCCTTGCCCGCGATGGCCTCGATGGGCTGGCAGCCCTGGAAGAACCGCTCCTCCTCGAAGTCCTTGCTGGGCACCTGCTCCCCCGCCAGGAGCGCGTCGATGAACGCCTCGTACTCCTCCTGGTTCATGGGCAGGTTGAGGTAGTCGCCGTCGGAGGCCTCCCGGTCGCCGTAGCGGTCGGCCCAGAAGCCGATGCTCATGTCGACCGACTCGGCGTTCACGATGGGGGCGATGGCGTCGTAGAAGTAGAGATCGTCCGCGCCGGTCCAGGTGGCCAGCGAGGCCGTCAGGGCGTCGGACGTCAGGGGTCCTGTGGCCACGAGCGTCCGGGTCGTCGCCGGGTCGGGGATGGCCGTGACCTCCTCCCGGCGGATCTCGACGCAGCCGAGGCTGGCCAGGGCGTCGGTGATCGTGGCCGCGAACACGTCCCGATCCACGGCGAGGGCGCCCCCCGCGGGCACGTGCGCGGCTTCCCCGGCGGCAACGATGAGACTGCCCAGGGCGCGCAGCTCACCCTTGAAGATCCCCGGCGCGGTGTGCGGCATCTTGCTGCCGAGCGTGTTGCTGCACACGAGCTCGGCCAGCTGATCGGTCTGGTGGGCGGCGGTCTGCCGCACGGGGCGCATCTCGTGCAGCACGACGTCGATCCCTCGGGATCCGAGCTGCCAGGCCGCCTCGGAGCCGGCGAGGCCGCCGCCGATCACATGCACGGGCCCCGTGGTCGGGGGAGGCTGCGGCTCAGTGGAAGGCAACGCGCCACTCCTCGTCCAGGAACCGCTGGGTCTCCGGATCCAGCTCGGCCTGGCGCTCGAACAGGACGGACGCGACGGCGCGGCGCAGCCCCGAGAGCCCGACGATCCCGTCGTCACCGACCTCGTCGAGGAGGAGATCGAGGACCTCGTCCTCCATGTCGGGCGTCAGGTAGCCGAGGTCCCGGAGCCCCACGAGGAAGCCGGACGCGTCTTCGCTCAGATCGAGCATTGGGACGGCCGATCGCGGCGCCTCGGCCGCCGATTCGACAGACGGAGCGGCACCCGCGGCCTCCAGGGCCGACCGCGCCTGGTCCGGATCGAAGCCGGCCGCGACCAGGGCCTCGACCAGCGCCTCCGGCCGCTCGGGGAGCCCGCCGGAGACCGCCATGCGGCCGATGAAGGCAAGGATTCGTTCGTGCGCCACCGTGACCTCCGGGCCCCGTTGCGGAGCCGGCGGGCAGGGTTGCACGAGCGGTCCCGACGATCCATCGTCCCGGGGCGCAGCGCTCACCCCGCAGCCCCTCCCCGCTCGGCGCAGGTCCCCACCAATCATCCCCTGGACTCCATGGATCTCGCCCTCGCCATTCGGCGTGCAGGGCTGGCGGATGGGCACCTGCTCCGCCCGCCAGCGTTCGCACCCTCTGCCGGTCCCGTGCGGGCTTTCGGGCCCCTCGAGCCCGACTACCCGCTCGGCCTGCTCTCCCTCGTCGATCCACCACGCGCCCTGTTCGTGCGGGGCTCGACGGATCCCGTGCCCGGACCGAGCCGCTGCCTCGCGATCATCGGCGCGCGCAGGTGCACCGCCGAAGGGCGGCGGGTCGCGCGGGATCTCGCCGCGTGCGCGGCCCGGGCAGGCCTCGTCGTCGTGAGCGGGCTGGCGCTGGGCGTCGATGCCGCCGCGCACGAAGGCGCGCTGGACGCCGGCGGGCAGACGCTTGCGGTGCTCGCATCCCCGGTGGACCAGCCCACGCCCCTCGCCAACGCCGGCCTCGCCCGCGAGATCGTCGAGACCGGCGGTTGGCTGGCCTCGGAGAGGCCGCCGGGGGCGTCGGTGCGAGCCCGTGACTTCCCCTGGCGGAATCGCCTCGTCGCCGCGATCGCGGGGGCGGTGGTCGTCGTGGAGGCGGGTCTCCGATCCGGAACCGTGGGGACCGTCGAGTGGGCTCTGAGCCTGGGGCGGCTCGTGGGCGCCGTCCCGGGATCCGTGCTGTCTCCAGCCTCGGCCGGCGCCAACCGGCTGCTGCGGGACGGCGCCGCGCCGATCACCTGCGGGGAGGACGCCGTGGGCCTGCTGTCGTTGGTGGTGGACCGACGGCGGATCCGCAGCGACGCAGAGGACGCCGTGTGGCGCGCGGTCCCTGGGGCCGACGCCCCGATCGAGGCGTGGCTCCGGGGATCTGGCCTGGAGCGCGATGCCGCACGCGCGGCGCTGCTGACGATGGTGGCCCGCGGCGAGCTGGTGCGCCGCGGCGGGAGGATCAGTCGATGCGGCTGGTGATGCGGTCGCCGACGATGATGGCCTTGGCCTGGTCTGCCATCACGCCCATGGCGACGTTCTCGTCCGCGGAGAAGATGACGAGACGGCCCACGACCTGGTCCGGCAGCGAGTTGTCGAAGTCACGCGCGCGGCGGGCGAGGCCGTCGCCGCGGCGCAGGACGTAGAACATGGTGCCGCTCTGGACGCCGTCGCTCTTGCCGCGGTCGATGAAGACCACCTGGTTCCGCTGGATGAGGATGTTCTCGTCGTGCACCTTGTCGATGACGTAGCCGTCCACGAGGGACGCCATCTCGGTGGTGCGGATGCGTCCGCTGACCGGAAGCCGGTCCGTGATCATGTCGCCACGAACGACCTCGCTGTGGGACTGCACCAGGCGCCCGGTGACCCACTTGTCACCCACGTCGGTCACCATCACTTCGCCGGTGACCCGGTAGATGTGGCCGAGCCGCGCGCTCCGCACCTGCGGGTGCCGAGCCTCCTTGATCTTGTGATACGTCGTGTACACGTCGCCGCAGTTCACGTCGCCCGTGTTGCGGAAGCGCATGTACAGCGTGTCCGTCTGGCCCAGGTTCTGCTTCGCGGGGCCGGCCTGGTCGACGACGCCCAGGGGCTCGATCTCCTGACGCGTCATCACGCCCGGGGCGCGCAGCGTCTCTTCGCCACCGCCGCGCTCGAACGGCACGTACAGCTCGCAGTCCCGCTCCGTGGCGATGAAGTGCACCAACGGGGTGAAGTTCTCGTCGAAGTCGATGTCGTCGCCGCCCACGGGGTCGACGATGATCGACGGCGGACGGACATCCGTGCCCGGCTGGAAGCGCAGGCGCTGGCCCGGGTAGATGTAGTGGGGGTTGGTGACTTCGTCGTTGTTGATCGACCACAAGGTCGGCCAGTACTGCGGGTCACCGAAGAACTGCTGGCAGATCTCCCACAGCGTGTCGCCGTCGATGACTTCGTAGATGTCGCTGCCCTCGTTCGTCGACGAACCCGCCGTGAGCGAGTTCAGGTCGATGGCCGTCTGGGCCTGAAGGGCTGGGCTCAAGAGCATCGCCGCCAGGGCAGATGCACCAAGACCGAGGAGAGATCGGCTCCGCATGTTTCGCACTCCGCATCGAGGCAGGTGGTCGGAACCCGCCTCTCTCCGTTCGCCATTGTCCCGGTGGGCGCGAGCCCCTGTCAAGAAAGGCGACCGACGGAGTCGGTACACGGGCCGCCGATGCGGTCAGTCCAGGTCGAAGAAGAGCGTGTCCTTGACGCCCGAATCGATGAACGTCTGGAGCTTCTCCGTCTCGGCCTCGGGCAGGTTGATGAACTGCACGCCCATGCCGGCCGGCAGTCCGCCGATGGCCCCGGGGGGGCGGATCCAGCGGACCACCACCTTGTAGGCGGTGGCCTCCTTGCCCATGAGCGACAGCACCACCTCGAGCTCGTCGCCGATCTCGAACGGCGCCTCGGTGGCGATGAACAGCCCCCCCTCACTGATGTTCTCGGTGAACCCCGTGAAGAAGGTGTTCGAGCTGAAGAAGTCGACCTTGACCTCGAACTCCTTGCGCGAGAAGACGCGGCGCTCGGACGGGTCGATGGCGACGGCGGCAGAAGAGTCGGAATGGGCCATGTTGCTCTCCCTATCGACTGGGCAGGGGGGGACTTGAGGTCGAATCGCCCGGATCTGTCTCGGGCACGAGTCGGAATTCCACACGCCGGTGTGGCGCGCCCGGGTCCTTGCGCGTGCCTGTCGCGTCAGCGGGGCGGCGCTCGCCGAATCCGGCTTGCCGGATGCGCTCGCCGGGCACGCCGAGGCGCTCCAGGTACGACGCCACGGCGCGGGCGCGGGCCCTGCTCAGCCGCAGGTTGTAGTCGTCCGTCCCGCTCGAGTCGGCGTGACCGGCGATCTCGAGAACACCGGCGCGTTCGTGGGACAGCAGCCACTTCGCCAGCTCCTCGAGGAGCGGGCGGCCCTCTCGACGGAGGAGCGCGGAGTCATGCGCGAACAGCAAGCGGGTGTCGATCGTGACGCCGCGACCCACCAGCCGAAGGCCCCAGCCGGCCGTGGTGTCGGCACCAGGAATCGGCGGACCGGCGTCCGCCGCCGCCCCCGCGGTGTCCTCGTACTCGTCGGCGTCGGGATCCGCCGCGGCGAGCACCTCTGGGGCTGCGCGGCGGGTCGGCAGGTGCATCCTGACGCCAACGAAGAAGCGTCCCTCGGGCGTGCCCACTCCGCGCCCGATCCCCAGCCCCGCTCCGCCGATGAGCTCGAACCGCTCGGCACGGTCGACGCGCACACGAACATGAGAGAGCCACTCGCCGTAGCGCGCGTTGCTCCCCCGCCCCAACGCGCCGACGACCTCGGACCCGATGCGCACCCGCGGGATCGGATCCCACGCGAGCCCCAGCCCGAAGGTGAACTCGCCCGCGGTGTCGAGGTCCAGCAGCTTGACCCGGGGGCGGAATCGCCAACCGGCGTTGAGCGTGACCGCCAGGTTCAGGAGCGGCGCGCGCTGCCAACGCATGTGCTTCTCCAGGATCACCCTCGGCTCGATGGTCGGGGTGGCGTCGCCCAGGAGCGCGTCAGAGCGGCCCGTGGGGAACGTCACCGGGGAGCCGATCGCGATGCCGAGCCACTTGCGCCGCGGGTTCAGGACCATGACCTGCGGGGTGATCCGCAGATCGCCGACGCCGCCCTTGGCGAGGGGCTCCCCGGTCACGGGATGGGTCCCGACCTGGGCCAGCGCCGCGGGCAGGTCCAGGGCCAGCCGCACGCGGTCCCCCAGGGTGACGCCCGCCTGGAGGATCCCGGTCAACCGGGCGGCCACCACCGGGTCCGTCGCGACGCCTCCGTCCGTGAACACCACCTCACGCCGCGCGAACGTGGTCCACACGCTCACGTCGATGTCCCACGGCAGCCCCGGCATGACCCCGTCCACGATCGCCGAGCCCGTGGGGCTGGCCGCCGGCCGGAACCGGATCGTGTCGAGGCTGGAGGCTGCCTCCGCCTCCGGGGTGTCCTGGGCCCGGGCCGGCGCCGCAAGGAGGACGAGGCCGAGTGCCGCCACCAGCAGCGGCCGCGCCCGGCGCCGCCACCCGATCAAGAACGCCAGCGCCATCCACGCCCCCGCTCCGCCGCCCCCTCCACCGGCCGAGCAGCCGAAGCCGCCACCTGCGATCCCCCGGGACGCCGAGTCGTCGTCGTCTCCCGCGGAGTCGTCGTCTCCGGCGTCGTCGTCGTCTCCGGCGTCGTCGTCGTCACCGGCGTCGTCGTCGTCACCGGCGTCGTCGTCGTCACCGGCGTCGTCGTCGTCACCGGCGTCGTCGTCATCGCCCGCGTCGTCGTCGTCCCCCTCGCAGCCATGACCGGGGTACACCTCGGGATCGGTGTCGTCGCAGTCCCCGCCACAGGCCGTCCAGCCGTCGCCGTCCGCGTCGGGGCTCTCGTCAATCAGGCCGTCACAGTCGTTGTCGATGTCGTCGCAGAGCTCCTCGGCGCCCGGATGCACGGCCGGGTTCGTGTCGTCGCAGTCGCCCTCGCAGGGGCCGTAGCCGTCGCCGTCGGCGTCCGGCTGCTCGTCGATCGCGCCGTCGCAGTCGTTGTCGACGCCATCGCAGATCTCCGGCGCGCCCGGGTAGATCGTCGCGTCCGTGTCGTCGCAGTCCCCCGCGCAGCCGGGGACCCCGTCGCCGTCCGCGTCCGCCTGCTCGTCCACCACGCCATCGCAGTCGTTGTCGACGCCGTCGCACCCGTCCGCGCCGTCCGGGACGCCCGGGCCGATCGCGGCGTCGGCGTCGTCGCAGTCGCCGTCGAGCTCCGAGCTCCCGTCTCCGTCGTTGTCGACGCTGCCCAGCGCGGCGACCGCCAGATCATCGACGCCGAAGCCATCCTCGGCGGCCCCACTGACGAAGGTGACCTCGTCGACGAAGGTCCCGAACCACAGCGCGACGAAGTGCCCCCCCGCGGTGCCCTCGGGCCCGACGGTGACGCTGACCTGGTCCCCCGGGACCCCACCGGTCGCCGTCGACACGGTGAGGGACTCGCCGACGTTGATGAGCCAGAGGGAGGTGCTGAGCTGCGGCTCCTGGAACAGGAGCGTCAGGGACGAGCCCTGCTGTGGGGCGAACCCGACGACCAGCGCGCGACTCCCCCGCGGCGCCGTGCCGTAGACGTCCGGCAGAACCACGATCGGGTCGGGCGACGCCAGCGTGATGCCGAAGCCCTGGAGCTGCGTGGCGAGGAACGTCCCGTTCGTGAATCCCTCGAAGTCCTGCACCAGCGGGGAGCCGGCCTCGGGGGCGCTGGCGAGGGCTGCGGCCTGATCCGCTTCGTCGAGCAGGACGAGGATGTCCGCACGCGCGGGCGTCGCCCCGAGGACGAGCCCCCACACGCAGATCACCAGCAGGCCAATGCGACACATCGCACTCGCTATCGGCAGGCCCGGTGGTTCTCTTGACCCAATCGCATCGAGATGGAGGAAATCGCGGGATCTCGAGATCCGCGGTCAAGTCCCGTTTGTCGCGTCCGATGGGTTTGTCACGAGTCTGCCGGCAATGGAGACCGGGTACGGAGGACACGATGAGCAGTTGGAAGCGAGGGACCCCAGCGCCCGCCACGGCCGCCGCCGCCCAGGACGGCGCAAACATCGTGAACACGCCGTCCGAGGTGGTGGCTGCGATCGTGCGCCCGCTCAAAGACGAGGTGCGGATCCACGAAGACACCGATCGCCCCGATGATCGCCGGTTCCGCCGCGACCTCGAGGAGGTGATCTACGACTGCGAACAGGGCCTCACTGGGCACACGTCCACCAAGGCGATCGACATCCTCGGGCCCGGCCTCGAGTCCTGGTTCGATCGGCGCCGCCAGGCCGAAGCCGAGCGCAACGCGGAGATGACGCGCGTGATCCAGTCGATGGGTCAGGCCCTCAAGACCCTCCAGGGCGACGACTCGGACTTCTACGACCACCTGAGCAGCGGCCTCACCCGCCTGAAGGGCGCCGCCGACAACCAGAGCGTCCGCAACGTCAGCGCGCGGCTCTCGCGTCTGGTCGACGACATGACCGACGACATCAGCCAGCAGAAGCAGGCCGCCGAGAAGCGGATCCGCCAGCTGTCCGGCATCGTCCAGGGACTCCACGACGAGCTGAACGTCGTCAAGACGCAGCTCGCGGAGGACGCCCTCACGGGTCTGTACAACCGCGGAACGTTCGACGACCACCTCGAGAAGGCGCTGGCGAAGTGCCGCCTCGCTCCCTACCGCTTCACGCTGATCCTCATCGATCTCGACAAGTTCAAGTCGGTCAACGACACCTACGGACACGTCGCGGGCGACCGCGTGCTCAAGACCTGCGCCCAGGTCCTGCAGTCCGTGGTGCTGCGCAAGAACGACCTGGTGGCGCGCTACGGCGGCGAGGAGATGGCGATCATCCTGGACGACTGCGACCACCACGACGGGCAGCGCATCGCCGA
>ENA-OWNT01003652-OWNT01003652.1-seawater-metagenome-genome-assembly--contig:-NODE-3652-length-14282-cov-6.219852_pt1 | contig 14282 bp, 12 predicted proteins | sample MGYA00238136_ERZ651165 | MGnify/ENA primary metagenome ERZ651165 (study PRJEB26861, sample SAMN08777766) | seawater metagenome | isolation source: coastal seawater | place: USA: Florida | collected...
AGGCTGCGTGCGCGTCCCCGAGGGGCGGCGATCAGTCGGCGGCGGGGGCCGGAGCGGTCTGGGCCTGCTCGGCCCCTCCACCACCGCGCCGGCGTCGGCGCCGGCGTCGACGCCGCTTGCTGGTGGTCTCCTCCGCGGTGGGCGGGTTGGCCTCCAGCCAGCCCTTGACCAGGAGCAGCAGCTCCTCGCCGTAGGCGTTGCGCTGCCAGTCCCGCATGTCTTCGATGCGGTCGTAGTCCTCCATCACCTTCGGCTTCAGCGCGGCGATGTGCTTGAGGACCGTGTTGTTCACGATCATGGCGGGGGTGAGCTTCACCTCGGTGGCCCGACCGTTGCGCCACTCCTTGAGGCGGGAGAAGAGCGGCTCGTCGTCCCGCGTGTACGGCGGGACGAGCGGGTTGCTCGGCGTGGGGCGGGACTCCTTCTTCGCCGGGATCTTGCTGGTGTCCGTGCGGCCGGCCTTCACGGCCTCCAGCACCACCTCGGCGTACCGGCGCACCACGTGGCTCTTGCCGCCGAGGGAGTCCACGAGCTGGTCCCGATCGGCGGGCATCGCGCGCGCGATCTTCAGCATCGCGTCGTTGCCCCAGACCTTGAAGGACGGCCGGTTCTTGCGCTCCGCGATCTTGTCGCGGGCCACGAACACGGCGCGCAGTACGCGCTTCTGTCGCTCGTCCAGCTTGTTGGCGCCCTTGATCTTGAGGCAGCGGTCCGGGTCGAAGGGACGGCCCGTCCACTCCCGCGCCTCGAGGAGCTTGAACTCCTCCGCGAGCATCGCCTCGCGGTTCGCCTCGGCCGCCTTGACCATCAGGATCTCGCGCAGGCGGGGCAGGTAGTGGGAGTCGAGCCGGGCGTAGTCCAGGTGCTCCTTCAGGAGCGGGCGGCGGGACCAGTCGTGGCGCTGGTACTTCTTCTCGAGCGTGTCGCCGAAGTACTGCCCCACCAGATCGTTGAGGCCGAAGCGCTCGTGGCCGGTGGCCTGAGCGGCGATCATCGTGTCCCAGATGGGCGCGATCTGAAACCCGTGGTCCCGCTTGAGGCTGACGACGTCGTAGTCCGCGCCGTGGAAGACCTTCACGACGTCCGGAGACTCGAACAGCTCCCGCAGGGGCTCGAGATCGGGGACCTCCAGCGGGTCCACGACCCAGTCCATGCCACTGTCGCCCGTCATCTGGAGCAGGCACGTCTTCTCGGTGTACGAGAAGAAGCTGTCGCCCTCGATGTCCGCCGCGAGCACGGTGGTGCCGGTCAGATCGGCGACGCACTCCGCCAGCTCCTCCGGAGTGGTGACGTAGCGGTACCCGCGGTCCGGGAGGCTCTCGGGGACGGTCTCGGGGATGGTCTCGGGCGCAGGGTCGGTCACGTCGGTTCCCACCAGTCCTCTCGTCGGGCCACGAGGCCCCGCAGCAGCGTCAGGAAGGCCGGCCCGGCCGCGTCGGCGATCTCCGCCACGTGGGCGTGATCGAGCTCGTCCCCGTCACCTTCGCCGGCGGCGAGGTTGCTGATCACCGACAGGCCGCCGATGCGGCAGCCCATGTGCCGGGCCGCGATGACCTCGAGCACGGTGCTCATGCCGACCGCGTCCGCGCCCATGACGCGGATCATCTGGATCTCGGCCGGCGTCTCGTACGTGGGGCCGAGGAGCCCGAAGTAGGTGCCCTCGGCCAGGTCGACCCCGCCCGCGGTGGCGGCGGCCCGGAAGGCGTCGCCGATCCGCTGGTCGTAGGCCTGGGTCATGTCCGGGAAGCGCGGCCCGAGGTCGGCCTGGTTGGGGCCGAGCAGGGGGTTCGTCCCGGTCAGGTTCACGTGGTCGGTGATGAGCATCAGCTGACCGACGTGGAAGGTGCGGTTCACGCCGCCCGCGGCGTTCGTGACCAGCACGGCCTGGGCGCCGAGGCGGGCGAGGGTGCGGATCGGGTGCACGAGCGTCACCGGGTCGTGCCCCTCGTACAGGTGGGCGCGGCCGCGGCAGGCCACGACGGTCACGCCGTCGAGCGTGCCGATGCAGAGCTCGCCGGGGTGACCGACGACGGTCGTCTGGGGGAATCCGGGGATCTCGGGGTACGGAATGGCGACGAGGTCGCTCAGGCCATCAACGACTTCACTGAGTCCGGATCCGAGCACCAACCCCAGAAAGGGACCGTGGGTCCGAGAATCGGCGCTGCGAATGGCTGCGACCGAACGGTCCACCGCCTCGAGCACGCTGGGCATGCGGCCTCCAAATCAGCAGTCCCTCCCGCCGGGCCAGGGCGGGCGACCTACCGCGCTACGGAGACAGCCTACGCGGCTGGCGCGCAACCGCAAGAAACTCGGTGAGTTGCGTCGGCCCGGTCAGCCCAGGAGGGTGCCGGCGATGTTCGCCGTGAGGAACGCGGCCAGGGTGCCGGCGATCATGGCGCGGATGCCGATCTTCGCGAGGTCCGAGCGACGCTCGGGCGCGATGCCGCCGATGCCGCCGAGCTGGATGCCGATGGAGCCCAGGTTGGCGAAGCCGCAGAGCGCGTAGGTCACGATGATCATGCTCCGCCGGGACAGGCCCTCGGACATGTGGGCGAGCTTCAGGTACGCCACGAACTCGTTGAGGATCGTCTTGACCCCCAGCAGCTCGCCGACCGCCGCGCACTCGGCCGCCGGGACGCCCATGGCGAAGGCGAGGGGCCAGAAGATCACCCCCATGATCCGCTCGAGGGTGACCGGGTTCTCGAGCCCGACCAGCGAGGAGCCGGCGCCCAGGATCCCGTTGGCCAGGGCCACCAGGGCGATGAAGGCGAGGAGCATCGCGCCCACGTTCAGGGCCAGCTTGAGGCCTTCGCCCGCGCCGCGCGCCGCGGCGTCGACGACGTTGACGTCCAGCTGCTCCACCTCGAGCTTGATCTCGCCCGCGGTCTTCGACTCCTCCGACTCGGGCCACATGATCTTGGCGATCACGAGGGCGGCCGGGGCGGACATGACGCTGGCCGCGATGAGGTGTCCGGCGATGTCCGGGAACACGCCGCTGAGCATGCCGACGTAGGCAGCCATGACGCCGCCGGCGACGGTCGCGAAGCCGCCCGTCATGATCGCGTTGAGCTCGCTCATGGTCATGGTGTTGACGTACGGCTTGATGACGAGCGGGGCCTCGGTCTGCCCCACGAAGATGTTGGCGGCGGCCGACAGGGACTCGGCACCCGACGTGCCCATGGTCCGGTACATCACCCAGCCCATGCCCTTCACGAGGAGCTGCATGACGCCCAGGTGATAGAGCACGGCCATCAGCGCGCTGAAGAAGATGATGGTGGGCAGCACGTTGAAGGCGAAGAAGGCGCCCGTGCCGGCGAGGACGGGGGCGCCGCTCGCGTCGTTCATGGGGACGAGGGGCGCGAACGGGTCGGCGGGGTTCGGCGTGCCGACGGTGACCACGTGATCCACCAGGCTGCCGAAGATGAACCGCGCGCCTTCGGTGGAGTAGCCCAGCAGCGTCATCACGAGGACGTTGAGCTGGTCGAACAGCCACTCGCCGGGGACCGTCTTGAGGACCAGCACGGCGAACACGAACTGCAGGCCGAGGCCCCAGGCGATGACGCGCCAGGGGATGCGGCGGCGGTCGGTGCTCATGAGCCAGGCGAGCCCGAGCATGAAGGGGATGCCGAGGAGCGACTGGAGGCGCGACCAGGCCGAGACGGGCTCGACCTCCTTGTCCGCGATGGCGGCGGCGAGGCCGGTGGTGACGGGCTCGTCGGCGACCGCGGCGCCCGTGACGATGAGGGCCGCGGCCCCCGCGCACAGCGCGATCGCGAGCCAGCGCCCCTTCACTGCTCGTCCATGACCTGGATGGCGCGGGCGAGGAGGCGACGGGCGGCGTCGGGATCCGAGCTGCCGGAGACGCGCATGTGCGCCCAGGGCTGGCCGGCCTGCACGGTGTCCCCGCGCTGCACGTCCAGGGTCACACCCACGCCTGGGTGGGGGGCTTGTCCGTCGGCGCCGCGTCCGCCCCCGAGGGCTGCCGCGGCGAGGCCGACGTCCAGGGCGTCGAGGCCGACGACGACGCCGTCGCGCTCGGCCAGCACGGGCTGCGAGACGACCTCGTAGGCGCCGCGGAGCAGCGCGGGCTCGGCCAGGGCGAGCACGTCGCCGCCCTGGGCCGCGACCATGGCGCGGAAGCGCTCGAAGGCGGATCCGTCGTCGAGCGTGGTTTCGAGCCGGGCGCGCAGATCCTGGGAGGCGGTGGGGAGGCCGAGCCGCTCCGCCTCGCCCGAGGCGCGCACGGCCGCCTCGGCGAGATCGATCGTGAGCCCACGGAGGTCCTCGGGGCCGTCTCCGCGCAGCACGGCGACCGACTCTTCCACCTCCACCGCGTTGCCGACGGCGCGGCCCAGCGGCGTGGACATGTCGGACAGGAGGGCTTCCACGTTGCGGCCCGCGCCGCGACCGATGGCCACCATCACGGCGGCCAGGTGCTCGGCGTCCTTGCGCTCCTTCATGAACGCGCCGCTGCCGACCTTCACGTCGAGCACCAGGGTCATGGCGCCCTCGGCGAGCTTCTTGCTCATGATCGACGGGGCGATGTGATCGACGGTCGGGACCGTGGCGGTGCGGGAGCGCAGGGCGTACAGCGTGCGGTCCGCGGGCACGAGGTCCGCGGTCTGCCCCGTGATGACGCAGCCCACGTCGCGCACCACGGCGTCCATCTCCTCGGACGTCAGATCGGTGCGGAACCCGGGGATCGCCTCGAGCTTGTCGAGCGTGCCGCCGGTGTGGCCGAGGCCGCGGCCCGAGATCATCGGCACCGCGAAGCCGATCTCGGCCATCAGCGGCGCCCAGATCAGGCTGACCTTGTCGCCCACGCCGCCGGTGCTGTGCTTGTCCGCGGTGGGGCGATCCAGGTGGTCCCAGGCCAGGACCTCGCCGCTGTTCATCATGGCGAGGGAGTAGGCGGTGCGCTCCGCGTCGCTCATGCCGCGGCAGAAGATGGCCATCAGCATCGCCGCGAGGTGGACCTCGGGGGCGGAGTCCGTGGCCGCCGCGTGCACGAACGCGGCGATCTGCTCGTCGTCGAGGGTGCCGCCGTCCCGCTTGACGGCGATGAGGTCCCGGAGATCGATGCTGCTCATGGTGGGCGGCTGCGCCAGCTAGTAGCCGGCCTGGCCCTGGCCGCCGGTGACGACGGCGACGGAGCTGCTCGCGCCGATTCGGTCCGCGCCGGCCTCGACCATGGCCCAGGCGTCCTCGTTGTTCCGCACGCCGCCGGACGCCTTGACCTTGAGGCCCGCGGCGCCCACGACCTGCTTCATGAGCCGGACGTCCTCGATGGTGGCGCCGCCGCCGCCGAAGCCGGTGCTCGTCTTCACGAACGCGGCCCCCGCTTCGCGCGAGAGCACGCAGCCGGCGACCTTCTCCTCCTCGGTGAGCTTGCTCGTCTCGAGGATGACCTTGAGCGGGTACGGCTTGCAGGCCTCCACGGTCATGGCGAGGTCCGCGAGGACGGTGTCGAAGTCGCCGGACTTCAGGGCGCCGATGTTGATGACGGTGTCGATCTCGCGGGCGCCGAGCTTGATGGCCTCCTGCGCTTCGTACGCCTTGACCTGGGGCAGGCTGGCGCCGAGGGGGAAGCCGACGACGCAGATCGTCAAGACGCCGGTCCCCCGGAGCAGCTCGACGCACAGCGGCACGTTCGAGCTGTTCACGCACACCGAGTAGAAGCGGTGCTTCGCCGCCTCCTCGCAGAGCCGCACGAGGTCGTCGTGGGTGACCTCCGGCTTGAGCATGGTGTGGTCGATCTTGCGGGCGATGCGGTGATCGTTGCGGCCCGCGGCGTGGATGACCTCCGTGGGCACGAACGTCGTGTTCGCGTTCCAGCCGGCGCCGTACTGCCACTGGAAGGCGGCGTCGGCGGAGCGGCCGGAGGTGGGGGCCATGGCCTGCTGGACGCGCTCCACGAGCGCATCGACGAGGGCGTTCATTTCCTGGGGTCGCATGGCGGCGAGTGTAGCGGAGGCCGCTGACGGGGTCGTCGTCAGCGGGGCGGCACCTTGCTCCCGGGAGCCAGGTAGCGGGTCCTGCTCTCGCCGGTCACCGGCTCGTCGCGGATGCCCAGGAACCGCTCGACCTCCTGCTCGAACCACAGCGCCTGGGGCAGCGTGGCGATCCCCGCAAGGAGCTTGCGGCGGGCGTGGTCGTTGAGCAGGGCGTGGACCTCGTAGGTGTAGGTCTCGCCGCCGTAGCTGTCGGTGTGCACCTGGGTGATGCAGAAGAGCTGGGTGAGGTCGGCGGTGCTGATGGTCAGGTTCCCGGGCCAGGGGAGGGGGCCGCAGGACACGTGGAGGCGCCCGCGGGTGAGCTCGATGGAGCGGGAGTTGAAGAGTCCGGCCAGGGCCATGTAGGCGGTGCCGATCCCGACCGCGACGTGGATGAGGACGAACGGAGCCTCGAGGATCATGTCCGGGTTGGCGCCGAGCCCGAGCCAGAGGATGCCGTTCCAGATCACGGCGAACAGCGCGAGGAAGGCGAAGCGTCCACTCATGAAGCGCGTGCTGAGGCGGAGGCGCCCGGGGGACTCGTCACGCCGGGCCAGGAACGGGGTCGCCGGGGGATCGCGAGGGATCGGTGCCGCTTCCTCCGGGTGCCCGTCCACGCGGGCCAGGCTCGACAGCTCGAAGCGGACGTTGCAGGACTGGCAGCGGGTGAGTCCGAAGTCGGCGTCGACGCCGCGGCTGAGGAGCTCGCCGCGGCACAGGGGGCAGACGGTGGTCACCCGGTCAGGGTGCCACGGGTGACGGCTCGGGGGAGGGACAGGCTGTTCCCCCGGTGAACTGTCGCGATCCGGGGCCGAGGTGTGCCAGATCGGGGGAGGGACAGGCTGTTCCCCCGGCGATCTGTCGCGATCCGGGGCCGAGGTGTGCCAGTTCGGGGGAGGGACAGACTGTTCCCCCGGCGATCTGTCGCGATCGCTTCGCGCCCGTCGCTCTAGGATGGCCCGGTGAGGCTCTCGCTCCTCCTGGTCGCGCTCGTGCTCGGCGCGCCCGCGGCCGCCGCCGACCCGTGCGCGCCCGCCGACGGTGTCATCCGGCTCCACCAGGTGGAGGGGGAGCTGCGGGTCCCGCGCCTCAGCCCGGATGGGAGAACGGTCGCCTTCGAGGTCGAAGATGACCTGGGCATCGGCACCGACCTGCTCTCTCTCGAGGGGCGCAAGGCGGTCCGGCGCTTGCGGCCGAGCACGATGGCCCGCGATCTGCTCTATCGGGAAGGGGATCCCCGGGGCGAAAGCGCGCAGCTGTCGTGGGCCCAGCCGGACTGCACCTACCCCTACGCCTACACGAGCGGCCGCGGGATCTACGTCTCCGGATGGTCTGCGCTGATCGATGAGGGGCGCAACGTCGCGCCCACCTGGTCCCCGACGACGTGCCGGTTCATCTTCGTCTCGTCCCGCACCGGTAGGGGCGATCTGTACCTGTGGGACGACGGGCAGGAGCTACAGATGACCTTCGACGAGGTCCACTCCGACGTCGACCCCGCGTGGTCCCCGGAGGGCGGCCGGATCGCGTTCGTCCGCGCGGGGGAGCGGTCCACCCTCATGGTCCTCGACGTGGCGACCTACTCGAGCCGTGCGATCTTTACGCCCGGTCCGATGCTTCGCCAACCGTCGTTCTCCCCCGACGGGTCCCAGATCGCGGTGTTTCGGGAGGGCGCGCTCCTGGTCGTCGAGGCGACCCCCGGGGCCCGCCCCCGCGTCCTCACCGCCGACGGCGTGGTGCCCCCCTGGTTCGGCGGCGCCCCCTGGACCGCCGACGGCGCCGTGCTCGCGGTGCAGGAGCGGGTCGACGACCGCGCGCGGCTCCTGGCCTGGGCGCCCGACGGCTCCGTGGAGGACCTGAAGGTGGGGACCTGCGGGATCCGCGACCCGGATCGGCGCACCACGCCGGCGGGGACGACCCTGGTCTGGGTGGCCGACGGCGAAGCCCCCGGCACCCGCGCGCTCTACCTGCGGATCAGTCCTTGAACGGCTGCCAGACGATGGGGCTGCTCATGGCCCACGCGGGCGCGTCCATCCAGGGCTCCATGTTCGTCTCGGACCGCGCCACCACGAGGTACCAGCGCTTGCCCTTGGCGGCCCCGGCGGCCGGATCCACGACCCGCTGGCGGATCGTCACCGTGCGCAGCCCGTCCACCACCTCGCCCCAGGCGGGGAAGGTCGCGGCGGGCGTGATCTCCGTCGCGGGGGCGCCGTCGCCGCCGCCGAAGTCGCCCGCGTAGAGCGCGATGCTGTCGACCGGCATCCACTCCGGCGCCATCAGGGTGATCTCGATGTGGTCGTCCGCGTAGCGCGCGTCGAGCAGGGGGCCCGTGGACGCTGCGACGCGCCGGGTCCGCTTCAGGGCGTGCACCGTCGCGTCGCGCGCGTCCGCCGCCGCCACTCCAGCACCCACGTGGACCCAGCTGCGGCCGACGCCGCGCTCCTGCCCCACCAGCCGGTGGCTGTCCGAGACGCCCGCCATCGTGGCCGTGTTGCCGGCGTTCAGGTTGCCGACCACGTCGAGCAGGATCGCCTCGGCGTCGTCCACGTTCTTGCCGTTGAGGATCTCGAGGACGTCGTAGTCCAGATCCGCCCGCAGCTCGTCGTGCTCGATGGCGTTGAAGACGCCGATGCGGCCCCAGCGCGGATGGTTCACGTGCAGGACGGCGCCGGGCGCCCGCTCCCGGATCATCGCCGTGATCTCGAACGGGCCCTTGCGCCGGTGCTCCAACACGCCGAGCTCCGGCGCCCACGGATAGACGTTGTAGTGCCCGTTGTCGCTCGACGTGACCTCGAGCCCGGCGAGCCACAGGAGCTCATCGGTGAGCCCCGTGGCCGCGATGTCGGCCGTCCAGTCGGCGACTACGTCGTGCTCGGTGGTGGCGATGCAGTCGAGCCCCTCCGCGACCGACGCGGTGAGCGCGTCGCGCGGCGGCACCGTGCTGTCTGCCGACCAGGCGCTGTGCGTGTGCAGGTCGCACTGGAGCCAGCCGTCCGTGGGGATCACGCGCGTGAGCGTCAGCCGCGCCGCCGCCTCGCCGCCCTCGGGCACCGTGATCTTCGCCTCGGCCAGCGACCAGGCGGGTCCGCGCGTCGCCACGACGCGGTAGTCGCCGGGCGGCACGGGGATGAGGGTCTCGCCGAGCAGGTTCGCGCGGTCCCCGCCGATGGCCGCGGAGTCGGGGCCGAGCACCGGCGTGGGCGTGCCGTTGCGGCCGAAGAAGCGCAGGCGCCCCGGCATCGCGGCGGCCGTGGCGCTGTCGAGGATCGTGGCCCGCACGGACCCGGCCCCCGACGCGGTCACGGTGACCGTCACGTCTCCCTCCGCGGCGATGTCCACGGCCGGGCCGGCGGTCCGGGCGGGGGCCTGCAGCGTCGCCCGGAGCGGCCGCGCGGGCAGGGTGAGGGCCAGGTCGCCGTCCGCGTTCGTCTTGCCGACGACGTACGGCGCGCCCGCCGGATCCGTCAGCTGGAGCGTCGTGTTCGCGATGGCCGCGCCCTGCGGATCCCGGGCCTGCAGCGTCACGGTCCGCCCCTCGCGCACCGTGCTCGAGACGAGCTCGGCCATCGTCCGGCCCACGAGCACCCGGCGGGTGTACGAGGCGCTCGCGCCCGCCGCGATGGTGGGCGCTGCATACACCGGGTCGGACCAGGAACTGCCGTGGGGGCCGTCCAGCTCCCCGTCCCCGACGATGAGCACCGCGTGGTCGGGCCCCTCGGCGCCGATCCAGGGCACCGCGTCCGACGTACCCTTCAGCCCGAAGCCGTGGGGCGGCGCGAAGTGGCGCAGGCCACCCCAGGCGATGATGTCGCCGAGGTCGTAGTCCGGGAGCGCAGCGCCCGTGCCGTTGCTGACGGTCGTGGTGACCTGGAGCACGGCCCAGACGCCGTCCGGCGCGTCCCGCTCCACCTCCCAGCGGGTCGACACCGCGACCGCCGTGTTCCCCGAGTCCGCGCCGCTGACCACCAGCGCCCGGTCCTCCACCGCCTGCTCGGTGTAGCGCCCCTGGCGCGGGAACTCACGCTCCAGCCAGGTGCTCATGCCGTCGAACTGGTCGGCGTCGTCCCCCACCAGGATGTCGAGCAGGTTGCCACCGGACTCGGCGAAGCCGACGCGGTGCTCCACGTCCCCGACCACGAAGCGCACGCGCCCGTCCCCGGTCTGGAGGAGCCAGTCCCCAGCCCGGCCCGTGGCCGCCGTCCCCGTGCCGAGCGTGTCGGACGCGCTGACCGTGCGGGGGGCCGGGACCTCCGGCGGCGGCGTGGGCTCCGGCTCGGGCTCCGGGGTGGGCTCGGGCGTCGGCTCGACCACCGGCTCCGGAGTCGCCTCCGGCGCGGGCTCGGGATCGCTCCCGCAGGCGACGAGGAGCAGCGACAGGATCAGGAGCGCGCGCGTCATCCGTCGAATCGGCTCTTGAGGATGATCCAGAGGGCGGACACACCGTCCTTCCAGGTGATCTTCTTGCCCTCGTCGTAGTCGCGGCCGCTGTACGAGATGGGGACCTCGTAGACCTTGAGGCCCCGCTGGGCGACCCGGGCCGTGAACTCCGGCTCGAAGCCGAAGCGATCGCTGGTGAGCCGCATGCCGTCCAGCACCTCACGGCGGAAGATCTTGTAGCAGGTCTCCATGTCCGTCAGGTTCAGGTTGGTCAGGGCGTTGCTGAGGAAGGTCAGCCCCTGGTTGGCGATGTAGTGGTGGAAGTTCAGGACGCGGTGCGGCCCGCCCAGGAAGCGGCTGCCGTAGACCACGTCCGCCCGCCCGTCGATGATGGGCTCGAGCAGCTTCCCGTAGTCCCGCGGGTCGTACTCCAGGTCCGCGTCCTGGATGACGATGATGTCGCCCTGGGCGGCGTCGAAGCCGGTCCGCAGGGCGGCGCCCTTGCCCTGGTTCCGCTCGTGCATCAGCACCCGGACGTTGTCGTACGCCTGCTGGATCCGCGGGAGGATGTCGCGGGTGCCGTCGGTGCTGCCGTCGTCGATGAGGATCAGCTCCATGCGGAACTCCTCCTCCTGGACCCGACGCACGAGCTCTTCGACCCACTCCCGCTCGTTGAACACGGGGATCACGATGGAGAGGAACGGGTCCTCGATGGGCTCTGGCATCACCACTCCCGCCGAATCCGCGTCGTCCACACGCCGCGGGATTCGTGCATCGATACGAGCGTGTGCCGGTTGGCCACGCACCAGTCCTTGAAGTCGTTCTCGACCCCCGGATCGTCAGCGACGACCTCCAGGGTGTGTCCCGCGTCCACCTGCCGGATCGCCCGCCCCGCCTTGATCATCGGCACGGGGCACAGGAGCCCCAGGCAGTCGAGGCGCCAGGCGCCATCGGGCAGGGGGGTCAGAGGCAGGGGCGGACGGGGCACGGCCGGGGAGTCTAGACGGGGTGTAGAGTGCGCGCGTCATGAGGAACGCCACTTCTGCCCTGATTCTGTGCGTGCTCCTGGCCTCCGGCTGCAAGGACACGGGCGCCAACGTCAACGAAGTCCCCGGAGGGGAGCTCACCGCCGCGCTGACGGCCGACGCCACGTCGGTGCTCGTCGGGACGCCCATCCGCTTCGACGCGGGGGACTCCACGGACGACGTCGGCGTCGCCGGGCGCTTCAGCGACTCCGGCATCGAGGTGTTCCGGTTCGACTTCGGGGACGGCACGGTCGTGGACAACGACCTCTTCTACATCGACCACGTCTACGCCGAGCCGGGCACCTACACCACGTCCGTCACCGTCGAGGACGGCGCAGACAGCGCCACCGCGACGCTGGACGTGGAGGTGCGCTTCGCTCCGCCGACGCTGCTCGGCGTGGACACCTCGGCGGACGACAAGGCCGTCATCGGCGAGTGGATCGTGCTCGAGGGCCGGGGCTTCCGGGAGGCGAACCTGCCGGACGTGATGTTCGACCTCGTGGACGCGCCCAACGTCGCGTTCGTCACCGAGTTCGAGATCGCCGTCCAGGTGCCGCCGCGGGTGGCGTCGGGCTACGTCGATCTGACCATCGACTTCCCCTACGAGGACGACGCCGACGACGTGCTGGAGGTCTGGGTCACCCGCTACGGCCTGGCCACCGACGCCTGGCGCGGGCGGGTCTACATCGTCGAGTTCGGGGGCGGCGACAGCGCCGAGCCCCGCACCCAGTCCATGGAGCTGGACGAGGCCTCCGTGGTGCGGATGTCCGGCGACGGCTCCTACGCCCTCATCGGCGACGCCCGCTACAGCGCCACGCTCGCTCCCACCGTCGTGATGGCGGACATGACCGCCGACTTCCAGCCCGTGGTGACCGCCGAGCTGCCGGACGTGGGGGACGGCCCGCTGCATGACATCGCCATCGCCGCCGAGGCTCCGGTGGCCGTGATCATGGACCTGTCCGGGTTCACCGTGCTCGACACGTCCGACGTGGCGAACCCGCAGCAGGTGGGCGATCGGGAGGTGTTCGGCTTCAGCGACATGGCCCCGACGGCCTGCGCCCTGTCGCCCGACGGGCTGCGCCTCGCCGTGCTGAGCACGTTCAACGACCGCGTGCGCTTCTACGACATCACCCCCCAGGGGCCCGTCTACAGCAACGACTGGGTCGCGGTGGGCGAGGGCACGCAGGACATGGTCGTGCACCCCGACACCGGCTACCTCTACGTGCTCGGCGGCGGTGGGGAGGGCGCGCTCCCGCCGGACCTGAACCTCGGCAACACCACCCTGACGGTCATCGACTTCCAGGGCTTCACGCCCGAGAACGTGCACGGCGGCGGCGTCTTCATGGACGCGAACGCCGCGCCGCTGCCGCTGGACCTGGCCGTGGGGCCGTCCGGCACCGCGTACGTCACGTCGTTCGACCAGAACACGGGGGACATCCTCACGGCCTTCGGCGACATCGGGTCCAACCCCACGGACCTGGGCGCCTGGGTCGATCTCATCGACAGCATCACGTCGATCTCGGTCGGCGCCATGCAGCCGTTCGAGGGCCCGCTGGACGGCACGCTCACCGCCGGGACGCCGCTGTTCGCGCCCTTCGGCTTCCAGACGGGCGTGGACGTGCGCTACGACGAGCAGGTGTACGTCAGCGTCGTCATCGGGCTGGGGACGACGCTCGAGTTCTTCAACGGCAACGACATCCTGAACCTGTCGCTGGACATCGACTACGGCGTGGCCGTGGGCAACCTCGCCACCGGGGACGTGCAGGTGTTCGACATGTTCACCGAGCCGGTCGTGTCCTACGTGGACTTCGTCCTGAACTACGACCTGGCCCCCATCACGGACCTGCTCCTGCCGCCCTGGGCGCTGGGCGACGTCGTCATCCAGCCCTGAGTCCTTGGGCTCGCTCTCCATCATCGTCCCGACGCTGCGGGAGGCCCCGCGCATGGCGGACCTGGCCGCGCACCTGCGGGAGGTGGCGCCCGCCGCCGACGTGCTCGTGGTGGATGGCGGCAGCGACGACGGCACGCGGGAGGCCGCAGCGGGGGGCGGCCTGCGGGTGATCTCGGCGGATCCCGGGCGCGCGGGTCAGATGAACCGCGGCGCCCGGCAGACGGCGGGGGATCTGCTCCTGTTCCTGCACGCGGACACCCACCTGCCACCGGGCGCCGGCGCCTTGATCCGAGAGACCCTGACGGACCCGGCCGTGGCGCTGGGCGCCTTCGGCTTTCGGATGGACGGGAGCGGGTTCGCGCTGGGGGTCGTGGAGCTCGGGGCGCGGCTGCGCAACCGGCTCGTGGGGATGCCCTACGGGGACCAGGCGCTGTTCCTGCGGCGGTCCACCTTCGATGCGCTGGGCGGGTTCGCGGATCTGCCGATCCTCGAGGATCTGGACCTGGTGGACCGCGCGCAGGCCCTCGGCCGGGTCGTCGTGCGGCCCGAGTGCGTCGTCACGTCGAGCCGGCGGTACGACGAGCGCGGCGTCTATCGGTTGATGCTGCACCACTGGTGGCTGGCGGGGCGCTTCCGCCTGGGCTGGCGGCCCCGGCCGGACCAGCACGTGGCCCGCTGACAGGAGCCCCTGCGGGTGGTGGGGGGCGACGTCGAGTCCCCGACACATTCATGCCGAACGCCGTCCCCCACCGAGGCCCACCCATTTGGGCCTACCCGTAGAGCTTCTTGGCGCGTCGGCCCCCCCCGTTTCCGACGCACTTCGCAAGCTAGGGACGGCCCCCCCGGTGCGGCCACGCCATTTCCGGAAACGGGCAGGAGCCCCGCGTACCCTGTCTCCGTGCCAAACATCCGCCTCACCAAGCTCAAGAACCCGTCCTCGTTCCGCCGCATCGCCGCTTCCGCGTGGCCGATGCCGCAGGACCCCACCATCTACGGAGG
>ENA-OWNT01003653-OWNT01003653.1-seawater-metagenome-genome-assembly--contig:-NODE-3653-length-14281-cov-3.600676_pt1 | contig 14281 bp, 7 predicted proteins | sample MGYA00238136_ERZ651165 | MGnify/ENA primary metagenome ERZ651165 (study PRJEB26861, sample SAMN08777766) | seawater metagenome | isolation source: coastal seawater | place: USA: Florida | collected...
TTGGTTGGTTGGTTGGTTGGTTGGTTGGTTGGTTGGTTGGTTGGTTGGTTGGTTGGTTGGTTGGTTGGTTGTGTGTTCGTTCAATCGTTTGTTTGTTTGTGAGTTAGTTAGTTTGTTCGTTCGTCCAATCGTTTGTGAGTTAGTTAGTTTGTTCTTTGGTTTGAGAGTGGGTTGGTTCGCTTTGGGCGTTGGTTTGAGAGTTCGTTCGTTCGTTCGTTTGTTTGTTTGTTTGTTCGTTCATTCGTTCGTTTTGGGCGTTGGTTGGGCGTTTGCTTTCTTGCTTTGTTTGCTTGTTTGTTTGCTTGCGTGTTGGAGCGTGGTCTGTTTGTTGGCGAGGTATGGCATTTGCTGCGCGTTGTGTTTGTTTTGAGACGTGTGTGTGTGTTCGTGCGGTTGTGGTTTGTTTGTGTTCGTCCTGCTCGTCCTCTTTGAGTGTCGGTTGGTACATCAATATGCACTTTGAAAGCTGCAGTGACACTTCGGAACTTTAGCGACAAATATTTCCCACAAATTCGGCAGTTCTTATCAAGGTGTTATACGGTTGCGGTTGCGGTTGCTGTTGCTGCGGGTGCCTAGTCGTCGGTGCATTCACGTGGTTGACCCAGATTCCGCCATGGTGCTCGCACGCGGCGATGCATTTGTGTTGAAAATGCAGTGAGCGACGATGGCAGATATCGTCGAAAACGTGGTGCCGACGGCTATGCCGCCCGACGGACTTTCAGTGCCGAACCAAGATCCGATACCAGATACTGAGGACTCAGTCGCCGCGACCGATGGCGACGATCCAAAATTCTGCCGTGTGTGTCGTTGCAACGACGGGGACGAGATACTGTACGCACCGTGCATGTGCAAGGGCAGTATTTCTTACGTGCATCAAAGTTGTCTCTTGCAGTGGCTCGAAGTGTCGGGTAAAAAGTCTTGCGAGTTGTGTTCATACCCATACCACTTCTCGCCACTGTATTCAGAGGACACCCCACGGAAGCTAACGGTGACTGAATTTTTTCAAATTGCGTGCCTGAAAGTCCTCAATACTGTCCCAATTGTGTTGAGATATGTTCTGGTGGCTGCCGTTTGGCTTTTGGGAGTTCCATTTGCGACGTGTTGGATATTCCGTCTGTGGATGTTGCGCTCCAATCTTGGGTTAGCAGAGGACGACACGTACTTTCAAACCGACATATTGTTGGCGGATTTGTTGGCGGGCGCCTTTATCTGCGCTGTGGCGTGTGTTGTTGCGTTAGCGACCTTCAGGTTTGTCAAGCATGCTGCCCGAGCGACGGTGACCCTTGAACAGTGCCCACGATGATTTCTGTTTGTTGTTGTTGTGTGCGGTGTAAATCATGATCACTCAGTTTCATCGACATTATCATGTCGGTGCAAGATCAGCAACAGGTTCACCTGCAGGCGGATGACGACGAATTTGTGAATGTTGATGAGAATGGTGACATGGAAATCGACGATGGCGACGATGTAGCCGAGGAGGGACGGCAAGTAGAAGAAGCCGACATCACTGCCGAGGCTGAAGATATCGGTTCTGATTCGGAGTCTGATATCGGTCCCAGTGACGCACCGCGGGTTGTCCGGAACAGAGACGGGCGGGATGTGTCAGCTTCTGAAGCTAGGCGTGAAATGCAAATGTATCAGGACCGTCTATTGGCCGAACAGCTGCAAGCTGAAGCCGATGCAGAAACTTTTGGTTTTACCAGAGACTTCTTCCGGCCAAGGCAGGAATTGCCACCTGCGAGGGTGGAACGTGTTGCGGCAGAGACCATGGAGCGCCGCGGCGCTACTGTTGAAGGGCCTCCAAGTTCCGGCATCGCGCGGAGACACAGTGCCTCACGCGCCGAGGACAGCGATCGGCAACACCTTCGCTGGACTCCGGAAGCGCCATCCGACGCTGCAGGACATGAAATGCGCACTTCTTTGTCGGCACCCGCAGATACTGTACGTACAGCCGCGCAGCTCAACCCCATCGATCAAAACGAAGCGCTGCGCTGCACTGGCGGTCATGATCTTCGAAGGCGTCGCGTTGATGGAAGTGCGGACAATAGTGGAGTCAGTGGTGACAGTGATAGAGAGAGTGCAGTGAAACCGCCGAATTCCCCTGCGGATGCTGACCTTGAGCGTCCGGTCTCTACGGCACAGACCGGGCTGGCTGCGCGGCGCCACGCAGCAATGGCGCGAAACGAGGGCGGCGACAACAGTGATAGTGACGAAGACGGCGAAAGAGACGGCACGGACGGGAGTGATGGCGGCAATAATGGTAACGGGGGCAACGGCGACGATGACGACGACGACCGTGACGACGGTAACGCCGCGGCCGACGGCGAAGTTGCTGATGACCCCGGCGTCGGAGCCGGCGGACTGGCGGGTGGTGTCGGTGGCAACATTCTGGATCCTGAGATAGAGTTCCAGCTTGACGGTCGAAATATTTTAGGTTTCACGGGCCCTCTGCTAAACTTGGTTTGCAACGTCGCAGTCGCGTTGGGTCTCATGGCAACATGCCTCGGGGTTGCCGTGCGAATGCCGATCAGCTTCAGCCAGTTTATTCTGTCAAATGTGCTTTGGGCTGTGCACAGCGCAATACCATCCACCGTTGCTTTCACAGACCGAGACGCAGAGAACGTTTTTTGGCGGCTTCACAACAATGACACCACCGTCGCTGTGCGGCCGGATGATGCTGCGCATTTGTTGTTCGGATGGTTCTTGGCCGTCGTTGTTCTGGTGCAAACCGACGCGTTTTTGAGCACTGTGCAAAGGTTGTATGGATCCGACTTTTGGCTGTATTCCATTGTTCATGCTGGTCTGGACTCTGTGCTGTCAGTTTTTAAGCTGGGAACGACGCTGGTGCTCAAGATGATCCTCTTCCCACTAATATTTGGATGGGGCCTTTGCCTAATCACGGAGCCAATGTTCACGTTCTCAACCGAGGATATGTATGCATTCTTCATGGAAACACCCTTGCTGTTCGCTCTTTTGCAGTGGCTCTTTGGTGTGTCGTACATGCTTGTGGTGACGTTTTGTCTGTTGGAGCTCCGTTTTGTGCTGCACCCAGAAGTTTTGGCGAACATCATCCGTCTTCCCGATCCGGAGCAGCAAATGCTGCGAAATCTTTTGCTCGAGAGCGTCCCGAAAATTGCCCAGCGAATGTTCATTTCAACATTGGTGTACATGATCCCGTTGATCTTCTTCTTGTTTGTCCCAATACAAGCGACGATTTGGTTGAAGCAGACATTGTCTGCCCAAGGAGTATTTGAACCAGTACATTTGCAGTTTCACTATCTCTGGTTCGGGGTTCAACTGCCGCTGGAAATGGCTGTGATCCATATGGCGTTTCTGCACATCATCGAAAATGCGAAGGGCCCTATCCGCGAGCTTCAACGAGCCTGGTTAGTGGGTGTATGCCGTGCACTCTCGTTGGAACGGTGGCTCTTGCCGCGAGAAGCCCCCGGTGGCTCGGAGCAACCAACCCCGTCCGCCAATAAATCGTCTCCCACCATTTCAGAACCGATCGATCATGTGGCCACGACTGATGACGACGCGGCAGCTCCCTTGGAGGCGGCATCTTCGTCTGCGGAGGAGACCACTGGCGGCAGCGCGGCTGAAACCAAATTGTTGCCCAGGGAGGCACCTCGAAAGTGTTTTGTCGGTCGCATGGCTGCGTTTTATTTTCTGGCCTGGATTTCCACCCTTGCCGTGTTTATTGTGCTCGTGTGGATACTCTTTGACTTGGGCCGGTTCATCGTGCACACGACGGCACGGATAGGGCCAGATGGTGGCCACGACGTGACCAGCCTACTCACAGGTGGAGTTGTTGCTCACTGCCTATTGCACGGACTTGCACCGGCATGTCGCCAGCTTAGAGCAAGCTGGAGGCGCAGACTTTCCAACGATGGTTATGGCCGTGAACGCAACGAAAAGACTAGCGCCCTGGCAATTGCGTCGTGCAGGGCCGTTAGCGAGTATTTTGCCGTCAGCGTGCTTTGCCCGCTCCTGCTTGGCCACATCGCAGGACGACTGATTTTCTCTGGGAGTGATGGCAGTGACACAGCGTGCAAACGCAATTTTTTTGCAAACCTGCACCCGGACATTGCTGCCGTGTTTGAAGGACAAGGAAATTGGACTGGAGGTGATGAGAACTTCGAACTTCTGACTCACACCGTGTGGTGTTTGTTCCAAGACTGGATGCTTGGGGTTGTCCTGACCATCGGTATATTGGTCTACGAGGTGATTCAGCCGTGGCTGTTCCCGGCGAATCATGGTGCCAATCGCGCAGCTCGAGACCAACGACGTGGCGTTGGCAACGGCGGTCGTGCAGGCGCAGACGGCGAGGAGCGACATGACATCGGCAACGCAAACGCCGAAGAAGACGATGGCCCCAATAACATCATTTTGCGCAAAATATCAACCAAGTATCTTTTCTCGCGGTACTCACCCGTATTTGCGTGGGCGCTTGAAGTCGCCGTTGTAACTGGTGGTATCACGTTGCTTGCTCGGCTTTTGGAACCTTGGATCAGCCCTGACCTTTTGTCTGCCGAAGGATGTTTGTCATTTTGGTCTGGAGGCATAGCTGTGACTGTTGCCCGGATCGTGTCGTCACAGTGGAGCCGCATCACAGGTGTGTTTTCAATTGTGCACCAACAACTCTTGGAGGAGAAATACCGCGTCGGTTGGCAGTTGCACGACCGCCATCCTCGCGCAGGTATTGACGCTGCTGCACCGCAGGATACACAGCAATAGATTGTGCTCACGCAATCGTTTTGTGAATGTGTACGTTTTCTTTTTATAAAATAATACCAACAATAACAAAACAAAACTCGTTCGAACACAGCGCTGCAAACTGCTCAAAGTGCTTTCAGCAGCAAGGTGCCCACCCAATTTCGTACACTCACGAGAAATTTCCCTTGAAATTTAAGGCGTCCGAAATCATGGCTTACGCCTTGTCGTCGTCATCGTCTTCGTCACTGGACCAACCGTCGAAATCATCATCGTCACCGGCTGCTTGCTCACCGACGTCGTCGTGAGTTTCCAAGAAATTATGCAGCGATTTCACACTCTCGTAGGCTTCGTCCACGAAAGCCAACGCAGAGGTGGCGGAAAGGCCTGTCGTAGCTGCGCGTAAACGGTCCAAGACGTCTTCCACAGTAGTCTCGGACGTGTACTGTTCAGCAACAACCTCTTTGACGTGCGTCCACACGGCAGCCATTGGCTGCAAGTTCGCGTAAAACTTCGGGGCGAACACCACATCGTGTCCCTGCGCCCGAGCCATGTCCACGACGACGGGCAGGACATTGTCCTTGATGTAACGGCGCAGTTTGTCCCACAACAAATTCTTGGTGTCCAATGCGTCGAAAGTCAAACCATACTTGGTGCAGGCTTCTTGTAATTCAGCCTTCGACTGCGTTTTTGTCGGGGTGGAGGCCGGCCGTTTCAGGTGATGGGGAGAGCGATCCATTACAATCAATGCGTTGGTGACACCGCGTGCTTCGATACACTTCAGCAAGTTCGCCATCCACTTGACAAAATAATCATGTTTGTACATCGTCGGGAGGATCTTTGGCATTGAAGCGGGATTGTAAAAACAGTCCCACGTTTCTGGAATCACGCCCGCGCTCTGTTGGGTTGTGCGGTCGGCATCTGCAACCGTACGGTCGGCATCAATCAAGGCGGCCATGAAATGGCACCTGTCCTGATCGGACACAGTGCCTGTCGGAGACGACCCGTGCTTGTCTTCTTGAGAATGATCTTTGTGCATGGAGTGCTCACTGACGAACACCACGCGCTTCGTCTTGGAATCGAGTACTTGCATGATTGACTTGATGTAAAGGTCGCGCTCGACAGGGTTCTTTCCCTTTCGGTAAAAGTGTCGCACTTTGTCAGTCGTCCCTTTGGCGAAGCCTGCTCGCTCCAAAAAGCGCTGCACGGTACGGGTGGCAGTGGCAACCGCTTTGCGATTTCCGCGGTCAGGGCCGGCCATGAACCCTTTGTCCACAAGAAAATCGAGGACGTCCTTAGCGACTGTGCTTGTTTTCTTAAGGCGACGCTCGTCCAAAAACGCCTCCAGTGCTCGCGTGACTTTCGGCGTGTTCACGATGGCACCCTTCTTTCCGAACCGATTCCCGGTCTCCACCGCGTCGTGAACTTCTCGCTGGGAAACCCACGTGCTCCACACTTTTGCGACAAGTTCAGTCTTGCGGCGCAGAATGCGCGCAACTTCTTTCGACACGTCGCGGGCCTTGGGCGGGTCCTTGGCGCCGGTCTTGGCCCGCTTTTTCTTTTGCTCAGCACGAAGATGTGCCTGCAAGAGCAAAATGTCCAGCTTTTCCACGCGAGAAACGGAGCGCGACCGATTCTGCTTCGTGAAACGAAGCAATTCATCCACAAATTGCTTGTTCACATCAGCGTGCACGCGCTTCGCCCGCGTCGTTGGGGGCTTTGTGGGAACTTTTGTCGCCTTGACCGCCTCAACAACGGTCACCTTCACTGTGCCTGGCATCGTTGGTTGCTTGTCCAACCGGGAATAGGGAATCAGTTCCCCGCAGGGGTGACCCGTCAGATAACAAACCACGCAAAATAATCTGTGGCACGAAATCTGCGAGTCCGTTTCAGGAAACGCGCCGCGAGGTGGTGGCACCACGGAGGCAGAAACGTCCGCTCAGAGCTCGTCCGTCGCAACACGCCGTGTCCTGCGTTCGATCCTTCGATCCCCTTCCCACGGAGCGAGGAGACGTTGTTCGCGAACAAGGCGTGGACGAACTGTAAAATATGGCCACACATTCTGGGACTCCGGGTGTCGTCGTCCCGACCTAACTCACAACGCGTGCAAGCTACTACTGCTATGGCAAGGCATAGATAGCAAAGTGAAAGTGAGGTGTCGCAGTCGCCGCATCATCCCACACACAGTTCACATCATCAGTCACATCGCCGAATCACCTACGACCGACGACTGAAGTAGCAGACGAGCATGCCGACGAACGCAGTACCGAACTCGCGAACGACGCCAAGCTATGGGACGGCACGCGCGCCCACCCCAACACGCAAGTCAGCCAACGACGGACGACGCAAAAGAAAGACAAACGAACGAAGGGAGGAAGGAACGAAGGATTGAAGGAAGGAACGAAGGGAGGAAGCAACGACGCATTGACAGTGAGTGAGTGAGTGAGTGCTTGACGACGATCGTTTGTTCGTTTGTTTGTTCGTTGGTTCGTTCGTTCGTTTGTTTGTTTGCAGAGAGTGAGTGAGTGAGTGAGTGGGAGGGAATGAAGGGAGGAAGAACAAACGAAGGAAGGAAGGAAGGAAGGAAGGAAGGAAGGAAGGAAGGAAGGAAGGAAAGAGAGCGTCGCAACTTCACCCACCCACCCACCCACCCACCCACTCACACAGTGCAGTGAGTGAGTGAGGGTGAGTGAGTGAGTGAGTGCGATTCAAATCTGCTTTTCTTTCATCATCCATCCATCCATCCAGATCGAGCGTGTTTGGAGGATACTCTCTCACTCACTCACAGTCAGTCACTCACTCATTCACTCACTCACTCACTCACAGTCAGTCACGAACAGCTCACAGTTCACAGTCCGTCCGCTGACTTACTCGCTCACTGACGGACTGTGGACGAGGGCGGACGAACGGACGGACAGTCAGTCAGTCAGTCAGCTGTGCTTCACTCACTCACTCACTCGCTTACTCACTCACCTTCACTCACTCATCATCTTGCATCTTGCTCAATCTCAATCTACACTCACTCACTCTCACTCACCCCTCAATGATGGATGGCCGCTGCTTCCCACCCACTCCCACTCACTCACTCACTGCCTTCGTTCGTTTATTCGTTCGTTCGTTTGTTCGTTCGTTCGCAGTTCACCAACAGCTTCACTCACTCACTCACTCACTCACTCACTCACTCACTCAGGCAACTATGTATCTACACCTAGGACTACCACGATTTCGCACCCTCACTACAAGGTCACTTTCCCGTAGAATCCCGTTTGTAGATAGTATGGTCGATTGATAGATAGATACCCAGCAACTGTGACTGTGAGTGACTATGACTGTGAGTGAGTGACAGTGAGTGAGTGAGGCACTGTGACAGTGAGTGAGTGAAGCACTGTCAAAGTTGTGACCGCGTGGCGGCGGTGGCTGTGAGCTGTGGGCTGAGGCTGAGGCTGAGGCTGAGGCTGTGGCGGTGGCGGTGGCGCTCTCAGTCGCTCAGTCAGTCAGTCAGTCAGCCACTCACTCACACTCACTCACACTCACTCGCAGTCAGCCACTGTGGACTGAGTGACTGAGTGACTGAGTGACTGAGTGAGTGAGCGGCCTTGCACTCTCAGTCACAATCAATCATCAGTCGCAGTCAGTCGCAGTCAGTCGCAGTCACTCACTCACTCACTCACTCACTGTGTTGTTGTTGTTGTTGGCGTTCGTTCGTTGTTGGCGTTGCGTTGCGTTGTCGTCGTTCGTTCGCCGTCGTTGTCGTCGTCGTTCGTCGTCGTCGGCTTTGTCGTCGTTCGTCGTCGTCGGTTGTCGTTCGTCGTCGGCGCTGGTTGTAGCGTCGTCGTTGAAGCGTGTTGTAGGACTTACTTCTACTGCCGCCTTGGTGCCTTATCGCAAGCGCTGTTGCGTTGGTAGTGACATGAACGATTCTTTTGGTGTTGTTAGAGTTGCTCCGCCAGCCCGCGCGCACACGTGATCGCCGGCGGCGACGGGCACGCCAGTGCAGCGAACAACACATGTGGAGGTTGAGTGCCTAGCTGCTGCCGGGTTCACGTTGGACCGCGTGTTGCCTTGTTCGGTTGCGTGCGTTGGAACGGCAGCAACTACAACGGCATCGCTCACTTTCACGTGGTTTACGCGACACACGGCGCTCCACGGCACGTCGTTGTGGCGTTGCGATTCGTCGGGCGGCGCTGTTGCCAAGGGGTGCGACGCGCAGGCCACTCGACACCTTCGCGACGGCTTTCCCAGTCGGTTGCTCGTTCCACTGTCGTTACCACCAAGTCACTACATGGGCGAACCTTACGTCGTGAAAACGTATTGAGCCAAGACGAGCACGGCGCAGCGGTCGAAGAATGTGCCAGTGACGGACCGGACCTACCGCAACACAAGAAATCGGGCCCGACACTCAGAGGGTTGTGCTATTTTCGACAAAAAGCTGCTTGATTAATCCGACCGCTGTTTGTCAACATGTTGTCTTCTGTCGCTCGCCGCGCGTTCCAGCGCAGCTTTGTGCGCGCCGTCAGCCGGGTCCAGAGTCGCCAAGTTTCTTCGTTTTTGGCCGAGTACAATGAAATTGTCGCCGAGCGCGCTGCGGAGGGTGTGGTCCCCGTCCCTCTCGACGCCGAACTGACTTCTGAATTGTGCAAGCAGCTCGAGTCTCCGGAAGCAGGGGAGGAGGAGACCCTCCACGAAATCCTCGCCAACCGTGTCCCGCCGGGCGTCGACGAGGCCGCCTACGTGAAGGCAGCGTTCCTGGACAGTATCGCTACAGGCAAGGTGACTTCCCCCGTGATCTCCAAAGAACGCGCTGTCGAGTTGCTCGGAACCATGCAGGGTGGATACAACATCGCCCCGCTCATCAAATTGCTCCAGAGTTCCGAAGACTCTCTGGCGAGCCGCGCTCGTGACGCTCTCAAGCACACTTTGCTCGTGTTCGACGCCATCCATGACGTTATTGAGCTCCACAATGCTGGCAACGCGTACGCGACCGAAGTTGTGCAGTCTTGGGCTGACGCCGAGTGGTTCACCTCCAAGGATGCCGTGCCAGAGAAGATCACTGTGACCGTCTTCAAAGTGCCAGGAGAGACCAACACCGACGACCTGTCCCCCGCACAAGACGCGTGGTCACGCCCAGACATCCCCTTGCACGCCCGAGCCATGCTCAAAATGCCCAGAGAAGGGATTGAGCCCGACGAACCCACCCAAGTGGGACCGATGAAGAAAATCGAGGAGCTCAAGGAGAAGGGCTTCCCGCTCGCCTACGTCGGCGACGTTGTCGGCACTGGATCCTCACGCAAGTCGGCCACGAACTCTATTCTGTGGCACATGGGCGAGGACATCCCCTATGTACCCAACAAGCGCGGCGGTGGCGTGTGCATCGGTTCGAAGATTGCTCCCATCTTCTTCAACACTATGGAAGACTCAGGCGCACTCCCTCTCGAGATGGACGTCACAAAGATGAGCACTGGCCAGGTTATCGATATCCACCCGTATGAGGGTGTTGCCAAGGACCACGACACCGGCGAGGTCCTTGCCGAGTTCAGTGTCAAGACTGATGTGATCTTCGACGAAGTGCAGGCCGGAGGTCGTATCCCCCTCATTATCGGTCGTGGTATCACCACGAAGGCCCGCGAGGCACTCGGCCTCAGTCCGCCCGACATGTTCCGTTCGGTTATCAGCGAGCGCGCCGAGGAACCCAAGGGGTACACTTTGGCCCAGAAAATGGTTGGTAAGGCCTGCGGAGTCGACGGCATTCTGCCCGGCGAGTACTGCGAACCTTTGATGACGACCGTGGGCTCCCAGGACACCACCGGGCCTATGACCCGTGACGAGTTGAAGGACTTGGCCTGCCTCGGCTTCTCCGCTGATCTCGTCATGCAGTCATTCTGCCACACTGCGGCGTACCCCAAGCCCGTCGATGTGACCACTCACAAAACTCTCCCTGACTTCATCCGCAACCGCGGTGGTGTGTCGCTCAAGCCAGGTGACGGTGTCATCCACACGTGGATGAACCGCATGCTCATCCCCGACACTGTTGGTACCGGTGGTGACTCGCACACTCGCTTCCCGATCGGCATCTCCTTCCCTGCCGGCTCTGGTTTGGTTGCGTTCGCCGCTGCCACCGGCCACATGCCACTGGACATGCCAGAGTCCGTCCGAGTTCGCTTCCACGGCGACCTTCAGCCTGGAATCACGCTGCGTGACTTGGTGCACGCCATCCCGTACGAGGCAATCAAGAGCGGTGACCTTACGGTTGAGAAGGTCGGCAAGAAGAATATCTTCTCTGGCCGCATCTTGGAAATCGAAGGCCTTCCTGACTTGAAGTGCGAGCAAGCATTCGAGTTGTCAGACGCGTCTGCCGAGCGGAGCGCTGCTGGGTGCACCATTAAGCTCAACAAGGAACCGATCCAGGAATACATTTCTTCCAACATCGTTATGCTGAAGTGGATGATCTCCGAGGGTTACGGCGATCGCCGCACGCTTGAGCGCCGCATTGCCCGCATGGAGACCTGGATGGAAAACCCCGTTCTCATGCACGCCGATGAAGAGGCTGACTACGTGAAGACTTTCGACATCGATGTCGCTGCGATCAAGGAGCCGATTCTCTGCTGCCCGAATGACCCGGACGACGCCAAAACTCTTTCGGAAGTTGCTGGTGCCAAGATCGACGAAGTGTTTATTGGTTCCTGCATGACCAACATTGGTCACTTCCGCGCAGCCGGAGAGCTTCTTGAGAACTACGAAGGCACGCTGCCAACACGATTGTGGATTGCCCCGCCGACTAAGATGGACGCTGCTCAACTGAACAGTGAAGGCTACTACGCCACCTTCGGACGTGTCGGTGCGCGCACTGAGATGCCGGGCTGCTCGTTGTGCATGGGTAATCAGGCACGCGTCAAGGAGAACAGCACTGTGGTCTCCACTTCCACACGAAACTTCCCCAACCGTCTCGGCGCCGGTGCTGATGTGTACCTCGCGTCCGCTGAGCTGGCGGCTGTGTCTGCCATCATGGGCAAGCTCCCCACGAACGAGGAGTACCTGGAGTACGCCACGGATTTGGATGCCTCGTCCGACAAGGTGTACCGATACCTGAACTTCGACGAGCTCCCAGACTTCACCACGGCTGCCGACACTGTTGAGTTGTCCGCCGATATGCGAGAAGCCGCTCGCAACCTGCAGGCCGCAATGTCCTCTTAAGTGTGGACAGCACCCAGTCAGAAAATTACCCACGGCCGCAGCGTTCATAGTTTATGTATGTCCGACTTTCTGGTTTTTATGTTATATTTTTTTTGCTTTCGGAACGTTATTTATGCATGCGCACAACTTGAAAATCAACGTATCCCCGTGTCTCGTTCACCTGCTAGTATGTTTGATGTCCCGCGGACTCCTGTTCACTCGTGACTCGCCGCTGGCTCCGTCGTTTGGGTATCACTCGTACCTGGCGTCGCTCTCAACAAAGCTGCTACAAAAGCCACGCGAGCGTCAGAGGACCTCTTCACGGCATCTTGCACCTCGCCAATCCCAACCTCCAATGTCATGCCAACAAGATCGAAGTCTGGGAAAAGAGCAGCTGCAAAAATCACGGCGAGAGCGTCGATGCCGACGGCCTTTTGTTCAGAGCCACTGTCAGGCGATGGCAACGTGGATTGGGCTGCAACTACGTCGCTCAAGAAGCGAAGAAGCCACAGCAGGACGGCTCTACCGTCTTCGTCAAGATGTGCATGAACTATCTCAAGCGCCGCTGTGGGCGTGGGAGGCGCTGAGTCTGGTCCTATCGGGACAGGTTCTAACAGCCTGGACGGCATGGACCGCAAGTACTTCTTGAAACAACTTGCGACCACGTGCAACAATTGCTCTCTATTTCCAGGGTCACCAAAGAAGTCAAAGCCCTCTCCAACCAGGCCACCCAGGCCCTCAAAGTTAAAGCAATTGGATTCGGTCAGAGCTTCAATTATGGCGAGCAGGGAGTAGTCGGGGCTCAATCGGAACAGGGCCTTCGTGCGCAGCCCGTCCTCAGTTCGCCGCAAAAAGCGACTGTATTCCACCAAAATATCAGGGATTGGGCGCGCAAATCCAGGAACCTGGGTACAGTGCTCGCAGTCTTGGATTGACACGCCGAAAAACATGGCACTGCCGTTACACTTTTGACACGCACGCAAAAAGTTCATGCGCTGCACAAGCGTCCAGCCCATGGCGTTGGACAAGTCCCGAACCTGCGCCTCCGTCAACAACGAAGCCATGCCTTGTCGAGTGATGTTGTGAGGTGCGCGGTACAGAGCTGGAGCGAATTCGGCCAGATCGTGACCGGCCAACACTTTGCGCAGCTCTTGCAGTTCGACCGGCTCGGCCAGGCGAGCTTGGATAAATGTTACGAACTGTTCCCCTGTCATCTTCAGAACCTCCAACCCACTGGACAACGCCGAAGATGCTGCGTCAACGGCACTCCACAGTACAGTACTAGCACTGGAAGTGAGCGCCGACACGTCAACTGACGGGAGGGACGGGAGGGAAGGGAGCGTGCCGAACCAGGATGGTGCAGAGCCGTCGGTGTGTGCCGTGCCGTCAGTGTGTGTCGACTGACTGGACGGTTCCGCTTGCTCCACGGGAGGAGTCCGGGGACGAGGACGGTATTTTTCGAAAAGCTCTCTTAATTCGGCCTGCTGCTGCCGAACCGTGGCAATTGTAGTGCGCGATTTTGACGGTGAAGATGGTTGGGACGGTCGCCGCGGAGCTCTTTGAGATGGACTGTGTGTTCCGGTGCTCGTGTTCGAGTCAACACCCGTGTCACCATCAGAATCAGTGCCTCCGGTACCGGTCGGTTCCGCCGTCGTGGCTGAAGGTAATTTCTCATCGTCCTTAGACGCGCCACCACCGCCCCGTGAATCACAACTGATAGGGGTGTCGCTGGACATAACGGGACGAGAGCGTGGGGTGTCGCTCCACCAACCCGTGAAAAGTTCTGTAACACCTCTCAACTTGTTGCCAAAAATAATATTGCACCTTCGAAACTGGCTGTATTTTTTCGTGTCAAGGTGTCGCTCCAATGCCTGCTTCTGTCCATCACAACAAACACTGATTGCGTTGCACGCATGGTACTCGAGTACTGAATTGCTTTACAACACAAAACTATTATCTAGAACGCGACCAACAAGAGTGCGCTGACGGACTGAACGAACAACCAACACCAACCAACCATCCGCCATCAGTTCCAACATCCACACGACACCCTCCACCCTCCACCCCTCACTCCAACGTACCAACCAACTCAACAGACCAACCACAAGGAGCCTCGCCCAAAGAGCATTCGCCCGAAGCCAAACACACAAACGAAGCTCGGGCCCCGGACGAACACGACCACAAACCAACACTGCGCCGAACGAAGAACAACGAACGAACAACGACCTTCATCCAGTTTGATATGATACTCGAGTAGTGGGACCATGGGACAGTGCAAATAAATGCACGCAGCGACAGTACGGCGACTGCGGGCGGCGACAGCGAACTGTGTTCGTCGTTCGTTCGTTCGTTCGTTTGTTCGTTCGTTAGTTCGTTCGTTCGTTCGTTCGTTCGTTTG
>ENA-OWNT01003654-OWNT01003654.1-seawater-metagenome-genome-assembly--contig:-NODE-3654-length-14280-cov-5.632894_pt1 | contig 14280 bp, 9 predicted proteins | sample MGYA00238136_ERZ651165 | MGnify/ENA primary metagenome ERZ651165 (study PRJEB26861, sample SAMN08777766) | seawater metagenome | isolation source: coastal seawater | place: USA: Florida | collected...
AATTTAAAGAGATTAAAATAAAATTAATAAATTCTATTTTAGATAGAAGAAAAATTAAATTTTATTTTAAAGTTTTTGTTTTATAGATAAATTAATTTTTTTTTATAAAATAATCTTTAATTTAAAGAGATTAAAATAAAATTAATAAATTCTATTTTAGATAGAAGAAAAATTAAATTTTATTTTAAAGTTTTTAATAGCAGTACAAAAAAGTAAAAAAGGTATAAGTAAATTAAAATTTAAATTTAAAATTCAAAAATTTTTTAAGAAAAATAATATTTTTAATAATCAAGTTTTAAAAGGTAATAAAAAATATAGTGTTAGTTTTACAAAATTAAATAATTTTTTTTTTAATTAGTAAAAATTAATTTTTACTATTTGGAATGAAATAGAGGATCATATTTTAATTTTAGTGTTAGATCAATATATCATTATTTTGCAGTATTATCTGTAAGTTTTCATGATATACATTCATTATTTGGTTTTTTTACTTTTTTAACAGTAGTTTCTCAATTAATAAGTGGTACAATGTTAGCTTTTAGTTTAGTACCAGAACCAATGATTGTTCCTATTGTTAGAAATGAAGAAGATATTGAAGATTTATATACTGATGATTTTTTTTGATTACATGAAAGAGGTGTTGATTTAATTTTTATTTTTTCGTATTTTCATTTATTTAGAAAGTTATATTTAAATGTTTTTGAATATGAAAATGAATCAGCATGAAAAAGTGGTGTATTTACATTTTTAATTTTTCAAGTAGTTGTGTTTTTTGGATTGGTTTTATGTTGTACCCATTTAAGTGAAATTACTTTAACTATTGCAGCTAATATTTTTCATACTTTTTTTATGTTTAAAGGAAAATTTTATTGATGAATTTTTACAGATAAACAATTAAATACAGATACTTTTATTAGATTAGCTTATGGTCATTATTTAATTGCTTTTTATATGGCTTATTTAGGTTTAATTCATGGTGTAGATATGCATTATGATTGAAAAAATGAAACTTCATTTGATGGGTTAGATGCTGAAATGGCATGATGAGATGAAGCATTATCTAATGAATTAGGTCATATGACAGATGTACTAATTATAATTGCTTTTATTTCATGATATATGTATGCTGATCCAGAAGCATTATCTTATGAAATTTTTATGTGAGGTGATATTGGTATTGTTACTGATGTACGTTATTATGGAGTTGCTCCTCATTGATATTTTAGACCTTTTATGGCTTGATTAATAGCATGTCCATACCATAAAACTGGTATTTTTGGTTTATTGTTTTTTTTTTTTTTTTTTTTTTTTTTTTTTTGTATTATTTTTTCAACCTGCTTTACATGGTACTTCTGAACAAAATAACTATAATAAAAAAATATTATTATTTATAAAAAGAAAATTAAATAGATATAATATGTTTACAGCTTCATATTTTAATTTAGAAATGAATATATATCATCAAATTACTTATGGTTTATTTATAGGTTGTTGTTTATATGTTGCTTCATTTTTACCATATGGTCGTTTTTATAATAAATTAGGTGGTAATTTTGGTTTAATAAATGCATATATGTATGTGTTTTGTTATTTAGGTTTTTCAATTTTTAGACGCCCGATTATTTTAGAGTTATTTTTTTACTCCTTATATACAAAAATTAATTTTTTAAAAAATATTTCATTTGTTTCTAGTAATTTAAAATTAAAATAATAATAAATGCTTTTAACTTATTTAGAGTTATATAATAATTTTGGTTTATTTAATATTTTTTTATATTTTTATTTATTTTTTTATGAAAATTTATTTTTAAGTTTTTTTCATATTTAATTTTTTTATAAAAATAACATTAATAAGATATTTTTTTACTTTAGTATATACATTAGTTTTAACAATACAATTTAGTTTAAATACTTTTTTTATTTTATTAAAAAAAAATTTAATTAAACAATTAATAAGTTTATCTGAAATTTTTAAAAAAATTAAATTTAATTATTATTTTTTTTTAATAATATTTATTTATGTTTTTTTTTTAATAGTTTTAGGTTTAATTATTACTTTTTATCAAAGTAATATATATTCTGTTTTTTATTGACCTGTGTATATATTTATGTTTACAACTAATATTATTTATTTATTATTTAGTTTTTTAATAAATTATATTTCATATAGTTTTTTCTTTAAGATTAATTTCTATTCAATTTATATTTTAATAGATTTTATTAATATAAAATTAAATTTAAATTTTTTTAATCTTTTTTTATTTGATATAGTTGATTTTTATTATTATTTTTTTTTAGATTTTATTAATTTAATTTATAAGTTTTTTTTAGAAATGTATTTAAATTATTTAAATTATCCTATATTTTTATTATTTGCTATATTATTTTTTTTTACTTCATTTTTTAGTTTATTATCTTTAAGTTATTTAGGCTTTTATGGTGTTTTTGTTTTAAATTGAGTTTCTTTATTAGCTTTGTGATTTTCAGTATTGCCTTATTTTATAAGTATTTTTAAATATAATAATTTTTATTATATTAATTTAGGTAAATGAATGTACTTAAGTTCAAATTATAAAATTAATTTTGATTTTTTAATTGATAATATTTCATTAAGTTTTTCATTTTTAACGATTTCAATTGCTATTTTTGTATATATGTATACTTTTTCTTATTTTAGGTATGAACCATTAGTAGATCGTTTATTAATTTTTTTAAATTTATTTATAATAAGTATGGTATTTTTAGTATCATCAGGTAATTTTGTTATGTTATTTTTAGGTTGAGAATTGATTGGGTTAACTTCATTTTTTTTAATTAATTTTTGGTCTACTCGTGTAGGTACATTAAAAGCAGCTTTTAAAGCATTTTCTTTTAATAAAACTAGTGATTTATTTTTATTTTTTGCAATTTTATTAGTTTTTAATATGTCTTATAATTTAGATATTGCAACATTTTTAATACAAGTACCATATTATAAAAATTATTTTTTGAATTTTTTATTTTTTAATATTAATATGTTAGATTTAATTTCAATTTTTTTTTTAGGTTGTGCGTTTATAAAGTCAGCACAAATCGGAGCTCATATATGATTACCTGATTCTATGGAAGCTCCAGTTCCTGCTTCTTCTTTAATCCATTCTGCTACTTTAGTGTCTGCTGGAATTTTTTTACTTGTTCGTTTTTCAGTTTTATTTGAACTTTCAAATATTGCATTTCAAATTATTGCAGTTATTGGTTCCATTACTGCATTTTATGGAGGATTAGTTTCAATGTATCAATCAGATACAAAAAAAATTTTAGCATATTCAACTATTAGCCATTGTGGTTTTTTAATGGTAGTTTATACAACTGGAGTAATTGAATATGTTTTATTGTATTTATATGTACATGGTTTTTTTAAAGCGGCGATTTTTATGAGTGTAGGTAATGTAAATCGTTTTAGTAGGAATAATCAAGATTTTAAAAAAATGGGAAATTATTATAAATTTTTACCATTTGATTGTTTAATGTGTTTTATTGGTTTAATAAATTTAAGTGGTTTACCTTTTACATTAGGTTTTTATATAAAACATTTATTATTTATAGGTTTAATTAAATCGACTTTATTGTATTATTTTATTTTAGTAAATTGTTTATTTGGAGCATTTACTGGTTTATTTTACTCATATAGATTATTTTATAATGTATTTTTTGATTTTAAAAAATCTAAAAAAAAATTATATAGTCAAGCATTAGAATTGAATTTAAATTCAAAATATTATTCTAATACTACAATTTTAGGTAATTTATCAATTATAGGTCTTTTAGTTATATCTTATATTGTTAGTTTGTATTTTTTAAATTTATATTCTGTAAAAGATTTAGATTTTAGTAATTTTAGTACATTTATAACTTATTCGTCTTTTATAGATAATTATATATCATCTAAAAATTTTTTATATAATGTAAGTTATATAAATTGAATTGTATTATTATTTCTATTTGCTATTTTTTTTAGTATATGGCGAAAAACTAGTCTTAAAAATAAATATATTGATTCGTTTTATTTTATTTTTTTTATTTTATTTTTTATAAGTTGTTTTATTTTTTTATTTAATTTATAATTAAATTATTTAAAAATAGTTAATTTAATATTTTTTTATTTATTTATATAAAACTTTAATAATAATTAATAATTATAAGACTTTAAATAGTTTGATTTATCTATATTTATATATGTGGGGTTATATTTCGACAGAAGCTTCATACCAATTAAATTTTAATGTAGGTTTTTCTACAACAAGATCTGATATTTTAGTTCATTTAGCTCAGTGACAATACTGATGATGATTTTGATTTGCTTTTTTATGAAGTTTTTATTATTTATTAACTACTAGAGTTGTTAGGTATAGAGTATTAAAAATGAGACCTAAAATGTCTACAAGTTTTAGACCTCATGGTAAATGAGGTGATTTTTTAGCTGCAATTATTCCAGCTATTTGATGTTTAAATATATTAGTAAATTCTAACTTTATTTTAAGATTAATAGAATGACAAAATGAATCAAGTTTATTTACTATTAGGGTTCGTGCAAGGCAATGATATTGAGTATATAAATTTGAATTAAAAAATTTTACTGATATTTTAAGTGTTCCAAAAAATATTGGTTATAATAGATGGTGCGTTAATACTTTTGGTGATTTAAAAGTTGCTGAAGATTATTTATATGTTTTACAATTACGTTCTCAAAATAAATGAATAAAGAATTATTGAACTGATGTTTTAGGTAAAGTTGGTGAAGTTAAACAAAATCATATTGTTTCACCACAAGAACAATTAAGATTAGAAATATCAAAACAATTTAAGTCTAATTTAAGTAGTTTTGATTTATTAGAGATTAATTTAAAAAATACTCAAAATAATATTATTAACTTAAATACTAATTTAAATAATAAATCTAATTTTTATTTATTTAATAATAATTTAATTGATTTTAATAATAAATTAATGTTAAAAAAAAGTTTATGAGAAATAAAAGATGATTTATTAGATATTTCTTATAATTTAGGGAATGAAAATTTAAATGAAAATTTGAATTTTTTTTTAGGTAATTATTTTAATTTAAATTTTAAAAAATATTCTTTAACAATTAAAAGTATTTTTAATAATTTTTTAACTAAAAATAATTCTCAATTAAAATTAAATATGTATACAGATTATTTAGAATCTTCTAGATTAGTAAAACGTACTCAAGGTGTAAACTTACCGTTAAGAATAGTAAAATATCCTTTTGGTTTAGATAATACATATGATACTAATTATAATTATGAAACGTTAAATTTATTTGATTTACGTTTTAATGATGTAGAAAATTCATTAAAACATAAAAATTTACCACATAATACTTATTTTTCAGTAAAACAAAAAAGATATACTAAAAAAAAAAGTATACCTAGTATTACTAAATATTTAAAAGATTCTGAGGGTAATAAAACTCGTAAAGTTAGATATTCTGGTAAACCTATTTTATTAAATAATTCTTTATTTGAAGAAAATATTGAAGATCCTATAATTTTATATAGATTAATGAAAAAAAATAAGAAGCGTAGCGATTTAATTCCAGTAAATTTAGCTCGACGTATTTTACGTACAAAACGTACTTTAGTATTACCAGCACATGTAAATATAACTTTAATTACTAATTCTTTTGATATTGTACATTCATGGTTTATTCCAGGATTAGGTATTAAAATTGATTGTGTACCTGGACGTTCAACACACCATACTTTTTATATTGATAATGTTGGTTTTTATTATGGTCAATGTGCAGAAATTTGTGGTAGATATCATCATCACATGCCTATTCGTGTTTGTGCTTTACCTTTTGAACATTTTTTAGTTTGATGATATAATTTTGGTTTACCTAGGTTATTATTTACTACATCACAAAAAAGATTTGAAAGTTATTATGCTTTTAGAAAATATGTGTGATAATTTAGTTTATTTAAATTTTAATATTTTTTAATTTTAATATTTTAGTTAAAATTATTTAAAAGGTTGGTAACAGTTTAATTAAATGAGTTTGATCCTAGCTTGGAATTAACGCTAATTAGACGCATGACACATGCAAGTTTTATATAAATTAAATATTTAATTTATATAGCGTCAAAGTGAGTAAAATATCTTAATTATTTATTATTTAATGTAAATCATTAATAATTTTTATAAAATAAAAAAATTAATTATTAATAAGGATTAAGATAAAAAATTAGGTAATAATAAAATTAATTAGCCTATAATTTTTAGCTGGTTTTAGTGATTGATCAGCCACGTAAGGGTATGAAAACAACCCTATCTATTCGACAGCAGTGGGGAATTTTGGACAATGTATGTAAATATGATCCAGCGAACTAATGGAAATGAAGACGATTTTTAAATTGTAAAGTTTGTGCGTAAATTTAAATAATGTTAAAATTTGAAGAGAAGTCATGGCCAATACATGTGCCAGCAGCCGCGGTAATACATGAGTGACAAGCGTTATTCGTATTTGCTGAGTGTATAATATACATAGATTATATTAATAATATTAAATTAATAATTTTTTGTTATAAGTGAATTTAATATTATTAATTATAAAAAATTATATAAAAATTTTTAAAATTTATAATTTAGCGATTAAATGCATAGAATTTATATATATTTTCAATAATGAAAATTTTAAATTTTATATAATTTTTATTGATGTATGAAAGCATGGGTAATAAATAGGATTTGGGACCCTAGTAGTCTATGCTGTAAAAAATGAATATTTTAATTATTAGTAATTATAAGTTAACGCAAAAATATTCTACTTGGATAGTATAATCGCAAGATTGAAACTTAACGGAATTGGCGGGAATTTGTTCGAACGGTGGAACATGTGGTTTAATGCGATAATCCACGAAAAATCTTACCAATATTTATAATTAAATAAAAATAAAATATTAATTTATTATTATTTATATTTAATTTCGGTATTGCATGGCTGTCGTCAGTTCGTGTTGTGAAATGTAAAATTAAGTTTTATTTACGAACGCAACCTAAATTATATTAAAAATATGTAACATATAATAATTATTTTACTATTAATTTAATGTATTATTTAATTAAATAAATTTATTTAATTTTTGGGTTTTTAGCTGAAGTCAAGTCCTTATGGTCTATATATATTGGGCTACACACGTGTTACAATGGTAAAAACAAAAAGTAACAAATATGTAAATAAGAGTAAATCTTAAAAAATTACCAAAGTTCAGATTATTTTATGTAACTCTAAAATATGAAGTTGAAATCGTTAGTAATTATAAGTAATTATACTATAATGAACTAAAAGTCAAATTTTGCACACACTGCCCATCACGCTCGAAAAATTTTATAAAAGAGAAAATAAATTAAAATAATTATTAAAGTTTTTAATTTTGTTAGTTTTAATTGTTGTATTTTTATAAAGTAATTTGAGTGAAGTTGACACAAGGTACCAGTAGGGGAACCTGTTGGTGGAATACTTTATTTTATTTTTTTAAATTTTTTTAATATATTTATTAAATATTTTAATGGTGTCAGAATATATAAATAGTTTAAATTATTTAAATTTTTATAAAAATTTTTTATGAGAAGATTTAATCGTTGTTTTTTTATTGTATAATTTTTTTAAATATTTAATTATTTGTACTATGGTTGAATTAATTTGACCTACTCAATTTTTTAATAGAAAACATACTTTAGGATATCAAATTGTTAAATTTAGAACTTATACTGAAACAATTTTAAAATTAAGAAATTATAATAGTTTTTATTATGTTTTTAATTATTATATTTTAAAATATCAATTTATTTTAAAAAAATAAAATATAATTTATAATAATATTTGTATTAATTAAATAAATTAGTATGTTTTTAATTTGATATTTTATATTTAGTTTTATTTATTTAATTGTTTTAATTTTAGATATTTTTTTTTATAGAATTTTAAAATTTAATAATAATTTATTTAATTTAATATTATTTAAGTTAAATAAATTACTTGACTTATTTAGTTTAAATAATTTAATTTTAATTAATAATATTAAAGATTTTGATAATATAAATTATAAAAATTTATATAATAATTATAAATACTTTAATTTAAATTTAAATATAAAATATTTAAACTTAAATAATTCTTTTTTAGATATTTTAATTTTTTTTACCATAAGTAAAAAATTTTTTAATAATTTTATGTTTTCGTTTATAACTGGAAATTTTTTATTTTTAATTTTTTTTAAAAAAATAATTAATACTAAAAATTTAATTAAAAAGATTAATTTATTAAATTTTAGTAATTTATTGAAATTAAAGAATACTAATTATAATTATGTTAATTATAAAAAATTTAATTTAGTATATTCTTATAATTTAAAAAATATATATAATGAAAAAATAATTAGTTTAATTACTATAAATAATAATTTAAAAAAAAATATTTTAAGTTTATGGAATATTAAATATGCTCCTTCAAATTTTTTAAAATATGCTAATTTAAATAATTTATCAGTTTATAATATTTTATTTTTAAGAAAAAATAAAGTTTTTAATAAAGGAAGGTATTCAAGAAATAGGCAATATTATAGAACTGGAGTTTATTGATGTTTATATATTAATATTATTGCAGTAATTGGTATTTATTTTTGATTTTATAGATTTACTATGAATTTTGGTTATTTATGATGATTATTATTTATATTTATATTTAGTTTTATAGCGCCTAAAGCAATTAAATATAGATTTTATAATATAAGTATATTAATTAATTCTTTCTATAGTGATATTTATTGATTTAGCTTAATTTTAAATAATATAATTTATACAGTAGTTAATTATATATTTAAAATTTATTATTATATAAACATAAATTTATATAATAATTATTTTTTTGGTAAAAATTATAATATTAATTTTTTAAATTTATTAAATTATAATAAAAATTTTAATTTAATTTATATTTGAGAATATAATAATATAAACTATAATAGTTATTCAAATTTTTCAATATTTAAAAAATTTAAATATTTTTTAATACAATTTTTAGTTTTTAGTTTTAATAAATAATTTATTTAGTTTATAAAAAGGGGAAATAGTTTAATGGTAGAACAACGGTCTTCAAAATCGTTAATGTGGGTTCGATTCCTGCTTTCTTCGTGTTTTATTTAAATTGTTTTATTTTGATGAAAGGTATATTTACAAAAATTATAAATTATTTAAAATATTCAATTTTAAATAAAAGTATAAAAATTAGTATGCGTTTAATTTATTCTCCAATATATTTTTTAATTGATATATTATATAATAGTTTTTTTTATTTATTAAATAATAAAAAGGATATAGAGTATAGTGATAGGTTAAATAGTAGTAATATAAATTCATTATATTATTTTCAACGCAAAAAATGAATATTTTTTTTTCAAAATAAATTTTTTTATTTTATTGATTTAATTTATGTATTATTTTTAGGTAAATCTTTTTTAAGACTAAATAATATTTTTAATTTAAGGATTAAAGTTCGTTTAAAACAAGTAAATTGGTCTTTTTATAATAATTTACATTCTTTAACTAATAAAAATACTTTTTTTAATTATTATTTTGTTCATTATTTATCTGGATTACGTTTTATTTGAATAGGCTTAAAATATTGATTAATTGGTTTAATATTAGGTTTATCTTCATTTTATTATTTAACATATATTAGATTATTGCCTTTTAATAAAATTATTTTTGAATGGATTTTAGTTATTATGTTTTTATATTGATTGTTATCAGGATTTGTATTTTTTATAAAAAAATATCAGTATAGTAAATTTACTACAGTAATTCAGCGTTTTTGAAAAAGATCTTATATTTTATTTTGATTATTAGAAAGTGGTGTGTTTGTTGTTTTTTTTTTTTTAACAATGAATGCTAGTGATGAGCCTTTATATATGTATGATCAAGCTAAATTATTTAAAACACATTTATTTTCATGACGTTTATTTTTATTAAAAATAATTCCAGTTGTAAGTATGGTAATATTAGGGTATTATTTACTATTAAGTTTAAAATGAACAAATTTTTCTAAACAAACACCTTTATTAGTTTTATTGACTTTAATTTTAATTTATGTTTTTTGATTAGAATTCTATCAATTTTTTCATATTATTAGTTATTATGGAAGTTTGATATGATCCTTTGATACAGATGAATTTTTATGAAATTTAGATATTGATTTTAAAAGAACAAGAATTATTAATAATTTAACTACAATTTGTTTGTTAGCTAAATTTTGGCATTTAGTATTTATTTTTGTTTTCTGAGTTTTTTTTTTACTTCGTATAAATGAAATTGGAAGAGTAAGGTATCCTTTATTAGCAGCTAATTTACAAAATTTTATAATATTATATATTATGTCTTGATTGTATATGTTTCCATGATTAAAATTTGGATTTAGGCGTCATTTAGAAACTCAGTATTATTGATTTTTTTATAGCATAAGGCGTTTAGGGATTAGAGTTTTTTTAAATGATTTAATAATTTTTTATATTAGCTTATTAAAGAATTTTTCTTTTAATAATTTATTTTATTTTAATTCTGGTTTATTTTATTATTGATTTGGATCATCAAATAATTTAGGATCTTTACAATATAAGAAATTTATTATTAGAGATTATATTATTGATATTTTAAATTCACGCAATTCAATAGTTTTTAATAGTATAAGTATTATTGTTTAATTTAATGGTATATAATAAAAATTTTTTATTAATAATATTTTATATTTTAATATTAAGCTTATTTACTTATACTTATTTAATATCAATTCATATACTATTGTATTATATATTTATATGTTTATTTATTTTATATTTTTATATATTGAAAAAAAGTAAAACAATAATTTTTTATAATTTTTTTTTTATAGTTATTTTTTTAATTTATTTTTGATCAATAATTTTTTTTTTTAACTTTAATATAATTATTTTGTATAAATTAAATTATATATATAAAATAATTTTATTTATGTGCTTTGAATGATTTTTATAATAAATATTATAAATATAGATGGTTCAATATATAAAATTTATTGTTTTAGATTTGAAATTAGTTTTAAATGATTTTTATTTTTATTTATTTAATTTTCAAACAAGTTTAAATGATTATAAAAGTTGATATTTACGTTTTTTAAAATATTCTACTCAATTTAATGATCGACGTAAATATTTAATGAAAAAATATATTTATACTATTAATCATAAAAGAATTGCATTAAATTATTTTTTTTTTAGTTTATGAACTGGTTTATCTGGAGCTGCTTTAGCAACAATGGTTCGTTTAGAGTTAGCACATCCTGGTAGTCCTTTTTTTAAAGGTGATTCTTTACGTTATTTACAAGTTATTACAGCCCATGGTTTAATTATGGTTTTTTTTGTAGTAGTTCCTTTATTATTTGGTACTTTTGCAAATTTTTTAATTCCTTATCATATTGGATCAAAAGATGTAGCTTACCCAAGATTAAATAGTATTGGTTTTTGGATACAACCATGTGGATTTATTTTAGTAGCTAAAATTGCATTTTTAAGACCACAATATTGAAGATATTATGATAAAGTATCTTATTATTTTCCATTATTAGATAAATCAAATCATAGAAAATATAATGAATTTAGTAATGATAATTTATTTCAATTTAGGGCATTACAAAAATATTTATTAGAAGAAAATACTTTATATTGAAAACCTAAATTAAAAGAAAAATTTACTAATTATGATAATTATTCAGATATTCCTGTTAAATTATTATTTTGAAAAGATATAATTAATTATCCTGAATCTTTTTGATATGCTGTAAGTCGTGTAGATAAAATTAGACGTAAAAAAGTTTATTTTACAAAATGTTCAGATAGAACATTAACTACTGCAGGTTGAACTTTTATTACTCCGTTTTCTTCAAATATTAAATATACTGGTATTGGTGCTCAAGATTTATTATTAGTTTCAGTTGTTTTTGCAGGAATTAGTTCAACTGTTTCTTTTACAAATTTATTAATTACAAGAAGGACTTTATCAATGCCTGGTATGAGACAAAGAAGAGTTTTATTACCTTTTGTTACAATTGGTTTATTATTTGCATTAAGGATGTTAGCTGCAATTACTCCAGTATTGGGTGCTGCAATGATTATGATGGCGTTAGATCGTCATTGACAAACTACCTTTTTTGATTTTGCTTATGGAGGTGATCCTATTTTATCACAACATTTATTTTGATTTTTTGGACATCCTGAAGTATATGTATTAATTGTTCCAACTTTTGGATTTGCAAATATGATTTTACCTTATAGTAATACAAGACGAGTTGCTTCAAAACATCATATGATTTGGGCTGTATATGTAATGGGTTATATGGGGTTTTTAGTTTGAGGTCATCATATGTATTTAGTTGGTTTAGATCATAGAAGTAGAACATTGTATAGTACAATTACTATTACAATTTCATTACCTGCTACAATTAAAGTTGTTAATTGAACTTTAACTTTAGTAAATGGTGCATTAAAAGTAGATGCAGCTGTATTATTTATTATATCTTATATTTTATTTTTTTTAGTAGCTGGTTTTACGGGTATGTGATTATCCCATGTAGGTTTAAATGTTTCAATGCATGATACATTTTATGTAGTTGCTCATTTTCATATTATGTTATCTGGTGCAGCAATTACTGGATTATTTGCTGGAGTATATTATTATTTTACTGCATTTTTTGGTATAAAGTATTCTCGTTTTTTTGCATATTTACATTTAATTTATTATTCAGGTGGGCATTGGATTGCTTTTATACCACAATTTTATTTAGGATTTTCAGGTATGCCTAGACGTATTCATGATTATCCAGTGGTTTTTATGGGGTGGCATAGTATGTCAACTGCAGGTCATTTTATTACATTAATTGGTATTTTTTTTTTTTGTTTAATGTTTTTAGATTCACATATAGAAAGAAGAATTGCTACACCATCAAGTTTAGGAGTACCTAGATGAAATAAAAGAGTTTCTTATTATATTTTTAAAATTAGGTATTTACAATATACTAATAAAAAATTAATGAGAATACCAAGTTATAATATTAGATTTTTATTAACTACAAAATATTTTAATGAATATGAATGTTATGAATAATATTTATATTTTTATATAATTATTTAAAGCTATAAAATTTTAATTTGTAAATTTTAATTTAATTTTTATTATATATTATATTATGAGTGTTATAGGTTTTTTAATAATATTAATTTATAATATTGTTTGTATGTTATTAGTAACGTTAATTATTGCTTCAATTACATTAATTGAACGAAAAGTTTTAGCTTTAGTTCAACGTAGAGTTGGTCCTTTTTTTGTAGGATATAGGGGTCGTTTACAATATATTGCGGATGCTTTAAAATTATTTATTAAAGGTATAATAGTTCCAGATGAAGCTAATAAATTTTGATTTGTAGCGATGCCTTCTTTCGCAGCAGCAGTATGTTATACATTTTGGATGAATTCCATTTGAGGGCCTAGCATTAGTATTTTTGAAATTGAATATAATATTGTATATGCAACTATATTATCAATTTTATTTGGATATTGTATTATTTTAACTGGATATTTTAGTAAAAGTAAATATGCATTTATGGCATCAATACGTTGTGGTATTTTAATGTTAAATTTAGAGGTATTTTTAGGTTTATTATTTATTAATATTGTGTTTTTAACTGAGTCATTTTGTTTTTCAGTTTTTGTAATTTTTCAAGAATTTTTTTGATTTATTTTTTTTTTTTTTTTTTTATTAATTATTTTTTTTTTTTTATTTTTTTTTTATTTTTTTATTTTTTTTTTTTTTTTTTTTTTTTTATTTTTTAAGAATTTTTTTGTTTTATTTTTTTTTTTTTTGGATTAATAGGTATGATTATTATAACGTTTTTATTAGAAACAAATCGTGCGCCTTTTGATTTAGCTGAAGCTGAATCGGAAATTGTAACAGGTTATACAGTTGAATATGGAGGTTTTTATTTTGCCTTATATTACTTAGGAGAATATTTTCATTTATTTTTTTTTTCAATGATTATAAGTATAATTTTATTAGGTGGTTGAGAATTACCTAATTTTTTATTATACTTTATTATTAATGAGTATAGTTTAATAAATTTTATTAAATAAGTATTTTTTTGAAAAATATTTTAGTTAATATTAAGTGATATATTTTTTTTTTAATAATATTAT
>ENA-OWNT01003656-OWNT01003656.1-seawater-metagenome-genome-assembly--contig:-NODE-3656-length-14277-cov-3.745141_pt1 | contig 14277 bp, 18 predicted proteins | sample MGYA00238136_ERZ651165 | MGnify/ENA primary metagenome ERZ651165 (study PRJEB26861, sample SAMN08777766) | seawater metagenome | isolation source: coastal seawater | place: USA: Florida | collected...
GCCAATAGATAACGGCGGGAAAGGAGAGCAAAGAAGAAAACGCTCCTGTTTTGTTTTGTAAGTGTTGGCCTTTTGTGCCTGAGATAGGACAATTTCATGAGATTTCATTCGTAGTTGCGGGTGTTTGCGCGCCTCGCTATTTCGGAGGGTACAATGGCAGACCCTGCCCAAAGCCTCAAAAATTTCGTCTCCGCAGTGAAATGCCTGTCCGTCGGCGAGAATATCAAGCAGGCCAATGACTGGTTGATGAACTTTAAGACTTTGGATGACGCGTGGGCAGTCACCGTACAATGCCTCGGACAAACAGCCATCCCCGGTATGGGCGCCGATGACATGGAAATGCTGCACTTTCAAGCTGCAAACATGGTCAAGGACAAAATTCGCAAGTCCGGAGACTCGCTGGCTCCTCCAGCTCGACAGCAATTGCGCCAGCGTCTGGTACAGTTGATCAAGGTGTTCCATTCCCAAAGGAAGCCAAAAACGGCACTGCAACTCTGTATTGCGCTGGCGAATCTGGCCGTTGTCGACGACAGCTGGAACGACGTCATTGTCTACTGTGCAAATGGATTCTCTGCAGTCGACCAACGCGAAATGTTACTGGACGTGTTGCGATACTTTCCAGAACAACTTCATCGTCACGATCGCCACACCATTTCGCTGCAGCGTATGGAGAATCTGCGCGGAGAGTTGAAGAAGTATTCCCCGCATGTCCTCAAACTTATTCAACATTCATTGACTGTGCCCGCGTTAGTGCAGAATGAGAGGCCACTGAAGGTACGCGATGCAAAAATATGTATACGCTCGACGACAGAGAGAGAGAGACTTACTTTGCTTTCCTATTTCTGATATTCTGCGTGTTTGCTTCTTCGGCTGTAGTCGATTCTGTGCTGCTTTGCCAATTGGCTTCGATTTGGATCGTTAGAAACGCAGGCCGTCACCACGACACCGGGTCTGCTGGACCTATGCTTTAAAGCATTGGAAATTCCACACTGCTTCCAAGCAGCGTCTGACGCAATTTATGACTTCGTCGGTGCTCTGCGACGACGCCGCGAACAAAACATTGCGATGCAGGTGAGCACCGACTAGTATCGCCTACAACGGTATCGCCACCTCAGCTTACGATTTTGGTGCGGTTTGACATTTGCAGGTCATTGTCCCTCGAGTTCTGAAACTTGGCGACAAGTTTGCGCAGTTGACAGCAGCAGGGCCAGATGCTGGCCACAACGAAGTCATATTTGAGCTTTCTGAGATATTTGGGCAACTTGCGTCCACATACGTGGACTTCATGTTGGGTCCGCCCGTCCCAGCGCAAATGCTAATTTTGAAGCTTTTGCTGGTTTGCAGCGCCTGCTAGTTGGTCAAGCAATTTCGCGGATACTGTTAACTGGCTGGTATGCCAAATTGGATTATTACACTTGTAGGCTTGTACGAACCACCCAGAAAAGCGCGTCCAGCGTCAAACTTACGTGTTTTGGAGACTCCTCGCGGATCGAACAATGGATGCTCCTCCATCGCCGGCGAAGGAAGCGACCATTGCACGATATCGCCCATTTATTCAACAGACACTAAACCGTGCCCTGATGGCTCTACTGTACGCGCATACTTTTACCACCGCATTCATGGCATTTGCACAGAACGGTGGAATCTTAACCGAACAATACATGTTTGTTCTTCAGGTACCCGCCTGATTTTGGCGAGATGTTGGACAGTGGAGAACGAGACGACATCTTCGACTTTCGAATGATGACAAAAGATTTAATGTACGACTTGCGGATGATTGTCGGACCACGAACTGTGGTCAACACCTGCACCCGTGCAATGGGCAACGCCAACTTCCAAGGAAACCTTCACGCGGTTGAAGCTGTGTTTTCGACTCTAATCTCGGTGCTTTCCGAATCTGCGGCAAAACATGCGACACCAGAAGGGGAGCAAGCAGGTAAACTGGGTCGTGCGTGCATCTGTCATTGTCGTTCAGTTCGGCGTATTCAAGCCGAAATCCCCGACATTTTAGGCCTTGCTGAGCGTACTGCGATCGCGACTGAGATCCTTCCAAACTTCATCCCTTTCCTGCAGAAGTTGGCTGCATCTCAAAAATGGTACTTGCAGAACACAGTCTTCCGCTTCATCGAAGCCTTCGCTGACTGGCTAGGCGCTCACGCTGTTCATAACCGCACAGCATTCAACATCGTTGTGCAAGGCGTTGAGCACAAAAGTTTACTGGATGAGTGCGTGCCCGCATTTTTGGCCATGTGCCAGGAGAGCAGCCGACTTATAGCATCGCAACCAACAGTCGTGGTCCGTACATGAGTATGAATGGGGTGGCACGACACTTGGTACCTTTGTAACAGTTGTCTCTGGTTTTTGCAGTCTGTCATAAACGCTTTGTTCGGGAGAGCGGCGAAATGCAAACAACCTCGCCATCAATTCGATCTTATGCGCGGAATTAGTATGATCATCGCAGAAGTTCCTCCGATGCAGGTGCGTTGGTCAATGGTTGCGCTGTTTGGTTTTCGCCGGGGTTTGTGACGTCAGCAGCGGCAATCACTCTTCATCGCTCTTGTTGCCAGGTTGCTCCTGTATTGAGGCCAATTATGGAACCCTTGGCACAACTCTTGGCCTCGGCTCTAAGGAAGCCGAAGTCTGTTTCGACGAAGACTCAAATTCTCCAAGCGTTGGACATGATTAGTGGATGTTTCTGCAGTCTGGTGCAACTCGGTGACCTCCCGCCTGCGACGACGGGCGCGGCCGCAAGTTTGTCGGGTGTGAATCACCCCACAAATCAATTTTTCGGGGTTTTGTGGCCCATGTTTAAGCAGACGCTACAACAATATTGCGACGACCCCGATGTTGTGGAGAAGCAATGCAGGTGCGTCCTTTTTGTGGTGCTGTTGTAATGCCCACGAGGAACATCCTGGACGACCTGGCTGTGGTCACTGTTGTGTAGATGTTTCAAGCACATGCTGCGCTCCGCTGGAGTGCACTTCGAGAGCTGTGCTGCGGTCTTTGCAAAGGAAATTGCGGACAGCTTCTGCAGGCACCCATCAGCGTACGTTGTGTAAATGCTGGCCCAACAAGTCCAATATGGGTTTTCTAACTCCATGTTTTGCATCCTCTGCAGGCCACTTCTATATGTGGGTGGCGTTTTCGCTGAGGCAATGGCCAAAGTACCTTCGACTCGGCCACATGTCCACAAATTGATATGCACTTTCATCAAGACGGTTCGTGTGTTGGTCGCTGTCTCGAATGTGGCGTTCGAAACATGTAGATGTCGTCTCACACAGTACACTTATGAAAAAGGTCGTCACGTTGCTGACTTCGGAGAAATTGCTTCGAAGACACGCTGACATCACCGACGACTTTTTTGATTGTTTGAAACGCGTCGTGAAACATTACACGGAAGATTTTTTCCGCCTCCACGGCATTGCGGCTGCGACCATGGTGGTACGTAAGTTTCGTACTTTTATAACAAAGGCGAGTCAAGATTTGATCGAATGCACCTTGTTGCACGTATTTGCAGGCCTGCTCTTCTCTCAGACTTCGACACACGGACGCGAACCGATCGGTGCAGGTAGGCTCTTGTTAAGTGTGCGTGTGTGGGTTGGCCCCGCAAGACGAAACAACTGAAATGTCTTCGCGTGTGACTAGCTCTTTTTCTCGGCATTGCTGAAAATAAACGATCCGACCCCAGGGAGAACGCCTCATCCTCAGAGGGCCGCTCTTGGTTTGTTGTGGTCGTAATTGATGAGAATTATCCTGGCAATGTCGTTGATTGTAAACTGGGATGCGTGCAGGAACGTTCTTGTCGCAACAAGATGGGGCCATTCCCAAAGCTCTGATTGCGAGTTTAGTTCTTGGAATCAGTGGCCGACTATCCAGCGACCGTCTCTACGACAGGTCTGGGTCGCTTCCGGAGTTGTTATTGGGCATCATTGCTGTGTTCCCGGCATGCAATCCAGGTACCATGCATTTTTTGTTTCCATTTGCCCCCAAGCGCGCAGTGATGTGTTTGATTGTGACAATTCCAATATTTGTCCGCGTGCGCGAAGGTGTCATCCAAGCTGCGGCGTCCACCGAGTGTGCGCACGTGCCCAGCAATTTAATCAACGCAGTTTGTCAGGTATGGTATCAGTCATGTTCTGTTTCGCATCTTGTGGCCAACGCACATGCTCAGTTTCGAACCTCACAGGCACTGAGCGACAACGTTCGAGCATATACAGCCGATCCGAAGTCAGGTATGCCGTGTCGTTGCTGCTGCTTATTACCGGTACGACAGGGGTCTGAGTAATTGTGGTTTATTTTTTCTGCAGATGATCGCAGGGTCGCCATTCAGCGTGTGCGGGCGGCATGCCGAGATTTCCAGCACGAATCGAAACGAATTTTGCGAAAGAAGTGATTCAATTTTCCAGGACTGGGTTGCGGTTTGCAATCTCGTTCCAAATAGTTAACACTTATAGGTGATTCACAACGAAAACTCGCTATGTTTTCCGTGATGTTCGTTTTTGGGAAGCGTGCGTGTGGTTGTGCTATCCGCGGCGACATGCCACTTCACCAATCTTTCATCAACATTCCTCAATCCCTAATCCTGATAATGATGTAAAAACACACACCTACAAACAGCGTTCCGCATTCCTCAACCCTCAGCCCTCAATCACGGTTCCCACATTATTCCCCAATCCCCAATCCTCGATCCTCAACCTAAATCATCAGCCTCCAATCCCCAATCCCCAATCCCCAATCCCCAATCCACAATCCCCAATCCACAATCCCCAATCCACAATCCCCAATCCGCAATCCGCAATCCCCAATCCGCAATCCCCAATCCACAATCCCCAATCCCCAATCACAGCGGTGAAGTACCGCAGCCTCAACACGGAACTCACCTCAAGTCAAACCCGCAAGCTCGCCCCCGCACGGTAACTTACTGATGAATGCTTATCCGTATATGGGAATACACGTTTTATATAGACGTTCGTAAAGAAGTATTGTGGAAAGTCTCGGTAACGGATATATACAGCTCGAAGGGTGGGGTGGTGGACTGATGTACAGTAAATGTACACAATATGTACAGACTGGAAATCCAGCCGGTAAAGGGGTGTATGTCATACGTACATAATCTGTACGATAACTGTACATCGTCATTGTCGCCACCTGCTCAAAAGATATCCTTAATTAGCACTTTCATGTTTTTAAGTGACTGCGGCCGCCACAAATACACCATAATATCAAATGTGGATAAGACGTCAGCGAAATCTTGGGATGTATCCGTAACTGCAATTACGTGGGATTACATAGTGCATTGGGCGTTGAATACACAATAGTGCCAAATATAGATAAGACCACAATGACAAATGACAGAGCCTCGCCTTGCGTGGTCTATACATATCTACAAACGAGAATACGTGTTATTGAGTGAGGCCCTAGGTGAAGAATACAGATAAATGTCAATTAGAGATAAGATTGCAGTGACAGTTTGACGTGGCTTGGCTGGTGGTTCAGGTAAGTGGGCAGTGAGTGAGTGAGTGAGTGTGCCAGTGCGACTCACTGAGTGTGGGACTGAGAGTGAGAGTGAGTGAAGGAAGGAAGGGAGGAAGGGAGGAAGGAAGGCAAAGTCAACGGTGGAACTCTCACTCACTCACTCACTCACTCACTCACTCACTCACTCACTCACTCACTCACTCACTCACTTCAGTGGACTAACTGTGAGTCAGTGAGTGAGTCAGTGAGTCAGTACAGTGAGTATTGACAGCTCAATGTATCTATAACCAAGATTTTGTAGTTTTTGCATGGACTTATGACTGCAAAACAACGATATCCTGAATAAGGATAACCATGTAGCTATGTTCGTCGAAATGAGTGAGTGAGTGAGTGAGTGAGCTCGGGGGGATTGACCGCACTCACTCACCCACTCACCCACCCACTCACTCACACTCACCCACACTCACTCACTCACTCACTCACTCACTCTCGCGCTGTTGTTGGTCGTTCGTCGTTGGTCGTTGGTCGTCGTCGTTGTTCATTGGTCGCCGTTGTCCGTCGTCGCCGTCGTCGCCGTCGTCGTTGGTTGATTGATGACGATAGCAATGGCGGAAGCAATGGCGGAAGCAATGGCGACGGTGTCGTTGTCGTTGTCGTTGTCGTTGTTTTATGTTCCTTTACGTCGCCGCTGCGTTGTTGTTGTTGTTGTTGTTGCGCTGTGATTGTGGAGGGACGTCCCTCGCTGTTGTTGGTGGTGGTTGCTGAGGTTGTCAAAGCCGACGTCGATGGCGGTTGGGGTTTCGTGAACTTTGCGTCTGCTGCTTGTTGTCCTGTCCCTGCTACTTCTTGGCTCGTCTTTGTCGTGGGTGCGCTGTCCTCCATTCTTCGTTGTGCCAACCACCGTGCAGCGTGGGGGCAGTGGCACGCACGAGAAGTCGTAGTAGTTCCGATCATACGACGTGTCTGCTGACGCATCGATGCCGAAGGCGACGCAGCGCTAGAAAAGAAAACCACTGTCGCGGCTCGCTAGAAGCGATGTACACAGCGGCAGTACTTGCGCAAGCTTTCAGGTGACACATTGGAGTCAGAAAACAAAGTTGTTGTAAAGTAACTCGTTTCTCGCAAAACGAGTTGATCACGGTTGCGCCAAACATTTTTTGTCCAGTGGACATCGTTGAATCTTTGTCGCTTTCAGAAAGCAGTGGCTCTGTCGGAGCTGCGCTTTCGCTGTTGCGGGGTTGGCTGCCATCATGGCACGCGCCTCTCCGTTCCGCATTTCGAGGCGGCATCGCGGTCGTTCTCTTGCAGCCCGTGCAGGCTGTTTCATGTTGGGGTTCATCTTGGTGATTTTGCTCTCCGACAAGGCTCGTGAAACATTTCTTGGACCTGGCGCTCGAGACGCCCTATCTGGCTCGTTCCCCGGTCGCCGCGAACTTTCCGACAACGCAACAACGGCAGCTGTCTTCGATCTCGCCAGTAACCACTGCAACTTGACATGGGCGCTGGATATCTGGGCTTATGAGGACTACTACAACCGTGCGTGGTTTGCTTGCTTGGTGTACATTTTTGGAATCCTCTTCATCTTCCTCGGCATCGCGGTGGTGTGCGATGACTTCTTCTGCACGTCGCTGGAAGTCATTTGCGAGAAGCTGAACCTCAGCGAGCAAGTCGCTGGCGCCACTTTTATGGCGGCCGGGTCATCGGCACCGGAGCTAGCAACGTCCCTCGTCACTGTGTTCACGTCCCGGAACAGTACCGGGCTTGGCACCATTCTCGGTTCGGCAGTTTTCAACTTGGTCATGATTGTGTCGATGTCGGGCATTTTCGGCAATGGGCCTCAGGGCAAAGTGCACCGCGCGTGTGAGACGGCCTCAGTCGCCGCTGGTGGCCCTGACAAGTTAGCACAAGGGCTTTTCCTGGACTGGCGACCTCTTGTGCGTGACGCTACCTTCTACGTGGCATCGTTGATCATCTGTGTCGTCTTCGCGCTGACCTCCATTACCGGCGAACAGTACGAAGGGGCTGACATCGAGTGCCAACCCGGATACAATTGGTGGGAGGGTCTCATTCTGGTTGTGCTGTACGGGGTGTACATCCTGGTCATGGTAAAGAATGACGACTTTATGGCCTGTTTGAAAAAGTGTGGCGGTATGCCGGCACACATCGACTACTACATCGAGTGGAACCGGAAAAAGAAAGAAGCCGCGAAGGAGAAGCTGGAAGAATCGTTCCGCCCCGACGCGTCACGTCAGCTTGTTCGACGCGACACGCTCGCCAAGCAGCAGTCCGAGATGGTCGTGAGCGAAGAAGATTCCCTGTCGCCCCACAAGCTCGGCCACCGCATCCATGGCGCATTTCAGAGCGCAGGACGCCGGCGGGTGCACCACAATGACGACGACGAAGAAGAGAAAGACGACACGGAAACCAAGCAGAGCCCTGAAACCTTGACCTCGCCCGGATCTGATCCAGGGATAGAGCTGACCAGTTTGAAGGCACAGGAGGATGCTCGCGCCGCTGAGCAGATTACGATCGAAACTGTCGAAGTGGAAGGTCATGATGACGCCGATGACGCTGATGAAAAGGCCGCGGAGCAGGCGAAGGAAGAGGAAGCCGCCAATATGAGCAACTTTAAACAGTTGCGCCAAATGGTGGACAACAGTGCGGTGTCCGATGACGAAAATGTAAAGTTGATCGCCTCCACGGTGGTCGATCTCCGCGACAGCATGGTTTCCCTGCAGGGTCGCCTGGTACCTTTGTTCAGGATGGCAACAACTGACTTCAAAGTGGATCCTGATTCCCTGTCGGAGGAGGAGGAAAAGAGCTGCTGTGCCCTGTGCTGTGGCAAAACGATGCAGGCTTTCTCGTGGCCGTGGCAAACAGTGTTCAAGATCACAATCCCCGCGTGCGAACGCGACTCGTACCAAAAGTGGGAAAAGGAGTCTATCCCGTATGCGGAAATTGCTGAAACGGAGCGCTCACATCTCGAACTGGATGACGACGAGGATGCAGAACTTGAAAACACCAAGTGGTTCCGCGGCAAGTACAGCAAACAGAAGGTGGATACGTGGTATGCCAGATCATACATGTATTGGCTTTCGTTCGTCATGTCGATCGTTTGGATTTGGCTGACGTCGTGGGGCATGGTCGACTTTGCGCTGCACCTTGGATGCCTCCTCAACATCGGCCCGTATATTATGGGTCTCGTTGTGTTGGCAGCCGGTACCTCTATCCCTGACACCCTGTCGTCGATCATGGTTGCCCGAGACGGCTTTGGTGACATGGTGCGTCTGAATTGTGTTTGCTGTGCGAGTGTGTGGAATTCTGTCTCTTACCCGCTGTGATTGCTGCGTTGCTTTACAGGCGGTCGCCAACGCAATTGGATCAAACGTGTTCAACATCTTCCTTGGCATTGGGCTACCGATGCTCTTAACGGAGTTCGCTTGGGGCGAGCCATTTATGACTACCGGCAGCGACCCAGCCGCCGTTCTCCTTGCCGGTGTTATGCTGGTGCTCATCACAATTATCATGATCATCATCTTCGTGGCGTCGCGATGGGTTCTTAGCAAGCCGCTCAGTGGGTTCCTGATGATTTTCTTCATTCTGTACATCGCCCTTTCCATCCTCTTTGAAGCAGAGCAACAGCTTGCATACGAACCCATCATGGCATGGCTGGACTACAAATGTGTGTAAGTTGTGGGGTGTCGCTTCGGACATCCTCAGAATCTGACTTCAGCAGAGGTAGAATATGTCAATTGAGCTCCCGACGTGGAGTCAGCGCTGCAAAAGGTTGGCGCTCCAACCACTAACCACAGCCCCTTGTATTGTTAAACTCTTAAACTTGTGACTCTAGTTTTCGACATTTCATTTGACAGACACAAAGCAAAGAAGACGAATCAACCCGGGAGTCCTGGACGGCTTCACAAAACATGTGGCCGTGGCAGAAAAGTTGTCTCTCAGTCAATGATTTAGTTTGCTAACGTTTAGTAAGACCGTGGGTGCAAGCCGGCGCAGTGGTACGGACACATAAGTTTCTGCCGAATCCTACGCACTGACTCACGGAACGCAACCCCATCACCCTCTCCGCAACCCAATGCAAGTGGGCGAATGGGACGCTCGGCGCACACTCTTAGTAGTGTGGGTTTGTCACGCGGTTATATTTCTGTGAGTCAGCAAGATGCGGCGAAGCGTTAGCACAGCACGTTGGACGCGGGAAGCGACGGCAACAGCACGAAACATTCGAAACATCATCGCAGTGGGCAAGGTGACCAACCTGTGCGTTCGCCGTTGGATCGTAAACAAACGAGTCGTTCAGGAACATGAGATCGGTGATGAACAGGAGAGCGAAGAAGATGAGGGTCGCCAGCCACATGATGGCAACTTCTGAGCTGGCAGCAAGCGCGAAGATTATCAACAGGATAAGCCACACAATTTGAAGCTTTCGCCGAAAGTTGAAGAACGGCTACAGGAGCACGCACAAAAAGGGACACAGCACGGCCACAATTAATGTTGGAAGAACGGTAAGCGAACTTTGGCCGTCCGAACACAGGTTGGAGGCAAGCGGACTTACCATCTTGTTGGCGGTCCTAAACTACGTGTCGACAGACTTTCTTTCTTCGGAAAAATCAACCACAACAGAAAACTAGGTCGATTATTGTCCGTCAGGATACAACTTCCTTGCTGGACTGGACTGATGGACACTTCTCTTTCGTCAGCGAAGAAGAGTTCGCTTGTACTGCACCACCACGAATGCCTCACCAACAGCACTTTCTTATCACCACATGTCTTCGCGTCTCATTTACGCCACGCCACATTCGCAGGTTGCCGCCTCGTTTTCACCGGCCGCCGCAAAAACCATTTCCGCGCAACACCCTGCAACACAAACCGGCGTTTTAGATTACAGTCCCACCCCACAACAAAACACCTCACTAGCCACTCACCACAGGCACGCACACAACCAACCAACCAACCAACCAACCAACCAACCAACACGGCGTAAGCGAGGTCATCATAAAGGACAAGGGACGGAACGACGTCTCCACAACAAACAACACAACAACAACAGCAAACAACAACAAACAACACATTCGTTCATCCACCACTGCTCACTCCACCCTCACTCACTCACCCACTCCCACTCCCACTCCCTCTGTTTTGGTGACAGACAGACACACAGACACACAGACCCCAACAGTTCCTTCCTTCCTTCATTCCTTCGTTTGTCGTCGTCCGTCGTCGTCGTCCGTCATTCGTCATTCATCATTCATCATTCGTCATTCATCATTCGTCATTCGTCGGTCGGTCGGTCAGCCAGCCAGCACCCACCAAGTAGTACTGTACACTTGCCTACCCCACTCCCTTCCTCCGTTCCACTGTGAGTGCACTGTGAGCGCATTGACTGACTGACTGACTGACTGACTGACTGTGGGCAGTGGGTTGGTAAGTTGGCCTTACGAGTGCCCAGTGCGCCCACTGGCAGTGCTGGGACTCGACGTAGTGCAAGTGACTGTGAGTGAGTGACTGTGAGTGGGCTGTGAGTGGGCTGTGAGTGACTGCGGCACCGCACCAGTGCGCACGAACGAACGAACCAACGAACGAACGAACGGTGACCAACCAACCTCCACTCACTCACCCACTCACTCACTCACTCACTCACTCTCTGTCTGTCACCGCAGCACCCACCCACCCACCCATTCACACTGACGCCTCCCAAGCATACATACCTACATACCTATCTACTTTCAGGAATACGTGTTTCAACCCTTTTCAACAGTGGCTTATTTGGGACATTCACTGTAATCCTGAATGTGGATACATATGCGTGCATCTTCACACCTCGCTCACCACTCACTCACTCACTCACTCACTGTGGGTACAGTATAGCCGTCGTAGTCTCCGAAACCACCTCGTACCACGGCCGCCGCCGGCTCAATCACGACGAACGAAGTTGAGTACATTCACTAAACGTGCATATTTGGCTAATTCCCTATAACTTGTGAATGATATGGCGTTACTGTATATCGATGCCGTCAGTGAGTGAGTGAGTGAGTGAACGCCGCGGCGGCGGCAGTGGACGGAAAGTGACTGATTAATGAGGCGTGGGAGTGAGTGAGTGAGTCAACGGCGCAGCTGAGAGTGAGTGAGTGAGTGAGTGGGTGAGTGCGTGGGTGGCGTTTCTCGCTCGTCGACTCACTCACTCACTCACTGACTCACTCACTCAGTTACTCACTCACTGAGAGTGATCGAGGGATTGATCTGCAGAGCGAGCGGCGTTTCGCGCTCCCCGCCCACACGCCCACAGTCACTCACTTCACTACTGAGCACTCACTCTCCCGTTCACTCACTCCCACAAACGACAAACGACAAACGACAAACGACAAACGACAAACGACAACGACGACGACGACGACGACGACGATGGCGACGACGACGACGACGGCGACGACGACGACGACGACGACGGCGATGGCGACTTTACTTTGGCTTTCTTTCGTCGTTGCGTTCGTTTGTTGTTGTTGGTGTTCGTTCGGTTGCTTGCTTGTTGCGGTCCGCTGTGCTGATGCCTGCCGATGGACGTGCGAGCGTGGAAGTGTGTACGGAATTGCCGCGGTGTGGCTGTTTTGTGTGAAGTGAATGGGTGCGTGCGCAACGACGTTTGTGCATTGAGATTTGCGTGTCGACTGGGGTTGCGCTGTTCGTTCGACGTCGCGCGCAGAGAGTTGTCCAAATGTAAGCGTGTACCCGAGCCAGTCCGCGACTCGCTAAAACGAAAAGTATTCACAAATCGCTCTGAATACTCGTTGCTTTTTGTGCAACTTGCTGGCTTCGCGCTCCCCTCTTGTGTGCTTTTGTGCTTTTTGCGTTCAACGCTCCCCGTTTCTGGATTTTCGGTTTGCAGGCGCGGACTCTTTTCCACCATGGAGTCGATTTACAACCTCATCCCGCAGCATGAGCGGAAAGTTGAGAAACCGCCCATGTATCGGTCGAAGCACAAGCCGACGCAGAAAATCGACAGCACCTTCAACACAAAGAAGGTGACGACCCGCCGATTGCAGACGCAGAAGCCCGACCCTAAGAAGTTCTTGACGAGAAACTCGGGCGTCCAGCGCTCGAAGAGTGCACCCAACAAGACGCAGCGCCCTCGACGCGTCAGCAAAAAGCCGGCTGTTCCCCGCCGCAACGAGAAGCCAATCGTTGGTCTGCAGAGTTCAAAGGACTTTGTTGTCGGCAACGCCGTCGAGAACATTCTCGCCGTGCCCATGCGCCGGCAGGCCCCCAAGGTCAACTACCTCAAGAAAAAGGACTACGGCCGCGTGCCCGAGTACTTGCAGCACGTCAAGAAAGACATTGAAGAAGAGAAGCGCGTCATTGAGGACTACTTCAGCGACCAGCAGTCATACAGCTACCAGCAACAAGGCGAGCTTCTCCCAGACAGGGAGCGCCAGGATGTCCTGCGCAAACTCAAAGCGAAGTGGGCCCATGCAAACGAGCGTTACCAAAAGATCACGCACAACACCATCCTTGATACCATTGGAAAGGTTCGACGAAAAGAGCAATGCGAGAAGGAGCTTGAACAATTGCAGAAAGATATCGAGAAGCTGTCGACGAAGCGCCCGATCATGATCGTGGACTCCAACCCCTACTACTGAACCTGCGGCCCAGGGATCGCCCTGTAATGCCCTTGCTTACAGTGGCTTCTTGGATTGTCGGGAAATAGTTTAGGGACGAGGCATCACATCACTGCCTCGATCTCAATGTCTGTTGCAACGAGCTCATCTCGTTCCACCAGTCGTTAGAAGAACCAGGGAACAAGTGTCCCTGAGTCTCGAACATGTCTTCGTGTTTGTTATCAAAATTGCGTGGCACGACGCTGTTTTTTATTATGTAATTGTAATGTTAGTGTGTAAAACCTAGCTGCAAGTCTTTTTGTGCGCCAAAGTAATCGAGCAGCACCACTGCCCTCTCCGGCGATGTTGGCAATCACCATCAAGCACGTCTTCTGCTTTGTTCCATGCCGCGCCGGCACACGGTTGGCGGCAACTAACTGCAGAATCGTTCTCCACTGTGTCTCCGTGTCTCTTTCCCTTCATTCGAGACGATTCAGATTACCGATAATGGCTTACAGTTTTCAAGGCACGATGCATGGGGCTACGACGATGATAAAGACGACGGTTGATGTTTAGAAACAGAGGTATAAGGCTTCACGGTAAACGCTGTTTGGTGGTGTTCCTCTTACTCGTGGTGTGTGAGGCGGTGTGGATCACTCTTCGTGCCGCGAGACGGGCGCCCTCACTTTCGGCGTTCGACCACGGCATTTGGAATTTGGTGGTGATCGATCGATGGTCGATACAAGAAAGTAGCCTTCGTTTCCTACCATATTCGAAACGAAGTGTTCCACCGCATCATCTCGGGGTGTTTGTTTGTTCATATCAGCTCGGCATTCCACACGGTGTGCAGTGTCCTGCCCTGTGCATCGAGCTATGAGTGAGTGCCGGTTGCTGTGACCTTCGGCGGCGGGTGAGGTGTGAGGTGTTGGGGAGGGTCATTCATTGTTATTAACCCTGTACGAAAGTGGCCACGCACTCGAAATCACCGCGCCCGACTGCCAGCGCACCACATTCCATCGCAACATCGCAACAGCCACGCTATCTTCGTCGTCGTTGTCGTTGTCGACGTCGCTGTCGCTGTCGTCGTTGTTGTCGCTGTCGCTAAAGTTATCAAAGCAGTCGCTGTCGTCGTCGTCGTCGTCGTCGTCGTCGTCGTCGTCGTCGTCGTCGTCGTCGTCGTCGTCGTCGTCGTCGTCGT
>ENA-OWNT01003657-OWNT01003657.1-seawater-metagenome-genome-assembly--contig:-NODE-3657-length-14272-cov-4.300599_pt1 | contig 14272 bp, 14 predicted proteins | sample MGYA00238136_ERZ651165 | MGnify/ENA primary metagenome ERZ651165 (study PRJEB26861, sample SAMN08777766) | seawater metagenome | isolation source: coastal seawater | place: USA: Florida | collected...
AACGACGACAAACGAACGACGACAAACGAACGACGACAAACGAACGACGAACGACGAACGACGAACGGTTGGCAGTGAGTGAGTGAGTAGTGAGTGAGTGAGTGAGTGAGTGAGAGTGAGTGAGTGAGTGAGAGTGAGAGTGAGAATGTGAGTGACTGCGGATTTCAGATGGTTTTGCACTAACTTGTGCACATCACATGACATACATGTCGATGTATGTTGTGTCATCATCTTGTATGGTATCTTCTGCGATCGCTTCGTTGTATGACGTGCCGCAGCAGATGGTTGACCTGTTTAACCTGTGGCAGCGACTGAGAGTGACGGCGAAGCTTGTACTTCGGAACGAGCGGCCTTTGTAACGAGCGATATTCGGAACGAACGATCTTCGTAACGAACGATCTTCGGAGCGAACGACCTTCAGAACGAATGACCTTTGTAACGAATTGTAAGTTTGCACTAGATTTTTACTTGTGCAAATCACATGTTTATGTCGTCATCTAATCTTGTTTCTTCTTTTTCTTCTAATTCTGCGATAGTGTTGTTGTGTGAGTGACGTGCCACTCCACTTTATTAGGGGTGTAAGTAAGCGCATCCGTCTGAATATTGGGTCATTGGAGGCAACATGCGCACAGTGTAGGTATACTTCTTTGTGCCACATGAACAAGATCATTGGAGGCAATTTGCGCACGTTGAAAGTGCACTTCTTTGTGCCATACCAGATAGTTGGGGATGCCAGCGAAGGCGGCTGACAGTGACAGCGGAGCTCGTAGCGTTCAATTAGCTTATGCACATCACATGTTGCCACACGATGAATTGGCTCGTTGTTGTCGCTTTTCTAACTCATTGTACTTCGAAGTTTTCGCAAGCGTGGGATCATCTACAATAGTTTTGACGTTCCGTTGCTCTCGATCTGAGCACAGTTAACGTTCTGTGTACGCAAAAATGCTGTTCCTTAGCGCGTGGACAAGTGTCCCTTTCCAAAGTGGTAAGTGTATGCATACTATTCAATTGCTAGCGGTGGCTGCAAAGGGTCGCAAACAGGTGTCGCTGGCGGGATCGGCCTTTGTGTTCGACCCCTCTGTCGAGCCTGTCGAGCTTCTCGTCGTGTTCGGTTTTCATGGGAGTTATAAGCTGCCGACAGTAGAGTTGCAAAGTTCGGGCGCAACCTAAGTCAACATAGCCCAGAAATCAGCGGTGGAGCAAGCAAGAACAAGGCCGCTATTGCAGCAAGCAGTGATACTTACGCCTTGATGAGCTCCATAAGACCCACAGCGGTGCCCACCCCAAGCAAGAGCAAAAATGTTTCCCAAATGTAGAAGAAGCCTACAACAACAAGTAATGTTCACATCGCGAAAGCCACCCAAATCTACTGACTACACTACGCCGGTGACTGCACGTGTTCGAACCTGGGTACGCTCCGTCGTAAGCTAAGTAGCTGTTCTCGCACACACACAATGAGCTGACATGAAATGGAACTTTTCAGCACGCAGCAACTCCAGCACCAGCGATGACTTACAGATATCTCGGGCCAAGGTAGTAAAGAAGTGATATTCCTCCACCGAGCACAAGCCGACGCTCCCTGGCGGTCCTAACCACGATGAGTGATATCAGCAAATGACATGCGAAAAAGCAATTCACATTTCACATGCACGGACACGTAGACCAAAGTCTCGGTGATACTCACATTGGCGCCGCCAAAGAGAGGATTTCTAACGGCAGAAGGCCCCCGAATGCCAGTGTAACACCATGTGCGAACGACCCATCTCCACACTAGAGGTGCCATACAAACTGTCATCGTTGCACGTGAGAGTGCTTACAGGCCAGGGCGAACGTACGTAGAAGCTAGTGCCACTGAACACTTCCCGGAATGTGCGGCGCCACATCACAGCTAAGGCAACGTTCTTGACGAGCATGGTGCGTTGCGAATCAAACTCCTGACAACAGCGACCGCGGCGACGCAATGTGCATTGTGAGTCGTGCGCTTTGACATGGCACAATATTATTTGTGGCGTACCCAGTGACCAATGCCTGAGAGCTCGACAGCAACCTGCAGCGAAGTTGTTGCAAGAGCAAGAAGTCCTGGGCAATGAACATAAGGTCACCGTGTTAGAGCGAGTGCGGACTTCACTCATGTCATGCAAGCGCACCAATGAATCCCACAGCGCCGTGGCTAAACGAATTGGTGACTGACATGAGCAGCCCTACTAGGAGCGCGGACGCGGAAACTAATGTGGATACAATTGATTTCTTCTGCGTCAATCTTGTGCAGATTCGATCCACAGCACTACGCCCATCAACCAACCATTACACTCGCCAACATCCCAAACAAAACATTGTTCAAGCAAAACTCACGAAGATTGTGTCGCACAAAGTGTACAAACAATGGCAAGCACTGGCATGCGGACTTCGTGGAGCCATGTAAACATGTCCCACGTCATGAACCACTGCGGCAGAGCTCCACCCACTACACCCACAGCAATCACAATTGGCCATGCTCTGCGAGAGATTCTCTTTGCTCGGGGTCGAACACAGTAGAAAGTCAGAACACCCCAAGGTAGTAGTGAAATGAGGCACCTGTGTCGAATGCAACAAACTTCAACTTAGAGGGAGCGATGCAGGCTCAAAACGGCAACCATATTCACTGCGTACCGTGGATCAAATAGAATCGCGGTGCAACAGAATATTATCACGGTGCAACCAGCTGCATGATCGTGCTCGGCAAGTACATGTCGATAGATGCCAGTTGCACATCTGTTCAAAGCTCTTCTAACATCCTCCCGAAATGCGCCTGCCGCGATGGCCTGCGGGTGCAAGAACATTATCGTAAAACACAAAACATCGAGCAGCGACGTAGCAAGTGATCATGGTTGACTCTCTTACTGTGGGAGCGACTGCAAATAAAACTTCAAACATTATTCGGGCTCCGTCAAAGTTGCTGTCGCCAACCCCACTGGAGTTGCTGTCACATGTCCACGCGGAGTGCAGTTCCGCATGCTCGTCAGAGTCGTTCAAGGAACTACACTTCCAGAGTCCGATGTCGATGTCGAGAAATGCGTCCACGAGCGCCATTCTCACCATGCTCAGCACGACACCAGCCGCAAGCGCTGAAATGGCGAAAATAACTATTTGAGCCAACGAAGTTCGCCCCGAGCTTGCTATCATTGCACGGTGGGCATCATATGCACCAAGGAAAAGTCCAAGTGAACAAATTGCTATGATCAAGTACGACCCGGATTCCATGAAACTGTTGAAGATCCCATAAACCGTGATCCAGATCGCAAACGCTACGTTTGCGGCGGCACCGTCAGCTTGCGGGATTGTCATTCCCACGCGACCGATCAGAGGAGGAAACGATGTACTGCGGCTTGACATGGCACGAGTGCGAGCAAATGGATGGAAAGCAAGCCATGCACGCAATAGTACTGCCGGGAACCACGAAAGACCAGATGCGGCCAATGCTATCCAGTGCCACGTCGAGCCAGGTTCAGTGTGGCCAAGCACGCGGAAGACCGAGAGTACATTCGTTGTGTCATCCTCGTTATTGCAAAGAATGCCGAACACCGAGAGAACGAGTACGGTGGTGTTGGCAAACACGACAAAGGCGAGTTGAAATCCCCCCTTGTGGAGCTGCATCCATGTTGTGTTGGTGCCGGACCGATGTACTCGCAAGACAACAGTATACGTGACTGCGAAAGCCACACACAGCGCCACTAGCGTCGGAATGCTGTACAACACGTCGGTTACGACCGATGAAATGCTATGAACAGGAATAATTGCGGCACCTTCACTGTCCACGTCCATCGTCAACAATTGCAGTTCCAACACAGAACCGGGTTGTCACTGCAGCAGTAGCATCGTGCATACAAAAGCCATTTTTGGTTGTGAACCACGTTTGCAATTGTTCCCACCCAAACATATTATTCTCCCCAAAATACTCACGCATTATTTGGTGTCGCCGAGCCAAACCTACATCTGTCTGCCGTGTTCAACTCCGTGAGTGTGGAGTGGAGTGAATGCTTGCTCTCGCAACTTCCCGTCCATTGCCATCCACCACCGGAGTCAACACCACCTTTGTAACCAGCCTCAAGAAACACCAACACGTGTCGGGATTCCTCTGTTGCAGAAACTCAGAAGTTCGCTGCGGTGGGAACACGACGACATCAAGAGAGTGACACGAACGCATCTGAGAACATCGAACGTGCGTTCGGACGGACGGACGCTGCGGACGTCGGACGTTGTGGAAGACGACGAAGATTCGCGAACCTTCCGCCTTCCGCCACGAAGTCCGTTACGATCCTGAGTATCTTCGATGCTATCTTCCAAAGTTTCAATTTTACGAATGTTCGACGTCACTGCTAAATTGAATAACTTCATTGACGTACTGTACATTGACGTAAAAATTAACAGTGTACGTGATAACCGACAATAACATAAATCAATCAACTGTACACTACACAATTAGTGTGAATACTATTTTGGGAAACAATGTGTCTGCATAAAAATCAGAAATTAGACGCGAAGTGTTTCATGCGGTGGAAGGTCTCTCTCGCCGCTTTGCTCTGCAACGCTGCAACGCTGCGACGCTGCGACGTGCAACGCTGCAACTGCCACGTCACTGGTCACCGGTCGTCGATCTCTGTCGTCGCAATCGACCTTCGTCGTCGTCGTTCGTTGCTCGTTGTTCATCGTTCATCTGTCGTCGTCGTCGTCGTCGTCGTCGTCGTCGTCGTTGCTGTCGCTGCGCCTTCACAACGTCGCCTTCGGGGTTGGAGCGAGTCGCGTTTGCCAATCCACTGTTGTGTTTGGTGTGCGTGTGGGAAGCCACCTGTCGCAAGCGACCACGCGTTTGGCAGAAGAGGTTGGAGGTGGACAGAGACGATCAAGCGGGCATTGTGCCGTAATTTTAAACATACATTCGCGAGAAGGCTTCTTGTGTGGCGGCAAAGATGTTGCATCCACGTGCAACATGTTTGGACATTGCGAACGTGCAAGTAGTCACGCAACACAGTAGGTATGCTGGGGCACAAGTTGTTACCGAATCGCACACGCGATGATGTCGACAGAAGTGGGTGGAATCAGTCAGGTTATTGTTAATGCTCTTTTAGATGTGCGTGGCTAGCTTATACCACGTGCGGCCCCTGCGTGGGAGCTGCGTTGACGAATCTGCCCGCGACGTGGCACGTGAGCCACGACTCAGTGAACGTCAGGCCAGGTTTCGTTGCTTTGATGACGTAGGGCTTCTCAGCAATAGGGACGTTGAACCACACAACACCGCCGTCCCAAGATGTGGCATTTAGTCCACGTTTGAAAGGGTTGGTTTTGTTGCCGTCCATGACACCAAAGTAGTTTTGCACAATACCTTCCATGGGTTCTCCCGTTTCGCCGTCATACAGCGTCGCTACAGTGCCTGGCTCTCCTTGCGGGCTGCTGGCGAGTGTCTTGTTCTTCGCAGCAACAGTGACGCAGAAGTGGCATTTCGTTTTGTCTAGGCGAGCCAAGTCGCTCATGGCAAACACGAGGCCATCGAACACGATGTTCGTGGGCGCCTGAAATGGAACTTCTGTCTCTGCCCCCTGCGGGATGCCCCCTTCAGGCACGGTGAATGTGGCCGCTGTTGTGGTTCTAGTCTCTGCGTGCTCGAGGGTGAGAGTCAAATTGACCCCAACCGGTGCTTCTATTTGGAAGAGTCCATTTTCGTCGGTAACCGCCGTCAACTCAGGAAATTCTTCGCAGGTAATCTTAGCTCCAGAAAGGCCGTCGTGGGCAATGAAATGTTGGGCTCTACCGTGCACGGTCACATTGTCCGCTGCAGCGAGAGATGCACTCGATGCTACCACCGCAGAAGCGGCAGCCAACTTGCCGATCGAGCGCATCACTACGTGGTACTTGAATGCCTAGTGGTGCCGCGTCCACCGAATTTACATAAGGTGTGGGAGAATTTGGAACTTTCTTTTCTGTGCACGAGTTTTGCGCCCGGCACAAAGTCCAAGATGATTTGCGCGTGAACGACTCCACGCGTCGTTGCCAGCAAGCTTGGCGGCGCACAAACCGCGGCGTGTGCAGTGGCGACTGTCACCACAGTCGCCACCTTGACAACAGTTCTTGCAGTGGTCGTAGTCCTTGCGCAGTGACAGTCTCCAATTCCACGAAACTGAGATCACGGATATTGTCACTGTCAGTTGCACAGCTTTCCGCGAGCACAAAGTATGCAACCGTGCTTTTCACGTGCTGCCACAAAAAACTCCTGCCATTGCCACTGCCATGCAACGATACCTACAGCACACGCACACACACACAAACAAACACACACACACACTCAACCCGCAATCGGCAACAGCACTACCAACACGACCAAGCAACGTCCCATACGCCCCGCCCGTTCCGCTTCGTCCTTGCCGAAACTGCAGCGTACCATCCATCCATCGTTGCGTCGTCGTCGTTGCGTCGTCGTTGCGCCGTCGTTGTTGTTGTTGTGGCGCAACCACAACGTTGAATCAACTGCGCCGCTCGTTCGAACTCAATTCACCACTGCCTCCGGACTTCGGTCGATTCCTTACTGTCAATTCCGAATTGTGTAGTACCCGGTTCCATCTCAAAATGGAATAGATTAATGTTACCTCATAGCGAGTAACTCATGCAGTACTTTGGTTTGTAAGTACTGCTATGTTCTGGATAAACGTACGTTGATTTAAGTCGAACCCTCTTTGTACTCAGTACTGGTTAATGTTGGATACACTTGTATTCATTATGAGTGAATCAACTGCAATGGAGATGCAGTACTAAAAGTGAAGAGTACGAATGAAATCGGGGTATAAAACGTTATCCAACCGTTGTTCATTCGTCGTTTTCGTTTGTTCGTTCGTTCGTCGTTCGTGCGTTCGTTCGTTCGTTCGTTCGTTCGTTCGTTCGTTCGTTCGTTCGTTCGTTCGTTCGTCGTTGTTGATGTGCACAGAAGTTTACAGTGAGAAGCTTTCGAAACCATGCCATGCAGTCAGTCGTTACGCTTGGGTTTGGGGATTGGTTAGTCGTAGCACATTCCTTGTGCGCGTTGTTTTGGTACTCGTTGCTTTGCATTGCAAGCTGCTGCCCTCATCACCCCGGAGCACTCATTGACGGTATGTTCAAATTTATGGAAAGTAAACCGACTCGGATTTTGGGTGTGAGGCGTTGAATGCCTCGGGCACTGAAATTGACGTGGGTGCCTATGTAGCACGAACACCATGCGAGCACATGGCCACTTTGGTTCATGAGCCGCATTCGTGATGTCGTCGTCTTTGAAACGATGCGTGTTGAGAGGGCGCACTCTATTCCTCAAACATGATGACGCCGTCTGTTTGTGCGATGCCATGGGCGCAAACAAGTCGCAGTGCCGCGGTGCCGACGCACAATGGTGCGCGTTCTTGCGGGGCAACAAGGCGAGAAAGCTTGTCGGAATCGCAAATGCACTGTCGTCCCCACAAGTGACTGCAGTGGCAAGCCATGGCGGTATTCAGTCCAATAGTATGGCGGCTCTTTCAGCAATAGTCGCGCGCGAAAATGCGCACCGGCGCACACTGCAGTCCAAACCGTCCCAAGTCGAGTTCACATACTTTACCCGTACGCGAGTGCCGTCTTGGCTCAAGCAATCTCCCACAGGAAACTACGGCGAGGCGCTCCGCAACGGAGCCAAAGTGGTTGAATTGGACAACGCAAACTACGACGTCGTGACATCTGCACCATGCAGGCATGACGGGCTCCAAGTCTCAACGTTTCGCCGCCTTGTCGATGGATCTGGTGGTGCACAGAAGTCCGAAACGCCGGCGCCTTCCAACATTCTGTGGGTTCCCATGGGAGGTGCCATGCCGGAAGCCGCGCCTGGTGTGTTTTCCATGGTGGACGAACTCGTAGAGCAGCTGTGCGACTCAGCAATGTCTTCGTCGTCTGGTCCTTCGAGATGGGTCCTTGCAATGGCGTCCGGAACGGGTTGCGCGGCACTGTTTGCGCACACCGGTATTGAGCATAGAAAGCAAGACCTCAAAAAGGTAACACTTTCATGGTTCTGTTATGTTCGCCGTCACATGGCGCAACGTTGATGCTCATGCAGTAGTGTTTTGCAAGGTCGGTGTTGAACTGGAAGTGACTGCGATCCCCTGCGCGAGCAGTGCATCAGAGCTCCACGACAGTATGAAGCGACTCCAACAAGTCAGCGGGGATCACTCTTGCGGGATTCCGCGCGTGCTAACTCCATCCGTGGAAAGAACGTTCGCAAGGCCGACCAAACTTCATTGGGACTTGTTCGTTGAATTGTCGCAGGTGTGTCGCCAGTGCGTGGTTTGTATTGCTCGACAGTAAAAGCTCTCTTTTTCACCTCATCCTTCGATGCTGCAGCAGACGAGCAGCACATTCGACCTAGTTTACGCCCCCAGAGCGTTTGAAATTCTGCTGGAACAAGATTTTGTGCACTCACCCGACATCGGCATTGTATACTATCACTGCGGAGGTACAGCTGGCAACGACACGCAAATCAAACGATATGAACGTCAGGAGTGGCATTCGAGGTAGCGGCCTCGAGCCAAATCTTGCCACAACTGTGTTGACATGTAACAATATACGTAGTGTCACAGATGTGATACCAACCATTAATAATTAACGTGGCCGATCACGCTCATCCCAGCCAACGAAGCTGTCGCCTGACACGAACGATCTATCGTCATTGTCGATGGGCTGTTTTCGACGAGCCCTTCGCACCACATGTGTTTGCTGGGCACGGCTTGTTTTGAGGACATGGCTTCGCACACCGACAAGCTGCACAGACTGGTCCCTGCCCGACTTGCTGATGCTTGGCGCAGCACCTCCAAATCGCCCATCACCAAACTGGGCTTTTGGCTTGTTTGGCGGCCGTTTGCGACCGCGTGCCGATGCGGAAACTTTCACTGCTGTGCTGTGCATGGTTCCGTGAGATCCCCGGGTCCCATTTTGATTGGTGCCGGATTTGCTGCTTCCCAGTTTTGTCGCTCGAAGAATACCATCGATCTTGGGGCTATGATGCTCGGAGACGGGTTGTGATTGAGGTAGAAACGCTAATTTGCGGCCTTTCGCTGCCATAGACCGTCTCGATTTCGATGGAGAGTCGGCCGTTTCCGGGGCGCTTGTTGCGATGCTTGGTCGACCGGGCGCATGCCTACCATGCCTACCATTGATGTTTGCTAGATTGCGTGGTGCATGTTCAGCGCGATTGTTGTGGTGCATTTTCGGAAGGGTTGACTGCGATGCTTGTCCCGAGGATGCACTGCCGTACTTTGTGCGGTTCGGTGGCGCTTTGGCGTGCTGTTTTGTGTCCGATATTCTTTGATCTTGCTGTCGGGGTGACAGTAACCCTTTCGTAGACTTCGGCAGGAGAAGTCCTGAGTATACTGTTTATTGAGAAACACATCACCACATAGATTCTTTTACTGATATGATCGCACACAGGCCGACAGCATTCAATAGAGCAAGTCATACCATCTCGTGACGTGTGGGGTCGAGGACTGTCCAATCGCGAGCTGTCCGGAAGTGGACGCTGTTTGGCAGCGTTCGACAAGTACTGCGGATGAGGTTTCTGCGAATTCGTCACCAAAACTTGATATGACACGATGCTGTCTTCGTCCGCGGAGTACTTCCCGTAGCAATTGTATCTACATCACCGGTGGCACGACAGACACTTTTATTTGTGGGTGAATCGTGCCATGAGCGCTTCAAAGCAGGGGGCCTACCTTCCGGAGCTTGTGTGGAGTCGTCGGGTCGTGCCACGGACTTTAGAGGAAGCAGGAGCTGGCACCTACAAACCCGAAACATGGGTGATACAGCAATCGATGCCACCAATACACCAACTCGCGGTGCATACCTGGTCCACTTGTTTGGAAAGGGAGATCCAATCGTCGTCGTTTGAAGGTGTGGTGAGCGGGCGGGAATTGCCAACCGTTCGTTGCCATAGCGAACTCTCGAACGACGTCTACCACACAGAACAACGGCGAAGGTCAGCAACATGTCCACCATTTTCCACGATCGACAGTCGCAACAACTTACCGTGAGTTGGCCAGTGGTCGGTCTGAAACCCGGTCCGCGGGGATGGTGCCTTTCGAAATCCGTGGCGTCCCGAGAAGAGTGGTTTGCATTGTTTGACAATTGGTTTGCGCCGCGTCCAGCACGCTGGCTCGGTGCAGTTTGCACCTCTCGTCTATCTTGATCACTCTCTCGAAGCTTTCCCGCACCTGCTTGCGCTGCGATTACACTTTGCCGATTGTCCTCGTAAAGGCGCTCAGCATCGCTATTGTTGGGCCCCGGCAACCCTTCACGGAGTGCACGCTGTCGGGCGCCTTGTTGCGGCGCGGTTCGAGTGTCCCGTCGTGTGGATGAGAGCTTTGCGTTGTCATGGTCAGCCTCGCGCGAATCGGTGCTCACTTGTGTGGAATCTCGCGTTTGTTCACGTTCAAACTCTTCCGTCATCTCGAACGTGTTCGTTGATGCACCATTGTGGTCGCGAAAAACAACATGGTTCCCAACACCGCTGCCGTCCGTAGCAACTGGATCCGGATCATGTGATACTGACTTGACGTCATGTGGTATAAACGTTTTGGAGTGGTGTCCACTCGTGTGGAGAGAGCGGCTGTCTTCTGTCGACCACGGCGATATCGTCGCTCCGCCGAAGAAAATTGGACTGGACTTTCGACGCTTCTCGCCATTCGACGTACCGGGCCTTTCGTGTTGTTTCTCCGGCGACGTGCTTGCTGGTGACGCAGAAACGCCATCAGTTACGTTGATTGACGTCCGTTTCTGTGGACCTTGATCCGGGTGCTGCTTTAAGTAGCGGGCAATCGCGTTAATCAGCATGCCGGCGCTTGATTGTGGCAAATTTAAAGTGCCAACAACTCTTGCACGCTTTCGCGGAGCCATGGTGAACAAAGCTACAAGAGGTTTTGGTCGGACAACAGCGTCAGCTTCATTGCGCAGTGGGTTACTACATATTCACTTTGCGACGCACCGTGCATCGATATCCGCTTCTGGATCAGCCTCGTCGCCACACTGTTGGCAGCCACACATACGTGCTTCGCACAGAACTTTTCTATCCCCTCGGCCTCCCGCGCTGTGAGCTGCTTTTCCACTTCTGGCATACTCGTCTGGTTGGGTCCACGTTTCGGTTTCGAGTACTGCTGCAAGAGTACTTTGCGCTCCTCTAATGTAGTTGCCTGTCTTTGTTGACGGTAGGTTGTTTGTTGCTCCGTTCTAACTATTGCGTTCTTTGCCGCAAAAGGGTCATTGTCTAACAACTGAGCCACACCATCCGGGTTTGGGTGCAGCCTATGTACAAACCACAGTCATACCAGTGAACTGCGATGCGTGAGAGTGCTCTGAACGAGCGGGGGATGACGGACCGTAGTAGGCATTGTGGACCGGCATTTGGATCTGCATTTGCTGCAACCTTTCGTCGATAAGCTGACTTAGACCTGCCATGCCATTTTACACTTTATGCGAGGCAGCTGGAAACAAAAAGGTCACAGTCAATGCAAGACGCACCTCCCAAACGCAACTTTGCTCGTTAAAGCTTTCTTTTCGACAACTAATCGTCGTTTGCGGTCACGATGTTTTGCCCGTTTGATTTGGGCCTTCCGGAAAGCAGGTACGCACATGTGAACAGCAACGCAGCCGTCGATGGCGCAATCGCGTGCACTGACACGAACCTCTAAATCATTGTCGAGCTGTTTCCGCAGCAACTTTCTTTGCGTGCGCAATTCTTCGTTTTTCGCAGCTTCCTTGATGAGATGCTTTTGTTGTCTGTTGAAATTAAAAACGAGACTCAACACGAAGCCACGGGCAAATATGTCTTCGCACGTGCTGACGTACCTCGCAATTTTATCCGACATGGGGGCGCCAAAAATATTGCGCGTAAATGTGCGGAACTTGGAAGAAATTGGAACGTTCAATTCACCCTCGTGGTCAAGCTGACAAAGCGCTTGGCGTACTTTCTGGAAAACAGACAATAGTGGTTGCATGCATGCGATGAACGATTGTCCGTGATGGCCGTGCACACATGCACAGCGTTCACATACTCGAAAGTCAAATGCTTCAGGCTGCATCGGAAGACCGCCGGTATATTTCAGTAGGCACACAAGTAGCGTCGACAGAAAGATCCGATACCTATGCCGGGCACCATCGCAAGTCATGCTTTCGAACCCTGAGGGGTGTCAACAACGCGCAACAACGCCGTCCACGCACTGTTCAGCCTCAATCGAATTGGTCCACACATCAACTAAAGTGAAGATCGACTTCCGAAATTGCTCGCGCGTCATGACCTCCGTAGTAGCTGCAATGCGATTTGATTCTTTGGCCTCCGCGCTCTCGCGCTGTGGACGGAAAGGTTTAAGGCGACTAGCCTGCGCGGACAACACTTGACTTGTCGCAGCAGCAAAACTCGACGCTGTCTTCTGCACAGGTTGCTGCTTTGGCGTATTGTCTGTTTGCACTTTCTTTTCATCGCTTGCCGTCGTGGAGTCTAAAATAGAACCTGTTTCCGCCAACCGCTGCGCTGCGGACTTTTTGATTGACGCATCTCGTTTCCAATCCATTGCGATGAGCACTTCGGCAGAGTTGAACCTGCGAACCGCACAAGTTTCACGATGCACAGTTTTATCAGATGCAATTCCCAGCGCTCTAACAATTTTGACAACTTACTGGTAGTCTGGGACTAAAACTTGGCACACGAGATGGTAGAATTGGAAGTACTGATCCCGGGTGATTGCATCTGGGCCGATGATGCGTCGAATTGCTGCGGCTTCTGCTTCACGGGCGTCTTTTTTGCTTTGTCTTGGACTCTCAAGTCCATCTTCCTCATCCTTTCCATCCGTCTGCTTTTCTTGTTGCTGCGCAACTGGGATGTAGTTCGCCGATGCGTGCTCGAAATGATCCGGTCGGCGCGGAGGTAGTTTCTTGCGGATGAGGTCGAACACAAAGTGCGACAGGATTACAATGTTTCTGTCCGTTGACACCACATCTCGCTTCGTCAAGGAGCCTGCAGTGTAATAAGAAAAGTCTCCTTGCTGCTGCATTTTCACTTGCTTGACGTTGCTCATGTTGCGGGTTGTGCTCAGCGTTCTATTGCGGGCCTTGCGCCTGTTGATGAACTCCACTTGCTCTTTCGTCTGCATCTGCGCAAACTGCACCACAAGTTGGGTCTGCAAGGTCTTGTAATATCCCGACTGAATTTTTGTAAATGTGCTCCCATCCTGGAGCTTCTTTATTTGCGTCCACTTCATTTGGGATCGGATTTTAGTGTACCGGTTGAACAGGCTGGTATGGTTGCGCAGCTGCTTCAAAACGTCAAGCCACGCGCCATTGTTGATTTTGTGGATGTATCGCCGTGCAACGGACTGCAACAACACAATCGCACGACCTCGGGCTTCGTCGGTCGTGCTTCTAGGCGTCGAAGATGCGCTGGAGACGGGTTGCGCAGCCTTGGAGCTAAGCTGCGACGGTTGCGCCTGCGTTGCCTCTGGTTTCGCGAGGTCGACATCGATCCCGGAGGTATCTGTGTCATGCGTTTCTACTGAAGTATCGCCGGTATCTAAAGGAGGCTTCCTCGTTCGCCGTGTGTCCCGTGGAATGATCGAGCTGCCAGGAGTCTCTGCCCCGAAGCCTTCCGCACAGAGATCCGGCGCCGGTCTGCGGCGCACACTCATGCTGGCCCTGTTGTTACACTCACAAACATTCACATGCTGATCACATCCCGACGTGGACCAGTGGCCGGGTGAATAATCCGTGAGCTACCTTTAATTATATTTTCGCCTTTGCACGAACCAGAGTTTTCGTCGTCAGTGAATTTCATTTTACCCCGCGCTATCCTCTATGCATGAACACACACATCGCAGTCGCAACAAACGTTTTCCATACGCACCGCAATCCTGAAGTATCACCGCCGACTTGTGTACCGAATATCACGGAGTGTTGTCGAATCTCACACTGTTCACAGCACAAGCCAAGCGCACACTGTTGGAGTCGTCTTGTGTCACCGCAGTGCATCATGCACACTGCGTCAAGAAATCACTCAGAGACGGTTGCTTCATCAGCGCCACCCAGCAGCACAAACCGTTGTCTCCCTGATTACTACGGGTGCGTCCCAAACGCGTAGTCACAGGCCACGACACGCAACGTTTTTCGAGTGAGTCGATCGATCGATCGTTTGTACGACAACGACAACGGCAACGGCAACGGCAACGGCAACGGCAACGGCAACGGCAACGACAACGAACAACGAACAACG
>ENA-OWNT01003658-OWNT01003658.1-seawater-metagenome-genome-assembly--contig:-NODE-3658-length-14270-cov-4.689706_pt1 | contig 14270 bp, 4 predicted proteins | sample MGYA00238136_ERZ651165 | MGnify/ENA primary metagenome ERZ651165 (study PRJEB26861, sample SAMN08777766) | seawater metagenome | isolation source: coastal seawater | place: USA: Florida | collected...
GAACGAACGACGAACGAACGAACGAACGAACGAACGAACGAACGAACGAACGAACGAACGAACGAACGACAACGACGACGACCGCCAACTCCACCTCGACAACATTGACGACAGTCGCCTCCGCGACACTGCGACACTGCGACTGCGACGCTGCGACTGACTGTGAGTGAGCGCGCCAACAACAACAACGACGACGACGAACCAACACGCGCGTCGCGCCAAATTCACTCACGCGCTCACTCACTCACTGTCGTTCATTCATTCATTCATTCATTCATTTTGAATTTGGAATGAATTTGTTGACGCTTTGACGCTTTGATTGATTGAGATAACTTTGAGATAACTTTGAGATTTTGAGATTTTGTGTTTTTGTGTTTTGTGTTTTTTGGAGTTTACTGTTTTGAGGATTGGGGTAATGTTGGGTTGGGTAGTGAGAATGGTTTGGAGGTTGGGATAGTGGTTTGGTAGTGGGAGTGTGGGTATAGTAGTGGAGCTGGAATGCAGTGTGCAGTATGAGTAATACTAAAACGTGAAATTCGGAAAATCGGAGATCGAGAAGTGGAGCAGCGTTTTTTGTAGCATTTAGAATTTAGTATAATCGTGAGATTGTTGACATTCGTTTGTATTTTGAAGTTTTCTGTTTTATGGATTGTGGTACTGTTGTGGTGGTGTAATTGGATGTTCTGGAATTTATAAAGTCGTGTAGAGGTATCTTTAAATTTAGTAAGAACATTTTAGTATACTATACGGTACATCGATCACTGTGATCTAAAATTGAAATATAGAAATAAGGAAGTAATCTGAAATAACAGTGAACGAACTCCAAAACTCCAAAACTCCCAAAGCTCAATCAAAGTGTTCGCTCACTCACCGTCACTCTCCGTCGTTCTATTCTATTCTCGATGTCAGTATACATTTCAATAATCTAAGTATTCGGTCCCGTTCATTCACTCACTCAAACACTCAAATATGGGTTTCAATTCTGCAGCTAAAACTGCAATATTTATAAAATCCGACAATGTGAACATGTGCGAGACGTGTAATTACACACTGTGTATGTAATTACACGTTCCAAACGTGTAATTACACGTTTCAAACGTGTAATTACAGAAACTCAATGTCGGCATAATTACACGCCGCCGTCGTCGTCATCGTTGTTGTCGTCGTTCGTCGTTACTTCGCTGAAACGACGAAACGATGCTACAATGCAACGACGCAACGACGCAAACGACGACGACGATAACGACAACGGCAACAACAACGACGACAATGACGACGACAGCGACGACGACGAGGACGACGAGGACGACGACAGCGACGACAATGACGACGACGACGACGACGACGACGACGACGACGATGGCAACGACAATGATGGCATCAGCGACGACAATGACGACGACAATGACGACGACAATGACGACGACAATGACGACGACGACGACGACAATGACGACGACAATGACGACTTGTCGACGACGGGCGGATCGGTGGATGGTGGCCGTATCGTATGGTTATACTGCGAGCGAGGAAGTGTTGTGAGATTGTGACACGATGACACGAAGGAGGAGGATCGGTGATCGGTGATCGACAGTGGTGACAACAACGACTTGACACGAGGAGCAGGAGGAGGAGGAGCAGGAGGAGGGAAGATCGGTGGGGTGTGACGTCAACGACATAGCGTAGAAGCACTGTGACACTGAGAGGAGGACGGCTCGTTGAGTGGTGAGGTGGTAATAGCGAGGATGGACGGCTCGGCGGGTGGTCACAGCGAGGACGGCTCGGTGCGTGGGGTGGGCGCAAAGTTGGTTGGTTGAAGTTCTGCATCGTTGATTGAATTGCTGGTTGGTCGCTTGCTTTCTTGGACAAAGCGCACACCAAACAAGTTGAACGACTTGCCGACTCGGCAGTGGCAGGAACCGGAACCGATCAAAGTCAGATGGAATGGAAACGACGTGTGTTCCTTTGCAACAATTCCGCGGCGCGAGCGGCCTCGATGCCCGTCAGTGTTTTGCATGACCTGCTTTGTTGCTGTTAGAAAAATCGCGGCTTAGCTGCTGCAAGTCCTGCCATGTTGGAGGCACGGAGGGCCAATCCGGCCTAGCGTGCAGCCATGTCAAAACGAGCTGCGGGGATCGGCCCCGAAACCTCGGGGATTTTGCGCCTGATCACATCCCGCTTGGTCGGCATCGTGCAACGCTTCTCAGCAAATAATGACACGGGGAGCAGCGAGCAACAGAAATTTGAGGTGGCAATTGGTGGCAAAGACTCTGTGTCTCTGTCGTGGAAATCGGTTGCAGTTGCTTTGCAACAGCGGGTAGTGCGCAGCAACGAACCAGACCGCACCCGTACCGATGCCGAGATGCGCCACGCCAGCTTTGTCAACATTCTTTCCAACCTTCTTGCTCAAGATTTGGTGGAGCATCTCATTGGCCTCGCCCTCAAGTCCTGGCTTCTTCAACCGCTTGCAAAATTGCCAGCGTTCGTGGCCAAAACTCGGGCTATGGAAGAAATACAGTTGCATTTCAACCACGAGCGACAAGAACGAAAGTCCATGTACCATCTCGTCCTCTGCACGTTTTCAGACCTCGACTGGACCAGCTTCGAGAACATTCGTCACGTTGCATTCGACGCCTTGAAAACACACGTAGCCAACACAGAGGCCATGGATGTTTTGCTCAGGGAAATTGGGGCCTCCGTTGTTGACAGCATCGAGTCGAGGTTAGTGCAAAAGTCAACAGAGTTGGAGGGTGTTCAACAAGCGATGACGTCTGCCGTCAAGGTCCTTCGTGGCCAGAACAGAGCGCTCTCGGAACGGCTAGGCGGCGAGAACCGGCAACTGCGCAAGCATCTAGAACTCGTCGGGAACGACAACAGGGAACTGCAGGCTGCAGTGCAGCGGGAGGCCGCGGCAGTCGCTTCGGCCGAAGAGGAGCTCTTAGCACAGAACCAAATGTTGGACAAACTCGGTCATCGAGTCGCGCACCACAACCAGCAGCAGCAGCTTGTCGAGGAGTTGGAGCGGCAAATAGATGTCCTTCGAACCGAGAATGGGAGCGCCCGTGAAGAGTGTGTGAGCCTTACTGCTCGCTATAATGCTGAAAAGAAAACGTTGGAAAAGGAGCTGCGACGAGAAGTGGAGTCTGCCCGCACAATCGTGTCGCAACACGCCGATGAAACCATGGAATGTCAAGAATTGTCGCAAACGGCCGCGAAACTGTGCGCTGATGTTGAGCAGATGCGACGAACACTGTCAGCCCACGAAGCAGCACACGCGCAAACGCGTGCGGAGGTTATGTCGCATGAAGAAAGGGCTGAGCAAGTTCAACAGCGCCTCTACTTGGAGTCGCATGCCATTGTTGCGCTTCATCGTGAGTACGAGGATGCGGATGCCAATCGACGTGCCCTGCTCGCGGTCCAACACGGACTGCGCGAAGAAGTGGACAATCTCGCCAACCAACATGAGACGGGCGTTGCTCGCGCCGAGGCATTACTGCGCGAGCAGCAATCTTTGAGAAGGGAATTGGAGAAAGAGCAGGTGCAGGCCGCCCTAGCGCTTTCAACGCAGAAGAAGTCTGCAGAGGCTGGCATTGCAGAGACAACTGCTCAGCTTCAAGAAGAGCATTTCCAGTTGCTCGAACGGCATGCTGCGGAGGCGAGTCATCGACTACATTTGGAAGAAATTAGTAGGAATCAGATCGAGCAGGATCTACAAGCAGCGAGGACTGAGGTTCGGACCGCGCACGATGAAATTCATGTCGCCCTGCAGGTCAACCAAGAACTCAGTGCATCGGCTCAGCAGCACGCAAGATCAGTCGTCCAGTTGCAGACGCAAATGAGGGCCCAGCGGGCCGAAATGCTCGCAGAGACAGAAGCTAAGCTGCGAGCGGTGCTTGGGAACGAGGTCGACAGCGTTCGCGTGCAAAATGCAATCGTTTCCAGCAACATTGCCCTCCTCACTGACCAGCACCACATTGAAAATGCCAGTTTGAGGCTGAGTGAAGACCTGCGATTCTCGGAGCACAGCTACGCTGCCGCAGAGGCGAAGCTTAGGGACTTTGAGGTTCGAGCCGCATCAGAGGTGCAGCATCTCCGCATGACAGAGTTACGGTGTGAGTCGGAATTGGCGAGTCTCTCGCAGGTTGTGGACGAAGGAACCGCCCGATCTGTGGACACAGAGTCTCGCCTGGTTGACGCAACAAATGCTGCGTCCCGACTGCGCGACGAGTACATGGCTGTAGTTGAAGAAATTCGCGAGCAAGGCGCACAGTATGCCGCTGACGTCAACGTGGTCCAAGAAGCTGAATATGCGCTTCGGGCCGCACTGGCAGCAGCTCAGGATCAACTCGCTGCAGAGCAGGCACATAATAAACAGTTGTCTGCTGCCATGGACAAGGCGCGCCGAGAGGCCGGACAGCAGCTGGCGGAGACCGCTAGTGCTCTGTCTACCGAGCAACGAACGGAACAACGGTTGAGCTCCATCTTGCGCGAGAGCACGGCCAAAGTAGATGCGCTACAGGCTTCCAAAGAATCCCTCGAGACCAAGTACGCCGAGTTGTCAAGTGAGGCGTCCAAGCTACAAGTTCACGAACAAACAGCCTCGTCACGGGTTGCGGAACTGAGTGCGCAGGTTAAGAGCCTCCAAGAGCAGTCCAGTGAAGCGGCCGAAGCCTTGAAGCGAGCTCGAGAGACGTTCAGTCAGGAGCTGGACCAAGCACGCGCGTCGAGTCTTGGCGTTAAAGACCAACTGGTTGCTGCCGCGGAGAGACAAGCTGCCACACAGGAAAGCTTGGTACGCTGGAAAGCCCTGGAAAGCAACGCGAAGCTCCAGGCATCCGATCTTCGTGGGGAGATACAGCAGGAGCGCGAACGAAATTTGCGTTACGGCTCAGAAATTGAGGCACTGACCGATCAGCTTTCAAGCTCTAAGTCTGAACATATCGCGGCCGTGAACAAACTTCGCTCCGACATCCAACATGCCAAAACCTCGTGGCAGGATGCCGTCGCTTCGCAGGGCGCATCGGAAACATTGACAAGCAAACTCCAAGAACAAGCTGCCGCGCTGAAGGACGAAGTCCAAGACAAAGAAGGAAAGCTTGTTGTAATGAAAGAAGTCCTCCAAAGATTTGAGCACAACCAACAATTGCTTGAGGTGAACTCGCGCCTGCGTCACCAAGAGGCGACCACGCAGTTGCGGGACGAAATCCAGCAGGCGCAGTCATCGTCGGAGCTCACAACTCAGGCACTTCGCAGCAAGTGCACTTCGTTGGAGACGTCGTTGGCTTCCGTTGAAGCTACTCTAGAAAATGCAGCACTCAAGGAAGCCTCCTTCCACCAAGAGATGGCGTCAGAAGTTGCAGCGTCGCACAATCTCCAACTTCGCATGGAACAATTGGTATCAGAAGCGAAGTTGGCGCGGCTGCGAGAAGCAGAAACAACTTCGTCCGCACTGAGACATGTTGACACCATCACGGCATTAGGCACCGAAGTGGACAGCCTGCGGCAGGAAGTTCAGGTGCTTGAGTCTGTCGCGACAACTTCGAAATCCGAACTCGCCGAGTATGCCGCGCGCTTGGCAGAATTGACACAGGAAGAGGCTTCTACGTTGTCATCTCTCCAAGCAGAACTGGTGTCGTCGCGCCAAGAGAGAGATCTTTCCGCGGAGCAGCATGAGGCCTCGCGGTCAGAGTTGGCGGACCAGCTGCGAGTAAGGGAGACGTTGGAGGTGAGGCTTCGCGACTATTCCGCCTGCACCGACCGTCACTCCCAGATCACGCGCGATTTTGAGGAGCAACTTAAAGCTGCGCACGCCACAACGAAGGACCTGCAACACAGAGTTGATGCGGAGCAACAACACGCTTCCACACTGTTTGTTGCCGAACGGATTGCTCAGACAGAATTGAAATCCGCCGAAGACTCTGCTCTAGCGCTGAAAAGCACGCTCTCAAGCGTGGAAATCGACCACCAGAACCAAGTGACACACAGCTCGGAACTCATTTCATCGTTGCGTCAAAGTCTCCAAGCAACAACCTCCGAGCTGAATGAGGCCAAAGTCCAAGCGTCAAAATTTGCCTCAGACGAGGCACACGCCCGTGAAATGTACAAGGAAGCGCACGAAGATCTCTCACAATCACAATCAGAAATTGCACAACTGCGACTTCGTGCGCAGGACCTTCGGAGCACTGAAACCAACGTGCAGCAACACAAGATGTCCCTCGAGTCCGCACTGGAGAGAGACGAAATGGTAGTGAACGAACTCCGCACTCGCTGTGACGCTGCGCAGAATTTGGCAGCGGACAGGTTGGTTGCCGAGAAACTTTCGGCAGCGACCATCGAGCATCTCGAGCAGCAACAATCATATCTGAACGATACCATGGCGCAAATTAAGGCCGACGCGGCACACCGCACAACACAGTTCTCCCAAGAAGTAGATGAACTACGTTCGCAGCTTCAAAATGCTGAAAAAGACCTCAAAGCCAGCTTAGAAAAACGGCTGGGAGATTCGTCACGCATGACAGAGAAACTACACGTTGTCAACCAAAACGCCGGGAAGCTTGCAGTTGACAACGCAACTTCGCAGGCCAACAACGACCGTCTCAAAGTAGAGCTGAGCACGCTTCAACAACAAGCGGCCACGCGTGATGCAGAGTATCGGGCAGTGTTCGCCGCAGAATCCGGTGTGCAGGGGCAACTTACCGCATCAAAAATTGAAGTGAGAGAGTACCGAAGTCAACTGGACCGGGTCACTGATGCTTTGCAAAGTGCCCTCGTGGAGCAAGATGAACTCGGAACACAACTCGACGAGGCTCGAGCTGAGACAAAATCGCTGAATCTACACCTCCGCCGCACAGAGGATGAAACTGAAAATGCTGCAATTGCGCACACGAAAATACAGAACAAGCTGGAGCAAGAACTGCACAACTCAGCTGCTGTTCATGAGTCAGAGCTACAGTTGAAGCGACGACTCGCTCAAGAAGAGGCACGAGCTATGAAATTGACTGCAAATGACACGTCGGATGACGTTTCTTCTGCTGGCGATACTGAAGTTGTGATGCAGCAGCTCTCCAGCGAGCTGATGGTGGCCAATCAAGCGTTGGTGGAGTCACAAAGCAAAGCCGAAGCAAATGCGCAATTCCTGAAAGACGAATTGACGCAACAAGCAGAGAGTGAAGCCTCGCTAACTGCGATTCGATCAAACATGCAGGACACATTCGACCAATGTGTGCGATCGATTCGGTCGTTTTCCAACGAGTTTCCGCCCTTGCAAAATTCGTCTGACACATGGGAGGATCTGTCTGATCGCCACAAGGCGCTGTGCTCCGCATACATCGAGCATCACCGCGCACAGCACCTTCGGCACGCCACCGAGTTGAACCAGCTCTCATCCACGGAAGGTAGTGCAGCGCAATCCGCTGAAGAGTTGGCAGAGTTGGTTCGGTGCATGCAAGCTACCATGGATGCACGGGAGACAATATTTTTGGACGAAATTAGTGCGTTGCAAGACCACGGAGCCAACGGTAATGTAGAAATTGCTGAAGCTCAATCGACTGCCCTCAGTCAATTTCAAAACGTGCTCAACTGCTACCATCATGCACATATGGCTCGTCTTGAGGTCGATGTCGCCATTACTCAATCCCAACCTGAACTTCGGGACCATCGAAACAACCCACCGGACAGCAGCACCTCTGTCGAAATCGAAGCCACCGCGCAGACTACTGTTGCTGGTTTGGGTCAAGAATCTTCAGTGGAAGTCAGTACTTACTCAGAGAACGATGTGTCTTCCGATGAAGACATGTCAACTGTGGCATCGGGCGAAGAAGGCGTGAAAAGTCGTCGCGGCACGCTCGACTTTGCCTTCGAGCAGGTGGCTGCGCTAGAGCTGGGAGCTGCTGTCGAGGATCAAGTTACAGAGGAGGACAGTGACATGGTGTCTCCCATGAACGATGGCGACCACCATCGCGGAGAAGAATCTACAGTTGTTACCGAGTTGAAAAATCGCCTTGCGATTGTCGAACGTGACTGCGAGGATACATTGCTACAGCGGGACCTCGCACGAAAGCAAGAAGCTGCTGCTTTGGCTGAACGCGATCAGTTAGCTTTGCGCCTCAACGAAGCGTTGGCCGAGCTCGCTGATTTAAAAGCTAGTATCCGGTCCCTGGAGGGAGAACTTGAACTCTCGAAGGCCGCTCAAGCTGCCAAGGACGCGGGAGTGGAAAACGGTGAAGAAAGCGGTGGCAGCGACGTAAACGATCGATTTGCTCAACTTGAAAACGAACGCGATGAATTCGCGGAACGCGCAGAAAGTATGGAATCGGAGATGGTGAATCTCGAGAGAGCACTGGAGGAGTACAGTGACGAAGTTGCGGGTCTGCAAGAGAAGTGTGACGAACATGAAGTCGAAAACTTAAAGTTGCAGCTTGAAGTTGAAGAATTGCGCCGTAGAGAAACAGCCGCAACCGCCAAGGTAGTCGAAATGGAGAACCAGTTGGAAGAGTTGGAATCCCGACACAGCACCAAATCCTCCGAAGTTGAAGCAACGCCAGAAGACCACGTGCAGCAAAAGCACGTTGCACAGCAAGAAGAGAAAGATTACACAAAGAATCCGGATTTCCAAGCCTTGGTTGCGTACTCTAGACAAATTGGTCAACTTCTTGAACGAGTATCCGACATTTGGAACATCGTCGAAAGTTTCTCTTTGGAACACTTGTCGCCCGGTCGAACATATCACTTCAACTTCCAGGAGCGCAAAGAAAAAATGCAACGCGACCTCGAGATATTGGACAAGCAAATTGAAGTTGAGTCTGCCAGTGTGACTCCATCCACATCTCCCGCTCGAAAGCCGCGTCCGGAGACCAACGATGGCGAAATCCGTGATTTTGGACCTGCCGTAGTCGCTTTAAACAATGATGACAACGGCCATGATGCAGACGATGATGTTGTCGCGCGCGTGCCCCTGAGACTGGTGAAAAAAAAAATGGCTCTTCAATTGCAGTTGATTGAACGGCAGATTGATACATTTTGTCGACTGGAGACAGGGCGTCAACCGACGGAGATCAGTTTGATTGAAACCAACAAGAAGGAGCTTGACAGATTCAATGATGGCTTTCCGCGTATTGCTTTGCGGATAGCAAGTGCCGTGCAAGTTCTCACCACGCAGTTGCACTCTGCTCTGATTGAGCGGTCACGGATACCACTGTCTCTCCGACGAACTCTTCGGCGACAACTGGCGCGGTATTCTGCAGAAAATCTTGAGAATGTGCTTGCCGACGCAAAATTGCGCATTGGAGGGCTCATTGAGTCTAACAAGGAAGAAGTTGCTGGATTGATAGCCACGCTGGAGGAACAGAACGATGCTCTTCGTCGCCAGTTGCGAGAAGCGGGACTAGATCCCGAATCGCATGGAAACGAGTCTCACCATATGATTCATCGGGATGCCGAACGCGTCCAATCGTATCCTCGTTCTCCGTCGCTCTCTCGTTCAACGTCTCCAAAAGGAAGTGATGCTCGCTCGCCTCAGCGATACGCGGATGCACATGTTCTCTACGCCGAACAACCTGAGGTGGTTCCCAAGTCAATTTATTACCTTGGCAGAACAACACAGGAACAATTTGACAAGCACTTGTCGAAACGAACTTCGTCGAGATCCCCGCAAAAGTATCAACGTTCGCCGCCGCCGACTGGCAATGGCAGTTGGAATCCGAGGAAGAAAATCGACCAAACTGCATTGGTCGCAAGAAAAGCAAAATTGGTGCATCGAGAGAAGGGGCGCTCGCCCAAAGGTGGGGAAATGTCGCCCTACTACGCGAAGCTTTTGCGGAAGCAAACCACACCGCCAAAGCCAAAGGAGGAGCAAGATGTCGGCAACAAAGGCAAGATGGCCCAGACGATCAAGGAAATTGAGGACATTGACGCTCAAATCCAAGCCGAACTACATCACGAGAGTGCTGCCGCACATAAATCGCCGTCTGCGCTCCGAACGCCCGAGAATTTTCTGAAGAGAAAGTCACCAACTGGAAACCTCATTGGATAATAGGGTGACAATCTGTAGGGCTGGTTGAGTGCAGTTCAACCTGTCTACCTGGGACCCGGGCATGTAGATTTTATTTTGGTTAGTTTTTTCAAGTAGAAGTAAGAAGTAAATGTTTATTATCATCACCGCTGACAATGAGTGAATGCCCATCACCAATGCAAATGTCCACACTCCGGGAGAGACAATCAGCCGGAAACGTAACGGGACATGATCGCAAGCGCTGTGTGGTGATGTTTCGTGCAAAGTGTCTTGCTTCGAACGTCCCTGGTTACTGTGTTGCCGCATTGGGTGCAATACGCTGGCCAAAAGCACGTTTCGCTTTGCCATTCGCCTTTTTCCCGGCCGTCTGTGGTTCCGATGTGACAGAAGGTGCACGGTATTCTGTGAAATCGGTCTAAAGAACAAAACGCAGAGCAGCAAAGTGTTAGTAAGCGTGGTGGTGTCGGTGACAACATCAAGGAGTCATCATACCTTGTTCGCGGTACGGAATCGGAATTGAACTTGGTCAATGTTCAACACGTGCACATCTTCGTCTTCAGCGTCCCGTGGGATCTGACTCTCGATTTCGATGTTTCCAGTGTTTGCCAGCTGGAGGGAAGCCAAGAATATTCTGCACACATCATACCGCGGCTTGTTCGCAGCTAGGTCGGCTAAGGACACGACTTCCTCCGCATCGGCGTCCAAGTTTTCAACGTATCGACTCATGATTTCATCACCGTAGCGGTCGATATCGAAGGCAGGATGAGTTTCTTCTTCTTCGAAAATAGGTCTGAGTCGCTCCTCCCATGCAGAAACTCGTTCGGCAAGCCGTGAAGTTCGTTCATATTCTTTTCCGGCCTTGTGCCAGCGCTCCTCGATCTCTTTGACGAGTCCTTCGTACGAGCCGGCATCGGCACCGAAGTCAACTCCGTCGGTAATGTTTTGTGCCGCAACCGGGCCACTTGCGGTATCGGCGTCAGTGCCAGCTGGTGCGGCATTGAAATTGAAATCGACGTCAGGCTGATTGTCGTCATAGAAGTCGTCGCCGCCAAAGTCGCCGTCATCCATGTCCTCATCATCCGAGAAACCTCCCTGCATCTGAGCTTGCACCAAATCCGCTGCGGCGTTGAAAGACGCGGCAGAATTTCTGCCGTGAGCCATCCCAAATGCTGACGAGAAACGCGTCGCCATCTCTTGCATCCTCTGTGCGCGGCGACGTTCTCGAACTTGTTCTTTGCGAATGGACCTGAATTCTTCACACACTGGCATAATTCGGGAAGACATCTTCATCTTCGGCACATCGAAGGTGGTCACAGCTTGAACTGCCGGGAAGGCCATCGAAGACTTGTGTCCAGGACTTGCCTCGTCTTCGTCGCTGCTGCTGTCACCATTCGCAGTCTCTTCGATGATTGTGGTGAACGGTTTTCCACGAGTTCCAGCCAGTCCGGAATTGTCCGAGACACTGTCAAGCCAGCGAGCGATGATGTCATCCTTGCTTGGTCGATTCTTTCGACGACGCGCCGCTCGAAGGTTGCGTGGAACGACAAAAGTCTTGCCCTTCTTGAACTCCTTGTTGCCACGACGAGATCCTGACGTGGAGTCTGTGTGGGGATCCAACTTTTCGAGGGGATCGGCTGCTTTCACAACATCTTGGGCCAGTTTTTGTGCCAAACTTAATGCGCGGTCATGGTGATCGTTCTGTGCCGCAACCTCTTGATCTTGCTCGTAGTCGTCATCGCCGAAGTCTGCGCCGCCAAAGTCACTCATGTCTGCGTCCTGGCCGACGTCTTCGACGTCGACATGTGAAGCACCGAACTGGTCACGGTCAATGCCGGTGCGACTCAGTCGTGACATCGACAAATCAACAGGTTCATTGCGGTTGAAACACGCAGACTTATCAAGGAGCAGGGCTCCGGATTTGTCCATCCCGCACGAGGACATACGAAACTGAACGTTATCGTCACGTCCACTGGACTTGTCCTTGCCCGACGAATGTGACAACAAGTTCATGATAGAGAGACGTCGCCGCCCATTACTGGTCACTGATGCCATAGAGTCAACGGACGCGGTCGACATGTTGGGATCAACTCCCCCGAAGCTGCTGCGTCGGCTTCTGCTTGACATGGAAGACATTCGGCGAAGGGCGAGTTTGCTCTCTTTAAGGTCGATGTTCTTTGCTGCGGTCGGCCAGTCCAGCTGAAGAAAATGAATCTCTCCATCGAAGTCAAACACATCCTTGTTCTTGGCGAGGGAGATACGTCGTTTCTTCGTACTGATCGCATTCAACGAAGCGTAAACAAGTTTGAGCAAGGACTCTACTTTTCGACTCCAGTGGAAAGTCGATCCTTGGATGAGTAGTGCAGCTTCAGCAAAGTTACAGTTCTTGCCGTCAATTGTGATTTGGAGAGTGCTGAGCTCCTCCAGATATCCTTCGAGATCTTTCGCGATATCGATTTCCCAATCGTTGGCCAAGTTCCGCAGGGGCTTGAGGAGATGGCCAAACTTCTCCATCATGCTGTCCGTTGCTTTTGGCTCCATTGTTGCGCAATGAAGCACAGTTGTGTTGCTGTCTGGTCACAGTTGCACTCGAACAAGTTCAAAAGTTGTCAATTTATAACACCTCTTCGAGACCCACTTGAAAATATTCAGCGCCATGACCTGGTGTGAGATGCTCAGCTCCCTCAGTTCTCAACCTTGTCGACGTGTCACAGGTCTTCAATCAAGCTGCAACGTTTGTTGCAACCCCAACGCAACACGCTGCACGACCACCACAGCACAACTCCGAAAACAATGCCCAAGTCTTCGCTCACGGCGCACGCTGAAGTTGCTGCTTCGTACCTTTGTAATCACGAGTGGCATTCTTGTGTTCCTGTCGACAGCAGAAGACCGCCACCACTCATACACCCTCCCGACAACGCGCAATCAATCAAACACGCCCACGCAATAGCAAGTTTCCGAACCACACCCGTAGATAGATCTCATCAACAGCAACCAATCAATCACCCCACCGAAGATCCCACATACTGGCAATGCAAGGTCAGACAGGAACGGTGGGGCAATGAATGCGACCGACAGGAACACGCCACCGCACAGCACAACACCCAACACGCCACACTGGTCTGAGCCGACGCTGGGTTGTTGTTTGTTTGTGGACGGACCAGACACACACGTCCACACCTCCATCCACACCTCCACACCTCGACAACAACGAACGAACGAACGAACGAACGAACGCTGACGAACGAACGAACGCTGACGAACGAACGAACGCTGAGAACGAACGAACGAACGAACGAACGAACGAACAAACAGTCAAAAGTCAACCGCCACTCCGTTCGCCCACAGTCAGTCAGTCACTCATCACTCACAGTCCACGGCGCACAGAGTGAGTGAGTGAGTGAGTCGACCGAGCGTGTCAGCGTCCTCCCTCATCCACATCAGCGCTCAGCGTCATTGCGCACTCAGTCGTCAAAATCAATTTTTCACTCAGCGTTCAATGTCTATAGTATTTACGTAAAACATACTGTACATTTACAATTATCAATTTTCATTTGATTCATTTGATTCATTTGATTTGCTGACCGACGACGAGGAAAGGTTTGAAATCGACGACGTCGCTCCAACAGTCACTCCCTCACTCGCCGTCATCTACAACTGAGACTTTACAGTTTAGCACTACACTGTATGCGGGAATTCACCGTAATGCCAAATAAGGATAAACACACTCGAGGTCGTCGTTCGCTGTCGACGACTCACTCACTCACTGCTCACTGCCACGCCCACAAAACTCAAACAGCCCCGGAATGAACTGTACATTACATATTTTTAGTAATGTGTGTGACTGTTGTGAACTTGGAGATAATGATGAAAATGCGGTGGAACTCGGAAACGATAAAGAACAAAGAACGAAAGCGACAATGCGACAGTGCGACAGTGCGAAGCAGCGACGCAGCGACAGCGACTCGATAGAAAATACCGAAATGTGTTGTACTAAATACTTCATGTTCTCATTATACTACTATAAACAAACACTGCATTGTCGCATTAATACACACATAGAGAACAGTAATTCTATTCCACTTATGTAGTACTGTCATCGTACAAGTACCGTAAATACCGGAATTTCTTTCATCATTTCCTCATTTCCGCAAAACGAAGCGAACGAACAAACGAACGAACGAAGTGAACGAACGAACGAACGAACGAACGAATGAACGAACGAACGAACGAACGAATGAACGAACGAACGAATGAACGTAGT
>ENA-OWNT01003659-OWNT01003659.1-seawater-metagenome-genome-assembly--contig:-NODE-3659-length-14269-cov-26.816728_pt1 | contig 14269 bp, 18 predicted proteins | sample MGYA00238136_ERZ651165 | MGnify/ENA primary metagenome ERZ651165 (study PRJEB26861, sample SAMN08777766) | seawater metagenome | isolation source: coastal seawater | place: USA: Florida | collected...
GGGGTGAAGGTTCTTTTGGTCATGAACGACACTTTCCATTCCTTTCAGAAAGTGTCCACTCAACCGGGGCAAGGCCAGGCGGCGCCTTTCAGTCTTCGTCGTCGACGTCAGGCTCCACATATGGCTCCGGAAGGTCGAGGAACGCGTCGACGTCTTTCGCCAAGGGCGCGTAGCCAAGCTCCATGTCCCACAGAAACACTTGTCCTCGATGACCGACGCGGCCCGCCGACACCGCCACCCAAACCGGTCCCAAGCACTTCACGATGGGGAAGAAGTCTCCTGGCTGAAGCTCCTCGCTCGCCTCGCTCGTCTCTTCATACTCCTCATAGGTCTCACGAAGCACTTCCGCGTGGATCGGACGGTGGATGAGGTGCTGCTCACCGTCGCTGAAGACTTCGCAGCCGTCGACGCTGCGGAATCCAAACGTCCCTTCGCCCTCCAGCCGCCTCATTCGAGCGTCCTCCCAAATCCCTTGGTGTTGGTCGAGGAACATGTCGAGTGACAGCAGCGGCTCGTCTGCCCTCACCTTCGACAGAAAGTCGAAGATGCTTGCAGCAACCCAGCGTGGCCCTTCGGCATCCACGAAGTAGACGCTGCTGTCATTCCGGTCGTCGATGCGAACGAAGAACACGCCGCCCTGGGCCGTTGCCAGGCGGCACGCGGCGGCTTCGTCATCGTCGATGACCTCCTGGGGGATGTCGAGCAGTTCTCTGATTTCTTCCTGCGTGATGAGCATTCCGAGTTGCACACGCTGCTTTCGTTCGCCGATGACGACGTGGCGCCCAACGTTGGGGTCGGCGAGACCGGCGTTTTCGGCGATGGCGCGGCACCACAGGGCTTGTTCGAGCTGGCCTTCCACGTCGTGGATGGGCGACGGCGTCGAGTCAATCTCGAGACCGGCGAGGATGTCGGGCGGGATGGTGGGGAGGCGTCCCCGGAGTCGTCGGACGGGCATGAAGGTCTCTCGGAGGAGGGGATGGCAGTGCTCAGCGGCTAGGTGTGCGTCTCCACCTCGGAGTAGACCGGATGCCAGCCGGTCAGCCAGTTGATGGCGTGGTGGCGCTCCATCGCACTGCTTGAATGGACGCGCAGGACCTCGCCGTCGGCGGCGGATACAGAAACGCCTCTTAGGGCCATGTCACCGTCGACAACGCGAAAGCGGCTCAAGTCGAACGACCCGAACCAACAGTCTTTTGAGAAGGCGACGAAGTCCATCGGCGCCTGCCGAAGCTGCACGTCCCGCATGCGCCAGTGGAACGCCAGCAGGTGCTCGCGTTCTTTCGAGAGGTCCTCCGGCGAGCGCAGGCTGGCGTTTTGGATGATGTCGTTTAACTCATCGGCTGGCCGCAAGAACCCGACGGCATCACACAGCGACTCGACGTCGACCAGCGCGTCATACGGGAGTTCCTTCGAAAGCCCCAACGCCCAAGCCAGCACACCCAGCCCCTCCACGCGCCACAAGGCGTTGAACCAGTCGGTGTCGGCTTTCTCAATGTCGGGACGAAAGAGGTCCAGCTCAGACGTCTCGCACTCCTCCTCGAGCCCAGTCGTCGCAAGCCACTCGCGAATCTGCTGATGAAACGCGGGCACGTCGTCGACACCGCCCTCTACCTGGGCCAACCCGGCGGCCCCCACCGCCGCCAGCACCATTGCTCGACGGACGACTCGCTTCGCATCTGGTGGGTCATACTCCTCGTCGTCGTCCTCCTCGCCGTAGTCATCGTCGAAGGCGGCTGGTGGCAAGGACGCTGGCCATTGCGCCCCCTCCTCCGCTTCCCCTTCGGGGTCGACCAGGACTTTGAAGTTGGCGTCGAGCAGGAAACCCGGCGTGAACAGAATGCCGTCCAAGTGCTCGGCGATGGCAAGCACCACCGGCAGTTTGTCGTCGCCCTTCTCGAGGTCGAACGTGTTCGACGGGAAGGCGAGCGTGAACTTCAACCCACCAAGCCGTGCCAATGCCTCGTCGACGGCGGCACTGGGGCCGAACTGCGAGAAGTACCCCCGCATCCCTCTGACTTGGATTTGCCAGTCCTCGCCGTCGTAGTGTTCTTTGCTGTGGCCGACGACGAGCTTGTGCTTCTTGAAGACGCCGGCCTTCCAGGTGACGGTCGCTTGGGTCCAGTTGTCGTCGTCACCGTCGACTTGCACGTTGCCGTGTCGACGGAGAACCTCTAGGACACCGGCGGGGTCGATGTTGGCAGCGTAGATGTTCAGTGGGTTGCTCATGATGGTGCCTGGTGCGGGCCTTCGACGGAGAAGGCGGCGTCGCCCCTCGTCTTTCGAAGGAATGGCAGTGGTTCACTCTGGCATAGCGCCGATTGCGTTGGCTACACTTGCTGGGCGATGAAGCCCTTCCGGATTGAACGGCTGAACAACGCAGGTCTCTTTCGGTTTCAAGATGGGCAATGACGGTCAACGACGACGAGAGCACGCAGAGTCACGACGGGGACCCATTCACGACGGCGGCGGCGAGGTCGGTTCGTCTCAGTCGGCTATCGGGAGTGGTGAGACTTGATCCTCGATGTCGCAGGACTCGAAAACGCTGCGTACGAATCCCCTGAAATTGGTCAGCGCTCGTTCGTTTTCTTCGGAGAACGACTGCGACGACCAGAGCTCGGCAACCAAGTTGCCCGCGACGTAGATTCTCGTTCGCGTTGGGTGAAGGTCTCGTCGGCGGGATTGGAGCGAAACGTTCCCAGCTGCAAAGCTTCCACAGAGACTCGGTCCAACGCATCTCGTGGCACAACCGGCCCTGTGCCCCAATTTCCGTTTCGCCCACATAGCGTGCGGTCGCTGTAGAGCTGGATGGCGTCGCTCGCGATCGTGTGCCCTGCGTGAAGCGTCCAGACCTCCAGCTGGGCTTTCTCCATCAAAGGCCGCGCAGGTTGATGACTGCACGATGTCAGCATCAGCATCAGTGAAATGACTGCCATGTGGCGCACGTCGACACGGCCTCCTTCATCTGGTGTTCGTTGCTCGCGTTGTGGGGACGTGCAGCCACCAGAATGAAACAAGGCTATCATTCGTCTGAGATGGATTGCGGCGTGATCGCCGCCTCTGCTTGGATTGATTGATGCGTGCCGACACTCCCCTCCAACGTATTCGGATGTTCGTCGCCGACTGGAATGCGGGCCGCCCAGACACCGCATTGAACACGTATTTCGCACCTGGCTACGAGGTCAGACGCACTCCTCAAATGGCGCGGCAAAGCTACCTCGTCGACTCGGACTGCATGTTTCCGCCACTCGACGACGAGGATGACGCGTTTGTCGTCGAGCAGGGACCGCATGCTTGGCTCTCCCTCCGACGTGAAGCAGGCGGGCAAGAGCCAGGCTACGGCGCATTCAAGCTCGTGTGTGTCGACGGAGACTGGCTTCTCACTCAAGCCATCTCTGCGCACCTTCGACAGCTTCCTCGCGTCAACCTGCCCATTGAGCGCTTGGCCCTCGACCTCATGACGTCGGACGACCCAACAGGCCATCTGGGGGAGGAGCACACCGACGTCCGCTGGGAGGACCTCGGCTTTCTGCACGTCGACGACGACCTGCTGTTCTACGACATTCGAGAAGGACAGCATGAGACACCGAACTCACCCGTCCCTCACGGTCGACACCGGCTTCGCGTCCTTCGCGTCGACGAGGACAAGGCCGCGGCTGCGTCCATCGTCTTCAGCAAGAAGCGCGTCGTCGAGCTGCAACCCGCATGTACGCCTCTTGGATGGGGGCACCGCGGACTCCTCATCGCACCGTCTTCTGCGTCAACCGAGTTCTTGCGATTCGTCGCACAGCAACACTGGGATGTGAAGCCAGCCGCGTTGTCGTCGTCGACGGGGACGAAGACGCATGATGCCGTTTGCTTTGCTTGGTGCTGGGAGGGCTCCTCGCACGCGATGTGGTTCTGGGGATTGGATGCCGACGGCAGGACTGCCTGCCTGTTCATGCTGTTTGCCGAGCCTGATTCGATCGCCGACGCAATGGTGCTCCCCTATCCGCTTGCTGACCAAGCCGCGCTTCACCCGGGTTTGGTCCGTGTCGACGCGTACTGCTGTGACGGCGTGGATGTGTCCGTCGACCACCTCGTCGACGGGAGTACCGGCCTTCGGTTGAACAACGCTGACGGGCTTGTGGTGTGGTCGGACGACTGCGGGGCTGTCGTTGGCACAGAGGACTGGGATGGCGACAGCTTGGTGTTTGACGGCGACATTCGAGACTTGGAACCAACGCTGATTGTCGACGTGGAGACTTGCGGCAATGTCGGTCAGCCGCTGGATGCGAGCTGCTGGCGGACGAGCGGTTGCAGGACAGATGTGCGGGTGACGAGCGGCTTCAGCGTCGACGAAGTCTCACAGCTTCTTGCGGGTGGGTTGGGCTGTCCCAAGGTGTCCCACGCGTTGCTGGCTTTGGGAGAGGTCGCAGTTGTCATCGAGGAAACAGACAGTGGTGTCGTGGCCCGCTGCACGGCGCCTACGCCGACGTTGTCGACGAAGTTCATCGAGGCGGTGTCAGAGGTGATGCACGTCTTGGCGGATGTTGGATGCAACGTCGTCGCGGAAGGCATGTACGTCGAGCTCTTGCCAGGCCGTGGGCGGCTGATGGGGGCGACGTTTCGTGTGCCGTCGATGAGTGTGTCTGGGAGTGTGTGGTGATGCTTGCTGACACGCCCATTCAACGCTTGCAGATGTTTGTTGCCGACTGGAATGCAGGGCTGCCCAACGCTGAGCTCAGTCGTCACTTGGTCCCTGGCGTCGAGTTCAAGGCGACTCCACAAATGGAGGAATCGCTGCAGTTTTCAGAACGGGCGTCGTTGTTCCCTGACATCGCCGATGACCATGGCGCTTTTGTCGTTGAGCGCGGCAGCAACGCGTTTCTGTGTCTACGTCGCTGGAAGGACCGATGTCACCGATACATCGTCGCTCGATTCTGCTTTGCGCAGAATGACTGGCGCCTATTGCTCGTCGAGGTAGGGCATCTTGGCTCGGTGCCGGGAATGAGCCCAAATCAGAGGCGCATCGCTCTGGGACTGCTGAGCCCTGGAACTCCACCTGCCTGTTTGAAGATTGAGGGAGAGGCCAAGTGGAGCCGTCTAGGTCACCTCGTCGTCGAAGACGAGCTTCGCCTCCATGCTGTTCGTGAACGACAGTTTGTGGTCCCGCTTTCTCCCGTCCCGCATGGAAGGTTTCCCGTCGACGTATTGACCGACGGAAACGACCACATCGCGGCTGCGGTTCTCCGGTTTTCTGACGAGCCTGTCGTCGACGTGCGATGGGCGTACAGGCCAATTGGCTGGGGAGCGGGCTCACTCCTTGTTTCGCCCGCGTCCTGTCCTTCTGGGTTGCTCGAGGAAGCCCGAAAGAAGAACTACTTGGAACTTGGCGCAGCGTCGATGGTGGCGCCCACTTCATCTGGGCACAGAGCGATTCGATTCCACGACTGTTGGGACGGCTCGTCTCACGCGCTCTGGTTCTGGGGCCTGAATGCTTCTGGTGAGCCGGCATGTCTACTGCTTCAGTTCGCAGACCCACGAGAGGAGCAGCACCAGCTGCCGTACCCCAAGGCATCCTGCGCGGCGCTTAGGCCAGAGTTTGCTCACCTTGTCGACTTGGATCCGGACTCCAGCTTCGACATCTCAATCGACCATTCGCACGCTGACGAGACCATCGTTCGTTCGACGTTGAGAGATGTGCTCATTCTTTCTGGCAACGAGGCTGCGTTCTCGCTTCACGAGTTCAACGCGGCCAAATTGGGGTACCACTACAACGACGACATTCGTGATGTCGGAACGACGTCCATCGTCGACGTATGGGGCTACCCGCTGCGTGGTGCAAAGTGCCTCCCTGACTCGTGTTGGAGGGATTCGCCTTGTCATGCGTCGCTCTCCGTCGCGCCATACTCAGCTGACGACGTTTCGCGGCTGCTTGCGGGAGGACTTGGAGAGCTTCGAGCCAAGTCTTTCTATATTGGCGACGTCACTGCTGTTGTTGAGGAGGCGGACAACGGGTCACTGGTTTCGTTCGTTGCCCCAACGCCGACGTTGTCATCGATGTTCATCGAGGCGGTGTCGAAGGTGATGCGCATTTTGGCGGACGTGGGAGCGGACGTCGTCGCGGAAGGCATGTACGTCGAGTTCTTGCCGGGCCGTGGGCGGCTGACAGGGTCGATGTTTCGGATGCCGTCGACGAGCGGGTCTGGGCCTGTGAGCTAGTTGCTCTCGGCCTGCGGGGGCGAATCTGTCTGCGACCTCAAAACCAGCGCCAACAGTTTTTGGTGCACTTTGTCGTCGTCAGCCAAGCGCGTCCGCCTGACCGCCTCCTCCCCCCAAAGGGAGAGGACGAAGACATAGGCAGAAAGGTCCGAGCCCAACTCCGATGGATGACTCCCATCATCTGCATACAGACGAGAGTGCATCCTGGCGCCCAGCTTGTCTTGCACCTTCAAAAACGCTCCACCGACGTCAACGAGCTCGCCGCCTGTCGAGCTCGCGTAGGATTTGTACCCACCCAGCAATGCCTTCGTGTGGCCCTTGAAACTGCACACCTCGGGGCGCGCTTCGCAGTTGCTGGCATCACCGTCTCGGCGACCCCATGTCACAAAATACAGGAGCCTCACGTCCGGGTTCGAGGTCTTTGCCTGCCGGACGAGCTGCTGCGCATAGGGCAAGCTGTTCGCTGTAAACGAAGGTTCTGCCCACGATGGTTCCTGGCTTTGGTTCTGAAGAATGACTACGTCCCAGGATTCCGAAAGCAGAGTTTGCGTGTCGGTGCTCTGCACATGCGTCGAGAACCGTGCTCCTGGTGCAGTCGCCTCTTTCCATTTCAGCTCACATCCCATTTGGGCTGATAACGCTGCGATGCGAGACGGAAGGTCGTTCACGTACGTGTAGCTGTTCCCAACAAACAGCACGCGTTTGGAGCATTCGCGACGAGGCGCAGGGTTTTCGGTCGTTGCACACCCGACGGCGGTCGCGATGAGCACTGTTGACAAAACGACGCGCATTCCCCGGACACAGGTGGTTTTGGCGGCGTAGATGTTCAGTGGGTTGCTCATGTTGGTGCCTGGTGCGGGCCTTCGACGGCGATGACGACGTCGCCCGTCGTTTTCTGAAGGAGCGCTGTGACGTCGACGCCGAACTGGTCCGTGTCTGACGTGAAAGTGTGCGTTGGGGATGGAAGCGTTGTCGGGGGCTCTTCGTCACCGTCCAGGAAAACGCCCGACAGAGTTGTGTGTGCCCCCCGTTGGTTGAGGCGGTTCACGACGTTGGCGGGCATGTGCAGATGGACCAGCGAACTCGTCGTCACGAAGCTGAGGGTGACGTCGAGGGTTGCGTTGTCGACGTCGTCGAATGCGTTGAGCTTTGCTGGGAGTGCTTGGAGGAGGTCGTCGAGGGGGGCCTCCCGTTGGATGCCGGCGGCGGAGGTGTCGATGGTGCGACCGAGGCGGGAGGTGTCACCTCGTCGCCGGATGACTTTGGCGTCGTCGAGGTGGCAGGCGTTGGCGAGCGCATCGACGCCGAGAGTGTCGCTGACGAGGTGGAGGAAGAGGGTGAAGTTGGTGGGCATTGCAGTGGTTCACTCTGGCATAGCGCCGTTTGCATTGGCTACTCTTGAAGCACGATGAAGCCCATCCGGATTGAGCAGTTGAAAGACGAAGTGCGCGTCACCCTCGACCACGGCGACGTGGTCGAGTTGTACGGGGACCATGGCGCTTGCACCTTTCGCTGGAGCGCGACGTAGGACGACGACGTCTTCCTCTTGTTCTCAGCGGATGGGTCGAAGAAGAGCGCCATTGGCGTTGATGGGCTTCTTGAAGCCTTTGAGGCCGACTCTGTCGCTGAGGTTCGTCGCGCGATGGAGGCGGCCAAATGGTGGTGGGAGAACACACCTCGCCACCGGCTGACCGAGCTTCCCTGGTGGAGTGACAAAGAAGTTCTTGCTGGGCAATTCGTCACCGCTCCGATCGCGAGGATTGAGGACTACGGCTTGTGGTTTGACGTCGACGGGATGCATGTCCTTGTGAAGCTCGTCGACATCCCATCAGAGTCTCCGTTGCTCCTCGGCGAAGCGTTCGCCGTCGGGGAAGAGGCGACCGTCGGGCTTCTTTGGCGACACGAACACAACGCTGTCGGGTTCCTCGTCAACAATGAGCAACAAGAGCGCTGGCGCTTGGCCGGGCTTCCGCACTCTGGGATGCATGTTGAGGGCGTTGTCACTGTTTCTGATGGCAAGATTTCGATTCGGTTCGATGGCAGTTGCGAAGCAGCTGTCGTGCCCGACCGAAGTCGAACGTTTGACCTCTACACAAAATACAGGCTGCTGTTTGCGTCCAACTTTACCAACCGGTTCTACGCTGTTGGCGTTTCTGACGACGACGTTGCCGCGGTCGATGTCGACATCGGCGCGTACTTCGTCGATGGCGAACCGTCCCGGCGATTCACCAAGGCATACATCTCGCATTGGCCCGGCTGGCTCAGGGAGGAGAACCTTCACAAGCTCGACGAGGTGACCAACGCCGACCGTCAGAAGTTCTGGCAGCTCCTTCGCTCGGTCTCTGAGCACTTCAGCGTCCTCCGCGTCGATCCGTCCTTTGGCGTGTCCAAGCTGCACTCTGTCGACGAGCTGTTGCGCCCGCCCGGGGCAAAGCCAACGCATGCTGAACTCGTCAAGCTCGTCCTCCCTGAGCTCGACGCGATGCTGACGGAGGAGTGGGATGAGACGTACATCCTCTGGCACACCGGCAACGGCGCCGTCGAATCCGTTGCTCCGCTCGTGCGGGAGGCAGGCCTCTTTCAGCTTCGAGATGAGCAATGACGGTTAACGACGACGAGTGCACGCAGAGTCACGACGGGGAGCCATTCACGACGGCGACGGCGAGGTCGAAGCGTCGACCCTCACGAACCACCTCGATGTTCGGTCGTTTTTGGAGCAGGTAGAGTGAGTTCATTCGACGAAGCAAAAGACTTGTTCACCGCACTCGCCGAACGCGTTGGCGGAAACCTGCGTGTCCGTCCGCTCGACGACGACGTTGCCCAGCTCGGCGTGTTCTGGGACGTCGGTGGGCGCAAGTGCGGCATCCTTTTGACGCCGGGCGTCTTCGAAGGCGTTCGGCGACCGGACCTGTGGTCGTTGCACATCTATTCGTGGAGGGATGAGACGCGTCGCCCAAAGTGGACGTGGATGCCGATGGAGGGCGTCTCTCTTGAGCGCATCGTGCCCCGCCTGAAGGGCCTTCTCGACGAAGGGGCCCGACGGCTGACTTCGCTGGCGGACGATGACTTGCAGATTGGCCACGTCGTCGCGTCCGACCTCCGGGCCGCTGTCTTGGAGGTGAAAGACGGCTGGGCGTCCTTCACGTTGTCGCTCTACGTCGACAGTCATGCATTCGACGTCTCCGACGCTGGCGAGCCGCTGCACCAGCTGGTGTACGCCATGCGCGATGCCCTCACCGGCAAAGAGGGTGTGTCGTCGTGGCAGGAGGAGCCGGGCGAGGTGGTGTTTACGTTTGCCCCCCAGGAGAAGGGGCATGTGATGCTGACTTGTCGTCGAGATGACGCCGTAGTGTTTTCACATGAGGTGCCGCCGCATGTGTTGTTGCGAGCGGTGGGGGCACTCCTCATCGGCGTGCGCGAGCGGATGGCGTCGTCGCCGGATGCGTGGCGGACAGAGGACTTTCCGCAGAAGGAGTGGGCCGACGTCGAGCGGCTGTGGGTGAAGGTGTTTGGCTAGACCCACGTCCAGCTTGGCGACTTCAAGTGCGCCATGACGTCGTCGTGCTCGATGACCTCGGCATATCCAGTATCGAAGAAGTCGAAGCAGTCGCGGCCTATACGAAGAACGTCTCTCATCAGCTCGGGGTGATTGAACTGGCAATAGACCCCGGTGCAACGCGACATGCGCTCAGCAACGTCAATCGAGATGGTGCCGTCCTCTCCCCATTCTCGATATTCGTCGAGCGAGCCGGCCATGATGGAAAGTATCAAGTAGCAGTCGCCGTCTCGAAGTCGCGCTTCCGTCCCGTTGTCGTCGACAAAACCTCCGTCGAGCTTGCCCACCGCCGCGAGAAGCCTTTTCGCGGCTTCCACTGTTCTGCATGCAATGACCGTCGTCTGGCTCACTGTGACTCTGCATTCGCCTGTGGAAACTCGCTGTCGGGCTCAAAACCGCCCGGCAGCCAGAACCTAGCCTCGGCGCTGGCGGGCGACACGCCTCTGAACCCAGCGTCGCATTCCAGCTCGACTTCGTACGTCTCATTCGCAGGGCGGCTCAAGTTGAGGAGCAGCTCTGCGAGGCGAACTGTCCCTTGCATGGATCCAAACCCGACGACGACGTCCCGAGACTTCCAGTCGTCTTCATGGATGGCGTCGGACGTTGCATTCGTGAGTGTGAAGCTTGGAAAGTCCCAAGGGGCTGTCAGCCGGTCCGACACCCACGGGTGTTTTTCGACAGCGGTTTCGCAGTAGCCGAACGCCTCGGGACGCACGACCAAGCCGAATGGGTCTTCAACGTCGGCTTGCTCACACTCAATGCGAAGGAGGCTGACCTCCGAGCGCGCGTCGGTGAGCTTCACGTCGACGACGTCGATGTCTGGGCGCAACACTGCGTTGAGGAGCAACAGCCCCAACGCCTCGTACGTCGGTTTGCGCGCGTAGAACTCCAGCCTGTCGATGCGCCACGCAGCGTCGTAGATGTGTGTCGCGCGGCGAATGCTCAGCGCATCCGTCTGCATTTCCTTCGGCACGGTCGGGAGCGAGTCGGGCCGAAGAACGACGCCGTCATTCGAGCTCAGCTCGGGGAGCCGCTGCCGGGCGCGCTCTGCGAATTCGTAGAGATGCATGTGCGCCTCGCCTCCGTCGTCAAGCAAGTCAAAGGTACCTTTTTGCGTATCTTTTTGAAATGCCGTTGAACAACGACGTCCTGTCCGTCGTCGTAGCCGTCGCCAAGGTCGACGCTCGGCCGGCTACGCCTCGAGACCTCAGCCACCTCGAGGGACACACAGCGGCTGTTGTCTTTGTACACATGTGAACTCTGTGGGGTGCTGGTCGAAGCTGGCCTCCCCATGACGAAGGTCGTCGTCGAGACGACGATGCACACCCATCCACCTCGCCCTCAAGCCAACCCGCCCCACAAGGCAGGACGCAACCGTCGCCAAGACTGGGTCGACGACCCCGGAGGCGTCGGCCCACAGATTCGACGCGAAGCTGCTGCGTGTGCGTCGTGCGCAGCGTTGTCGACGTCGACAGAAGTCACCGGTTCGACAGTTCATGAAGTGAACGAGTTGTCTGTCGACGACCTTCGCGTCGTCCGAGAGGCGATGCGTGCTCTCATTGAAGGTCCCTTCATTGAGGACGGGTCTTGACTGCGTCAAGCCCTCGACCATTTCGATGAAATGGTCATACGAGCACGCATCCCAAGTTGATTCGTGCTCTGGGAATTCCACGCAGTCGTCGGGCTCACCCGCGATGAACTTCGTCGTGAACATGCCAGCTGGCCGGCCGCTGGAGCGTGGACGGAGTCGCAGCAGTTGGCCGCGGTGAACTCGATTGTGTCGTTGCTGGGGTTCACGCCGTCGCCCGTCGACGACGAAGCGTGGCCGTCGTACGTCAGGGTCTCCAAGGACGTGCTGCGGGCGTTGCTCCCGCGTGTTCGCCATGCAGCGGGGCTGGGTCCGTCGCGACGGACGGGCAGCGTCCTCTTCGACAACATGACGTAGGGGAGGGCTACGCTCGTCGCTGACGGACGCGGTTGGCAATCCAGTCGTCGACTTCGCCCTCTACCCAGGCGGTGCTGCGTTCGGTCAGCTTCACCGGCTGTGGGAAGTCGTCGTCGGCGATGAGCCGGTAGAGCGCGCTGCGGCTCAGGCCAGTGCGGTCGAGGACGACGGGCATGCGGACCAGTCGCGACCGACCTTCGGTGTCGTCGTTGGCGGCGGATGGCTCGGGCTGTTGGGGGATGTGCTTGGCGTTCATGGGTTCTCCTTTTGGGGTGGGATGAGAGGGAGGACGTCGTGGGACCGTCTGTTGGGCGGGCTGGTGTGTCGTCCTTTCTGTTTTTTGGCGTTGGGAAATTGCATGGAGCCGGCGCCCTCGTCGTCGACTCTGCGAAGATGAGCTGTGATGCTCCTGGTGATGGGGAGTTCCATGTCTCGCAACCGTGTCCGCTCCGGCGTCATTGACCAGCGCGCTCGTCGCACTACGCGTCGTCGACGTCGTCGTCCCGTGAGTGCCAACGTCGACGCGGACGAATTGCTGCAGGCTCTCCTCAGCCAGTTCGGCGACGTCTGTGTAGAGGATGCTGAGCGCATCTCCCTCGACGACGTCGTCGACATCGGCCGCAGCTTCAGTGTCGAACCAGCAGAGGCACTGCGTCGAGCCGCCATCGTCGTCGAGTCACAGGTCGCGTTCGACGGATGGCGCGGGTGGCTCGTGTTGCACCGGCTGTATGCCGAGGCGCATCGGATGAGTCCCGATGACGTCGCTGTGGTGCACTCAGCGGCGCTGTCGGCACATCGATTCGACGAGGAGCGTGTCCGTCGTGAAGGTCGCCGTTGGCTGTCTGCGGGACGTGAGCGTTTTGCGGACGACGTCGACCTCATCGTTCTGGACGGGATGTACCTGTACGACGACGGAGAGATAAAGCAGGCGTTGTCGCTGTTCGACGATGCGTTGCAGCTTGCACCGTCGACGGCGTGGGCGCAGTTGTACCGAGCGCATTGCCTGCATGACCTAGAGCGCTGGCCGGAGGCGCTGGACGCCTACGTCGCCGTCGACCGGTCGGCGTTTGTGGGGGCCGCCAGCTGGCGTGTCGACGTGCTTCGCGAGCAGTTGGCGCTGTGCCGTCTGCAGTGTGGGGCGCAAGACGCGGCCGTTGACGACGTCATGTGGTTGCTGGAGCGCTATGAGCGAGAGCCGCATCTGGCGGAAGCGGCGATGTCGCAAAGCCTGACGGATGTGGTGTCGCTGCTGGGGGATGCGGCGCTGTCGTCGAGGCTGAAGGCGCTGGAGGCTGCGGTGTTTGGGCCGGAGGCGTAGTGCGCTTTGCTGCGCGGGCTTTCAGCTGAACAATGACGTCGTGGAGTTGGTCGTTGAGCCGTGCTTGCTCCTGCGCTGCTTGCTCGAGGCGCCTGATGAGGCCGTCGAGGCGGTCGAGGACGTTGTCGACTTTGGCGATGACGGGCGACTCTGGCTTGGGTGGCGCTTGGGGCGCATTCGGTTGGCTCCAAGCACCACCACTTCGACCATTTCGATGTCGGCGAAGCTGACCGGAATGGTCGATAGAGGCTCGACGCGACGCCGCGAAGCGAGCGTCCGTCGAGACTCGACATCGTTGACGGTGGGCGTCGGTGCAGGTTGTGGTGGCGGCTGTGGGGCAGGGGGCATGCCGTACGCCCAGGGCTGGGGGCGTAGGCGTATTGCTGCGGTTGGGTGGCGTGCATGATGACCTCCGGTGCGAGGCGGCGTTGCCTCTGTCAATATGCAGCGCGAGGTCGGGAATTGCGCACAACTATTTTCTAGTGGTTTGAATGTATTGGTGAAATTTCTTCGGCCCATGGATGAGCGGGCCGCAAGGATGGCGAATAATACTTAGACACTTCGCGAATCATTCAGTGTGACGACTGGGGATGACGCGCCAAGGGTCTAGTTGCATGTCGGGAACCTCCTTGTTCATGTATACCACTACGGTACGAGGCGATTCGCCATCCGGAGGTGCAACATGGACCAGTTTCTCGTGTTTTTTGATGGCAGTCGCGCAGACGACGACGCAATTGTTTCGGCCCTTTTGAATTCGCCATTCGTCCGCGCCGTGAAGGACGGCCGCATCGACGGTGATGAAGGACTGACCTTTGGGTTGGCCATCCACCGAGGTCAAGGCGTGCGGTCAAAGGTGGACGAAACCGGGTTGGACGAGGTTGTCGCCGAATGCGACGCATGTGTTGTGGTGACGGTGCCGGATCTCGACGCCGCTCTCGACGACATCAATACGCTGATTGAGATGCAGGGAAACCTACAGGACGTCACAGGAGGCGTGCTGTTCTTGTCGTGGACTGGCGAAGCACACGCCGCAGGGTGAGAGGCCATGCCGCGTATGAGAGACGATGAACAAGATGTGTTGGACCTCCTCGAGGAGAACGTCGGGGATGATGACCTCGTCGGTGTGCAATACGACGTCATCGACGAATTCGAGTTGGAGGTGAAGCCGCTGACTGTCACAGAGCGGCCTAAGTGATCCCCCTCAGGGCGGGCAACTGACCATCGCCAGGGCGGGCAACTGACCACGCCT
>ENA-OWNT01003660-OWNT01003660.1-seawater-metagenome-genome-assembly--contig:-NODE-3660-length-14262-cov-4.037081_pt1 | contig 14262 bp, 14 predicted proteins | sample MGYA00238136_ERZ651165 | MGnify/ENA primary metagenome ERZ651165 (study PRJEB26861, sample SAMN08777766) | seawater metagenome | isolation source: coastal seawater | place: USA: Florida | collected...
TAACTGTTAGTTTCGGCCAAGTTTAGAGACTTTGGCTCAGTTGAAAGCTCATATGAAAAACAATATGACGTATTAACGGGAGAGAAGTGAGGGTGAAAACAGGACCCCTTCTTTGTAACACTAATAAATAAAATACCGTGTGAAGTTGGTAAGATTCTTCACGGTGGCAAGTATCAGTGTGCGGTCCTCTGTTCCTGTTCTCGTTCTTCGTCTTGTTCTTGTTCTTGTTCTTGTTCTGGGCAACCACTTGCACTTGTCCATCGGTTGCTGTGGTTGCCTCTACGGAATTGAAAAAGATGGAGTGACTGACTGCTCCCGAAGTTCGCCTCCACGAACAACCAAGATGAAATATTGACAAATAGAATTTTGAATTCATTTTGCCTAGCGTGTTCCCAAATGCGTCGTCATGAATGATTACGGCTTTGCACGACTGTGCTGTCCTCTTGTCGCTTCATAGACCCGCAGACGTGGCTTCAGAACTTTCGTTTCCATGGAGGCAACAGCCACCACGCCTTATTCCGCGCTCACTTTTGCTTGCAAGACCTGCGATGAGCACAAGGTTCTCCACCTGCTTGACTCTCACGCAGATGTCAATGAAGTCGACGATGGCAAGCAGTCACCATTGCTTTGTGCCGTGGAAGGAGGGCATGTATTGAAAAAGAATGCGCAGCAAATAGTTGTCAAAATCCTTCTGCGGCGAAATGCGGATGTAAATATTGCCGCCGAGGACGGACGAACACCGATTTGGTGCGCGTGTCGGTGGGGATTGATCGACATTATGCGACAACTCGTGGACGCGAACGCAGATCCAACGCAGCGTTGTGCGAAATGGGGAGAGTCTGCCATTGATGTGGCAATTCGCTACAAGAGAGTCACACTGTTGCAGCAGATCAAACTTTCCAGTCCCGACGCTTCTTTCCGCTTGAACCAATTTCTCAGACAATATTCCGAAATGGAGTTATTGCGCAAGTCCTTTCTTGAGGTTCGTGTGTGGTTCACCAGTAATTGTTGCGTGGCAGCATTTGTTTTCACAGATGCACTTGTTGTTTTGACAGATGGACTCGCACTCGGACCAATCTGCAATACTGTCGTCGTCCGGCACAGAATTCTCGGATTCTGTTGATGTGACGCGAAGTGACGAAGACTACGGAACTGCATCGACCGAGTCGTCGAGCGAATCGTCAGATTCGGAGGCTGGCAGCAAATATGTGTTTATGAGTGTTTAGCAAATGACATGAACAAAACATTGAATCGTTATAATTGACAGCTACATGACAAATCATCAAGAATTTGCCACTTATTTGCTGTTCCTTTGGTTGGTTGATGATAATTCCTTTCTAGGAGAAGCCAGCCACGACAATCCTATCTACATTCTTTAAGCGCACACGCAACGTTGATTCTGTTACGTTACAATACGCCTTCCACTGTTTCTGGCCTAGTCCACGAAGTTTCGCGTGTCCGGGCGTTCCACCAGTAAACACGACCCTCCTTCGTGGAAGCTTGGCGCCACACACCTTCGGGTGGCGCACCAATTTTAATCTCATCACGTCTTCGAGCATTCTCGGAGGGATCATCCCAACGTGTTTCTTTCGTCTCACTGTGCCACCAATAAGGCCTACCATTGGGTGCTGTCGCTCGTCGCCACAAATTTGGGAGTATCGGTGAAGCGGTGGCGTGGACCTCGATACCATGAGCGTTATTTTGTGAGTCTGATGCTTCGTAGTCTGCGTTTGCGTTTGCATGCTGCCGCAGCAGTTGCTGCTGCTGTTGTTGTTTGGAGTGAGTACTTGGACCTCCTTGCGGTGCAGCAGATTCACGGTTTAACGTTTCCAAGTCCAAGTTCGTTGAATCTGGTGTTGTAGTTGCTGTTTCGTCCAGCACGAGTTTCTTCTGTTCGGTGAATACTTGGGCGTTCGTCATCATTGCCAGGCGAGGCTTCGTGTTGGCGTGCGCAAGAATTTGCACGTCATTATGCTTGTCTAGAAACGAACTACTTGACGTCTTTGCGGGAAGTGGAGATTTGACCGCGTCCGCGTTGGCATTCATGGTCTTAGTCAAAAGCGTGGACTCGGTTTTATTGCTCTTGTTAGTCATCCTCGTTCGATTCACAGCGAAGAAAGATGGTGTAAGTGGGACAGTTAACCCTTCCAGAGCATCAACGCCGTGGCCATCGGGCCCTTCGACGAAAACAGGGCGGCCCCCTGAGACAGTGGCCAAAATCTCGGATTGTTGCTTCTGTTGTGCGAGGCGACTGGCAATGTAGCTTCTTCGCTTTACCGCCTCATCTGCCTGCAACGTTTTCTCGGTGTGTTGTTCTAGCGATTCATTTTTGTGACTGTCTGGGGTCATCGCGGAATTTGATTCGTTGATCTCATTCATGCCATTTTTATTCTGGTTGGTACTGTGATTCGAGCCATTTGGGGCTTGATAACCGTCGCTGTCAAAGTCTGCGTACTTCAAACGCATGCTTGCCCAAAGCCTGTCCAAGTTATCGAGGCGTTCCGCAAGTGATGGGTTGTTTCGATTAATGTCGAAGTACCGTGCGATGTTGGGCGCCAGATCCGGTTCGTGGGCTTGCAAAAAAGACAAAATGTCCCTTTGCTTGGATTTTATTTTTGTCTGCAATTGCGATTGCTCGAGTGTCAGGATTTCTTTGCGCTCTTGTACCTGCTGTTTTTGGCGCGGCAGTTCAAGTTGACGAATTGATGGCATGTGATTCTCTCCTGGTCTGGGAATTGGGGCAAGTCTGCACTGCAATTCCTCTGTATTGTTTGAATGAATAATCTCCCGCTGGCTGAGAAAGTGGTTTGCCACTGCTGTTTGCGCCCACAGCCACTCTCTTTTATGGATGGGATTACTCATGTTGAGTAACTTTTGGCGAGATGCCAGCTTTACATCGCTCCTGCCTTCCAAGTAGTCTGCAACCTTGCTTCGGAACTCTAACAGAGCTGCGGTTTCTTTGAGGTGATTGGACATTTTTGACTGTGCCTCCGACAAAATGGGATACAATCTTGGATGCATCCGAGCACTTTCGGCCCTGTCTAGTGCAAAGTCAATTGCAGGGAAATTGTTTGTTCGCAGTGCTGCATGAAGGTCTTCCAGAATTTTGACAACGACTCGTGGATGCACAGCATGGCCTCCGTTAATCAGCTCATCATTCTCGTCGCTGGCGGTTGGCAAAACAGGTAGTGGTAGCGGTAGTGGAGACAAGTGTCGGCCTTCTGAACTTTCTCCTGGTGAATCGGTCACTCCGGTCGTTTCCACTCGGGCTGAGGCATCGACATTTTGCGCATGGTGGTGTACATCGACATTTTCCGCGGGAGTTTGGACGGCCACAGGAACTGCCAGCGCTGGGTCATTTGGGCGGTCTTTTTCGTCCGATTTGTTTTGACATCCACTTTGGAGAATCTGCACTTCCCAAACTTGGCTAAAAGCTTCGTGAACTGCCCGTGCTAAGGATTCTTTCACAGAGCGGTTCGCGTCGAAGCTCTCGTGTCTGAACTGCTGCACTTTTCGTTGAAGCGTGGCATTCAAACTGTCGATGTCGACTTTAGACGGAAGAAAGGTCGGGCACTCGGCCAATATGAGCTGCTTGATCAAGGTTTCGCGTTCTTCAACAGGCATCATCTGTATAAGTCGACTTGAGTTGCGGCGTGTCTTCTCCTCTAATTGACGCCCTTCCTGTGCGCGCTGCCGTGCAACTCGTGCTGCTTCTGTTTCACCAAGGTTGTTGTCCTTGAGAATCGTGTCAACAGTCTCGACTATTTTCTTATCCGAAGTCATTTCATGGACGCGAATACGGCCTCGAAGTGTTTGCAATGTGGTCAACGATTGAGATTTTGCGTCCGGCTGATTCTCAACAATAGCTCTGCGGTATTTACGAACTTCCTTTTGCAACAAATTCTTTAACTTGTGTTCTTCTCTTTCACGGTTCTTTTCTTCCTGACGCTTCTCCTCATCCAATCTAGCCTTCACTTTGGCAGCCTCTGCCAAGTGAGCAAGCTCCGCTCGTCTCTCTTCTTCAGCCAACCGCCTTTTGCGAGCGTCGTCTGCTGCACTTTTTCGGACTCTCTTCTCCTTGATGCTTGCCTGCTCTTTGTCTAAGAAAGGAAATGACACTAACTTGTGCGGCGCATCCGCCCCGAGAACAGCGCCAACAAGATCAAGCCACTCCGAAAGTTGCGCTTTTCCTGATTTGAAAACGAGGTCGAAGGCGTGAGGTACTTTCTCCGCAACGAACGCTGCGCGCTTGCGTTTATTTGGTTTCGATAGCCAAACAGATATTTGTTGTTTGCCCCGGGGCGTATTGCTTGCTTGAGCGCGACCCAGTGACGGTGATATCTGCAATATCTGAGAGGGTGAAAATGAAATCAATTCTTGGCCGTCGGTGTTTGTAACGACAAAGCGACCCAGATCGTCTTGCAATACATTGGGCAACTCATCGAAGCTCAAAATGTGGCCGGATTCTAGGCTTTTTCCATTGTGCTTCTTGTACCACACTTTATACTTCAACCAAGACAGCTTCTGACGCGCGGAAATCAGGGCGTCGGTCGCTTGCTGAGCCTGCGCTGCTGCTAACTTGTCTTGATGAGCTCGTACACGATCATCGTGCTCTCTTTGAAGCTCTTTCTCAATGCTTTTCAAGTGCTGTTCCAGAACTCGACTTTGATTGCAATGCACACCGAACCACTGTTGCGAGCAAACGCAGGAGTAAGCAACTTGTTTGTTGTTGTCCACCACAGCGCACAACCCATAATTGCATGGGTTGGGGTTGCATGGCCCTTCGACAAGTCCCATTGCTTGGTGACGTTGTTGCCTCTTGCTTGGTCCCACGCTTTGTTTGGTAACTGTTGCATTTTCAGGCACACTGTTGCTATTTTCCGCTGCTTTCAAGCGCTCAATGAGATCAGCTCTCGAACCTTTGCGGTTGAGGCCGCGAACTCTCAGCTCCCGACGCAACTGAACCACCTTCATCTCAGAGTAGTCGCGTGCCTCGACGAGAATGTTCGTGCCACCAAAATAACCTGCAACAACAAATGCGCAGAGTACTCCGACAAAAGTTCGCCAGCATTTTGACATGGTTGCAACAGCGGTCGTGTGCAAGAGTCGTCACATGGCAGCAATGGCATTCAACGAAGAAGAAAAAAAATATTGTTTTCCTTTAAAGTCGAGGCACAGAGTTATGGCAGCATGCCATTGCGGCAGCAAACTATACGAATGGAATAACGTTGTGACGTGCTTGACGTGCACTTGGCACGGGCTCGGCAAGCCAACCAGCCAGGAGCGGTCATGACAGTCAATCATGCATGCGACTGGTATCGTTGACTTGGGTCGTGTTGTTGTGGTCGTCGTTTGTCGTGGTCGTGGTGTCGTGGTCGTGGTGTCGTGTCGTGGTCGCCAACAAATTGTTGTGTGTTGTGTCGTGGCGGTTGCAAGTTTCGAGTTGTTGGGAACTACGCTCGCGACAAAGTCAGCTGCAACGCTGCAACGTTCTTCTTTGGGCAGCTCAAGCTCAAGTATTTTTTTCGTGGGCATACAGTTCACGTTTCAACTTCCCTGTTCCGGTAACAAAGTGTGGCTGGCGACCATCGGAATTTGGAAATTGGAATTTGGAATTCCGAATTTTCAATTTTCGCCGCTGAAAAACAAAACTTGCCGGACTTCGGACTTCGGACTTTGGACGACAAAACTCCAAAACCCCCAACAGTTCCACAGTTCCAGGTTTCCAAACTCCAGAGTTAGGCGGAATGAAGCGTCGCGGACAGAATCACAGAATCACACAATCAAGCTGTGAAGCGCCAGAGCCTAAACAGGTGAGTCGAGAGCCTGGAGCGGCTTCTGTCAAGACAAAGGAAGGGAGGAAAGGGGAAAGGCGATGATGAACGAATGGACGAATGACACACGACGACCACCACAGCAAACGCCTTGACAACGAAAAGCTGAAATAGCCGCAAAGAGAACCGCAAAGCTCGCCCGCACCAAAACGGAAAAACAAAAAAACAAAAAAACAGCTGAGTTGCTTTCATAGTGACGAACGGAATTCGAATCCGTGACCATTCGATCTGCAGTCGAACGCTCTACCGCTGAGCTATCATCACACACTCAACGACCGCAGCGTCGCCAAAGTCCTTTATAAACCTCCGCTCACTTTCTGCCCTCCGCCACACCAACGAAGAAAGTCAGAAAGTCGGAAAGTCGAACGTACGTAATCACAATTTTGGATGTACATTCCTGAAATAACCAAACAACGTCCCAATAGCCCACTATGAGTAAAATAAAAAGTATTGATCCCAAAACATGGATCAGTACCTGATTTTTCATGTGTTGTCGCACTGTTGTCGGGGTTAGGTACCTTCCGAATAGGGGCGCATTTCAGAAGAAGTAACCTTGAAGCTCATAATTTGCTGGATGGCCGCAGCGTGCGTTTGCTTGGCCACATCGACGAACGCTCCTCCGTCGATGCATCGACGACCATCGACCGACGACACTGTTAGTGGACGCCGGAGACGTCTGCGTCGGCACCGGCGGAACTTTGTGTGTGTTTTGAGACAACAAGAGTCCTTATTAACGTTGCTATGCCGTGGGTAACCCAATGGAGCGCCGTGGTGTCTTCAAGAAGTTCGCATCACTCGCTGTGAAAAGAGCATCCCGCAGCAGTGGTGACATTGTTGTTCGGAACACGTCGGCGCGAGTGATTGCGGGCTCCGCGTGCCAGTGCTCCCGTGCCCTAGGTTCTCGAGTTGCACCGGCAAGTAAGAATAATTTTGCCCATTTTTTGTTGTATCACCACCGATTTAGTCCTGCCTCTTTTTGCATCTGGGCAGTATGACGGTTGATGATCCAGCACAGGTCGCGGACGAGAGTCCCGCAGCCTCGGAAGAGGCATTGCAGAGTGCCAAGAAGCTGAAGAAAGACAAGAAGTCGAAAAAGGACAAGAAATCCAAGAAAGACAAGAAGTCCAAGAAAGAAAAGAAGGTTAAGGAGAGCAAACAAGTGTCTATTAATTCTGAAGCAGCAGATGGCGCTGATAGTGCCCAATCATCAAAGGCTGCTCCGACCAAAAGAAAAAATGAAACCGATTCCGCCGAGGACCAGCAGCAAGCGAAGCCCAAGAAGCACACCGGGCAGCGGAAACGTCGACGCAAGAGCGCGGCATCCACAGTAGCCGCCAACGCTCCCGTCGAGGGGGTAGAACCAGGGAGCGCTGATTCGCGCACTGTTTTTGTCGAAGGTATGCCCTTTCAGATGAAGCCGGAGGATTTGAGGGACTTCTTTGACGGTTGCGGCGAAATTTCTGATTTGCGCTTTCCAACTTGGCATGATACTGGGCGCTCTCGCGGATTCGCTCATGTAGAGTTTGCCGACGAAGCTTGTGTTAGAAAAGCGCTTGCACTATCTGGTAAAAAAGTGGGGGGACGCTACCTCACGGTCCGTCGGGCTAAAGCTCGCAACGCTGGCGGCGGCGCCGTGCGGAAGAAGCCTCTGAAGGTGATCCCAGGATGCACCGTCTTATTCGTCAAGAACCTTCCGTACGACTGCACCGAAGAAGACGTCAAAGCTGAGTTTGCAAAACATGGAACCGTCAAAGAAATTCGTCTTGCGCGCTGGAATCACACGGGAAACTTAAAAGGTTTTGGCTACGTGGAGTACGAAGCACATTCATCAGCTGTTGCTGCCACGAAGGCAGATATCCGTGTGGCTGAGCGGTCTTTGTTCCTGGACTTTGAAGAGAGGGCCACACCAAAAGCTAGTTTCAAGACAGCGGATGGTCGCAATTACGAAAAAGTCTCCAGACTGCAGTCAACCGGCCGCGGGCGAGGTCGAGGTCGCGGGCGAGGCCGGGGCCGAGGCCGGGGTCGGGGTCGAGGTCGATTCTGAATGCGAACATACCTCTCACAGACTCACTCAATGCATTGACGAGTTAGCCATGGACGATTGTGAAAATCTACCGAACGTTCTAACTAAATTAATCGCTGTACAAAGTCACGAAGGACGGAACGATCTATCACTGGGTCGAATAAGCATCTAAGCCGAAATTTTTACAGCTGATCCACGAAGGCCTGCAGAATCTGCGGAGAGTACTTCTTTGGGTCTGCACCAGCGGAGCTGCGATTTCCTGACGATCGTAGCCACGATTTCCAAGCATTGTTGTTTTTCTTGACCGTCTTGACAAGTGTGTCAAAACTGGTGCCATTAACTTCGCTACTAGACTGCGCTGGTTTCGTTTGTTGTTGTTTCTTTGACGTCTGTTTGGGCTTGGTGTCTTTGACTTGCGAGGTGGGCTGTTTTGCACCTGCGGTAGTTGTGCGCTGCGATTCCAGCTGCGCTTGCACATTTTCCGTGAATTTCGCTTTTTCGTCTGCCTCCGTTTGTTCAATCTGCTGGATTTTGCGTTCTAGCGCCTGCAAATCGATGCTTGCACCACCAACACTTGAGAAATCCAAAGTGGCGACGTCCAAATCTCCGTCGTCCAAATCATCAATGTCACTGTCTTCTTCGCTGGAACCTCGCACAACCTGATCGCTGCGATCAACAGCCGGTTGCTGCTTCGCCGCCTGCTTCGCTGCCTTCTTTTTCTGTTGCACATCAGCATTGAGTGCAGTTTGCGACACGGCAAGCGTACTCTCGCGCACAGGAGCCTGCAACGCATGCACACACAACCGCATTCGAGTTGAGTATTGAAACAACGTTTGCACGGTGCAGCATCGATTGACAAACCTTGTGTTCGCTCAAACGACGAAGGCATACAAACCACCGACGAGATTGATCGGCGTGACGAGAAACGCCGCGGCTCCACAACCGGTCAAAATACGATTGTCCGGAAATAGATTGCTGGTATCCGCAATTGGATCCAGGTTCGCCCTCATAAAGCGTGACCCCACCAACTTGATCGGCGACCTGCACGTAAACATGAGAAATCGTCACCGGTGCGTAACAAACCAATGAAGACAACACAACATTACTGACCTTCCGCGATCGAATTTCACGATCCGATTCTGGAAGATCCGCTACGGAAGATACCTCAGGCGTTTCGTCGCCAGCTCCACATTCCAGCTCAACGCTTTCGAGCAAACAGTGGTCGGAGTCCAAAAATCCGTCAAGTTGGTTGGCGAGGAACGAGCCGTACCACTCGTTGTCCGTGAGAACTGTGACGGTTCCGCCAACGCTCAAGATGCGTTGGATTTCGACAAAGAACGATGTGTTGAGCATATGATCGGCATCAACTGAACAAGAGCCACTCTCGTCCTCATCGCTGGATGCACGTGCAAGGACAACCGATCAAAAGAACACCAAAGTTTTGACGAGGAAAACCATGCGCCATACCTGCTGTCGCCTTCGACTCCACCTTGTTGCTGTGGGGGCTCGGGATGATTCACAAACACTCGCTCAAAAAATTTATTTGGGATGTGATCTGGGACAATGTCGAACACACTTCCGGCCTGAATGAACGCATGAACGTGAGTGGGAGGCCACTCTCTTCGACAACGGGTTCAAAGTACCCACCAAAACGCAAAGGTTAGGGATGTTTTGCATGACAGTGTGCATCCAACTGCGGTAGGCGCGGTCATGACGGAGTTCCAATGTCGCCCAGCCGCTTGAGGGATCTGCTAGTGCCTAGATTTGGTCGCCACACATGGTTTGTCGCAACATCTGTTATTGCAGAACTTTTACTTGTGTGACAAGCGAGAAACACAACAACTTGCCTGCTTTGCCGCCCATTCACCACTCCCAGACCCAATTTCAAGTCTCCAACGTCGTTCCGTTGTCGGTGTCTGTGAGCTGATTAATTCGTTGGTAATATCAAGGACTTTGTTGAGGTCAAGGAAAGCAGTGCGTCGAAGACGTCCTCGATACCCTCGTGGGGTTGAGCGTCGTGGTTCGACAATGCCTTCTTCATTCACCAATATGGATTTGAAGAATTCTTGTACAGCCGCTTGGCCGTTGGAGCACCATTCTTTGAGGAGTATCTTTGAACTCTTTGCGCCTTGGGCGGAGCTTGCCGGCGATTTTTCTGACTTTGCCCGCTTTTTTTTGGGCGAAACAGCGTCATCCTTCAGATTTGGATTTGCGCTGGCATCGTGTCCGAGGCCGATTGTGTGCAAAAACTCATTGAGAGGACTACAAAAACACAACACAATCAACTGACGCATAAAAATAGGTTCGTTGATGTGAGCACTTCGTCAATGACGCAACGTACTCCCACGAATAATTCTTGGGATCAACGCTTCGTTTCTTTCTGCTTTTAGTTTTGGCCACCTTGCAGTTTGTACACGAAAGTAACAATGTTATTGTTGTCGACATTGCGTATTGTTGGTTTCACCTCACGAACCTTTCCAGCTTCCGTTGATGCCAACCACTTTTTCCATGCGTCGTTGTGTTCCTTGACCTTAGATCGCAATTCAGCGACAGGAACACTGTTGTCTGGCGATGACACATTTGGAACTGGGTCAATCGTCTGCTGTTCTTTGTGTGGCGCCGCATTGGGCGACAGAACATCGGAACGCGTACGGCCCCATGCTCGGAGGTACTCCACCAGACCGAAACGATTGACGACCGCCGATGCCAAGTGTTGGCAAAATTTGTCGGCTTGCGACGCTTCCCGGCGTTGCTGCACATCAAGACTTTCCAAAACGTTGGCCAACGGCACCGCAATGTTCGGGCGCTTCTTCTTCTTCTTGGTCTCCGAGCGGCTGTCTTCTTGAGATGCAATTGCAGCTTTACTTTCTTTGTTGTCTTTAGAAAGGCGGTGCCGTGCATGAGCGACCAATTGTTGCTTCACATTGCTGCGGTGAGCTGCGGTCACTGATGAAACCTTGTGAACGAAACACGTACATTACAACCACATACAAGTTGACGTCACAGAAACCGAGCCACTGGCATGAGACTTACCACTGGAGATGCAGTTGAAAAAAACCGAAGAAAGTACGGGAGCAAGTTGGGGTGCTTGGCGGTCGATGAATCCTTTTGTGGCGAAAGCATCTTCTCCAACGTGTCGTAAACGTGCTTAAGCTTGGGACACTGCGACTTCGCGGCGGTGTTGGTATTTTGTGAGGCCTCTTCATCCTGCGATGCACTACCCTCGCTGCTCTCATCCCGTGCCATGAATCGATCCAAAGCGTGGACCGCACGTAAGAGCTCTGACGCTCGGTGTCTGCGGAAAATACGGTTACTCTCCTGGCGCCTCTCGTCGTCTGCGCGGCTTTGTGTTCCAGCGCGTCGACCACCTTCTGCGATGGCAAGGGGTTTTCGGAAGTTGTCGGTGCTAGACTGTGCAGTTGAAGCCGTTTGTCCACCATGGCCACCATAAGAATCGTTGGCAATAGCCTTTTGAAGTTGCTGGCGTGCTTGCACTAAAAATTTCTTCGCAGCACCATCATATCCGAGAAGATATGCAGCACGTGCCATAGCCATTAATACTTCAGGCAGCTCTCGTTCTGGTGTATTTGGGACAGCCGCAGTGTTCTGTGCTATTGTTGCTTTCAAACTTGTCAGTTCGCGGTAAAGAAGACCTTGGCTGAGCAGACTTGAAAAGTAGTCGTAGGTCGACGAGTCAGGCGCACACCGAGGAATGGATTTCATGTCCGTAAAAATTTCAATGGCTGCTTTGACATCTCCTGATATGAGGCATCCTCTCAACAATGTATTCACTGTTCGCAGGTTTGGGGTGCAGATCCACTGATGGGCTCCCGGGGCACCATTCGAATTGGACGAGGACCGCTGCTTCTTTTTCGCTCCACCTTTGCGCGGCATTTTCTTCATGGAGTCATAGACGAGCAAAGCCTTGAATAACTGCCCCTGTGTGCAGAGACCTTTGATCAGCGAAGTGAACGCAACAACTCCAATTCCTCTCGTGGGAAATTGCTTCCGCATCTACGAATCACAACCAGCTGTTAGCTGTGGATGGCAACAATACACACAAACGCGCAGCAGCAATACACACCTCCTCGAACAGCTGCAGCGCTTGGTCCATGTCACCACCGTTTACCAACACGTTTAGAAAAATGGAATACGTGTAAACCTGTTCAAGAACACACATTTTGCAGTTAATTGCACGCTGCGCAACTTTGATGACAGCCGTATCAAACATTATGTCCACGTACATTTGCAAGCCCTTTCCGCACAGCAATGTCAAATATTTTCTTTGCTTCCCGCAGCTGCTTGCGTTGTCCACAAAGTGCGATCTCATTGTTGACTTCAACAGTTTTGGGGTCAAGGGGTGCCTTTGCTTGTGTAGCTTGACCAACCCGCTTCACCGTACCATCTGCTTCTACAACAGCAGTGGTTCCTTGGTGTGCGAATTTGCAAGCGGCGCCTCGCTTGCAAATGCCCTTTTTGAAGTCAATACACAGTTTAATCTTTTGACTGGATGGTTGCGTTCTTGGCTGTGGCACTGATGGTTTGATCGGGGAAGGAGAATCCTTGGGTTCATCACTGTCACTGTCGCTGTCACTGCTGTCACTGTCACTGTCACTGTCATCTGGTTCTTCATCACCGTCACTGTCGTGGTCACTTTGTGGACTTGACTCGGTTCTTAATTTGCGTTTCTTGGTGGTGGGGTGGTTGTCGGAGATGCCTTTCGCAGACCTACTTTCAACTTCTTTCGCTTGAGACCCAGAACTTTGACTTTTTTGTGGTTTTGGTGATTTTGTGGGCTTAACATCCTTCCCAATGTTGCATTTGAAGCACTCAGATCTGGAGGCGAAGTTGTGGGCACCGCACGAGTCGCATAGCCAGTCTCCGTCCCTCATTTGCTTCTGCTTCTCAAGCCAGCGTTTCTCGTTCTCACGTTTCTTGCTCAGTGATTTTTCTTCCATTGCTGCTTCGTGGACCGAGTTGGTGGATGATTTTTCTTTCTCTTCATTTTCGAGTCGCTTGCGCAGTGACGGCTTCGGCTGTGGTCGTTTTCCTGGATTGTTTGTTCCGTCATGCGAAAAATGACACTCTACTCCTCGAGTGCATTCGCCGCGTTGAAACGCATAGCAAGGTCCCCCAATACCACGGCCACCAGCACGTTCACGGTTACGCCCTCGTCCTTTACCTCGTCCCCGTCCCTGTCCCCGCCCACGCCCACGCCCACGCCCACGTCCGCCTTCTTGCTTAGCTGCACGCTTTTCGATCTTTTTTGCTAGTTTCTTGGCGGCACGTTGCTTTGCAACGTAGATGGCGTGCGGACTTGCCAGGATTTTGCGTGGTTTCGTTGAGGAGGACATCGTGATCCTCACTCCGAGCCACAATGCCGCGGGCTACTTCCAAGCCGCAATCCAGTGAGCGAACTGTTATCACGAAGGGGCGAAGCAAATCAACGTTGCCAATACTCTAGCAGAAAAGTGCCGAAGTTGCGAACACGGATTGTCAGCAATAAGCTAAATTGTCATGCACCACTCGCTCACTGCGTGTGCACAGACCAATTGTTCGCGGAACGCGATCCCACGATCCCGATATCGGTCCGATATCGGTCCGTATCTTCACGTCGTCATTGCATCCCTGCAACCCTGTTCGTACGCCCCGGACGATTATTCGTGCCATTCGGCACTGCGTTTCCCAGACGTACCACCACGCTGCCGGACCATACATTGTCTTCCCATTGCCGTCCTTCTTCAAGGGCATGCTGTTATCATACTCGCACGCGACCACCTCTTCGTCCACGAAAGAGGAGATGGGGTCGGAGTCAACGGCCGAAGCACAACAACACAACACAACACAACACAACACAACAACAAAAAACGTCGCACCACACAACAAAACAACATGACGACAACACCACCACGAAGGATGCGGATGGCCTCTTTATCTTTGGCGGTCACACAGTCAATGTATGATGTACGTCGTGGCCTTGCGCACCAACCTGATGGATGGATGGCCACCGCCGGAGCGCCGGCCATCCATCGACTGACTGTCGTCGCTCACTCGCTCACTGCCACACACTGAGATTCAGTTCACTCACTGCCACACACTGACATTCAGTCCACGCACCACCACGCACTAAGATTCAATGCAGCGTGAGGGCGGTTGGGGCATTACTGGGTGTGACGCGGGCATGTGTCGGGTGTCGGGTGGTTCACGCCATTCCCCTGCACACACATTTCCATGGACAGCGATTACCCTTGCTTGGGGCTATCATCGCATCATCATCATCATCATCACACGTCAAGGGGGACTCGTACTGTAGTTGCAATTGCCATTCGACGAACAGCAATTACCCTTGCTTGGGGCTATCACATCATCAGGATAATAGTGATGATGATCATCATCATCACCATG
>ENA-OWNT01003661-OWNT01003661.1-seawater-metagenome-genome-assembly--contig:-NODE-3661-length-14250-cov-10.938051_pt1 | contig 14250 bp, 11 predicted proteins | sample MGYA00238136_ERZ651165 | MGnify/ENA primary metagenome ERZ651165 (study PRJEB26861, sample SAMN08777766) | seawater metagenome | isolation source: coastal seawater | place: USA: Florida | collected...
GAGCTCAACAAGACCACCACCAACATCTGTACCGCCGAAGACCCCGTCGAGTTCAACCTCTACGGCATCAACCAGGTCCAGATGCACGACGACATCGGCCTGAACTTCGCTTCGTCGCTGCGGTCGTTCCTGCGCCAGGACCCCGACATCATCATGGTCGGTGAGATTCGCGACTTCGAGACGGCCGAAATCGCGGTCAAGGCTGCACTCACGGGCCACCTCGTGCTGTCCACGCTGCACACCAACGACGCCCCGAGCTCGGTCAGCCGCATGCTCAACATGGGCATCGAGCCCTTCCTTGTGGCGTCGTCGGTCAACCTCATCGGCGCCCAGCGCCTGGCCCGGAAGATCTGCAAAGACTGCCGCGAGCCCATCGAGGTGCCCCGACAGGTGCTCATCGACCTGGGCGTGGCTCCCGAAGACCTCGACACCTACCAGGTGTACCGGGGCAAGGGCTGCGGAACGTGCAACAACACGGGCTACAAGGGCCGGATTGGTCTCTACGAGATCATGTTCTTCAACGACGAAATCGGCGAGTTCGTGCTCAATGGCGCGTCCACCCTCGAGCTCAAGCGCGAGGCGGTGCGGCAGGGCATGAAGACCCTCCGGATGTCGGGCATCCAGAAAATCGGGGAGGGCATGACCTCCATCGAAGAGGTTGTCCGGGTCACCGCCCCGGACTGATGTTCCGCACCCGTCTCGAGTCCCGCACACCGTCCGGGCGTGGAGTTGGTTGAATCCGTTGCGGTTTCGGCTGTAGACTACGCCTGTCCACCTGGACGCTGGAGTACCCATGCCTGTGTTCGCCTATGAAGGCCGCACGTCTTCCGGAGATGTCCGCAAGGGCGAGATCGAGGCCGCGAGCCCCGATGCAGCCCGCAGTCTCCTGCGCCAGCGCCAGATTTCCGCCACGTCGGTGAAGCCCAAGGGCGGCCTCGGGTCCATCGAGATCAAGATGCCGGCCTTCCTCGAGCCGGCCGTCACGAACAAAGACCTCGTCATCTTCACGCGTCAGTTCGCCACGATGATCGACTCGGGCCTGCCGCTCGTGCAGTGCCTCGACATCCAGTCCAAGCAGGCCCCGAACCCCTCGTTCCGCAAGCAGCTGGTGGTCATCAAGGAAAGCGTCGAGTCCGGCACCACCTTCGCCGACGCCCTCGCCAAGTACCCCGACACCTTCGACGACCTCTTCCGCAACATGGTCGCCGCCGGTGAGGTGGGCGGTATCCTCGACACCATCCTCAACCGCCTGGCCCAGTACCTCGAAAAGGCCGACAAGCTGAAGCGTCAGATCAAGGGCGCGATGATGTACCCCGTCATCGTTCTCCTCGTGTCGCTGGGCGTTGTGTCGCTGCTGCTCCTCAAGGTCGTCCCCACCTTCGAAGAGATGTTCGCCGAGTTCGGCCAGGCTCTGCCCGCCCCCACCCAGTTCGTCATCGACCTGTCCAAGTGGCTGCAGGCCAACTTCCTCTACATCATCGTGGGCATCGTGGTCACGGGCTTCGCGTTCCGTCAGTTCTACAAGACGAAGCGGGGCGAGGTCATCATCGACGGCATCATGCTGAAGCTGCCCGTCTTCGGCGACCTCCTCGTGAAGACCGCCGTCGCGCGCTTCTGCCGCACCCTGGGCACCATGATTGCGTCGGGTGTTCCCATCCTTGAAGCCCTCGACATCTGTGGTCGTACCGCCGGCAACAAGGTCATCGAGAACGCCGTGCAGTCGGTTCGAGAGGCCATCTCCGAGGGCCGCACCATCGCCGAGCCGCTCTCGGAAGCGAAGGTCTTCCCGGAGATGGTGTGCCAGATGATTTCCGTGGGTGAGGCCACGGGTGCACTCGACGTCATGCTCGGCAAGGTGGCCGACTTCTACGAAGACGAAGTCGACCAGGCCGTCGAGAACCTCACGTCGATGATGGAACCCCTCATCATCGTGTTCCTCGGCACCATCATCGGTGGCCTGGTCATCGCGATGTACATGCCCATCTTCTCGATGGCGTCGGGCATCGGTTGAGCTCGCCCACTGCGCCGGACACCGCTCGTCCGGCGCCGACGAAGTCTCCAGACCAAGCAGGGGCCGCCCAGAGCGGCCCGTCGTCGTTGGAGCCCGAGCGTCGCGAGCGGGTGCTCTCCATCTACATCCTGGTGCGGCTGCTCATCGGGCTGGGGCTGTTGGCGCTGTCGCTGCGCACTCTGATGGAGCGTCCGGGCGTGCGCGAGGAGCTGTCTGGCCCGTTTGCGCTGGCCGCCATGATGTTCCTGGCGATGGGCGTGAGTGCGGCGGCCGTCCGGCGGTATGCGTCCGACACCTGGTTCGCCTGGACGCAAGTGGCCATCGACGGCCTGTTCGCGGGCACGTTGGTGTCGATGACGGGCGGTCCGGTGAGCCCCTTGTTCCCGCTGTTCTTCCTGAATGTCATCGCGGCGGCCTTTGTGCTCCCGGGGCGGGCGGCGGTGGTGGTCGCGGGGCTCGACCTGGTGCTCTACATGGGCGTCTTGGCGCTCCAGGGCTTGCCTGGCCTGGCGGCTCTGCTGGGCAACGACCTCCTGCTCACGTACTCGCAGGTGTTGCTGCAGGTGTTCGCCTTCCTGCTGGTGGGCATGCTGTCGTCCATCCTGAGCGAGAACCTGCGGGCCACACGGCAGGCGCTGGCGCGTCAGGTGGCCGAGACGGCGGTGCTGCGGGCCCGCCACGACCTCATCCTCGACCAGGTGGACTCCGGGGTGTTGTTGCTGTCGTCGGGTGGGCACATCGACGCGCTGAATCCGTCTGCGCGGCGCCTGCTGGGCAGCATTGAAGGTCGGCTGCTCGACGATGTTCTCGAAGTGGAGGGGTCGTCGTGGGAGGAGGTCCGCCAGTCCGACAACGGCGCGCGGGTCATCCTGTGCAGTCGGTCGGCGCTGGCCGATGGTGGCAGCGTGGTGTTCATCGAAGACGTCACGCGCCTGCGAGAGATGGAGGCCGCGGTCGCCCGGAAAGAACGGCTGACCGCGGTGGGACGGCTGGCGGCGGGCCTGGCCCACGAGATTCGCAACCCGCTGGCCAGCTTGTCGGGGTCGGTGCAGCTGCTGCGGGATGAAGGGCGCAGTCCGCTCCACGACATCGTCCTGCGCGAGGTGAAGCGCCTCAACGAGCTGGTGGACGAGTTTCTGGACAGTGCGCGGCCGGTCCGGCTGTCGCTCGACATGGTGTCTCCGGGCGACATCATCGGCGACGTCTCCACGGCCTTCCGCAACGACCCCCGCTACCAGGGCCGACGGGTGCTGCGCACGCGGGCCAGCCGGCTGCCGAATGTGCGCATGGACGGTGCGCGGTTTCGCCAGGTCATCTGGAACCTGCTGCTGAACGCGGCCCAGGCCACACCCGACTACGGTCACATCTCCATCGAGGGCGGGGTCGACGGCCAGATGCTGCGCATCGAGATTGCCGACGATGGCGTGGGCATCGACCCTGTCGCCCAGCGCCGCATCTTCGACCCCTTCTACACCACCCGCTCGGGCGGCACGGGCCTCGGTCTGGCGAATGTGGAGCGCATCATCCGCGCCCACGACGGCCGCATCGACGTCCAGAGCACCCCGGGTGAGGGCACCACCTTCACCATCTTCCTCCCGCTGCAGGGCCCTGTCGACAAGCCCGCCTCCGAGGACCCATGACCGAATCTGGCACACCGCATGTCCTGGTGGTCGATGACGACCTGTCCATGCGCGAGTTCCTGGCCATCTTCATGCGCCGCGACGGCTACTCCGTGTCGACCGCCGACTCCGGCGAGTCGGCTCTGCTGGTGGCCCGGCGCCAGTGGCCCGACCTCGTGCTCACCGACCTCAACATGCCCGGGATGTCGGGCATGGACCTCCTCAGTGCGCTGAAGACCCGCAGCGCGCGTGAGGGCCGAGACGTGGAAGTGGTGGTGGTGACGGCATTTGGCACGGCGGAGTCGGCCGTGGACGCCATGCGGCGCGGGGCCTTCGACTATGTGCTGAAGCCCTTCGACAACGACGACCTGCGGGTGACGGTCCGCCGCGCGCTCGAACGGGTGCGGCTGCAGGCCGAGAACGCCCGTCTCAAGGCGGTTGTGCAAGATGAGGTGCACTTCGGTCGCTTCATCGGGTCGTCCGAGCCCATGCAGCGGGTGTACGACCTCATCCGGCGCATCAAAGACACCCCCATCAACTGTCTGGTGGTGGGCGAGAGCGGCACGGGCAAGGAACTGGTGGCCCGGAGCCTGCACGAGGCCGGTGTGCGCAAGGGGCCCTTCGTGGCCATCAACTGTGGCGCGATTCCCGAGAACCTGGTGGAGAGCGAGCTCTTCGGTCATGCGAAGGGCGCCTTCACCGGGGCCGACCGCGACCGAAGCGGGCTCATCGAGTCGGCCAACCGCGGCACGCTCTTCCTCGACGAGATCAACAGCCTGCCGTCGAGCGCCCAGGTGAAGCTGCTGCGGGTGTTGCAGGAGCGCCGGGTGAAGCCGGTGGGGTCGTCGCGCGAGGTGCCGGTCGACGTGCGGGTCATCGCCGCCAGCAACGCCGACCTCGAGAAGGAAGCGCGCGAAGGACGGTTCCGCGAAGACCTCTACTACCGCATCAACGTCATCCAGGTCGCCCTGCCGCCGCTGCGGGAGCGGTCGTCCGACATCGGCGAGCTCGTGCGACACTTCATCACCAGGTACGCGGCGGAGTACGCCAAGCCGGTGCGGTCGGTGTCGGCGCCGGCTCTGCATGCGCTGCGGGCGTGGCGCTGGCCAGGCAATGTGCGCGAGCTCGAGAACACGGTGATGCGGGCGGTGGTGCTGTCGCAGGGGTCGGAGCTGTTGGTGCGCGACCTCCCCGAAGCGCTCCGGGCGGTGGCCCCCGAGCCCTCCAAGGCCCCGGCGGTGGATGCGGATGCGTACGTGGTGCCGCCCGAGGGGGTCGACCTCGACAGCTTGTTGGCCGATGTGGAGCGGCGCTGGCTGGTGGCGGCGCTGGAAGCGTGTGGCGGCAACAAGACACGGGCGGCCAAGGCTCTGAAGATGTCGTTTCGGTCGTTCCGGTACCGGCTGGCCAAGTACGACCTCGACCACTGACTGCACTTCAGGCCTCTGGGTCAGGTCCGATGACCCGTTTGGGAGACCTGTCGACGCAATGCGACACTCAGGGGCACGTTCGACGGCAGGTGACACAAAACGTCAGGTGGGGATCTGACAATCTGCGTCAGCCGACGGGAAAGGGGCGCCGAAAAGCCGCTGATTCCGCTCTGAAAAAGTTGGCACGCCTCATGCAATGCCTACACACGAGCGCAGACGGCGCCAAGCGAGACCCGGCCAAAGGGTCACACGTCCTCTCCCCCTCGAACGGACCCCTGGAGACCACCATGATGAACAAGAAGGGCTTCACCCTCGTCGAGCTGATGATCGTTGTCGCAATCATCGGCATTCTGGCCGCAATCGCTATCCCCAACTTCGTGGCCATGCAGTACCGCGCCAAGCGCTCCGAAGTGCCCAGCAACGTCGACGGCATCAAGACCGCCGAGCTTGCATACGACGCCGCCTTCGACACCTTCGTGCAGGAAACCTCCTTCCGGCCCGACTCCTCGCCCGGCAAGAAGCAGCGCGACTGGGCTGCTGGCACCGCATTCGACACCCTGGGCTGGGGCCCCGACGGCCAGGTCCGCGGTTCCTACAAGATCCAGTCCACCTCCACCACCGACTTCCTCGTCACCGGCATCGCCGACGTGGACGGCGACGGTGTGCAGAGCCAGTTCACCGCGACCAAGTCCATCAACGCGGTCATGACCTCCGGCAACGACACCTACTGAGCCTTCGCTCGGCAGTGTCTGCCTTCGACCGGTCCCTTCGGGGTCTGGTCGGCCTCGAGGCGCTCTCCAGCTGGGGAGCGCCTCGTTGGGTTCTTGGGCGACTGGTCCCGGCTGGGTGGGCTACGTCCCCACGCCCTTGACTGGAGCGGATGTGGAGCGCCCGAGCGCGTCGGACCGGCGGTGGCTGGTGGTCATCCTGGTGGTGACGGCTGCGGCGTACCTGCCCACCCTGGGCAATGGGTATGTGTGGGACGATGTGCCGCTCATCGTTCAGAATGCCCTGTTCGACGCCCCATTCAACCCCCGGACCGCCTTCTTCACCGACCTCTGGGCCGGCGCGGCCATCGGCGATGAAGCGGCGAGTGGGTACTTTCGACCGCTGATGGTGGCGAGCTTGTGGGTGGACCACGGGCTGGGTGGCCACGCTGCGGTGGCCCACCTCCACTCGCTCGTGTGGCACCTGGTGGCGGTGGCGCTGGCCTTTCGGCTGGGCGCTCGGGTGGGGGGGCCGTCTGTGGCGCTGGCCGGGGCGGTGGCTCTGGCGTTGCATCCGGCCCAGTCGGAAGCGGTGATGTGGGTGGCTGCTCGAAACGACCTCATGGCGGCTGTGTTCGGGCTGTTGGGGGTGGTGCTGGTCACCGGGGACCGGCCCCGGCCGATGTGGGCTGTGCTGGCGGCGGTGTGTGCGGGGCTCAGCAAGGAGTCGGTGTTCTTGATGCCGGTGGCTGCGGCGATGGTGTTGCGCTGGGGGGCGCAGCCGCTGGACTGGCGGTCGGTGGGCCGACGGCTGGTGCCGCTGGTGGTGGGCCTCGGGCTGGTGGTGGGGCTGCGGATGGGGCTGGGCGTGGGCGGGGCGCGCGGACCCTCGGCGGAAGGCGCTGCGCTGGTGAGTCGGTCGGTGCCCGCGCTGGTGGGCTGGCTGGGCTGGAAGCTCGCGGTGCCCTGGCCGCTGTCGAGTGGGTACGTGCTGGAGTACCTGGACCGCCTGTCCCGAGCGGGGTTGGTGGCCGGTGGGCTGGGGGTGTTGGGGGGGGCGGTGCTGGTGGCTGTGCGCGGTGGTCGCGTGGGTCGGCTGGCGCTGGGCTGGGGGGTGCTGTTCCTGGCGCCCACGGCCTGGGCCCTCGCCACCACGGGCTGGATGGGGGAGCGCTACCTCTACTTGTCGATGCTGGGTGTGGGCTGGGGGCTGGGGGCGCTGGTCGACATTCGGTCGGGGCCCGCGCGGGTGGTGGTGGGGGTGCTCGGGCTGTCCTGGGCGGTGCAGCTGGGGCTGCGGACGGCCGACTGGAAGACCGACGCCACCCTCTGGCAGTCGGCCTGGATGGCCACCCCTTCTCCGTTCACCGCGGAGAGCCTGGGGCATGCGCTCCGAGGGGCGGAGGGGCCCGAGGCGGCCGTGCCGTGGTTTGTGCGGGCGCTCGACGACGACAAGCCGCTGTCTACGGCGTGTGGTCCGCTGATGCGGTCGGCGGTGGGCTCGGGGAAGATGGTGCGTGCTGTGCAGCTGGGCCACTGGGCCCATGCGCGGGGATGTCGCGACCCGGAATTTCATGGGTGGCGGGCGCTCACGCTGGCCAGCACGGGACGGTGGGGCAAGCTCGAGGTGCTGCTGGACGATGCGGGGTCCGACCCTGGCGGACGGCTCGACATCGCCCGGGCGGCTCTGGCGCTGGTGGCCCACGACGACGATGCCTACGCAGAGGTGGAGGCGCGCTGGACCGGGGCCCGACCGCTCCGTCCCCAGGCGGAAGCACTGGTGGCCAACGCCACCCGACACGCGCCCGTGGTGCCGGCCGAAGACCCCATGCGATAGGCTGTGGGCCCCGCCCGAGGCCACGTCCCGATGTCCGCGTCTGTCCAGACCCGTGCCCGCATTCGAGCGGTCGTGTTGTGGGGTGTGTTGGGCCTTGGCCTGCTGCTCGCCCACCGCAGCCATCGGGTCGCCGACGAAGCCCGCTTCCGGCACGGCGCGTCTACCGACCGAGTTGCGCCCCACGCCCCGTCCTTGCGGGCGGCCAGCCTGGGACAGCCCACCCTCGTGGCCGACCTGATGTGGGTGCGCACCGTGCTGGCCTTTGCCGACATCCACGACGCCCCCACCCCGGAAGGCGTGGAGTGGGTGGGCGCGATGGTCGACACCGTGTGCATTCTCGACGACGAGTGGCGCACGGCGTACTTCTACGGGGGCAGCTTCATGCGGGTGCTGGGCGACATCGACCACAGCGACGCCATCTTCGAGGCGGGCCACAAGGCCCTGCCGGCCGACCCCTTCTTCCCGTTCTCGCTCGGGATGAACGCCTACCTGTACCGCCACGACACAAAGGGAGCGCTGCGCTGGATTTCCACCGCGGCCGACCTCCCCGGCGCACCCAGCTGGTATCGGTCGGCGGTGGCGGGCTTCATCAAGGAAGGGGGCGACCGCCGGGCAGCGCTGCACTACCTCGAAGAACAGCTGCGCAGCGAGACCCGCCCACGGATGCGGGAAGCGCTTGACGCCAAGTACAAGAGCCTGCTGCACGAAGAGCTCGAAGACCAGGTGGCTGCCCACCGCCAGAAGTTCCGCGACACCTTCGGCCGCGACATCCAGCACGTGCGCGAGCTCGGCACGCTCCCCGACGACCCCCTGGGCGGCACGTGGGTGCTGGCGCCCGACGGACAGGTGCGCAGCTCGGTGCGCGAAGCCCAGCTGGCCCGCGGTGCGGTCAAAGACGAACGGGGCATGATCTTGCTGCCCGTCGGTCGGCGCCCGTTCTGATGGCCGAGCGGCTGGTGGTGGTGGGGCTGGGGGCATCGCTGGGAGACCGGCGGCGCTGGCTTCGGCTGGCGGTGGGGGCTCTGGCTGCTGCCGAGGGGGTCCGGGTGGAGCGGGTCTCTCGGCCGGTGGTGTCGCGGGGCATCGGTCCCGGGGTGGGGCCGTTCCTGAACGCGGCGGTGCGGCTCACCACCACCCGGTCGCCTGAAGCGCTGCTGGGGTTGTGCAAGGCCATCGAAGCGCGGCTGGGACGACGGCCGTCGCGTCGGTGGGGGGAGCGGGCCATCGACTGCGACATCCTGGCGATGGACGGCCTCACGGTCGAGACGGCGCAGCTCCAAGTGCCCCATGCCCGGTTCTGGGAGCGGTCGTTTGCGGTGGGGCCATCGCGAGAGGTGGCGCCGGATCTGGTGGTGCCGGGTGGACCGGGGCCGTTGCGCGACAGTTGCGTGCCCTCTTCACCGAGGGTCTGGTGGGGGAGGGGACTCGGTGGACGGTGGGCGGGTGGCCGGGTAGGGCGGCGCGGTTCGCAGCCCGAAGGTCAGTGTTCCTGACCGCGCTGGAGGTCCCCGTGAAGCTGTTCCTCGACACCGCCAACATCGACGAGATCCGCGAGGCCCACTCCTGGGGCATCATCGACGGCGTCACCACCAACCCCTCGCTCATCGCCAAGGAAGGCGGCGACTTCGTGTCGGTCATCGCCCAGATCTGCGACATCGTGGAGGGTCCGGTCTCGGCCGAGACGGTCTCCCAAGAAGCCGCCGGCATGATCAAGGAAGGCCGCCTCCTCGCACAGGTGAGCGAGCATGTGGTCGTGAAGGTGCCGCTGTCCCGCGAAGGCCTGAAGGCCACCAAGGCCCTCTCCGACGACGGCATCCCCGTCAACGTCACCCTCTGCTTCTCGGCCAACCAGGCCCTGCTCGCAGCCAAGGCCGGCGCCACCTACATCTCGCCCTTCCTCGGTCGTCTCGACGACATCGGCCAGGACGGCGTGGAGCTCATCGAGCAGATCGCCGCCATCTACGCCACCTACCCGGCCCTCGGCACGGAAGTGCTCGCGGCATCCGTCCGCCACCCGCGGCACATGGTGCAGGTGGCTCTGGCCGGCGCAGATGTGGCCACGCTGCCCTTCAAGGTGCTGTCGAAGATGGTCGACCACCCGCTCACCCACAGCGGCAACGAGCGCTTCCTGGCCGACTGGGCCACCGTCCCCGACCCCGACGTGGTGGGGCAGGTGGAGCGCTTCCTGGCCGCTCGCAAGGGCTGACGGTTGAAGCCGGAGCCCGCACCCCTCGGCCGTCGCCCGACCTGGACGGCCGCGCTGCTGGGGCTCCTGGTGTCGTTTCCCTACTGGCCGGGTGGGCCCGTCTGGGACGACCACTCGCTGATCCATGCCCACCTGGTCTCCCAGCCTCTGGGCGACCTGTGGACGCTGTGGGCCACACCGGTCACCTCGGGTGACTTCGGCGCGGCCTACTACCGACCCCTCCCCATGACCCTCCTGGCGGTGCTCGGACGCGTGGGCATCCCGCTGGTGCACGTGCTGGCGGGGCTGCTGCACGCGGCCAGCGCGGCGCTCATCTGTGAGCTGGGGGAGCGCACGCGTCCGGCCCGCTGGGGAGCGCTGGTGTTTGCGGCCCATCCCATCGGCTGGGAGGTGCTGGGCTGGGCGAGCGCGCTCCCGGATGCGCTGGCCGTGATGCTCGGGCTGGCCACTCTGTGGAGCGCCCGACGCCACTGGTGGGCGGGGGTGTTCCTGGCCATGGTCCTGGCGCTGCTGTCGAAGGAAAGCGCCCTGGTGTGGCTGGTGTTCGGTGGCGTGGCCGGCTGGTTCGACCGACGCTCCTGGATGGCGGTGGGTGCTGCGGTGGTGGCCGTGGTGGGGATGCGCCTGGGGGTCGGGGTGGTGGGAACGCCGCCTCTGGGGGCGGTGTCGGTGGGCCATGCGGTGCAGGTGCTGCTCCAACAGCTGGGCGCGGTGGTGTGGCCGCTTCCGCTCACGGCGGTCCACGACACGCACCACCTCTCTACAGGCGGGATGGTGCTCGGGGGGCTGGCCCTGGTGGGGGGCGTGGCCCTCGCGCTTCGAGATGGTCGGGTGGGCAAGGCCGCGCTGGCGGTGGTGGTGCTGTCCCCGGTGCTCGCGCTGCCCACCGTGCTGTCGTCGCACCTGGCAGGTGACCGGTACCTGTATGCGTCGGCGGCGGCGGTGGGACTGTGGGTGGCGCACCTCCCGCCGATTCCGTTGGTCACCCAAAGCAGCCTGCTGCGCGTCGTGTTCGTGCTGTTGGGCACGGCCGGCGTGGGGGTGCATGCGTGGTCGGCGAGCGCCTGGCACACCGACCGCGCGCTGTTTGAACGGGCCGTCGAAGTCACCCCCGAGTCGTCCTATGCGCACCTGTTCCTGGGCCACGCCCATGCCCTCGACGACCGGTATGCCGAGGCTGCCCGGGCGTTCGACCAGGCCCGTCAGCTGCCCCATGCCCACCCCGAGACGGCCCAGCTGACACTCCAGGCGTATGTGTTGGCGGGTGCGCCCGAGGCCGCCGTTCGACTGGGTCGTGACGGTCCGAAGGATGGGCTGACCGCCGCGTGGATCGGGTGGTGGGCACGGGCGGAGCTCGACGCTGGGAATGCCCACGAGGCGGCCAAGCTGGTGGGGATGCTGCAGCGGCCGGACGGCTCGTGGGACGGGCCCGGGTTTGTGCCCGAGCTGGCACGGGAGATCCGCGTCGCGCTGGGAGAATGACCGCCCCGAGCGGCCGAACGGACCCCAACCTGACGCGGATCGACCCGGCGGCACCTCGGTGTTGCACGGAGGGGTGCCGGGGGCTACTGCTGAATCCCATTCACTGAATCGCCATTCATTCTGGCGACCGCGGAGACAGACGCGCGATGGCGGACGCCCAGGCCAGCTCGGGACGCACCCGAACCCAGAAGCAACGCAGTGACAAGCGGGTCCGGATTGTGGACGCCGCGGTCGGGGTGTTCGCCGAGAAGGGCTACCGGTCTGCGCGCATCTCCGACATCGCGCGGCGGGCCGGTGTGGCCGACGGCACCATCTACCTGTACTTCCGCAACAAAGAAGACCTCCTCCTCACCATCTTCGAAGAGAAGATGGACGGCATCCTCTCGGGGCTGCGCGCCGCGGTGGAGGGCATCGACTCTCCCGCGGACCGCATGCGGGCATTTGCGCGCTTCCACTTCGAGCAGATGCGCCTGCAGCCAGCGCTCGCACAGGTGCTCCAGGTCGAGCTTCGGCAGTCCACGCGCTTCGTGCGCGAGTACCGCCCCGAGCGCCTGTGGGAGTATCTGGGGGTCTTCGAGAGCATCCTCGAGGACGGCCAGCGCACCGGCCAGTTTCGCTCCGACATCGACCCCTTCCTGGTGAAGTGGGCATTCTTCGGAGCGCTGGACGAGCTGTCCATCCAATGGGTCGTCGCCCGGAAGCGGGACCGATTCAACCTCGAAAAGGCCGCCGAACAGGTGGTCGACGTTTTCCTCCACGGTATGGGGTCGGCCCATCCGTGACGCCTGCGGTCGGGCCCCGGCCGCTTGTTTTCGCTTCCTCTCATCAGGAGTGCCCCGTGAAGATCGGAGTCTGCTTGAAGCAGGTCCCCGCCAGCGACAGCCGCATCAAGATTGCCGGCCCGAGCGAAGGTGTGGATGCTTCGGATCTCAAGATGGAGATCAACCCCTACGACGAGTTCGCGCTCGAAGAAGCCCTCAAGCTCAAGGACGCCAAGATCGCCAAGAAGGTGCTGGTGTTCAGCGTTGGCGGCAAGGACTCGGAGCAGCGCATCCGCGACGCGCTCGCCCGTGGCGCCGATGGTGCCGTGCGCCTCGACGACCCCGCCTTCGAAGGCAGCGACAGCCTCGGCATCGCACGCATCCTCGCTGCCGCTGCGCAGAAGGAAGGCGTGGGCATGATCCTCGCTGGCAAGCAGGCCATCGACGACGACAACAGCCAGGTGCCCGCCATGATCGCTGAGATCCTCGGCTGGCCCCAGGTCACCGTGGTCGACAAGCTCGAGGTGTCGGGCGACTCCTTCAAGGCCTGGCGTCAGTCGGGTGGTGGTGCCCGCGACGTCGTGTCCGGCAGCCTCCCCGCGGTCTTCTCGGCCGACAAGGGCATGAACACCCCGCGCTACGCCAAGCTGCGCGGCATCATGATGGCCAAGCGCAAGAAGATTCCCGTCAAGGGTGCTTCCGACCTCGGCCTCGACGCCGGTTCCGTCGGCGCTGCCGGCGCGAAGGTCACGCTGTCCAACTGGGGCGAGCCGCCCGCACGTCCCCCGGGCCGCAAGCTCGAAGGCGACGCCTCCGCCATGGTCAAGGAGCTGGTCACCCTCCTCCGCGACGAAGCCAAGGTTCTCTGAGCCCGCCCTCAGATCTGGAGATTCACATGTCCAACGGAATTCTCGTCATCTGCGAGCACGACGGCGGTACCTTCAAGAAGACCGCATTCGAGCTCCTCGCCAAGGCCAAGGCCCTGGGCGTTGGCTCCGTCACCGCACTGGTCATCGGTGCCGACGGCGGCGCTGAGCTCGGTGGCTACGGCGCCGACAAGGTCGTCACCATCGCCGGCGACTTCAGCCGTCACCTCACGGGCGCCTACGTCAAGGCCGTCCAGGGTGCCATCGAAGCCGTCGCACCGGCCGTCGTCCTCGCTTCCGCCAGCGCTGAAGCCAAGGATGCCCTTCCCCGTCTCGCCGCTCGTCTCGGCCTCGGTCTCGGCACCGAAGTCACCGAGCTGCGCAACGAGGGTGGTGCCGTGGTCGGTCGCCGTCCGGTGTACGCCGGCAAGGCCTTCGTCGACGTCGCCGTGTCGTCGTCGCCCGCGCTCTTCACCGTCCGCGCCAACTCCTTCGGCGTGCCCGAGAGCAACGGTGGCTCCGCTGCCGTCGAAGCTCTGGGTGTGTCCGTCGGCGCCGGCGACGCCCTCGAGGTGCAGAATCGGTACCGCTTCGAGCAGGCGACCAACGAGGTGACCCTCGGCGGCTTCCTCACCGGCGGGGCCACCTTCCGCGAGCAGAGCGTGCGCTACACCGGCATGCTGAACCGGTCGTCCGACGACACCACCCGGGTCTACCAGGGGTTCAACCGCGACGTGGGCGACGACATCCGCATCACCCGCCTGCGCTACGTGGAGCGCCAGCTGTCCTGGCATCAGCTGGTCGGGGAGCACGGCCTGTACGACCTCGCCCGCGTGGACTGGCGCATCGCCACCGCTCGGGCCGGCCGCGACGAGCCCGATCGGCGGGAGTACCGCTACGACTACGAGGAGAGCCTGTCGACGTGGCTGCTGTCCGACCGCCCCGAAGGCAACGGCATCTTCGACAGCACCCTCGACGAAGACGCCCTCGAGCTCGCCGGCGACCTCACCCTGTTCGTCCCGTGGCTGTACGCGGAGCGCGACGACGTGCTGCCCGGCTTCCTCAAGGCCGGGGTGCTGCGACAGACCCGCGACCGCGTCGTCGACACGCGCCGCTACAAGTTCTTCCACAAGGGACCCCAGTCCCGCGACGTGGACGTGCTGCAGCTCGATCCCGAGCAGATCTTCACCCCCGAGAACATCGGGCCCGAGGGCTTCCAGTTCGAGGAGTTCACCCGGCAGACCGACAACTACACCGCTCGCCAGCAGATCTTCGCCACCTACGCGATGGCCGACCTGCCCCTGCTGCCGTGGCTTCGGGTGATGGGCGGC
>ENA-OWNT01003662-OWNT01003662.1-seawater-metagenome-genome-assembly--contig:-NODE-3662-length-14247-cov-3.406281_pt1 | contig 14247 bp, 11 predicted proteins | sample MGYA00238136_ERZ651165 | MGnify/ENA primary metagenome ERZ651165 (study PRJEB26861, sample SAMN08777766) | seawater metagenome | isolation source: coastal seawater | place: USA: Florida | collected...
ATAATGAAGCGCTGCTAGAGCGTAAACTGCGAGAAGTAGAAAATAAAAACCGCGTTATTGATGATGCGCGTAAACAGCTAGAGCAAGAGTTAGCAGTTAAACACTATTTTCATCAGCGCCTGCTTGAAACTCTCGATTTAACTCTTTTATCGAGCTTAGAAAAAGAACGAGCCAAAAAAGATCTGCATGATGCCGTTGTACAGTTGATGGCCGACGACCAAACCCACGCTTTGAGTGCTGAAGGAAGAAAAAGAATCATCAGCCAAATCGAAGATGAAGTGTTTGGCTTAGGGCCGTTGGAACCGTTGCTTCACGATTCCACCGTCTCTGATATTTTGGTCAATGGTCCGAAAAGTGTTTATGTGGAACGTAAAGGTAAGTTAGAGCGAACGCCATATACCTTTCTTGATGACCGTCATTTACGCAACATTATTGATCGTATTGTTAGCCAAGTTGGTCGACGAATTGATGAAGCTTCGCCAATGGTCGATGCCCGTTTGGCAGACGGTTCACGTGTGAATGCCATTATCCCCCCATTGGCTCTTGATGGCCCCTCGGTATCGATTCGTCGTTTTGCGGTCGACAAGTTGACGATGGATAATTTGTTAGATTTCAACTCCATTTCTGAACCGATGGCGCGTTTCGTTGAAGCGGCGGTGCAAGGTGAGCTTAATATCCTTATATCCGGCGGCACGGGCTCAGGTAAGACTACTACTCTAAACATTTTCTCAGGGTTTATTCCTGCAGAAGACAGAATTATTACCATTGAAGATTCGGCCGAACTTCAACTGCAACAGCCTCACGTGGTTCGCTTAGAAACCCGCCCAGCTAACCTTGAAGGCAAAGGTGAAATTACTCAGCGTGAATTGGTGAAAAACTCACTGCGTATGCGCCCTGATCGTATTGTTCTCGGTGAGGTAAGGGGCAGTGAAGCGGTGGATATGTTAGCGGCAATGAACACGGGCCACGATGGCTCATTAGCAACTATCCACGCGAACACTCCGCGTGATGCATTAAGTCGGGTTGAAAATATGTTTTCAATGGCTGGTTGGAATATCTCTACCAAGAACTTACGCGCACAGATTGCTTCTGCCATCCATATTGTGGTGCAAATGGAACGCCAAGAGGACGGTAAGCGCCGCATGGTCAATATATCCGAAATTAATGGGATGGAAGGGGATGTCATCACCATGTCTGAGATCTTTAGATTTCAGCGCCAAGGGATTGATGAAGAAGGCAACGTATTAGGATATTACACCGCGACGGGTGTTATTCCACAGTGCCATGATTCGCTATCCAAACGTGGGCATCCTTTACCGTTCGAACTGTTTAATGAGACGCACCGTTAGGAGGTCTCCATGCAAGAGTATTATGTGTACTTCCTTGGGCTTTTGTTTATTGCGGTATTTCTTATTTCCCAGGCACTTCTACTGCCTACAGCAGGGAGAAAAGCCAAAAGTACCGCGATTGCGAAGCGTTTGAAGGCCAGTCAATCCAATTTGGATCTTGAAAGCCGAACTTTGCTCAATGAGCACTATCTGCGTAGTTTGTCACCCATAGATCGCAAGCTGGTTCGTTGGTCATTCTTTTCAAATATGAAAAAAAACTTAGAGCTAGCAGGGTTGGATTGGTCTTTAACCCAAGTAGTCTCAGTACTTGCTATCTTGCAACTTTTAACCGTGATTGTTTTTGTGTTGTTTTTGCAACCGATATATATCGCAGTATTCGCTTCGTTTATTTGGTGGCCGATGCTGTATTTTTACACCGTTAAAAAAACCGCTGCGCGTTTAGCGACCTTTGAAGAGCAGTTCCCTGAAGCGTTAGACATAATGAAACGTATGTTGCTGACAGGTAACCCAATTACTCAAGCGTTCAATGAGGTAGGCAACCAACTTAATGATCCTATAGGGAGTGAGTTTAAGAATACCTTTAACCTACTTAACTACGGTTACGACTTGCGTTTAGCGATCATGCAAATGGTGGAGCGAAACCCTACCGTCTCCATGTTTGCTTTTTCCAGTGCGGTGTTATTACAGAAAGAAACCGGGGGCAACCTTGCTGAAAACCTAGATAAGGTATCTCAGGTACTCCGTGCTCGTTTCAAGCTATCCCGTAAGATTAAGACACTGTCTGCGGAGAGTCGACTATCGGCTTGGATACTACTTCTTGTCCCTTTTGTTGTTTTCTTGATGTTGAATGTCGTAAACCCAGATTTTGTTGCGCCACTTTACGACGATCCTCGAGGCATAAAAATGATCTTGGTTGGTATTGCTGGTATCACTATTGGTGCGCTGTGGATCAGAAAAATCATCAACTTTGAGGTATAGCATATGGATACGATATTAACATTTATTCAAAGCGCTACACTTACGGAAGAAACGCTGATTCTGTCGATGGTTTTGCTGTCCACAGTGACGATTGTTGTTGCTGTGTTTTTAGTTGCTACCGGCAGTAGGACGGAACTAAGAAAAAGGTTAGACACACTACCAGCAACCGGAGCGGAGGGAGCCAAAAAAGAGGCACTGCATGACAAAATTCATTCTCTGTCTCCACTGTTAACGCCGAAAAACGCTAAAGAGCGCGAGGATGTTCGCTTGAAGTTAATCCAAGCGGGTTTCCATCATGAGAGTGCCATATCTTTTTTCTACGCAATTAAAATTTTTGCGATGTTTTCGGGGTTACTTATCGCTGCTATCTATTATTTGTTTTCTGGCTCTGACTCCAGTTTATTGATTGTGGCTGGCGTTGGTGCTGGGGTTGGCATGTTCTTACCCAATATTGTTCTCGGCCACTTAGTGAAAAAACGTCAATTTCGAATTAAACGCGGTGTGCCCGATGCACTGGACCTTTTGGTGGTGTGTACTGAGTCGGGCTTGGGCTTGAATATGTCGCTTAATAGAGTGGCAAAAGAGCTATTCATTTCTCACCCTGACTTGGCGGACGAGTTAGATACGGTGTGCTTAAAAATTAAAGCGGGTTATGAAATGCCATTGGCATTCAAAGATATGGTTGAGCGCACAGGTGTGTACGAGCTGTCAGGGTTGGTAGGAATGCTCTCCCATGCCTCAAAGATAGGTGGCAGCCTTGCGCAAACGCTGCGTGACTATACTGAAGACTACAGGGATAAACGAAATCAGGAAGTCGAGGAAATTGCTGCGAAGATCCCAACTAAAATGGTGTTTCCAATGTTGGTGTTTATTTGGCCTGCATTTTTCATTGTTGTTATTGGTCCAGCCGCACTTGGTCTGATTGATACATTTAGCTCATTGGGCAATTAGGGAGAGATGCTTATGAACAAACTTTTAGTGATTTGCGCAGTGCTGCTGTTAAGTGCTTGTGCAAACAATAATACGCACCAGAATGCGTTTGATAGTGAGCTATATGATGGCCGACCTGTGGAAACCTTTAAAACAGATACCGCGCCGACCACCGAAGTAGAAGCAATTAAACGTGGGGATTATGCATTAAATAGCCAGAATACCGATTTAGCGTTGTACGAATATATTCGCTCATTAGAGTTTGAAAATGCCGAGTACAAAGATAAAACGCTTTTCACCATCGGCAGAATCCATCAGTCACGTGGCAACTTAGCACTATCAGAAAAAGCTTATTTACTCGCACTAGAAGCGAACCCTAATAATATTCAAGTGCTTCAGCAATTAGGTTCTAATTACAGTAAGCGAGGAGACGTTGAGCAAGGGGCAAGTTACTTTGTGAGAGCCATCAATGCGGATCAACTCCGCTTGGCCAGTCGTGAAAAAATCAATCAAGGAAATGTAACGGTCGATGAAATCAATAAGCTCAGCAGTGACAAACAATCGCCTGCATTAGCGTATACAGGGTTAGGCGTATTATATGATGTCAAATCTAAATCGGATATTGCACAAGCCTTTTATGAGCATGCACTGAACATCGAGCCTAACTCAAGTAAAGCGTTAATGAATTTGGGTTACTCTTACTACATGAATGGCGATTATGAGAGCGCCAAACGCTATACCTTGCGAGCGATCGAAAAAGATGGCAACAATGAAAAAGCGCAGAATAATTTGGCTTTGATTTATTTAGCTCAAGATGATGACCAGCGTGCGCTAAATGTCTTTATGCGCTTTATGGGCGCGCCGGAAGCGTTGAACAACGTTGGGTATTTTTTGATGTTGCAAGGAAAACCAGAAAAAGCAGTGGCATACCTTCAGCAAGCTATCGATAAAAAACCGACCTACTATAAAGTGGCAAATGAAAACTTAGAGCGAGCGTTATTAGAAGTCAGAGCGAACTCTTCTGGCTTGGGAGTGCGTACACAATAGAATTGCTCGATAGAATAGTATTAAAGCCTACCTTTCGTATATGCATCCATTTAATCGCTCAAGGAAAGGTAGGCTTCTATTTGTGTCCAATCGCTAGCTAACGTAACCGATTAGGCCTCCGGAAAGAACAAAGAACCCTATCATCCAAAGGATGGATAAATTGAGCTTTTTGAGTAAGTAAAACCCTGCAATGATCAGCGCAACATCTATCGGAGCTGCTACTGCACTGCTAAATACGGGCTGATATAGTGCTGCAAGCAAAAGGCCGACAACCGAAGCATTAACTCCATTTATCGCGCCTGAAACTACAGGCTTATTCGCTAAGGCTTGCCAGTTTTTGAGTACACCGAGAAGCAACAAAAACCCCGGAAGAAATACAGCAGCAGTTGCAATCAATGCACCTAAAATCGGTGTGTCGGACAACTCATAACCAATAAAAGTCGCGAAGGTAAACATTGGACCGGGAACGGCTTGGGCAGCAGCATACCCCGTTAGGAATGCGTCTTGACTCAGTTGGTCACCCACGATGTTCTGCAAAAGTGGTAGCACGACATGGCCTCCACCAAACACTAAGCTACCTGCTTGGAAAAAGTCACTAAACAGACCCAGCATTGGAAGGGTATGGGCAACCAGTGGTAAACCAAACAGTAGAACCGCAAACAATGCCAGCGGCGCGATGGACGGTTTAAATTCATCTGTGTGTTCGGTGGACTGGCTTTTCAGCCATTGCATACCAATCAGGCCCGCAATGACTAAAACAATCATCTGAGTGGCAATACCCGGTGCAACAAGCAGTGCGATGGCTGTTGCGACACACAAGCCCGCCGACAGTTTATTCTGGCAGAAGTTTTTGTACATTCCCCACGTAGCATCAGCGACCACAACCACAGCTAGTAGCTTCAAGCCATGAACGATACTTTGGAACAGGCTGGTATCGGTAATTTGGCTGCTTGCTGCGGCTAAAGCGAGCATGATCAATACAGAAGGGAGCGTGAAGCCTAAGAATGCCGCGCAAGCACCTCCTAAACCACCACGTCTGTAACCTAACGCAAAGCCAACCTGACTTGAGCCTGGCCCAGGGAGAAACTGACTCAGTGCGACGATTTGGGCGTACTCACTGTCACTTAGCCATTTGAGCTTCTCAACGAAGGTCTGGCGAAAGTAGCCTATGTGGGCGGCGGGGCCACCAAAACTAATCCAGCCAAGCCAGAAAAACGTTTTGAAAATAGAAAACATTGCTTACTACTCATATCAACCAATTTGCTTGAAATGTACGCAAAAACAGTAAATGACTCAAATTGATAATTTCGATACCCTTTATGAATCAAATGGGATTGGAAAATTCAAGATGAAAGAATTCAATTGGAAAGGGGTAGATTTAAACCTGCTGGTGGCTTTTCAGGCGTTGTATCGTGCCAAAAGTGTTAGCTTAGCGGCCGAGCAATGTCACGTCAGCCAGTCTGCAATGAGCCATACGCTGCAACGAATGCGTACCTTATTTGATGATCCGCTCTTTGAGCGTGTTGGGATAAAAATGGAACCCACGCGGCATGCTCAAGAGATAGCTCCCACCATTGATCTGCTACTGGGTTGCATAAAAAATGATTTGTTGAGCAAAAAGCACTTCTCGCCGGACGACTACAGCGGGGTATGGAAAATAGGCCTGACTGACTACGCAGAGCAGCTCTTTGCCCCGCAGATTTACGATGCTATCAAGCAACACTCGCCTAATGCTCAAGTTAGCTTTTATAACGTTAACCGCAGTAATTACTTAGAGATAGCGGAAAATGAAAAACTGGACGCCATTATCGGTAGCATTGAGAACTTAAATCGACGTTTTCTTTGCGAGCATTTGTATACCGAGCAACACTTATGCCTGTTTGATCCGCAAAGTGTTGCGTTCGATCTGCCGTTAACGCTTGAGCAATTCGTTAAGGTGGAGCATGCCTTAGTGAGCCCTGACGGAAGTTTAAAAACACAAGTCGATAAGTTGCTTGCTAAGAGAGGATTAGAGCGTCGCGTTGGTGTCGCATCGCGTCATTTTCTGACTATCAGACGTTTACTGATAGGTAGAGAGCTGGTGTGTATTATTCCCAAACGCTTTGCTGAATTAGAAATGTACAGCCATACGCTCGCGGCCGTTGCCGCACCGATAGAAGTACCTGATTTTGATATTCGCTTACTGTATTTCAAGTCCAACCAATATGAAGAGAAGAGTATGTGGATTCGAAAGCTAATCTCGCAGATTGTAAAGTAGATGAACTGGTATCGCTGACCAGTTCATCATTATTAATCAGTGATCGTAATCGACAACATACTAGGCCACGACATCGCCAATCAGTTTATCTATTTGCGCATGGTGTTCTGGCCTGACTCCCGCAAGGTTGCCATATTTGGGCGCGTGACGATCATTTTCCAACGGGTGGTGCCAACCCAGCGTGCTTTCTACAAATTGTTTGGCAAACTGTTCTGAAATTTCCAAGCAGCCTGCTAAAACGGTATCGACGTATGTTTGAACGATAGGGCTTAATTCACAGGGTGGCTCTGGGCTATCTTTAATGTACACCCAGACTTGATCGTCTCGAGTTATATGAAGATCACTGTCAATATCTGAGGTAGGAACCAGCACGCGATGGTAGCCACGTTCACGGATATCGAATTCAGCTAACCCTGCTTCATTCACTTGCAGCAAAACACCATTCACGGAACCATGGCCTTTATCTACAACAAGAGGAGAGAGGGTGTAGCTGCTGTCGATTTTCCCCCAATGGCGCTGAAACCCAGCTACGATTGCGGGGGTGGCTGCTGAAGTTTGCCCGGTTAACTGGCGGGATGCAGAGTTCATCAAACTGCCATAACCAAAAATATACGTCGTCATCCTGATCTCCTTTACGTTGATGGTTCTAAGCTACCTATTTAACCGCTAAAAGAGAAGAGTTACCTTTTTACTCTTTGTAGTCATTTAGACTTGAATTGAGGTGTCATTTTGACTCTTTTTTGTGATTGTAATGCTCATAAGATACTGAAAATAAAGGTTTGGTGAGTTGGACTGAATCTTGCTGTACTTCTATTAGTATTTCGTTATTTGGGGGCAGACAGTGCTCAATATTACAGACAAAAAAGTAGAAGAAGCGATTCCACCACTACTACGTTTAGGCTTTAGACCATTCTTTCTTTTCGGTTCTCTTTATGCGGTTATCGCCATTGTCGTGTGGGTTTGGATGTTTCAGACAGGTCAGCCTTCCATACTTAAAGCCCCTGCACTTTGGTGGCATGTGCATGAAATGTTGTTCGGCTTTGCTATGGCAATCGTGGTGGGCTTTGTTCTGACGGCGGTGCAGAATTGGACCGGCATAAACGGTACAAAACAAGCTCGGTTAGGGCTTTTAGTTGTGCTTTGGTTTTTGCCTAGAATCCTGTTTTGGACCCCTGCGCCACTGTGGTTGATCTCCAGCATTGAAGCGCTGTTTCTTGCCTTTACCGCGTTTGAAGTCGGCACTCGGGTGATTAAAGCAAAAGGGTGGCGAAACCTATTTTTTATCCCACTATTTATTTTGGCGATTATCGCCAATTTCGCTAGCTACGCGACGATCAAAGGTATGCCTCCTTTCCCAGCTTCGGCGGTGTGGCAAGCGATGCTATGGTGGTTCACTTTGCTACTGTCAGTGATGGGCAGCCGTGTCATCCCATTTTTTACCGCAAGACGATTCAACTTTGAGAAACCCCAACCACTGATGGTACTGGAGTGGGGCGCTAACCTGCCGTTAGTGGGATTGTTTGTGCTCAGCTTCTTCCCAATGACGTTTGAACAGTTAGGACAACCGTTGATGCTGGCTGCGGGAATCGCACACTTGATCCGCGTGATCAGATGGCAGCCTTGGCGCACTTTGAGTGAACCTTTGGTTTGGTCATTGCATGCCGCGTATTTGTGTATTCCAATCAGCTTGCTGCTACGTGGGGTGATTGATAACCCGTTTGCAAGCCACAATATGATTCACCTGTTTGCGATTGGGGCATTAGGTGGCTTAATTCTCGCGATGATCGCGCGTGTGACCATGGGTCATACTGGGCGGGCGATATACCAGGGGCCAAATATGGCACTCGCATTTGCTGCGCTTATTCTGGCTGCTTGGATTCGTGGTCTTGGCGTTGCGTTCATGCCTGAACATCTGATGATGTGGGTGAATGTTAGTGCAACGCTATGGGTGTTTGCGTTTGGCATGTACTTATGGCGCTTTGGCTACATGTTAATGACGCCAAGAGCTGATGGGCACCCAGGCTAAACGCCGTTATTGTGCCAAGATAAAAATCCCTCGATTAGCGAGGGATTTTTACGTTTTGGGGTATTAGCTGGCGGCGGATAAGCGAACCACCTTATCCTTGGGTTGCTTTGCTGCGATATAGTCAGCGATGGCGGTTTGGGTTTGTTCATCCAGATACAGCCCCAACTTGGTTCTTCGCCATAGCAGATCATCGATGGTTTTGACATGCTCATGGTCGATCAAATAATCAATTTCGCATTGATAAACGCCGTCTGCGAATTGCTGGCCCATTTCAGCTTCAGAGCCAATATTGCTGAGTAATTTATGCGTGTAAGTCCCAAATTGACGAACATAGCGCATGGCCAATTTATCCGATAGCCAAGGGTACTGCTCAGTTAGCGATCTGACTAATTGCTCACGAGAGCAACTAAAGTTCCCTCCTGGTAGGGCTTGGCTGTCTGTCCAAGGTTTACCCATAGCCGAGAAGAAAGGCTCGAGTTTCTGCATCGCCGCTTCGCCTAGCTTACGGTACGTGGTGAGCTTACCGCCGAAGATCGAAAGCAGTGGCGCTTGATCTAACTCTTGTTCAAGCTCTAACGTGTAATCACGCGTGATCGCTTGAGGAGAGTCCGACTCATCATCACATAGTGGGCGTACACCGCTGTAAGTCCAAACCACATCGTTTGACGAGATCTGTTTAACAAAGTGTTGGTTGACGATATCGACCAAGTATTCAACTTCATCACTGTCAATGGCGACTTCGCGAGGATCACCCTGGTATTCAACATCGGTGGTGCCAATGATCGAAAAGTCATCCATATAAGGAATAACGAACACAATACGGTTGTCTTTATTTTGCAGAATATAAGCTTGTTCTTCATCGTGCACTTTTGGCACCACAATGTGTGAACCTTTGATCAAACGAATATTGCGTGGCGATGGGGTGTCTAAGCCATCATCAAAGAACTGCTTAACCCAAGGGCCCGCTGCGTTCACTAACGCTTTTGCTTTTCGTTCAAATTGCTCGCCAGTTAACTGATTGGTGATGGTGATTTTCCAGATCCCTTGTTCACGCACTGCGCCATCCACTTTGCAGTAGTTGGCGACTTCAGCACCGTTTTCTTGTGCCGCTAAGATATTGAGCAGCACCAAACGCGCATCATCGACCCAGCAATCGGAATATTCAAAGCCGACTTTCATCTCTTCTTTGAGTAAGCCCGATTTGGCGAAGTTCACCATGTGGCTTGAAGGCAATGTCGTGCGTTTACCCAAGTTATCGTACAGGAACAGACCACAACGGATCATCCACGCTGGTCGCAGGTAAGGGCGGTGAGGCAGGCGAAAACGCATCGGCTGAGCGACATGCGGGGCTTTTTTCAATATAACTTCACGCTCGGCGAGTGCTTCCGAAACCAAACGAAACTCATAATGTTCAAGGTAGCGTAAACCGCCGTGAATCAACTTTGAACTGGCTGAAGAGGTGGCTGACGCAAAGTCATTAGCTTCAAAAAGGGCAACAGACAAGCCGCGTCCTGCTGCATCTGCCGCGATACCTGCACCATTGATGCCACCACCAATGACGAGTAGATCCAATACCTGGGAGTCTTTGTTTTGTTTCTTTGTATACATAGTCACTGACCTAGCTAAAATTGAGCGAACGAACATTTAACAACATAAATAGACTGTAGCTTAACTTTCGTTTTTGGTCATTGTTTATTTTCGATAATGTTCGTTTGTGTGATTTGTGCATAAAAAAACCTCTCCTTGTTGGAGAGGTTTCAGTTTCAATGACTAAACGCGCGCGTTCGCTTACAGGGGAGAAGCGATTTCCACCGGAATCTTATGTTCTTTTAAAATGTCTTGAATCTCGGCTGGTGGCAGCTGATCGGTGAACAGTGTGTGGATTTGCGTTATGTTGCCCAGCTTCACCATTGCGTTGCGACCAAACTTAGAGTGATCGACCGCTAAGAACACGCTGCGGCTGTTTTCTATGATGGCTTGTTTGACGCGAACCTCGTGATAATCGAAATCCAATAAAGAACCGTCGTAATCGATACCGCTGATGCCGAGAATGCCGAAATCGAGCCTGAACTGTTTCACAAAGTCGAGTGTTGCTTCGCCGACAATGCCTCCGTCGCGGTTTCTGACTTCGCCGCCCGCTAAGATCACGGAAATATCAGGGTTAGGTAACAGAATGCTGGCCACGTTTAAGTTGTTGGTGACTACGCGCAGTTGTTTGTGATTTTCACTCAGTGCTCTGGCCACCGCTTCAGGGGTTGTACCGATATCGATAAACAGTGTAGCACCATTTGGGATATGCTTAACCAATTCTTCAGCAATCAGGTCTTTTTCGGTGAAGTTCTGCGACTTTCGAGTCGAATAAGCGGTATTTTCTGAGCTGAGTGGTACGGTAGCCCCACCATGATAACGTCGGATTTGGTTGGCATCTGCGAGTTCATTTAGATCGCGGCGGATGGTTTGCGGGCTGACATCAAATCGTTCTACGAGTTCGTCGGTGCTGACATAGCCTTGCTTTTTGACCAGTTCAATAATCTGCTGATGCCTTGGGATTTGTTTCACACATGACTCCTTGATGTGTTCGGAAGGCTAAAAAGAACCTTCGAAAATGCGCACTTACGCTATTGTGCGTCAATTTAGGGGCACAGAGAAGCAGCAATCGGCGGGAATCAGGCGTTAGACAGAAAAAAGAGCATTCTTAGAATGCTCTTTTGCTCATTTTCATTGATGAAGTGGCTAAGTCGTTGTTGTCTTAGTCGTCCATGTCGTCCATGTCGTCCATGTCGTGCAGTTCTGCCCAAGTTTGTGCGCATTTCACCGCACGCTTCCAGCCTTTGTAGCGTCGAGCGCGCTTTTCTTCATCGTGATGAGGGTTAAAGGTGCGATCGAGTTCTGCTTTGTCTTTTAGCTCATCGATACTGTGCCAGAAATCCACGGCCAAACCCGCCAGGTAAGCGGCACCCAATGCAGTCACCTCAGTCACTTTAGGGCGGTGAACCTCAGTATCGAGTACGTCAGATTGGAACTGCATTAAGAAGTTGTTCGCTACCGCACCGCCATCGACGCGAAGGTTGGCCAGTTTAATTCCTGAATCTGCCTGCATCGCATCCAATACATCGCGGGTCTGATACGCAATCCCTTCCAATGTTGCACGGATAATATGGTTAGAGTTGACGCCTCGGGTTAAGCCGACAATGGTACCGCGAGCGTACGCATCCCAATATGGCGCGCCAAGGCCAGTAAAGGCCGGTACCACATACACGCCGTTAGAAGTGTCTACTTTGGTTGCAAAGTACTCCGAGTCTTTCGCATCTGCTAGCAGTTTCATTTCGTCGCGTAACCACTGGATAGATGCGCCACCCATAAATACCGCCCCTTCCAGAGCGTAGGCCGGTTCACCCGCAGGTCCACAAGCCAGCGTGGTCAACAAACCATTGTGGGAGGTGACTTTTTCTTGGCCTGTGTTCATCAATAAGAAACAACCCGTGCCGTACGTGTTCTTCGCCTGGCCAGCTTCCACACACATTTGGCCGTAAAGCGCGGCTTGTTGGTCACCGGCAATCCCAGAGATTGGAATACGTGTACCGCCTTTACCACCGATGTTGGTTTTGCCGTAGACTTCTGATGAACGTTTTACTTCCGGCATCATTGATGCCGGAATGTTGAGCTCTTTCAGTAGCTTCTCATCCCAGCACAGGTCGTTGATGTTAAACAGCATAGTACGTGAGGCGTTGGTGTAGTCGGTCACGTGCACACGGCCTTGAGTCATTTTCCATACCAGCCAAGTATCCACAGTACCAAACAGCAGTTTACCGGCTTCCGCGTCTTCACGTGCCCCTTCCACGTTGTCTAAAATCCACTTCACTTTGGTGCCCGAGAAGTAAGGGTCAAGCACTAGACCCGTGTTATCACGCACATAGTCTTCCAGTCCACGAGCTTTTAAATCTTCACAGATGTCTGCGGTGCGGCGACATTGCCATACGATCGCGTTGTAAACAGGCTTGCCGGTTTCTTTGTTCCAAACAATCGTGGTTTCACGCTGGTTAGTAATACCAATAGCGGCAACTTCATCACTGCTGATACCAGATTTATTCAACACTTCCACTAATGTTGAGCTTTGTGTTGCATAGATTTCCATCGGGTCATGTTCAACCCAGCCTGCTTCAGGATAAATCTGAGTGAATTCACGTTGTGAAACGGCAACGATGTTTGCATCGTGATCTAAAACGACAGCGCGTGAGCTCGTGGTACCTTGGTCAAGAGCAACAATATATTTCGGGTCGGTCATGGTCAGATCCTTTTAGTCTCGTTCTTTATATTTTAGTTAATTGATTAAGCGCGAACTTCTGTCGCTTCTTCCGTTTCGTCACATTGGTTAGGGATAGTACAGCCTTGACCTGTTTGTGGCAGGTAAGCTGCGATTGCTTTCGGGTATAACCAGCCCCCAAAGCATGCACCAGCAATCGGTGCCAAAATTGGTACGATAAAGTACGGGATATCTTTTGCGCCGCTTAAGGCGTAGTCCCAGCCAGCAAAGTATGCAAACAGCTTAGGGCCAAAATCACGTGCAGGGTTCATCGCAAAACCTGTCAATGGGCCTAATGAACCACCGATCACCGCGATTAGAATACCGATTAAAAGTGGGTTCATTGCACCACGAGAGGCGCCATTGTTCTCATCACCTAATGCTAGGATGGCGAACATCAGCACTGCCGTAATGACAAACTCAACCGCAAAAGCACCAGAGAAAGAGAGTGCGGCATTCGGGTAAGTAGAGAAGATGCCTGCGGTTGCTAAGCCTTCTTGGCTTGAACGCACAAAGTTGTGCGCGATTTCGTATTCGCTAAATAAGTTGGCGTATAAGCTGTAGACCAGCGCCGCAGAGCTGAAAGCACCTAAAAGTTGAGCAAGAATGTAAGGGATAACTTTCGCTTTATCAAAACCGTGGAATGCCGCCAACGCAATCGTGACTGCTGGGTTAATGTGTGCGCCGGATACGCCCGCCGTACAATAGATCGCGATAGTGACGCCAAGGCCCCAAACGATACTGATTTCCCATTGGCCAAACTGAGCACCAGTCAGTACTAGAGCTGCCACACAGCCGACGCCAAAGAAGATTAATAATCCTGTGCCGATGAATTCGGCTAAGCACTCTCCAAAGAGAGTGGGTTGTTTATTGTTCATAGTGAGAGTCCTTTTTGTTCCATTTGTGTGCGTTATTAGTAATGGCACATCGCACATTCTGCACATTCAAATTAATTCGAAAACAAACAAACGCAAAAAATGAGCGTTCGAGCATTGTTTTGATAACGAAAAGTGGCTTTTTTGTTAATGCAGTCATCGTTTTTGATCATTTTGCACATGATGAGGAGAGTTGCCTTAGGTCGTACGGTGGCAAGTGTTTTTTTCAAAGAGAGGTTAGGAGGTGTAAATATAACTCTATGTATATATTACATTTTTATAACCTTAAGATATGAAGTCTGTTGCTTGGTTGTGATGTTGGTTACAGGAATGCTGTACGGGCGGAGATTGGTTGACCAATGTGTCTATTAACTGGTCATACCGAATGGAAGTTTATTGAGCAAATATGAAGGTTATGAGTGATAACGCTCATTAAATGAACGTTGTCACTAGTTGATAAGTTGCTGAAATTTATCTTTAAG
>ENA-OWNT01003663-OWNT01003663.1-seawater-metagenome-genome-assembly--contig:-NODE-3663-length-14245-cov-6.064864_pt1 | contig 14245 bp, 10 predicted proteins | sample MGYA00238136_ERZ651165 | MGnify/ENA primary metagenome ERZ651165 (study PRJEB26861, sample SAMN08777766) | seawater metagenome | isolation source: coastal seawater | place: USA: Florida | collected...
CTACTTGCGCTCGAGCCAGCGCTGGCTGAAGACCTCTTCTTCGAGCTCGATCCCGAACGTCATCTCCGGGAATTCGATGGTGGTCCTGCTGTCCTTCTTCACCTCGTCGGTGATGACCATCTTCGTGGGGAACTTGCGCCCGCCCTCGAACTCCTTGATGGCGCCCATCGTCCAGCTCTTGAGCAGCATCCCGGACAAGGCGAACAGCTCCTGCTTGAGCGGGATCAGCGTCTCCTTGTCCACGTAGCTGATGCGCTTGGGGTAGCTGACGCTGTCGTCCTTCGCGACGAGCTCCATGACCCAGCACGGACGGCCGTCCACGGACTCCTGCCCGGTGATGGACGCGGTGTACATCTCCGCCATCTCGGTGCTCTGCATCATGTCCTCGTAGGACACGTCGCTGCCCATCATTCCCTGGCGCAACATGTGGCCGGAGATCTTCTGGGTGCGGTCCACGCTCGGCAGGTACATCCAGAGCTCGTCGCCCTTCTTGAGCATCTTGGTGCCCTTGTCCCGCGAGGGGGCGAGGTACAGCATCGCGGACTCATCGACGCCGCGGCCGTAGCTCTGGATCGTGAACGTGCGGGTCCGCCGCTTGCCCTCCACGGTCATCGTCACCGTCGCGGTGCGCGTCTCGAACACCATGTTCTGGTCGATGCCGCGGAGCAGGTCCTCGACGCTCGGCAGCTCTTCCTTCGGAGCGTCCTGGCCCACCGCCAGCGCGGGCAGCGACAGGAGAGCAAAGGCAATCAGGATCAGGGTCTTGTGCATGGTCACTACCTTCCGTTGCGCATGGCGACGACGGGCTGGATGAGCGCGGCCCGGAGGGCCGGCAGGGCGGAGCCGATGACGGCCATGACGAGGCCCATGGCGAACGCCTGGACCATCACGTCCGGCGACAGCTCGGCGTACATGGTGGTGGAGAACGGGATCTCGATGTTCTGGGTGACCTGCTCGCCGATCTCGATGCCGTTCTTCGTCAGGTACCAGGCGGGGATCGCCCCCAGCCCGACGCCCACGACGCCGCCCAGGATCGCGATCGCGCTCGCCTCGCCGACGAACAGCAGCACGGCGCCCAGCCTCCCCATGCCCATGGCCCGCATCACGCCGATCTCGTCGGTGCGCTCGAGCACGGACATCATCATCGTGTTCCAGACCCCCAGGGCCGCGAGGAACACGAGCACGAAGACGAGCATCCCCCGGATGGCGTCGACCATCTTGAGCATGTTCGCCCACATCTCGGACTCGCTCCACGCCTGGACGGACAGCCCGGACACCTCCGGCAGGTCACGCAGGGCCGCGGCGAGCGGGATGGCGCCGCCCTTCTCGCGCCCGTAGGCGACCACCTCGATGGCTCCGTCGGGGATGTCCGTCATCCACTGCATGCGCGCAAACGGCACGAAGATCCCGCGATCCACGAGCCCGTTGCCCTGGCGGACGATGCCCACCAGCTCGCCCTTGATCGGGGAGATCGATCCGTCCTGGGTCATGCCGAGCAGGACGACCTCGTCGCCGAGCTTCGCGCCGGCGCGCTTGGCCACCTCGTGCCCGAGCACCACCTCTTCGGTGCCCGCCTCGAAGAAGCGACCTTCGGTGAGCGCGGCGTCGAGCTGCACCCACTTCGTGAAGTACTCGGCGGGGGCGCCCTGGACGAGGCCGAACACCTCGCCGATCTCCTCGCCGACGGTCACCGTGGCGCCGCCCATGATGCGGGGGTAGGCCGCGACGATGTCCGGGTGCGCCGTCACCGCATCCAGGATGGGCTGCACCTCGGGGATGTTCTCGTACAGCGGCATGAGCTTCTCGCGGTCGAGGAACTCCTGCTTGACGATGCGGACGTGCCCCGAGGCGCCGATGGCCTGGTCGATCATCCCGCCGAAGATCCCGTTGAGCCACGAGAGCGACACCACCAACAGGCCGGTGCCGACCACCACCATCCCCGCCGTGAGCGCGGTGCGCAGGGGCTTGCGGGTGGCGTTGCGGCCGGCGAGCTTCGCGAGTGCTGCGATGTTCATGATCAGCCCTCCGCCTTCACTGCGTCCGCCGGCTCCATGTTGGAGGCGAGGCGGGCGGGATACAGGGAGGCGACGACCGCCACCCCCAGGGCCACCAGGAACGGCGCAGCCACCATCCCCGGCGAGAACTGGCCGTACAGCCACGAGCTGAACTGGATGGACGCGCCCATGGCGTCGTTCTGGCCCATGGCCATCAGATCGATGGGGTTCTGGCTGAGGTAGTACGCGCCGTACCCCCCGAAGGCGGCGCCGAGGGCGCCGGCCACCGAGCCCATCATCCCGCCCTCGGCCAGGAAGAGCAGCAGCACGTCGCGCTTGCCCATCCCCATGGCCCGCAGGGTGCCGATCTCGCGGACCCGCTCGTACGCGGCCATGAGGATCGTGTTGGCGATGGCGAACCCGGACATGGCGAGCAGCACGCCCACCAGGATGTTCAGCGCCTTGCGCCGGATTCCCTGGAGCCGGAGCAGCTCGCGCGTCTCTTCCACCCAGGTGTGCACCTCGTAGGTGTCCCCCAGGTGCGGCGCGACGCCGGCCGCGAAGGCGTCCACGTCGTCCCGGTCCTTCGTCTTCACGACGACGTGGGACGGCGTGTCGGACCGCAGCAGGTCGACCCCGAGCTCCTTCGGCAGGAAGATCGTCGAGCCGTCGATCGCCATGTTCGACGTGTTGAGGATGCTGCCGACGGGCACGCCCAAGGCGTTGATGGCGCCGGCCGGCGTCCGCGCCTGCAGGACGAGCGTGTCGCCGACCTTCAGCTCGAGGAGCTTCGCGAGTCCCGCGCCCACCATGGCGCCATCCGCGGCCGTCGCCGGCACGAAGTCGGCCGGCTCCGTCTTCCAGACGGCGCGCGAGAACACCGCCTCGTCCGTCGCCGGGTCGTAGACGACGCCGCGGATCCGCATGGAGTCGGAGCCGCTGACTGCAGTCGCGGCGAACATCGTCCGCTCGGTGACGGCCTCGACGTTCGCGTCGACCCAGGCGCGCGCCTCGGGCGAGAGCTCCACCAGCTCGTCCACCGGGTGCTGCATCCCCTGCTCGGGGTAGTCGGCGACGCGGATGTTGGCGTGACCCGTCAGCCCGTCCAGGGCCGAACGCACGATGGACTCCTCGATGCCGCCGATGAGCGACTGCCCGAGGATCAGGTACATGGTCCCGATCACGATCGCGAAGGTCGACAGGATCAACCGCCGCACCGATCGGAAGAGGTTCTTGAAGGCCAGGGAGAGAATGAACATCAGCCCTGCAGCTCCGGCTGCTGGTCCGCCACGTCCTCGATGATCTGACCGTCACGCATGCGCACGATCCGGGAGGCGTGCTCCATCACGAGGCGGTCGTGGGTGCTGAAGAGGAAGGTGACGCCGAGGTCCTCGTTCAAGCGACGCATCAGCTCCAGCACCTGGCGCCCGGACTCGGAGTCGAGGTTGGCCGTGGGCTCGTCGGCGATGACCAGCGTCGGCTCCTTCACGAGCGCCCGGGCGATGGCCACGCGCTGCTGCTGGCCGCCGGACAGCTGGTTGGGTCGGCGCTTCTCGAGCCCCTCGAGGCCCACCTTCGCGAGCAGCTCCTTCGCCGCGGCGCGTCCTCCCGGCTTGCCCGCGAGCTGCATGGCGAGCTCCACGTTCTCCACCGCCGTCAGCACGGGGATGAGGTTGAACGACTGGAAGATGAAGCCGATCCGGTCGCCCCGCAGCTTCGCCAGGGCGCGCTCGCCCATGCCGGTGGTCGTCTGCCCCTCGATCTCCACCGTGCCCGCGCTGGGCTTGTCGAGGCAGCCCACCTGGTTGAGCAGGGTCGTCTTGCCGGACCCGGAGGGCCCCACGAAGGCGGTGAACTCGCCGGGCTGGATCTCGAGATCGATGTCCCGGATCGCGTGGACCTCGAGCTCGCCTTCGCCATAGGTCTTTCGGACCCCGGACAGCTTGCAGATGGGCGCCATTGCGTCTCCCTTGGTGGCGGCCTCAGAACGAGGCGCGCGTCCAGATCGTGATGGTGGCGTCGGGCAGGAGGCCCGACAGGTCGGCCGAGCGGGTCCCGAAGATCCCGAGGTCGGCTTCGATGAGGAGGTCGTCCGGATCCGGCTTGAACTCGCCGCCGTCGCCCCAGAGCTTGTAGGGGATCTGGGCGGACGCAGAGACGTCCAGCCAGTCCAGCGGGCGGACGGACACGGTGGGCAGGAAGAAGCCCGTGCCGTCGTTGAGGTTCTGCATGGCCGCCACGCTCACGCTCACCTCCTGGACGATGCCCAGGTTCGCGCTGAGCAGCAGGTAGTCCTGGCGGCCGAGCGCCGGCGCGAAGCGGTCGACTGCGCCGCTGTCGCTCCCGCCCAGGAACGTCGCGAAGCTGTCGTCCTCCGCCGCGTCTCCGCTGGGCACCGGGGTGTCCTCGGGCAGGTCGCAGTGGGGCGGCTCGATGGCCGCGCCGGACGTCAGCCCTCCGCTGGACGTGGGCTTGTCCGGGTCCGGCTCGCCGTTGCCGTTGCGGTAGTACTGGGCCGCGATCATCAGGTTCTGCAGGACCGGGAAGCTGTAGTCCACGCCCACCGCGATCTCCTCGTAGATCCCGGTGTCGATGTGCATGGCCGCCTCGACCCACCAGCCCACGCCGAGCGTGCCGCGCAGGTCGAGCCCGATGAGGCCGTCGCCCGTGCCGTCCGGGCCGCCGTCGCTGCGGTAGCTGCCCACCATGCTGAAGTCGGTGCCCTCGGCGTTGAAGCGGAGCTTGCCCGCCGCGCGGATGGCGTCGAACCGGTCCGAAGTCGCCACGACGGCGTTCACGTCCGCGTCCTGGCCCAGCGGGATGTTCACCCGCACCGCGTTCACGCCCTGCCGCGGCCGCCACGGCTCGGCGAGCAACACCTCCGGGAACGGGTCCGTGGGGTTCGTGAACAGCGCGCTGCCCCACTGGACCGTCTGCCGGCCCACCCGGATGTCCATGAACGGCAGGTAGAAGTCGACGTACAGCCGCTCGACGGAGAGCACGTCCCGGATGTCGTCGATCCACAGCGTCTCGTTCGCGGGTGGGTCCGGCCACGCGCAGCCGAACTGCTCCAGCAGCGGGGCGAGGTCGCTGTCGTCGATCAGGTCCTGGAACACCAGCTGCGTGCGCCGCCCCTGGGTCAGGTTGCCCTCGATGGTGGCCACAAGGCGGATGCGCCCCCCAAGCTCGGCCTCCAGCGTGGGACGGACGCGCTCCACCAGCGTCCAGAACGGCCCGTCCACGCCGACCTGGCCGGAGAACCGGAGCTCCGCGAAGCCGCGGGCGCCCGCCTGGGCCTGCGCCGTGGCGGGGACGAGGAGCAGCGCGGCCGCCAGGATCCAGGAGCGCATCAGGTCCCCTGCCCTCCGATGCCCGAGAACAGGATGTCGGCGAGGACCGCGGCGTACCGCTCGGCGTCCATCCCGACGTTGTGGCGCCCGTCCATCACCGCGGACGCGGACATGAGCAGGCCGATGAAGACCGTGACCCGCTCCGCCACGTCGGCATCCGACCAGCCGTGCTCGGCGGCGAAGGGCTCGAGCAGCTCGGTCAGGAACTGGCGGCGCATCTGCTCGGACTCCTGCTGGAAGTCCACGTCCATCTCCGCCAGGGCGTGCCGGATCTCCAGGTCCCCCCGGAGCATCCGGTTCGCCAGGCGCATCTGCACGACGAGCTCGAAGACGGCGACGAGGTAGGTGCGCAGGCGCTCCGCGGGAGGCAGCCCACCGACCATGAGCGGCATCAGCCGGTCCATGTACGCGAACTTCTCGCGCGCGATGGCGTGGATGAGCAGGTCGCTCTTGTTCTTGAAGTAGAGGTACAGGGTGCCCTTGGCGACGCCGGCCTCCCGCGCGACCTCGTCCATGGACGTCTTGCGGTAGCCCTGGTCCACGAACAGGTCCGTGGCGGCGTCGAGGATGCGCTGCTTCTTGCGCTCCTTCGGGTCGTTGGGATCGCCGGCGGCGTACTGCTTCACGTAGCCCGCGATGATCTCTTCCCAGGACATGAATGACTGTTTACGCCCGATCGGTCAGTCCGTCAAGACCGACTGACTGATTCCGGTAATTCAGTCAGAGCGGCCCACGGGGTACCATCCGCCCATGGGCAGACTCGTGCGTGAGGGCGGAGACGGGCGACATCCACTTGGCGTGCGCACGCTGGTGGGCCGCTCGCCGCGCTGCACGCTGCAGCTGACGGATCGGGTGGTGTCCGGCGAGCACGCCGTGATCACCTGGTCCGGCCAGGGCTGGACCCTGCGGGACCTGGCGAGCCGCAACGGCACCTGGGTGCGCGGCGAGCGGGTCCAGGCGGGCGTGGAGGTCGCGCTCGGTGCGGGAGATCCGGTGCGCTTCGGATCGTCCGGATCGCCGTGGTCGCTGGACTCGGCGTCCCCTCCGGGTCCGTGCGCCGTGGACCTGGACGACGGCACCGAGCACGAGTCACCCGACGGCCTGCTCGCCCTGCCGGACGCGGAGCACGCAGAGGTCGTGGTGAACCACCACCCGGCGAGCGGCTGGCTCGTGGAGCAGGGAGCGGAGACCGCGCCGGCCAGCGACGGGGACGTCGTGGAGTGCGCCGGACGCCGCTTCCGCCTGGAGCTGCCCGCCCGATCCGAGCTCGCCGGCCCCATGGCGCGCACCGCGGACTCGAACACCGGGGAGGCCTTCGACGCGCTGGCGCTGGAGTTCGCGGTCTCGCGGGACGAGGAGTACGTGGAGCTCGTGGCCCAGCTGCCCGAGCGCACCGTGACCCTCAAGCCCCGCGCCCACCACTACGCGCTGCTCACGCTGGCGCGCCTGCGCCTGAAGGACGCCGCGGATCGTTCGCTGCCGTCGTCGTCGCACGGCTGGGTGCACCACGATGACCTGGCCCGCATGCTCGGGCTCGAGCCGAATGTGCTGAACGTGCAGATCTTCCGGGCCCGCAAGCAGCTCGCCGCGGCGGGGTTCGAGGACGCCGCCCAGCTCGTGGAGCGCAGGCCCGGCGCGCGCCAGCTCCGCCTGGGGACGGGGCGGCTCCGGGTGCGCACCCTGTAGTCAGAGGGTGTCCTCCTCGTCGGGGAGAGGCAGGTCGACGGTGGTGGCCGTGCCCGTGATGGCGGCCGGCTCCGGGCCGATCCCCAGCGTGTCCTCGAACAGGTCGGTGGCCCGCAGCGGCCAGCCGGTCACCCGGCGGGCGGGGTCCTTGACGAGCAGGGCCGCGATCGCCTCCCGCAGCTCCGCGCTGGCCACGGGGGCGAGCTCATCCAGGGCCGGCGTCTCCCACAGGTGGCGGTTCAGGAGGTCCGGGACGTCGACGCCCTTGAACGGCGCCCGCCCGGCGAGGAGCTCGAAGGCCATCACCCCGAACGCGTACCAGTCCGCGGCCTGGGTCGGCCGCTGGCCGCGGATCACCTCCGGCGCGAGGTAGCGCGGCGTCCCCACGCTCACGCCGACGCCCACGGGCTCGTCGGACGGGGCGCGCCCGTGATCGATCCAGGTCGCGATCCCGAAGTCCGTCAGCTGCAGCACGCCGCGTCCATCGACGATGCAGTTCGACGGCTTCACGTCCCGATGGAGAACGCCCCGCTGGTGCGCGTGGGACAGCGCCTCGCCCGCCTGGGCCAGCAGGGAGCGGACGGGCCCCTCGCCCAGCTGGCCGCGGCGCCGCAGCAGCGCCCGGAGGTCCATCCCGTCCACCCGCTCCATGACGATGAAGTACGTGGCGAACGCGGTCTCGGTGTCGAGGACGGCGACGATGTTCGGGTGGTCCAGCCCGGCCACGATCTCCGCCTCGAGCAGGAAGCGATCCCGGAAGCTGCGGTCGTAGGCCAGGCGGTGGTCGAGCATCTTGATGGCGACGGGCCGCCCGGTGGTCACGTGCTCGCCGGCGTACACCCGGCTCGTGCCGCCGCGCCCCAGGGGGCCGCCCAGCGCGTAGCTGCCCACCTGCTGGATCTCCGCCGTCCGCTCGAGCCGATACGCCACCAGCTCGGTGAGGACGAGCGCCAGCTCCGGGTGCTCCCACAGGAGCGGCTCGATGACGGCCCGGTCGAAGGAGACGGCCTCCACCGCGTCCACCGCCACCACGTCGGCGGTCCGGAGCCCATCCGACAGGGCCGCGAGCTCACCGAACACCGCGCCCGCCCGCAGCTCGATGTCGTCCCGCAGGCGCTGCGGAGCGTGGGTCAGGGGGACCCGCACCGTCCCCGCGCGCAGGACGTACAGCGTCTGGGCGCGCTCGCCGCGGCGAATGAGGTGGTCGCCGGGGGCGTGCCGGTGGACGGCCGCGGTGCTGGCCAGGGCCGCGAGGGCGTCGGCGGGCAGTCGGTCGAAGCCGCGCACCGTGGACAGGAAGCTCGGGAGGTCGTCGGCGATGGCCTCAGTCTACTTGGCGGCCACCTGCGTCTCACCGGCGGCGCCGCGCTGCATCTTGATCTGGCGGGCGAGCACGGCCTTGTCGGCGCGGAGCTCCTGGACCACGGCCACCGCGGCGTCCAGCTCGGCCTGCAGGGCATCGAGCGCCTCGGCGCCGCCGTGGGCGGTGCGGGCGTCGTCCTCCATGAACGCGTGCAGGGCGGTGCGGGCCGCGTGCACGGCCTTCCAGCCCTGGGCCAGCTCGGTGCGGTTCTCGGCGAGCTCGGCCTTCAGGGCGGACAGGTCGCCGGCGGACGCGGCGCTCGGGGTGGCGAAGGGCAGCAGGACGGCGGCGATGATGGCGATGATGACGTGGCGCATGGTGGGTCTCCTCGTGTGGGGCCGGGCCGCTCCCTCGCGACCCGTCCTCCCCGCACAAAGAGACTCCCAGTTCCCTGGCTCCGAATCGATTTCAGGCGCTTTCAGCGGGCCCGAAATGGAGTCACGTCACGCGATCAGGCGGCAAGACGGTCGCCCATCCAGGTGCGCCCGCTGCCCCCCGGTCCGGCCAGGAGCAGCGCGTCGCGGATCTGCTCGATGTTCGGCAGCAGCGACTTCTGCACGCTCGGCCGCGCGAGCAGGCGCACCGTCCAGGCGGCGACCCGCGGGGTGTCACCGAAGAGGTCGAGCTCGGGGGCGATCGTGTTGGCCCAGTGGAGGCGCTGGAGCATCGGCGCCACCGCAGCGTCCACCAGCGAGAAGTCCTCGCCGCCCCAGAAGGGCCCCACGAGCTCCGCCTCCAGCCGGGCGAGTCCCGCCTTCGCGTCCCCCGCCATCTTCTGCACCACGGCCTCGTCCTTCGTCGCCATCAGGACCCAGCCGGGCCCGGACAGGGCGTTGCTGAACTCGATCCAGGCCCGGTGCTGGGCGCGCTCGAGCGGATCCGATGGGTGGAGCGACGGGGGGTGCGTCTCGTCCAGGTACTCGGCGATGACCTGGGACTCGAACAGCACCGCGTCCCCCACCTGGAGCAGCGGGACCTTGCCCGTGGGCGACAGGGCGAGGAACCAGTCCGGCTTGTCGAACAGGTCGACGTACGTGATCTCGTAGGGGACGCCGCGCTCCTCGAGGGAGATGACGGCGCGCTGGACGAAGGGGCAGAGCTCGAAGCTGATCAGGCGCAGGGTCACGGGATGGCCTCCGGTTTGGAGGCCGACCTTAGCCTCCGTCGGGGAGGCTGGCCGGGTCCCAGGTGGAGACGTCGACCTTGCCGCCGGAGCTGGTGGCGATGGTGACGCTGAAGCCCAGGACGCCGAGCCCCGCGCTCACCGCGCCGCCCACGAACATGGCGGTGCGCAGGCCCGTCTGGCCCTTGAACGCGTCCGCCGCCTCGATGAGCGCCTGGGTGTCGCCAGCGTCGCTGGCGGCGATGGCGTCCTGCCGGATCGTGGCCATGCGGCTCCCGGTCACCCCGCCCACCACGAACATCACGACGCCCGCGGCGACCAGCGCCCCCGAGGCGGCGCCGATGGCGGCGGTGCGGCCCTTGCTCCCCTTGCTCGCCGAGGCGGTCTCCTGCCAGGAGGCGAAGGCGCGGGCCACGTCGCCGAGGCCGGGCAGCGCCTTCCAGTCGAACTCCGTGGTCTGCTCGCCGCCGGCGGTGAGCACGAACTCGGCGCTCCCCTCCCCCAGCGACGGGTGCTCCACGAAGAGCCCGCCCCGCCCGGGGCGCAGGTTGCGGACCTTCTGGGGCGGAGCCACCAGCACGCCCGTGGACTCATCGAGCACCGCGTTGGCCACGGGGACGCGGAACTGCTGCTCGGCGACGGCGCCGCCGAGGCCCTCCACGAACACCCGCACGTCCGCGGCCGCGGGAAGCCCGCTCACCGTGATCGCCGAGGGCTCGTGCTCGTTCGCATCGAACGTCTGCAGGCCGCCGCGCGTGACCTCGATGGGGATCTGCACCATCCCGTTGTCGCTCTCGACGCGGGCGGTGTAGTCGCCCACGGTCAGCTCCATCGTGGCGCCGGGCCGTGCGGCGACCACGCCCTCGGGCCCCTCGATGGACGCCTGGATCCGGTCGAGCTTGTAGGGCAGGACCGAGATGGTCCCGAACCCCACGACGACGGGGGTCACCGCGAGCTTGCGCTTCTCCGCCGCCCGCAGCGGGCGGACCTTGATCTCCTCGGCCTTGACGCCGGTGCCCACGACGTTCAGCACGAGCGGCCGATCCGGGGCGATGTCCACGAACTGCACGCCGTCGCGCACGCTCTGGCCCTCGATGAACTCCTCGCCGGTGTCGAGCAGCAGCGTCAGGGTCGAGACGCCCTTCGGCTTCGTCACCTGCACGGTGACCGTGCCCAGCTGCTTGGCCAGCGCGCGCAGGTCGTTCACCACGCGGGCCTCGTCCCCCCCCAGCTCGACGTGCTTGCGGTAGGCCAGGACGGCCTCGCGCACGGCGTCACTGCACCGCGCGGCGTCCCCGGCGAGGGCCCAGGCGGCCGGGTCCTCGGGCAGCAGGCGGACCAGCTCGCTCGCCGCGGAGCGGGCGGCTCGGCAGCGCTTGTCCTTGAGGGCCTCGTTGATGCGCTCCCGGAAGACGCTGGGGTCCTCGTCGCTGGTGGAGCCCCCCGCGGCGGCCGTCGCGCCGGGTCGCTCCCGCCGCCGGACGAGCTTCTCGTACAGCTCCTGGGCCTCCAGCGACAGGGCGCTCTCCCCCACCTCCTCCACGTACGCGAGCATGACCTCCCGGGCGAGCTTGCGGTCTCCCAGCCCGAGATAGGCGGCCGCCTTCAGCACCATGGCGTCCAGGCACTCCGGGCAGAGCCGCAGCGCCGACTCCGCGGACTTGAGCGCCCGGTCGTAGCGCTTGTTGGCGAGCTCCTCCGCCGCGAACTCCATCTGGCGCTTCGCCTCGTCGCTGCCGGCGAAGGCGGTGACGGGCAGCAGCAGGGCGAGCCCCAGCAGGAGGACCGGCTGCAACCGGCGGCGCCGCAGGACCAGGCCGCCGAGCAGCAGCAGGGCCAGCGCACCGAGGGGGCGCGCGGGCGCGATCGAGGCGCCGCAGCCGGGCTCCCAGCACTCGGGGTCGTCGTCGATCACGGCCTCGCTGCCGTCGCAGTCCTCGTCGGTCTCGGTGTCGCAGAGCTCGACGGCGTCCGGGTGAGCCGCCGCGTCGGTGTCGTCGCAGTCGATGGCCCCGCCCTCTTCGTCGGTGCAGGTGCGCCAGCCGTCGCCGTCCGCGTCCGCCTCGCCGCCCTCGGGCTCGGTGGCGGGATCGCAGTCGCCGTCGACGCCGTCGCAGATCTCCACCGCGTCCGGGTGCACGGCGGGATCGGTGTCGTCGCAGTCCGTGGCGTCGTCCACGTGGTCCGACGGCTGCAGGCAGAGCGGGTTGTCCGGGTGCGGCGCGTCGGGATCCCCGAAGCCGTCGCCGTCGAGGTCGGCGTACCAGTCGGTCTGACCGGCCCCGTTGTACGGGTCGCCGTCGCAGTCGTGATCAATCGCGTCGCACTCCTCCGGCAGGCCGGGAGCGACGGTGCCGTCGGCGTCGTCGCAGTCGTCACAGACCGCCGACCCGTCGCCGTCCCCGTCCTCGTCGGCGTCGCCGAGCCCGTCGCAGTCGTTGTCGAGCCCGTCGCAGAGGCCCGGCGCGCCGGGGTAGACGGTCGCGTCCGCGTCGTCGCAGTCCTCCTCGACACCGCCCGGGCACCACTGCGCGCCGTCGGCGTCCGCGTCGTCCGTGTCCAGCACGCCGTCGCAGTTGCTGTCCACGCCGTCGCAGAGCTCGGTGGCCCCGGTGAACACCGACGCGTCCAGGTCGTCGCAGTCCGTGGCCGCGTCGTCGCCGTCGCCGTCCGCGTCCGGGTCCGCGCAGTCCGGCAGCCCGTCGCCGTCGAGGTTGTCATAGGACTCCACGACGTCGCCGTCGCAGTCCTGGTCGATGGCGTCGCAGACCTCGGTGCCGCCGGGCAGGGCCGTGGCGTCGGCGTCGTCGCAGTCGCCGTTGCAGGGCTCAACGCCGTCGCCGTCCGCGTCCAGCTCGTCCACCGCGGGGGACCCGTCGCAGTCCGTGTCGATGAGATCGCAGCCCTCGGGCGCGCCCGTGTAGATGGCCGGGTCGTCGTCGTCGCAGTCGGTGGCGTCCGGGTCGCCGTCAGCGTCGTCGTCCGTGTCGACGTCGGCGCAGTCGCCGTCGGTGTCCAGGTCCCCGAGGCTGTCCGCGCCCGCGCAGAGGTTGTCGTTGGCGGCGCCGGGCGTGCCCAGATCGCCGGCCCCATAGGTCGACAGGGCGAGGGTCCAGTGGGCGCCCACGTCGTTGTCGGACGCGTTGTCGAAGTCCGGGTCCAGGCTGAAGCTGGCGCCCGCCGTCGCCGCCGGCGCGCCGGAGGCCGCGAGATCGACGGCGTCGATGACGGTGGAGCCGGCGCTGATCGTGAGGACCGCGGTGTCCGCTACGCTGCGGTTCGCGGGCCAGTCGAAGTCCACGGAGACCCCGCCGTTCTGCGTTGCGCTCGCCCCGAGCACCACGTAGTCCCCGGCCGGCACCACCAACGGCTGGTCGATGGTCACGTCGCCGCCGGTGAGCCCCCCGACCGTCCAGCCCGTCACCGTCACGTCGCCGCTGCCCGGGTTGTACAGCTCGATCCACTCGCCGAGGCTGTCGGACACGGCGTCGGGGTCGGACATCACCTCGTTGATCACGACGTCGCCGGCGGTCCCGGTGCAGGGCAGGTCCCCCGCCACGCAGTCCTGGTCGATGCCGTCGCCGCACACGTCGAGCTCGCCCGGGCCGATCCCGGCATCGGTGTCGTCGCAGTCCCCGCCGCAGGAAGAGGTGCCGTCCCCGTCCCCGTCCAGCTCGGGCCCCGGCACGGTGCCGTTGCAGTCGTCGTCGGCGCCGTTGCACAGCTCGGGCGCCCCGGGATAGGCCGTCGCGGCGGCGTCGTCGCAGTCGTCGCACGTGTAGAAGCCGTCGTTGTCGCCGTCCGCCGTCTCCTGGCGCAGGATGAGCGACCAGGAGTGGAGCGTGCCGTCGTCCCCGGCCGCGTCGTCGACGATGGTCAACGTCCAGGTCCCCACCGGAGAGACGCCGTCGAAGCTCGCCAGCGAGCCCTCCGGCTGGAACGTCCCGGTGAACGGGGCCGTGGCCGTCGCGATGGACGTTGCGGCCTCGTCGTCCAGCGTCGTGCTGACGTCGTCGCCGCTGCCGCCCACGTCGGAGAACAGGTCGACGATCGTGCCGTTGGGCGCGGTGAGCGTGACGTCCAGGTCGTCCACCCAGGTGTGGGAGAGGTCGATGACGACGTCCAGGTCGCCGAGGGTGGTGGGCTGGCTCACCGTGGCCGTGGCGACGAGGGGCGTTCCCGTCGTGATGAAGCCGCCCGCGCCGCCACCCGCCACGACCGTGGCCAGGTCGTCCGTCGTGGCGTTGCAGTCGTCGTCGACCGCGTTGCAGACCTCCACCGCTCCGGGGAAGACCGTCGCGTCCCCATCCGCGCAGTCCGCGCACAGAGGGCTTCCGTCCCCGTCGCTGTCCACGAGCTCGTTCTGGAAGAACACCGTGTCGCAGTTCGTGTCGACGCCGTCGCAGATCTCGGTCTGACCCGGCCCCACCGCGGAGTCGCCGTCGTCGCAGTCGCCGGCGCACTCCGAGGTGCCGTCGCCGTCCAGGTCCTGCTCGTTGGAGGGGATCACCGTGTCGCAGTTGTCGTCCGCGCCGTTGCACTGCTCCGCCGCCCCGGGGAAGACCGCCGCGTCCCCGTCGTCGCAGTCCGCGCAGCCCAGCACGTTGTCCCCGTCCACGTCCCCCTCGTCGGACGTGTGGAGGCGCACCGCGTACCCCAGCGGGCTCGAGAAGAAGCTGCCGACCGTGGCCGGGGGGGCGCCGTTGAAGGTCGTCCCGCCGGCGAGGCT
>ENA-OWNT01003664-OWNT01003664.1-seawater-metagenome-genome-assembly--contig:-NODE-3664-length-14244-cov-4.231947_pt1 | contig 14244 bp, 12 predicted proteins | sample MGYA00238136_ERZ651165 | MGnify/ENA primary metagenome ERZ651165 (study PRJEB26861, sample SAMN08777766) | seawater metagenome | isolation source: coastal seawater | place: USA: Florida | collected...
GGCCGCTGGGACTGATCCCGCGCCCTGCCTGATGTGAGCCCTCGCCCGATGATGTCGGGCGGGGGCTTCGTCGCTCAGGCTCCCATGTTCACCGGCCCCCCCCCCGCTCGGGCACGTCAGGGCTTGGGCAGGCCCAGGGCCTTGGCCAGCAGCTGCAGCTCCTCGTCGCACTCCCCGCACAGGCTCGTGTGGTGGGCAAAGAGCTCGGCTTGCTCCGCCGGCAGTCGCCCGTCGAGGTGCTCGGCGAGGTGCATGGCGAAGGCGTCGCAGTCCATCTCCTCCTCGCGGGTCTCGGCGAGAAGGCGGCGGAGCATCTGGGCGGCGTCAGGCTGAGACACGGCCCACCCCCAGTGCGTCTGCGTCGATGCCTGCGGCTTCGAGGTAGCGCCGTAGCTTGCGTCGGGCGTCGTGGAGCGACTTGTAGAGGGCCCCGCGGGACCGCCCCTGGCGGCGGGCAATCTCCATCAGGGGCAAGCCGCCGAGCTCGGCGAGCAGCGCGTCGCGCTGGACGGGCGACAAGGCCTCGGCGATGCCGGCCTGGAGGTGTCGCCGCAGGGCTGCCTGCTGCAGGTCGTCGGGGGCCTGGGGGCAGGTCAGCAGCTGGTGGCCGGCGCGCATGGCGTCCTCCAGGCTGAGGTGCTCGGTGCGCTGACGCCGGAGGTGCTGCAGCGCCTCGCGCACGGCGATGGACATGGCCCACGTGGAGAGTCGGCTCCGCCCGGCGAAGTCGTCGAGGCGGGCGAGGACACGCACCACGGCGTCTTGGGCGACGTCGTCGAGGAGCGCATCGTCGAGCTGCCGACCGAAGCTACGCCCGAGCCCGGCGCGGAGAAAGAGGCGGAGCTCCGCCACGGCCTGTTCGCGCTGGGCCGGATCGGTGAGGGACGCCGCAGTGAGCTCGGTGGCGTGCATGCCGAGCCCCTATCGCGCCGCCTCCCGCTGGTCCGTCCCGTGGCGGTCACGCCCCCGCTCCATCCTCGCTGACCTCGCACTGCACGCGACGGCGGGCCCGGAGAGACACGGCCAGGTCGCGCAGCGCGGTGCGCACGCCCTCCTCGACCACGGGGTGGTAGAAGGGCATGTCCAGGGCCTGATCGACCGTGAAGCCGGCTTGCACGGCCCACGACAGCAGGTGGCCGATGTGCTCTGCCCGCGGGCCCACCATCTCGGCGCCGAGGAGCCGGTGGGTCTTCACGTCGGCGTAGATCCGCAGGTGGCCGGCGTTGATGCGCTGCACCCGGGCCCGCCCCTGGTCGTCGAAGCTGGCGGCCCCCGCGGAGGCGCCACAGGGGGGAAGGTCCTTGAAGGCGGTGCCGACCATGGCGATCTGTGGGTCGCTGAACACGACCCCCAGCGGGGTGCGCCGCCGGGGAGCGAGGACCTCGGGGAAGCGTGCCGCGTTCCGGCCCGCGATGCGGCCATCGTCGGCGGCCTCGTGGAGGAGCGGGTGGAGGCTGTTGGCGTCCCCGGCCACGAAGACCGGTAGCTCACCGAGCTGCAGCGTGTCGGGGTCGATGGGGTAGCGGCCGCGGTCGTCGGCCTCCATGCCCAGGGCCTCCAGCCCCAGCTTGCTCAGGTTGGGTCGCCGGCCCGCCGCCAGGAGGACCTTCTCGAAGGTCTCCTCGCGCTCGACCCCGTGGCTGTCGGTGAAGCGGGCCACCACGCCGTCGCCCTCGGCGCGGACCTCGTGCAGGGTGTGCTCGGGGTGGAGATCGAGCTCGCCTCCGAGGTGCTTCATCGCGGAGGCCTTCACCTCCGGGTCGGACAGGGGCCCGAGGAAGCCGCCGATGCTGAGCAGCGTGACGCGGCTGCCCAGTCGATGCAGCGCCTGACCCAGCTCCAGGCCCACGACCCCGAGGCCCACGACGAGCACGGAGCCCGGCACGTCCTCCACCTCGAAGATGCCCTCGTTGGTGAGGACCCGGTCGGCGGGGAGGTCGCGGTAGGGGGGCGGCGCCCAGGGGGTGCTGCCGGTGGCCAGGATGAGGCGCTGGTAGTGCACGGTGGTGTCGCCGGCCTCGATCACGCCGGGGGCGACGATGGTGCCACGCTCGCGGATCACGTGCCCGAGCTCTTCGGCGTCGTCGATGGCGGCTCGCACGAAGCCCGTGAAGCGATCACGCTCCGACTGGACGCGGCGCATGACGGCCGGCCCGTCGACCGTCACCTCGGCGTGGACCCCGAAGGGGTCGGCGTGGCGGGCGTGGTGGGCGGCATCGGCGGCGGCGATCAGCAGCTTGCTGGGCATGCAGCCGACACGGGCGCAGGTGGTGCCGAAGGGGCCGGGGTCGATGAGGACGACCGAGGCGCCCTCGGCCAGCGCGGCTCGACGGGCGGTGAGGCCGGCGGTTCCGGCGCCGAGGATGGCGACGTCGACGTGCAGTTCGCGGGACATGGGGACCTCGTCAGTGGGAGGGGGCGGCGATGCGCTTCAGGTGGGCGATGATGTCGCGGGACTCCGGCAGGAGGCGCACGGAGCCGTCGGCCTCGGGGATGGCCAGGACGGGCACGGTGCCGCGGCCGAGCTCCTCGTACAGGTGGTCGAGGGCGGCCCGGTCGTCGTCGACGTCGATGAGCTCGAGGGCGATGCCGAGCTGGTCGGCTTCTCGGCGGACGGCGAGGCAGTAGCCACACCAGGAGCGGTGGTAGAGCGACAGGGAGGGGGTGGTCATGGGGACTCCAGACGGTTTCGCGTCCTTGGATGCATGACCCGCCCGGTTCTTACCTCCCGAGATCCACTTTCTTGATCATCCGCGGTGAACCAGCCATCAGCGCGTGAGGCCCCGGGCGATCGCGGTGGCCATGGTCATGGTCGTGAGCTGGGGGTTCACGCCGAGGGAGGTGGGGAAGACCGAGCTGTCCGCCAGGTACAGCCCGGGCAGGCCATGGGCCTCGCCGGTGGGCCCGACGACGCTGTCGGCCGGGTCGGCCCCCATGCGACAGCTCCCCATGGGGTGAGAGGCATACAGGTTGAAGTCGGTGATGGTGCGGTCGGCGATGGCGGCCGCGAAGCTGTCGACGCTTCGGTGGGTGCCGAGGCCGTGGACGGGCCCGAGCACCTGGCTCGCTCCGCCGGCGAGGAGCACCTCGGCGGTGCGGATCATCCCCGCCTTGATGCGGTCGACGTCGGAGGGATCGAAGCGGTAGCCGATGTGGGCGCGCCCCGACCCGCGGGCCGAGACGGAGCCGTGGCCCTTGTCGCTGATCATCACCACGCAGCCGCACAGCCGCTCCATCAGCGGGAGCATGGACTTGGCCTCGTGGCCGACCTTGCCGAGCACGACCATCAGCGCGGCGGGGGGCGCCGTGAGGGTGTGGGGCAGCACGCCGGGGAGGGCGGGGTCCTCGAAGTAGGCGCCCTGGGTCGCGCCGGACCACATCCGCACGGGGTGGTCGCAGATGCCGAGCACGGCGTTGCCGGGGTGGACGTGCAGGTGCTCCCCCACCGCGGGCCCCAGCCGTGGGGCCAGGCCTGCGTGGTGCAGCAGCCGGGGGGTGCCGATCCCGCCAGCGCACACGAAGACCTTGGCGGCACGCACGGTGAGGCGGCCGATCGGCTCCCGGGTGTCGGGGTGGTGCACGGTGCCCACCACGCCGCGGGCGCGGTCGTCGTCGACCAGGATGGTGTCGACTTTGGCGTCTCCCTGCACGATGGCGCCACGGGCCATGGCCATGGGGAGGAGGTTGCGATCGACGCTGGCCTTGCCGCCCACCGGGCAGCCGAAGTTGCAGATGCCGCAGCCGTTGCAGCCCGGGGTGTTGCGCCGCACCATGCCGCCGGGGAGGCCCAGGGCCTGGGCCCCTCGCACCACGATGCGGTTGTTCTCCCCGGCCACGGCGTCGGGGGTGGTCTCCACCTGGATGAGGGCCTCGATCTCGTCGAACACCGGTGCGAGCCGCTCCGGCGCGTAGCGGCGGTCGCCTGCCAGGCGGTCGACCCAGCCATCGAGCACGTGGTCGGGGGTGCGGAAGCAGATGGCGGAGTTCACCAGGCTGCCGCCGCCTACCCCACGGCCCGCCGCGATGGGCATCATGCCGCCGCTGGAGGCGGCCACCATCGCGCCCCCTTCCTGCATGTGGTAGCGATTGGTGTGGGCGAAGTTCGGCCGGAAGTTGGGCCGGGCCGGGCCTTCCTCCAGCACCATGACAGAGGCCCCCGCCTCGGCGAAGACCCGGGCGGTGGCGGCGCCTCCGGGGCCGGAGCCCACGATGACCACGTCGACGTCGTGCTCGGTGTCGCCGCGGGCGGCTTGCCAGTCGCGCAGGGTCATCGGGCGCCTCGTCGATCAGCGCCCATAGGCGCACTTGAACCAGGGGGAGAGCATGGGCAGGACGTCGGGGTGGGTGGTGTAGCCCCCGCCGATGAGGGCGAGCACGGCCACCGCGGCGTTGCGGAGGAGCCATTGGTCGTGGTGTACCCAGCCATCGAGCTGGGCGATGCGGGCCTCGAGCTCGAGGGCGCGGAAGGGACGCCCCCAGTGGGTGGCCCGGGGCAGGTCGTCGAGGAGCTGGAGCAGGAGCTTCAGCTCCACGGCTTGCTCGTCGCTCATGGCGGCGACCACGTCGTCGAAGAAGTCGCCCAGCCGGGCCTCGGCCCCGGAGATGGCGGGCTCGCCCCCGGGAGGGAGCCAGGCCTCGGCGAGGGCCTGAACGAAGGCATGCTCGTCGGAGGAGAGGGACAGCAGCCCGTCACCAGGAGGGCGGTCCCACCACTGCCAGGCGGTGGCCCCCGCGCCCAGCGCCCCCACCACGGGCACGTCACCCATGGCGGCCAGCACGTGGCGTCGCGTGATGCGTCGGGTCACTCGGCCTCCAGCAGCTCCATCAGCGTACCGGAGAGGCCGGTGTCCTGGGAGGGCTCGACCTGCTTCGACCAACGCTCCCGCGGGGCCGGCGTGTACACGAGCTGGGCCTCGACGAGGGTGTCGAGCGCTGCCTCTGTGCCCATGAGGACGCGGGGACCGTCGACGTGCTCCACCAGCAAGAGGCGCTCGGCGGCGTCGGTGCGATCCGCCACGGCGTTGGCGATGCCCACGAGCTGCTCGGCGTCGATGGTCCAGCCGTCGAGCAGGGCCCGCCACCGGTCGCCACCGTGGTGGACGTACAGGGCGGTCCAGGAGCGCGGGCTGGCGTCGGTGGGGTGGAGGCTGTCGACGACCACGCCCTCGATGGACAGCGACTCGAGCAGGTGCTGGAGGTGGACCTCCTGGTACATCGACGGGTGGAGGCGCCACGCCCGACCGTGGGCAGCGAGGCGGTCGACCAGCACCTCGCCATGGGGGGAGGGGGTGTCGACGACCGGGCCGAGGCCGAGGGTGGCGAGCTCGGCGTCGCGGGCGGCGGCGGTGGGCCAGCGGACCAGCTCGCGGGCGATGGGGACCTCGATGGCATCGGCGCGGGCGATCAGCCCCTCGGCGAGAGCGGCGCCGGCGGGGCGGTCGAGGGTGGCGAGGCCGGTGAGGCAGCGCTCGGCCACCAGCACGTCGTCGTCGTGCTCGACGCAGCGGGCGGCGGCCCGGGCGAGGGCCTCGAGGTGGAGCGGGTAGCGCTCGGCCCACTCGGTGGGGGGAGGACCGAAGCGCATCAGGGAGGGGAGGTCGTCCAGGAGGGGATCGGGCGGGCCAGGCACCGGGCGGAGCTCGAGCCCCTGGGGGTGGGCGGCCCATCCCTCGCGCAGGGGCGCGGGGCAGCCGGCGAGGGCCTCCCACACCGCCACGCCATCGGTGGTGCGCTCGGTGGGGGCCGAGGGGCGCGCGGCGAGCACGGCCTCGCCGATGGTTTCGCAGGCCGCCGGAGCGACGGCGACCAGGGTGGAGGCGGTGGCGGGGTCGGCCCAGGCACGGCCGGCCACCTCCGCCAGCCAGGGATGCTGGGGTTCCCGCAAGCGGGCCGCGACCACCCCGTGGCGACGCTGCTGGGCCAGGACGCCGCTGGGGGGCAGCTCGGCGGGCTCCCAGAACCCATGGGACGGGCTCTCCACCAGCACGGCACGCTTCACCGGGCCGCTTCCCTCGAGGGGCGGGATGGCGCGGCGCTCGGCGGACGCGCCGGCGTCTGCGCCGCTCCAGCCCGTGCACCCCATCCATGCCAGCCACCACCAGGTCACGCCGTGCCGTAGTGTGTCTCGTCGTCGATGGCCACGATAGGAGGCCGGCGTGAAGGTCCGCACCATCGTGATCGGCATCCTCCTCGCGCTCTTCGTCCCGCTGGTGACGGGCGCGGTGGTGATCCTCGATGCCTTCGTCGACGCCCCCCAGCCCCAGGGGCCGCGGGTGGAGGGGCCCCACGGCGTCGTGGGCATCTGGGCCGAGGGCGCCTACGCCTGGGTCGTGCCGGTCGACGAGCAACGGGTGGTGGTGATCGACGCTGGCACCGACCCGGCGGCCACCGCCCTGCGCACCGAGCTCGCAGGCCGGGAGGTGGTGGCCACCCTGCTCACCCATGGTCATGTCGATGCCCGCTCGGGGGTCGACGCGCTGCCGGACGCACCGCTGTACTACGGGCCGGGGGAGGGGCCGCTGGTGCGGGGAGAGCGGGCCCCGGGGGGCTACCTGGCGGCCTGGCTCTCCCGCGTGGAGAAGCCCCCGCGTCTGCCGGAGCAGGTCCACGAGCTGTCCGACGGGGAGGTGCTCTCCTTCGGTTCCCTCCGCATTCGGGTCGTGCACATGCCCGGCCACACCGACGGCTCGGTGGCCTATCTGTGGCGCGACGTCCTCTTCTCGGGCGACGCGGTGCTGGGGGGCGAGGCCCTTCACCTCCCCCACGAGGCCTTTGCCACCGACGCCGACCTCGCCCGCGTGAGCCTCGGCGGGCTGCGTCCGCTGGCCTTCGAGTGGCTCTGCGATGGTCACGTGGGCGTGCGGGAGGGGGCGCGTGAGGCGCTGTTCTCCTTGCTGGACGAGCCGGTGGTCGAGCCCACGGTACACATCCACGACGACGACGTGCCTCCGCCGCTCCCGCCGGGCTCCGAGGACGACGCCCTGCGCATCGTCGAGGGGCGCTACGTGCAGGACCCGCCCGCGGGGGGCATCCCCGGGGCGGCGTACCTCGTCGACGACCGAGGGCAGCGCTGGGTCCTCGCCGAGGCGCCGATCGCCGACCACACCGCCCTACGACAGCGGCGGGTGCGGGCCACCGGGCGGGCTCGGACGCCTCAGCTGGGCAGCGTGCGGGTGGCGGGCGTGCGGCTGGAGCTGCAGGGGATCGAGGCCCTCGACGACCGCGCGGCGGGTGTGCTGCGGGTGGGGCTCGATGCCCTCGGGGACTCGGATCAGGCCTGGGTGGAGCTGGTGGCCCCGCTGCACCGGCTGGAGCCCTTGGCCGACGGCGCCGCCCGAGCCGACGGGCACCTCGGGCACGGCGAGGGGGCGGTGGCCCTCAACGCGCCCACCGAGGCCCGGCGGCTCTCGGGGCAGCTGGTGACCGTGCTGGCGCGGGTCGACGGCGACCAGCTCGTGGCGGCCGCCGTGTGTGAGGGCGACGCCCCCGGCTGCGGCCGGCGGCCACCCACCGTCGAGCCGTAGTCCGGCTCAGAATTCCGGTGCGCCGGCCCGGATCCACGCCTCGACGAGCTGAACATCAGGCATGGCGAGGGGAGGCCCGGGGGGCATCCGCCCGCCGGCACCGCCGGCCGCGGCGTGCTGCCCGGTGAGCTTGAGGAAGAGGTAGCTGTTGGCTGGGTCCTGACCGACTGCGTCGATGCGGGGCATGGTGGGGATGTCGTTGCTGGATGCGACGAAGTCGCCGTAGCCGTTCATCTGGAAGCCGCCGCTCGCGCCGTAGATGTGGCAGCCGCCGCACTCCAACTGAACCAGCGGGAAGATGTCATCGTCGAAGGTGGGCGCGGGGGGGGCGGTGTCCCCGGTGGGGGCGGAGTCGGTGTCGGTGTCGGTGTCGGTGTCGGTGTCCGCATCGGTGTCGCTGTCGGTGTCGGTGTCGGTGTCCGCATCGGTGTCGCTGTCGGTGTCCGCGTCGGTGTCGCTGTCAGTGTCCGCATCGGTGTCGCTGTCGGTGTCCGCATCCGTGTCGGCATCGGAGTCGGCGTCCGTGTCGGCATCGGTGTCGGCATCGGTGTCGGCGTCCGTGTCGGCATCGGTGTCGGCGTCCGTGTCGGCATCGGTGTCGGCATCGGTGTCGGCGTCCGTGTCGGCATCGGTGTCCGCGTCCGTGTCGGCGTCGCCCGCGTCCACGATGCCGGTGGCGTCGGTGTCGCCGTCGTCCTTGCTGCCGCTGCAGGCCATCAGCCCCAACGCCGCGATGATGGTCCAGTTTCGCATGTTCCCTCCTGCGGGGAGACTACACGCCGGCGTCGCGGACCGTCTCGGTGAACCCGATGTCGGCCAGCGTGTGGACCTCCAGGTCGCCTTGGCGGCCCCGGATGGGCACACGGCCCACGGACACGGTCCCGGGGGCATCCCCGGGCTCCTCCTTCGCCTGCGCGATGGTCGCGGCGCTCACCAGCACCGGTGTGCCGGCGGACTTGGTCGCGCCTTCGAGGCGACTGGCGACGTTCACCGTGTCGCCCACCACGGTGTACTGGAGACGCTCGGCGGTGCCGATATGGCCTGCCACGGCCCGCCCGAAGTGCACCCCGATGCCCTGACGGAGCGGGGGCAGGCCCAGGGTAGCGCGGTCGCTGTTGTGGGCCTCCAGGGCGGTGGTCATGGCGGCCGCGGTGCGCAGGGCTCGGGTGGCCTCGTCGCCACGGGCCTCGGGCACGCCGAAGACCACCATGATGGCGTCTCCGATGTACTTGTCGACGACGCCTCCGTGGGCTCGCACGACCGGGACCATCGCCTCGAGGTAGGCGTTCAGCTCCCGCACGAGCGCGTCGGGGCCGAGGTCCTCGCTGTAGGTCGTGAACCCCCGTAGGTCGCTGAACAGCACGGCCACGTGGCGCTCGGTGCCGCCGAGGTCCAGCTGGGCATCCGCGACATGGGCCGCCACCTCTTCCGACACATAGGCCCCCAGCTGCTGGCGCGTGCGCTCCCCGCGGACGGCTTCGTCGGCGCCCTCGTAGACCAGGCGACGAACGCGTCGGGCCACCGCGTCGCCCACCATGGCCGCGGCCACCATCAGCACGGCCGCCAGGGCGACCTCTCCGGCGGCGTAGGCCAGCAGCGGCCGGTTCCACAGGAAGTCGAGGCTGATCAACGTGGCCATGGCCCCCGCCGACGCCACGCTGCCCGCCAGGGCTGCCGGGCGGGTGAGGCGGAGGCCGGCCCCGATGGCCAAGATCAGCAGCACGCCCCAGTCGGGCTGGCTCAAGAAGCCCGGGTAGGCGGCGCGGGGCCAGATCTGTGCGGGCAGCATCACCAGGAAGGCCACCAGCACGTCGAAGACCGTGCTCGCCATGAGCCAGCGCTCGGGGCGCTCGGCCCGTAGGGTCGCCCGGTAGATCCCCTCGGAGATGACCATGGCCGCACCCAGCACGGTCAGCGACCAGATGTGCTTGGTCTCCATCGCGAGCACCTGATCCCAGCGCGCGGCGAGGAGCCGGAGGGCCACCAGAGGCAACACCACCCGCCGAACCCACACGGTCGCCCGCTCGGCCTCGATCGCGGCGCGGCGAAAGAACATGGCGAGAGTGACCGGATCACTGCCCAACGAGGCTCCTGCTGTGGACGAAGCTGGGGACGGGGTCCGCCTCCTATGCCGCAGGAGGAGATCGAGCCGCTCCCGTGGACTTCGAGGGTCAGCCAGCAAGCTATGCAATGGGGGTGGGTAGTGCTCTTGTCTCGCTACGACCGGGGTCTGTGGAAAAACCCTCAGGTAGTGCCACTGGGATCATCTTGACGTGTCAAATCTGGTGAAGGAGCTCTCGATCAGCAGCATGGGGACGGATCTGTGGACAAATGCTTGCGGCTCAGGGGAGGCAGTCCACGGCGTAGGACAAATCGCACCTTGAGACGTGGACTACTCACGATCTGCCGAGGATCCGCTCAGCGTGGGCGGATGGGGAAAACCTCTCTGAGCAGTTCTAGAGGTGAAGTTGACGTGTCAACTCGACCGTGGCGGGGGTCGGGTTAGCCCGCGCCCCGTGCCTCGCTCCCCCTGGGTCCACGTCGTGTTGTGGTCTGCGCTCTGCCTGTCCGGCATGGCCGGGCTCGTGAACCAGGTGGTGTGGCAGCGGGCGCTGAAGATCTTCCTCGGGGGCAGCGAGACCCTGTCGGCCATGGTGGTGGTGCTCGTCTTCATGGGGGGCCTGGGGCTGGGCTCGGAGCTGGCGAGCCGCTTCGTGCACAAGCTCTCCCGGCCGCTCTGGGGGCTGGCCCTCGCCGAACTGGGGCTGGCGGTGGTCACGGCCCTGGTGGCGGTGGTGCTGGGGCTCGACGTGTCCGAGACGGTGTACGCCGCCCAGCGACTCACGCTCTCCCTCGGCTTGCCGCTGCGCTTCGTGTACGCGGTGGGGGCCACGGTGCTGCTGGCCGTGCCCACGGTGCTGATGGGGGCCACCGTGCCCCTGGCCAGCGAGGGCTTCCAGCGTCAGCTTCGGGCCGACGATCGCCAGCTGGTGCCCCTGCTCTTCGTGGTCAACACGCTCGGGGCAGCGGTGGGCGCTCTGGGGAGCAGCTTGTGGCTGTTGCCGCTGCTGGGACAGCGCGCCACCCTCGGCGTCGCGGTGGCAGGGAACCTCACGGCCGCGGTGCTCGTGGCCCTCACCGACCGCTCGGTGGGCCTGGCGGCGGCCAGCGACGCGGAGGCCGGCCCTCCGGAGGAAGCTCCCACCCGGTCGTTCGACATCACGGTGGGCTTCGGGCTGGGGCTGCTGGCCCTCGGCTACGAGATGGTGCTCTTCCGCATCCTCTCCCTCGCTCACGAGCCGCTGCCCTTCACCTTTGCCGTGGGGCTCTCGGGCTTCCTGGTGATGTGGAGCGTCGGCGTCTTCGCGGCGGGGCGCCTTCCCGGGCTTCGCTCGGTGGCCGGCTGGGCGGCGCTCACGGCCCTGTGGGTGGCCGCGGTTCCCTGGCTGTACGACGCCGATGTGGACGGCCAGTGGGGCCTGTTCCAGGGCCTGGCGGCCTTCACCGCGCCCTGCCTCGGCTTCGGCCTGCTCTACGGCAATGTCGTGGCGCGCGTGGCCCGGTCCTGGGGGCGCGACGTGGGGCGCTACGCGGCGGCGAACACCCTGGGCAGCTGCGGCGGCATTCTCCTGTTCACCTTGGTGGGTCATGAGCTGCCCCTCAACTACAACGCGGCGGTGGTCGTGCTGGGGCTGTCCGCGGTGGCGGTGGCCGAGGTCGCCCGCTCGCGGGAGCAGGGCCCGCGTCGGGCCGGCTATGGGCTGGCGCTGGCGCTGGGGCTCTCCACCGCGGCGGTCGTGGCGGTGGGCTGGGAGCATCGCGTGACCGACGAGGGCTGGATCGCCACCTACTGGGGCCGTGATGGGGTGGTGGAGATCACCGAGCCCGGCAACGTCTACATCGATGGCCTGTGGCACACCAAGCTCACCGACGGGGAGGACCACATCGGCCGCCCCTACAGCTGGCTGATGGCGGCGGCCGCCGTGATGGCCCATGGCGAGGACCCCGAGCGGGCCTTGGTGATCGGCGCGGGCGTGGGCATCAGCGGGGTCACCCTGGAGGGGGTCGATGGGCTGGCCATCGATGGCTACGAGATCAACCACACGCTCCAGCGCGTGCTCCAGGACTACCCCGACCAGACGCTGAACGCGCTCACCAACCCGCGCATCCGATGGATGTGGCAGGACGCCCGCACCGGGCTGGCCCTGAACGAGACCACCTACGACGTCATCCTCTCCGCCCCGCTCCACCTTCGACAGGCAGGCTCCTCGCTGCTGCTGAGCACCGAGTACCTGCGTCTGGTGAAGTCGCGGCTGGAGCCGGGGGGCATCGTGGCGGTCTACAGCAACGAGGGCAGCGAAGCCCAGACCTGGCTCGTGCAGCGCACCGTGGCCGAGCACTTCCGCTACCAGGTGAGCTGGTACGACGGCGTGGTCACCTTGGCCTCCGACGAGCCCATCGTCTTCACCAAGGCCATGCTGGAGGAGCGGATGACGCGCCCCGATCGGCTCTACCGGGAGCTCGCCGGGCTCGACGCCGAGCTGCGGGAGGAGGGCTGGGCCGACGGGGTGTGGAGCTGGTACGACGGCCCGCTCGAGAGCGGGATGGTCGCCGATCGTCCCATCACCGACGACCACCCCCTGGTGGAGTACCCGGAGCTCGCCGACGCCTGGGTGAAGCCCGTGCCTCGCGGCTCGCTGCGTCGGTGAGGCTCCCGCTGCTACGCTGGCGGCATGATCTCCTTCCTCTTGGGCGCGCTGGCCTACGCGGCGTGCACCTTCGACGCCCGCCCGGACCGTCTCGACGAGGCACTTCAAGCAGCTGAGGCGGCCTACGTGTCCCTCGAGGTGGCCGCCTTCCAGAAGGCGATGACCGAGGTGGACTTCATGGTGCCGTGCTTGGTGGCGCCCGTCGCGCCGGACGTAGCCATGCGTCTGCACCGGGTGCGGGGCCTCGGTCGCTTCATCGACGGAGACCCCGCAGGCGCCGAGGCCAGCCTGCGAGCGGCTCGCTACGGCGCTCCCGACTACGTCTTCCCCACCGATGTGCTGCCCGAGGGCTTCGAGCTGCGGGTGCTCTACGAGGAGCTGCCGGACCTCCCCGCCGAGACCCTGCGGATCCCTCGGGCCCGGGGGGGCGAGGTCTACGTGGACGGCGTGGTGCGCCGGGAGCGACCGGCCGACGCGGCGGCCCTGGTGCAGGTCTTCGCCGGCGATGAGCCCGTCGCCCGCTATGTCGCGGCCGGTGACCCGCTCCCCTACTACCCGGGGGTCGACCGCACCTCGACGGCTCTGCTCTGGTCGGCCGGAGGCACCGCGGTGGTGGCCGCGGCCTTCTACGGCGGCGCCTGGGCGGCCCACGGTGCCCTCGATCGTGCGGTCGACGAAGACGACCTCCGGGCACGGCAGGCGACCACCAACGGCTTGGTCACGGCGTCCGCCGTGCTCACCGGTGCGGCCCTCACCCAGGCGGCGGTGGCCCTGCGTCGGAGACGGCGGTGAGGCGCCTCGACCTGCTGGAGCCCGGGCGGGTGATCGGCCGCTACCAGGTGCTCGACCTGCTGGGACAGGGGGGCATGGCGGCGGTGTACCGGATGAAGCACCGATCCCTGGGCAGCCTGCATGCCCTGAAGGTGGTCACGGTGCCGAGTCGATCGGTGCTGCGGCGTCTCACGCTCGAGGGCCAGGCCCAGGCCCGGGTGCGCCATCGTCACATCGTCGCGGTGCACGACGTGCTGGAGGTCGACGGCTCCCCCGGCCTGCTCATGGAGTTCGTCGACGGCCCCACCCTCGACGAACTCCTGTCGGCCCGCCTGCCGCTGTGGCTGGTCGACCACCTCGCCCGGGGCTTGCTCCGTGGGGTCGCAGCCGCCCACGACGCCGGCCTGGTGCACCGCGACCTGAAGCCCGCCAACGTGCTCGTGGCCGAGGAGGAAGACGGCCTGGTGCCCAAGGTGGCGGACTTCGGCCTGGTGAAGGATGCCCAGGCTGGCGAGTCTCGCACCCGCACGGGCACGCTGATGGGCACGCCCAACTACATGGCGCCCGAGCAGGTCCGCGACGCGAAGTCCGTCGATCAGCGGGCCGACGTCTTCGCCCTGGGGGCGATCCTCTACGAGCTGGTGACGGGCGTGCGAGCCTTCGAGGGCGACGACGTCCTCGAGGTGTTCAACCAGGTCGCGAAGGGCCAGACCACACCCATCGGGGAGCGGCGGAGCGACGTGCCGCCGCGCATGGTCCAGGCCATCACGTCGGCGCTGCAGGTCGACGTGGACGACCGGCCCGACTCGGTCGGCGACCTGTTGGCCCTGTGGTGCGGAGACGTCGACGACCTGGCGGTGCAAGCGGCGCGGGAACCCCTGCCCGAAGCGGTGACCGAGGCCATGGCCTCCAGCCGTCGGCCGGTGCCCGCCACCTTGCCGCCGATCGAGCATCCCTCCACCGACGACCCCGGCAACCCCACCATCGAGGCCCCCACCAGCGTGGGGAGCGAGGCAGCGCCGGCCACCTATGTGCCGGAGCCTCCCCTCGCGACGGACCCGCCGCTCCCTTCGGTGAGCACGCCCCCCCAGGTGCGGCGTGGCCGCGGCGGCGGGCTGGTCCTGGCGCTGGGCGTGGGGGCGCTGCTGCTCCTGAGCTGCGCAGGCGGCGGGGTGGCCATGGTGGCGGGGTGGCTCAGCGTCGGCGAGGCGGAGGGGCCGGTGGTGGCTCCCGAGCCGGTC
>ENA-OWNT01003666-OWNT01003666.1-seawater-metagenome-genome-assembly--contig:-NODE-3666-length-14242-cov-3.865161_pt1 | contig 14242 bp, 15 predicted proteins | sample MGYA00238136_ERZ651165 | MGnify/ENA primary metagenome ERZ651165 (study PRJEB26861, sample SAMN08777766) | seawater metagenome | isolation source: coastal seawater | place: USA: Florida | collected...
TTGGTCGTTGGTCGTTGGTCGTTGGTCGTTGGTCGTTGGTCGTTGGTCGTTGGTCGTCGGTCGTTGGTCGTTGGTCGTTGGTCGTTGGTCGTTGGTCGTTGCCGCGACCGTATCAACCCTCCACGGCCTTTCGTGGAACAGAGACAGCGAGCTCACGACTGTACGGCCATGAACGTTGCATCTGTCTCTGTGTACTTGCTGAATGCTACACAGTCCAGTCTACACGGAGCGGTTGAAATTGTGTATGCGTGCTTGATGGCAGTGTGCGACAACGTGACAACGGAAACGTACTACGAGAGCACCGTTGACGTGTCGACAATAACTGGTGGTCAGAGAAATTCCGCATGGAGTTTTTCTTGGCGTGTACTGTTTTGCGAATACTGCGAACGAACGGCGTCCGTGCCGTGCAGGCACCGCGCACGGTTATGTCGTCGCCAGCGGAGAGTGGCTCCCTCTGCCACTGCACGACGCCGCAGTCAATGCCCACATAAGTTACGCGCGCCTTTTCAGAAGGATGAACACCACGAACATTGTCGCAAGGTAGACCCCGTGGAGGGAGTTTGGTTCCCAAATGCCGGCATCATTTGAGCGTCGTTTTGAAGAGGGTGAGGCAGTTGAAGCGCAAGTGCAGGGCTATTTATTTTGGTTCCCAGGGAAGATCGCGAAGAAGAATGACCCCGACGGCACCAACCAAACAACATACGCCATCCATTTTGACGACGGTGACGTCGATTTAGCTGTTCCAACGACTCGCATTCGGCGTCCCAAAGCAAACCGTTCTGTCGTCCAAGAGCAGAGAGGTCAAATTATCGACTTTTTGAAAAAGAATGGAAGCGCTGCGAATTCGCCAAGAGCTTCCACAAGCAAACTGTTTGCTCAGCCCGACCCCCTGAAACTTGGTCGAAGTGCTGATCAGCCAAGTGCAGGCAAACAGAGCGCAACAATTAATCACTCAAAGCCGAGCTTAGGGATTTCGAATGAAAACGCCACTCGATACTTGAAACTCAAAGCTCCAACCCAGCGACCAGCAGCGAAAAGCTCCTCCACGCAACAGTCCAAACAGCACCCGGCTCGGAAAAAGAGAGCTCTCGGTGAAGGTATTGAGCTGCTGTCGAAGCCAGTTACGGATAGCAAGCGTGCGCAAGCACTGATTGACATGGTACATCCAGATTGCAGTCGTTGCGTGTTGGACCTTGTCCATGCACTAACTTTACTGTGTGGTCTCCATTGTCAGGTTTCCGAAAACGATGACACAAAGTCTTCCGCTGTTCAGGGCATGATGCTGGAAATGATTGCCTCTTGCGCAATTTTAGCTTGCGACTACGACACCGCCAGACATGCACGCCACGCGGTATGCTGTTTCTTCGCCAACGTACAAGTGAATCAAACTGTATATTCTAATGCTACTTCTTTTGCACGTCGCAGGCGACGTCTGTAGCTCCTGAACTTAAGGACCCGAAAGGAAGAATCGACCTTGCAAAGAGCGCGGCAATGGACGCGCGACTGGCAAAAGTCAAGAAAAATGAGCCACTAGTAGCTGATTCTCAAACTAGTGGAGGTGCTGCCAACCACGGCCTCGATGTTGTCCGGCCGAAACAGAGTGTTGTACCGTCGACACAAATCGACGAAAATCAGAAGTTGCAACAGGAGTTGCAGCACGCGAGGGAGGTCGCAGCACGCGCCACGGAAGCCGCTTTTTCGCAACAGAAATTGCTTGCCGATACCCTCCACACTACTGCTAGCTTGACGGAGCCGTCCATCCAAGAAGTACGACAACATGTCTCTACCAACGCCGTTTCGTTTTGCATTTCATCATTTCTTGCCTCACACATGCCCACTAGATTTTTCAACGCATGAGTGGTGTGGATTTACATATTCAACGACTTCAAAAGTCTGTCCAACACCGCACATCTCAGCAATTGCGCCAGGCTCAAGGTAAATCGTCGACGCTTCGAGAGCACCTTGACTCCAGTCGTCGGATGGCGGAGACGTATAGCAAGTCGCACCAGTTTTCGCGCCCTCGCAATAGTGACTGGATACCAAAGGCTCCGCATCGGGCTGCCAGCTTCACATTTCGTGACCCACTCAAAGGCAAAGGCAAAGCCACGCCAGCATCAAAGGATAAGGTTGCTGGCCGATCCGGCTATTCGCGTGCTCGACAGGTCTTGTGCTGACAATAGTTTTATTTTCGATTCATGTAGGCCGAAACCCGGTACTCCCCACATTTGAAGCGATGCCTGAATCCTGGCTGTGACAGCAAGTACGTCTGTAGTACACTCTGACCCCACCCGTTCGGTACTGACTGACCATGTTGGAATGCCGTGACGTTTGTGGACATGATCAGATGGTTCATGATTACCAGCAGTGGACTTTGCAGTCGATGCAGCCAGAAGCACAACTCAGCGATCGGAAATAACTTCCTGGTAAGAAACCTGGCTCGGACGGCCAACGCTCACAACGGTGCTCCGAAACTGGGAATTCGAACTGAGAAGTCGAGCTTTGGGGCACGATCAGCATCATCCAACAAAGGGTCAAAAGTCAATCAAGGAGTTCAAGAAGCCAAAGTCGGCGGAACTCCGGCTCACAAGTCACCACAGCATAGCGAAGATGGAAGTGAATTTACACCGGTTTTGAGTGGTGATGCGAATGTAGACGTCACCGTGTTCGACGCAGATGTTGACAAAATGACTGAAGATGGTAGTCCCAGTAGGCAAACTGACAAAGGTGACTTTCAAGAGCCTTTCGAGGACGATTCTTCACGTGGACTATCAAAAGATGTTCCACAGGCCAAATCTTCTGGGCAAACGCGTTTCGCACCAGGTGACACTGTGGAAGCAAAGTATGGTGGCGGCCCTGCGTGGTACAAGGGAAAAATCAAGAAAGTGAACGACACTGGGACGTTTGACATTGCGTACGACGATGGAGACGCGGAGGAAAGCGTACCTGGCTCAGAAATTCGCCTGTTAATGTCCCAATCCAAGGCGTTGGACACTGAAGCTCCACCAAATGGCAGTGTAACTGGTAGTGTGGGTGCACGCAGTGAAGAAGCACCTGGAGGCAGTCTTGGCAGCCGTGGTAGTCGCGGTAGCGGAGCAAGCCGATCTAGCAGGGTCAGTCGGGCCAGTCGGGCCAGCCGTGCCAGTCGGGCCAGCCGCGCCAGCCGCGCCAGTCGGGCCAGCCGGGCTAGCCGTGGTAGCAAAGGAGCACGACCGCAACCTGAGCCACAGGCACGCGGATTTTCACCCGGAGATGCTGTGGAAGCCAAGTACGGCGGTGGTGCAGACTGGTACAAGGGCAAGATCAAGAAGGTCAATGATACTGGAACATTCGACATTGAGTATGACGACGGTGACGCCGAGGAGAGCGTGCCCGGCTCCGAAATTCGGCTTTTAATGGCTGAAGCTGCGCAGATGGACAGCAAATCTCAGGGTAACGGCAGTGCCTCTGGAAGTGTGGGTGCGCGCAGTGCTGGAGGATCTCATGGTAGCCAAGTGAATGCTAAAACAGGTGCATCACAGCAAGCTGCCTCCAAAGCAGGCAGATTTTCACCTGGCGATGCTGTCGAGGCCAAGTTTGGTGGTGGCGCGGAGTGGTATAAGGGGAAGATCAAAAAGGTCAATGACACTGGGACATTTGACATCGAGTATGACGATGGCGACGCCGAGGAGAGTGTGCCTGGATCAGAAATACGTTCCCTTCTGGCTGCTCAAGCAAGTGAATCTCAGGGAAGCGACCGCGTGGCAGGGAGCGTTGAAGCTGGCAGTGTCGGAGGATCACGCGGAAGTAACGTGAGCAATCCAGCAACCGGTCTGAACAGTACTAATTTTTCTCCTGGAGATGCCGTTGAAGCGAAGTTTGGTGGCGGAAATGAATGGTTTAAAGGCAAGATCAAGACCGTCAATGACACTGGTACTTTCGATATTGAGTATGACGACGGTGATGCTGAGGAGAGCGTGCCTGGCACAGAAATACGTGCTGTGCCACACGACGCGGAGCCTATTGTCGAGCAGCCAGCGACTATCAAAGAGAAAGATGACGGAGTCGACGAAGACCTCGACGACGACGACGACTTTGATGACGACTCGCAGTCCGTTGCGGCCGCACCTAAGTCAACACACAATTTTGGAGTTGGCCAAACGGTAGAAGCAAGGTTCGGAGGTGGGGACGAGTATTATGGGGGCAAAATAGTCAAGCAAAACCCAACTGGGACGTTTGACATTGAGTACGATGACGGAGATATGGAAGAGAGCGTACCGGGAGACGATATTCGCGTGAAGTCAACACCGTCTCAGTCACGTACGTTCGCCACAGGAGACGAGGTCGAGGCAAAATATGGCGGTGGTGATGAGTGGTTCAGTGGTAAGATTGTTGCCGTCAACGATACGGGAACATTCGACATTGCGTACGACGACGGTGACGGAGAGGAAAGTGTGCCAGGTGAGGAAATTCGTTTTCGTAACTCTTGATAAAAGCTTTCCCTGTTCGAAATCTTCTGATCGCGTTCGTTCCAACTTCAATGTACGACAAAGTAGTGTTGTGGTACCTACACGAATCGTAGATCAAGGCTACGCACAACAAGTTCCATCCCGTCCGCCGGGTTTCCGGGCTTGCCTGTCCCGAATTCCCTTTTTGACCATCTTAACAACAGCATCCAAAACACAAATTGTATTTACATTTCTGCAGCTCTATCTATGTCCACCAGGACACATCAAGGACAACTTACCCCAGACCGCGCATCATCGAGGACACGTCACAGACAACGCATCTGCAACGGACGCATCGACGACGATTCCACGGCACAAACAAGCGACGGGCGGTGTGACACGGATGACAGGGCGGCCTGCCACGTCGAACAGGCAACAGGCACCAGGCAACATCCGACGATAGCACGGCAAGATGACGAACAGGCAACATCTCATCGCCCGACGACGTATCATAGTGCACCAATAACATCGTTGCCGCCACACCGACGAACGAACGAACGAACGAACGACCTTCACTCTCCCTCTCTGACCACGAAAAACAATAAAATACCTATTCAGGAAATGATGTCATCCACTGTAGTTCACTCTATGAATTAGTATCCTTTATCAAGACTCCACAATTCCGTGCGATATTTACACTTTATATATAAATACCATTTCACGATATGTGACACAGCGTTCACGGCATTGTACATCTAATCCTTAACCAGGACACTGCAAGCAAACAACAAACGAATTGGTTCGAAGAAGAACGTAATTACTATTTCAGGATATATACTGCCACTATACGGCCATAGTGAAACATATCATGAATCAGGAATATGCGGGAAAATGCTTCGGTCACTCACTCACTCACTCACTCGCAGCCAGTCACCAATTCCACACCGCAGCACGCAGTGAAGCGCAGCGGTCACTCACTGCCACAGTCATCGTCGTCGTCGTCGTCGTCGTCGTTGTCGACGTTCGTTCGTTCGTTCGTTCGTTCGTTGTGCGTTGAAGGTTGTTGTCGGTGTCGCAGTTTGACGGCGTGGACGCAGCTTGGGAGTGGTGGAATAGTGGGCGTTGGTTGGTTGGTTGGTTGGTTGATGGGTTGGTTGATGGGTTGATGGAGGAATTGATGGCAGTGCGGTGTCAGTGGTTGTGTTGTGTTTTTTTTTGTTGTGTCGCTGCTTGCTTACTGACTTGCTTGGTTGGTTGTTGATGGAATATAGCGGTCACAAATCGAGGACTGAATCGACAATGTAATTACCGTGCTACCAGGATGTGCACACGAAGCGGATAATTTTAAATGGAGTGGAACATCGTGATATTTTCGTGTGCGAACTCTTTCGCATCGTCTCTCAGTGAGTTCGGTCGATCAACCGTTCATTACGCCAGCAACGTTAGCGGCTCTCAAGCAGCAAGCTTGCCTGCCAACATGGTGCAATTGTTGAGCTGGCCATCACTGCTGGTGCAAGTTGCAGTTGCGGCGTGCTTCCATGTTCGCTCCGCGTCTGCCGAAAACCCCACCTTAGCGACCACCATTTCTACAGAAGACTATGAAGAGGAGTTGCACGAGTTCGATGCCGTCACCGTTATTGTTTTGTGCGGATGCATGTTCATTGCCCTTGCCATGGGTTATGCGTTGCATAAGTACAAATTCAACTACCTGCCGCACTCCACGGCCGCTATGCTCCTTGGCGTTGTTGTGGGTGGCGTTGCGTATGCGATTCAACCGGATGCTGACACCGAATTCGATGAGCTCGGCGTCTTGACGTTCAGCAGTGAATTTTTCTTTTACGTTCTGCTCCCACCCATTATTTTCGACGCTGGCTACCACTTCGAAAAGAAACGCTTCTTCCGTAACTTCAGCACAATTCTTCTTTTTGCTGTTGTGGGAACAATCCTGTCGACATTCATCGTGGGATTTATCGTCTATGGTTTTGCAGTCGCCGGTGTGATTACAAATGTTGATGATACGTCCCCGCTGGAAGCACTGCTGTTCGGCTCTTTGATATCTGCCGTGGACCCTGTGGCCACACTAAGTATTATGGGGAACCCCGAGCTCAAGTACGTTTGACATAGCGTTTGAAATACGTTCTGTGTCGGTGGTGTGATGGAATCCCACATGTAATGGCCGTTTTTGTGTCTGATTTCAGGTGTGATCCTACCCTCTACTCCATCGTTTTCGGGGAGTCTGTCCTCAACGATGCCATCTCAATTGTACTCTTCTCTGCGTTCAAAAACTTTCTGTCCGTTGAGTTGGACGCTCCAAACATTTGCTTGGTCCTTGCCGAGTTCGTCGGCATTGCGATTGGCAGCGCTGTCATTGGTGTCATTCTGGGGCTGGTCTGCAGTTTGATTTTCAAGAACTCGAACTTGAAAGCACTGCCGTCGTACGAAACTCTCATTCTTCTGATCATGGCCTACGGCTCTTTCGCCGTTGGTGAAGCACTCAGCCTCTCGGGTGTCATGTCCCTCTTCTTCTGTGGCGTGATTCTGTCCCACTACAACTTCTACAACTTGTCCGATGCGGCTCGCGTCTCTAGCAAGACGTTGTTCCACTCCATTGCTCTGGTTAGTGCCGTGGCTGTGTTCGGAGTTCGACTGTATTGCGCGGTGCTAATCAGTCAATTGTTTTGTAGGCTTCCGAAACTTTTGTGTTCGTGTACATGGGCATGTGTTTGTTCACTGGAGAGTTCAGTACCTGGGATGCAGCATTCTGCGTCATCGCGATCTTATCGTGTTTACTCGGTCGGTTTGTGAACACGTTTGGGTTGTCGCTGTTCATCAACGCATGCACCAAATGCAAGAAGAACAAAGTCAAGCTGAGCTGCAAAGCGCAGTTTATTATTTGGTTTGCTGGTCTCCGTGGAGCCATTGCTTTCGCACTGGTGAGTTTGCAGCAGTGTGTTGGATCGTCTTGAACCGGCGGTGACGGTCGGCTCGTTGACATCGCGTAGGCTTTCACGATGCCCAGCAGCGAGGGATGGAATCGCGAAGCCATTGTGACCACAACACTGGTGGTCGTTTTCTTCACTACCATCGTCATTGGTGGTCTCACGGAGCCCGTCCTTCGCAAAGTACGCGTTGAAGCTTCGGACGAGGACGACGACAGCGACTTTTTACCGGCCTCTCACACCGGCTTCTCACACATGGACCTCGAGTTCCCGGCAACACCCCATGGTAGTAAGCGCTCAATGACGAAGAAGGGTGTGCATGGTTGCTGGAAAACGTTCGATGCCAAGCATATGAAGCCATGTTTCGGTGGCCCAAAGGACACCGCAGGATCTTTGGTCGACAATGACAACTTGGGAAACTTGACGCCGAAGGCAACCACAGCGGTGACCGATGACCAAGAGGTACGTGAAAACACGGCGAGGCACGCTGTATAGATGTTCAGTTTCCACTAATCGATCTTTTTGGTACCGCTACTCTGAACAGCTTCCCCATCTCCAGACAATTGATCTTGATGATGGTATCGGCGACGAATACGAGCCCCCGTCGTCTACGAACCGGCCAAGCAGCAACAGCTACGACAATAATCGCAATGTATGTTGAGTTGCGCTATGTGCGTGCCATGCTGCAGTTTGTCTCATGATGTGGAACGTGCGCTGGGGTATGTAGATCGGCGATATGGACGACGCGGCGCGACTGAGCGACGAGGACGATGGCCAAGTCGGCGGCGACCAAATATCCGGTTTCGACGATTCTGAACTGTAAAAACTTGTTGTTTGGCACGAATTTTTAATCACTTAGTGCGTAACATTCCTTGTCATGGGCAAAATGTGCCTCGCTCCACATAATCACTGCTCATTAGAAATTGACGTGGCGAGCTGTCATGAGAACGACGACGTCAACCAAACCCAGAAAACGATGTCACGGTCGACAACAGCTTTAGCTGTCAGTGAACTCAGCCTTTTCCTTGTTGACGAACGCCTTCATACCAATTTTTTGGTCGTTGGTGGAAAAGGTGCTGTGGAAGAGGCGGCGCTCGAAGTCGAGTCCTTCCTTCAATGTCATTTCGTAGCTCTTGTTGACGGCTTCTTTCGCCATGGCTGCGATGGGCTTGGAGTATGCAGCAATTTTGTTGCCAATCTCGATTGCAGCATCGAGCAGCTCCTCGTCCGGGACCACCCGGCAAACTAAACCAGCTTTCTCTGCATCTTGGGCACTCAGCATATCGCCAGTCAGAATGAGTTCCATGGCCTTGGACTTGCCGACCGCGCGAGTCAGTCGTTGCGTGCCGCCACATCCTGGAATGGTACCCAACTTGATTTCTGGTTGTCCGAATTTGGCCTTTTCACCTTGACAAGGGCATGAATCCACAAGCAACAAAGTTGGTGAGCGCGGCATCACAGAACGACTGCAACCACTTCAGAACGCCACACAGAGGAGTGCACGCACCAGCGATCATGATGTCGCAAGTCATGGCGAGTTCACAACCACCCCCGAGCGCGAATCCACGAACGGCAGCGATGGTGGGTGTCTGAACCTTCGCCAAGTTTCCCCAAACTTCAAACATGTTTGTTTGGTATGCTTCCATGTAGTCACGGTCAGCCATCTCCTTGATGTCCGCGCCAGCGGCGAACGCGCGGTCGCTGCCCGTGATCACGATAGCCTTCACATTCGGGTCCTTGTCAAGCTGCGAGGCAGCGGTATTGAGCTCCGCGATGAGCTCATCGCACAATGCATTCAGAGCTTTAGGACGATTCAGGGTGATAACTGCCACAGATCCGCGGGTCTCGGTCAAAATTGTGTTGTACGAGCCGGTGCTGGACGACAGCGAGCGCACAACGGAGCGAGATTGTCTTGCGATGCGGGCGAGCATGGTGAACGTGAGGGGTTGAGAAAAAATGCAAAAAAGTTCGACGTTGAAAAAATAGATCGGGAAAATAAGCACTGCGTCTTCACCACCCACGCAAGTCAGTGTTGGTGTCCAGGTGTCGTGAGCCAGCCTTTGTCGGATCCTTGCCACTGACAAGCAGGATACACGTCAGACACAAAGACAATAGTTGTGTTTACAGCACGGTCATTGCATCTGCTCTGGCGCTTGCCAGCCCCATTCTTCATCGAGTCCTTGCGTAGTCTCGGCCTTGTCTCAAATAATCCACTCTCGGTGACCAACTCCAAAGGATGACTTTTCGGCCCACTGCCGCGAAAATAACCCAATGCGAACGGCGCATGAAGGACGAAGGACGGACGAATGAAGGACGCATGACGAATGAAGGACGCATGACGAATGACGAATGACGAATGACGAATGACGAATGACGAATGACGAATGACGAATGACGAATGACGAATGACGAATGGAGACCAATATGAAGACGTATGACGACGTATGAAGACGAAGACGAAGACGAAGACGAAGACGAAGACGAAGACGCAGACACAGTGACACGAAACAACCCGGCAACACAACACGAAACGAAACAAACACAAAGACAATGCGCGGGTAATCCGGCCGGCTTCGAATCCGGGCTGCTCGTCAGTCACACATCAGCTCAAATCACCCGCCACAGCGACAGCGAGACAGCAACGGCACACACGACAATTGTGTACAGGCTTCTGCAGACTATTAGAATTTTCCACGCAGCAATGCCCTCAGCTGCGCCTCTTCAATTTATTCAACTTTCGGATTTCTGATTTCAATATTCAGTACTGTATGTTTCATACTGATTGCCGATTGTTGTCCAGTGCCACGCGTCCGTTCACTTATCTATCATCAGAAACGCAGCCCAATACACAAAATCAACTCTGCCAGTTTCCAACTTTCGTCAATTCACTTTCGTCATTTTCACTCACTCCTCACTCCTCACTTCTTGTTGGGTCTCACTGTCACTCACCGTTCACCGTCACCGTCGCAACATCCTCACTCACTTAATCTCTCTCTCAGCCAAAGTTCGTCCGCCACCGTGTCACGCATTCGTTGTCGCTGTCGCTGCCGCTGTCGGTTGTTGCTGCCGCTGCCGGCACGCAAGAAATCCGTTGCCAGCCAGCCAGCCAGGCGATCGTACGTCCGTTGCGTGTTCTTCCACACGTCAGCTATGGTTATACACGGTGCGGTTTCCGCTGCTTCCCGCGTGTTTGGCATTCGAGTAGCCGAACGACGTGACTGCCTCCAAGAGGGCGCCCTCTTGTCTTGACGCTGCCACGAGATTTGTGCAGCAGCATTGATAACAGTTGATGGGAAGTAAGTACACCAAAGTAAGTTGCTGTTGGACTATGCTTTCACCGCATAGGCAACGATTGTTGCTGGTGTCTTCAGGACACAATGCCCTGTTGATGTGAGCTCTAAGACCAACCAAGCGGGGTGCGCCGTCGGGTCGTTTGGTATCTCACGTATTCTTCGTTTGCAACCAGCGACTCGCTCGTTGGTGTTTGTCGTTACACTTTTTATTGCAAGTGATATATTTTGGTATTCTACGCGGGGAGTACTTGCACCAACAGACGTATTCTCTGAATGTAGCATCACCCACCGAGTATAATCCCGTTTTGTGGTTCACCGCGATGCGTTGCACGACTGTGGCGTTCGCTGGCTATTTTGCGCTCGCTCTGGCAAGACAGACTGGCGACCCGATTGTTGCCGGAGAAGGTGGTGGCTTAGAAGACGAGTTCGCTTGCAGCAAACAACCGCTGTCTCCTTTGAACAAGGCCACTCTTTTGACCGATGGGGCAATTCTGGCATCAAACTATGAAATTACAAGTTGTTCAGAGGACAACATTGAGGAAAATGGAATAGGGCCCTGCCTGTTTGATCTCGGATTTGAGGGTCTGGAACTTAGCAATCCTGACGAGGACTGGACGTGCACCAACGAGCTGGATCCGTCTACGTGCTTTGGCCTCACTTGCGATCAATATCACGTCGGTAAGCAACAGAGATCCCAGCACTTTTACTTTGCACAACACATCGCGGATCTGTACGTGCGTGACAATTCTGTGCCGTCGTGTGTTAGGTACCGTGGAATACGGTTGCGTTTTCTCCATCTTCAGATCTGTCAACTCAGAAACGGAAGCCGGTGCCAATGAAGGCGCATTGATGACAGGATACTATGCGGTGCCCGTTGGATGCTCTTACAACACCGATTGGGACCCACAATATCCGTGCATAGGTGGCATGGAGTGGACTGCGTTTGGAAGTGCTTGTATTTCAACCTGCCACAACGAGATCAACCCCGACGATTGCTCTCCAAACCCCATACCGAGATGCGAATGCCCTCCGGAAAACCCCATTTGGGACCGAATGCTCGGTTGCACGAACCGTGATACCTGCGACATCCACTACGGTCCCCTCCCTGAACTCAGCTTGGAGGACAAGTTCAAGCCAGTGAAGCAGGCGCAGCCGTTCCCATATGGCTGGGAAGGGACAAGCACTGATAGCGACAGTGATGGAGTCCGGTAATGCACCCAAGAAAAAATCGAGCACTGTGTGATAAAGAACGCGCGACTTGCAACCTCAAGATGCGCCATTGGACGTACTCGTCGTAATCTCACCATGATAATAATAAGACACTGTTCGTTCACAATTGTACTTTGTAATTTGAGTTATCCATATAACGAGAACAAAACGTTGCGCTATCAGCGGCCAGTCCATGAAAGCTTCACATTGCATCTGCGTCGATTCCACTTTTTGTGGCAAATTATTCGTCGTCAACAAAGAGACGAATTTACTGGTCTGTACGTTTAAGCAGCGTCTGTTTCCTTTTCATCTGGTTGAACGGTGGTGCCCGTGACCGGCAATGGCTTGGCTGGTGCATTACCTCCTTGCCCAGTTTGGATCTGCACACCTGGGACCGGTTCAATTTCGTCGAGCTTTGCAAAAATCTTGTGACAAACGTCATTCAAGTATTCTGTACTATTGGCATTCGGCATGTTGCTACTGGCTACGTGAAGGCGGTAATCCGGACCTGAACCGAACATACCAAAGAATTGTGAATGCACGTGCAAACAATACAACAAGTGGGACCATCGACTGCGTACCGTAGTATTCGTAGTAGTCATTGAATGGAAGGACGTTTTCCAAACGCTGTCTCAGCAAGACACCCGTTTCCATGGTCCAACAACGGGCAACCTGCAAACAACATAAAAAAGCGCTGAGAGTTTCACAGTACGTCATGCGCACAATTGTCCATTTTCCGCACGCCGACTTACGTTTCGAATGGTGTAACCGCCGCCACCGAGAACTAATGTCGGAACGTTGAACGACCGCACGTAGTCGACACACGCCTGGGATGCAAACTCGCGGTCAGTTGGGCCAAGGTAGCAAATTGTAAGGGAAGAAGGGAACGGCGAACTTACCGCGTGGCCATTGAGGGTGAGGTTGAAACAGCCTAGTTTGTCTCCGCACAGGGAATCCGCTCCGCATTGGAGCACGATGGCGTCCGGAGCAAAGCGCTCCATGATTTTCTTAATCACCGGTCTGCCAGATGACACGGTAACACCACAATTGTGCGGTCAGCGCAGCCTATTCATCGACAAAGCGTGCACACCGAATAACTACACACCTAAATACTGAGTAGTACGCTTCATCTGTCATTCCATCTTTCATCGGGAAGTTTACGGAGTAGCCGGCGCCCGCCCCAACTCCGATGTCAGTGACATCACCTGTGCCAGGGAAGAACTCTCCAAATTTGTGGAAGCTGGCCGTCATCACGCGGTTTGTGGTCAAGAAAGCTTCTTCGACACCGTCACCGTGATGGATGTCGATGTCAATGTAGAGAACTCTATTGTGTACCTGTAACGTGAAGGCGCCCGGAGCGTGAATAGGACGAAAGCAGAGAACGACTGGGACGGGATCAACAAGACGCACCTTCAGGAGCTCTAGAATTCCCAACACACAGTCATTTACGTAGCAGAAACCCGAAGCTTCGGACTTTTTGGCGTGGTGAAGGCCGCCAGCCCAATTAATAACGATATCCGAATGCTTGTGGTTCAGTCGCGTGGCTCCCCCGAGTGATCCACTGGTGTAAATCTGGCAGAATTCGAATAAACCGTCAAAGACAGGGCAGTCGTCACCCACGTTGAATCTGGTGAGTTGCCGGCTGTATTCGGCTTGAGTGTCTGGCGTTGTGTACTGCAGGAAGTTGATGTAGTCGTCGGAATGGAATCGCGTCATGTCGCTTGGCTGCGCCAACGGCGGGCGAAATATTTCCATTTTCTTGTACAGCTCGTAGTTCACCACGAGATGGTGCGTCATCCGCACACGATGCGGTTTCATGGGATGCAACGGGCCATAGTGATAAGTGGAGACGTCGGAGTCGTAAAAGTACGACACACGACGAGGCGTGCCATCCCCGTAATCAATTGCAACGGGTTGAACATCAACCATTGTGGAACTCTTTCGAGAAAATCGGGTTGGCCGTCGTCACCAGGACGTGCGCAGAACCACGGGGCCACGGTCTCCCGCGCTGGTTACTTCAAGCGTCTACTCTGCGACGAAAGTGGAGATATTCTCACGAACGTTTAAATGCGGGTGCATTATTGAGTGCAATCAACACCACTCATTCCGTCGTACCCCACCTGCACAGACATTTTCTATTTTGCGCGGAGCACGTCGTGATGTCGGTGCAGGTTTGCATGGGCGACATCCGGAGGTTTCCCCGTGTTGCGAACAGTGAGTCATGCGTCGTATTGACACCAACGTTGCTACTGACGGTGCTCCCAGGTCCCACGCCACGACTTCTGTACGCACTGCGTCGCACACTCTGTGCCGTTGTATGCATGGATCTCGACACACGTGCGGCAGAGACCGGGGAGGTGGCGGTGTAGATGGAGAG
>ENA-OWNT01003667-OWNT01003667.1-seawater-metagenome-genome-assembly--contig:-NODE-3667-length-14241-cov-4.400664_pt1 | contig 14241 bp, 14 predicted proteins | sample MGYA00238136_ERZ651165 | MGnify/ENA primary metagenome ERZ651165 (study PRJEB26861, sample SAMN08777766) | seawater metagenome | isolation source: coastal seawater | place: USA: Florida | collected...
AGGCCCTGCGTCAGCAGCAGGCCCAGCAGCGCCAGCGGCAGGCCCAGCAGAAGGCGCCGCCGCCGCGGGCCCAGCGCAAGCCCACGCCTCCCCGCCCCCAGCCGCGCGCCCAGGCCCCCAAGGCGTCAACACGGCCCGTCGCCGAGGGCGCTCCCGAGCGGGCCGAGCTCGAGGCGCTGGTGGCCGAGCAGGGCCTCGCCGGCACGGTGCAGGTGATCATGCGCCGCACGGGGTGGGACTTCCGCCAGGCTGCGCAGTACCTCGCGAGGGTGCGGGCGGGGAAGTAGCTCGCGTCGGCGACGACTGCGGCGGTCAGCTCTGCTTGCCGGTGTCCCACCAGCCGGACAGCTCCATCGCCACGGCATCGAAGGGCTCGGCCCGGACCGTGGCGTCGCCCCCGTAGGTTCCGACCAGCAGCCAGGCGGCGTCGACGCGCCGATAGACCTCCAGCGTCTGGGCCACTGGGTCGACGAGCCAGGCGTGGCCTACGTTGGCAGCGGCATACCGCGGCAGCTTGCCCACCCGGTCGAGCCGCGAGGTCGACGGAGACAGCACCTCGCAGACCCAGTCGGGAGCGAGCTCGAACCAGGCCGTGTCGGGGAGCGCCGGCATGCGCTCCCTCCGCCATCCGGCCAGGTCCGGCACCAGCACGTCCTCTGCGAGGGGAAGCTCGGGCTCGTCGAGGATCCACCATCCACCCGGTCCCCCACGGCCGCGATGGAAGGGCCCGAGCACGTCGTAGCCGATGTTGGACGATGCGCTGGCATGGGCAGGACCCGGGCGGGGGGACACGTGCAGCTCCCCCGCCACGATCTCCCCCACGACGTTGTCGGGCAGGGCGTGCAGGTCGTCGTGCGTGGCGATGCGGCGGGCAACGTCGGCCATGCCGTCATCGTAGCACCGCCGTCGAGGCTCACGACCCGCTCAGCCTCCGCAGGATGCGAGCCCGCACCTCGCTCCACGGCTTCGCGTTCTCAGCCCCGGCGGCACGGCGGCGGGCAAGCTCGTCGAGCCACGCCCGCTCCCACTCGGGATCGGCGGGGCCTTCCACGCTGTCGATCAACTCGGTGGCGAGGGCGAGCCGCTCCTCCTCGGGGAGATCGAGGGCACGGTTGGCGAGGTCGCGGGCGGTCTGGCTCATACCGACAGTCTATCGGTCCGGAGCCTCGAAGTCAGCTACTGCTCGGGGTCGTCCCGCTCCTCGGCGTCCAGGGCCGCGTGGAGGTCGTTCTCGGTGGGATCCCCCTCAGGCTGCTCGGCCTCTCCCTTCGAGGGCCGAGCCAGACCCGCCGCTGGGTGGGTCGTGGCGAGGATGTTCACTACGGGTCTCGCCTCTGGAGTTGCTCCGCAGGGCACCGGAAGCGCGGTCAGAAAGGCCCGTCCTCGTTGCCCTCCACCTCGATGGGCACGGCCTCGACGCACGGGCAGCCCAGGTGCTCGACCACGCAGGTCCGGCAGGGTGGGCCGTCGTCAGCGTGGGGCCGAGGGTCGGGCTCGGGTGAGGCCCCGCCAGGGGCGAGGTCCGGGTCGGAGTTGATGTCATCCGGCATGACCACCGAGCCCGATAGGCCAACGACCGAGGAGCAGACCGAGACCCGACCCAGCCGCGAGGCGGGGGCTCGGGAGGGTGGTCACTGGGAGCCGCGATCCGGGGTTGTTCGCGTCTCGGTGAACCCGATCGGATGAGCCCATCGGACGTGGCACTCGTCACCCTCGATCACGAACCACATGGTGCGATCGATCGTCGCGAGCTTGACCCCTGAGAGGCGACCAAACTCATTGAACAGGGGAGCCGCCTCCACAACAGCGGAGCCGACGATGTCTCGGTATGCATCCTCGTTGGAGACGTCCACGCGAGTCCACTTGCCGTGTTCCTGGATGTAGGCCCTGTTCTCCTGGGTGAGCTTGCCCTCGAAAGGATCACGCCAGGGTGACGACGAGGTTCGAAGCGTCTCCCCGTCGCTTCCGCCGTCCAGGAGAAGGGTCGCACCATCCTCGAACCGCACCTCGACCGGGCCGTCGCCCGTGTCGAGTTGGCCGCCGTGCTCGTAGAGGACGCGAGCGAGGGAGGCGACCACCTTGCCGTTCACCCCGGAGAGGTCAGAGTCCTGTTGCATTCTGGAACCACCGGGCAAGCTAGGGACTGGGTTCTCGACGCTCGTGGCACAGGGCTGTCCCTGGACGAGGCTCGTAGGGGCATCTTCCGAGCTTCAGGGGCGTACCCAGACAAGATCGACAACATCACCGTTATCGGAGATAACTACTTCTACGTGGGAGGGCCCAGGCGATGAGCAGTGAGTTCAGCGTGTTCATGAAGGGCGAAGCCAAGACCTTGCTCCTTCAGTTGGAGGCAATCCTCGGATGTTCGTTCGAGCCCCCGTCATCTGACTGTGGGGGGGCACGCCACGCGGAGGTCCTGGAAGTTGCTCTTACTTTTGCGGATTCGCACGGCATTGTCGATGATATGGGCATCCCCTTTGAAGCGTACCCGCTATCCGTTGAGTTCGCTCGAAGCGGCTCCCAATCGGAGCCGGAGCTTCGGGACGCTCTGTGCCGCGTTCTCGCTTTGCTCTGCGGACGCTTACTAGCAGAGCGGGGGTACGCTGACACAATGGTGGTTCGCGATCTGCAAGAGATAGTTGAACGCCATGAGCTTGCCCCATCGAAGGGCCTCCCCCCTTCCCAGACCTGACCACCCTCCCGAGCCTTCGCCTCGCGGCTGGGTGGGGTCTCGGTCTGCTCCTCCGGTGAAGGACTGCCCATGATCGCAGCCACCCACACCCTCGAAGACGAGTTCCGGACCCCCGACAGGGTCCGGGCTCACGTCGTGGAACGGATCCTGGCAGAGGCGCTGGCCCTGGTGGACGACCTCCATCCTCGTGGCAACCCCTCCGAGATCTTCGAAGACCTCCTCTTCGACCTACACGCATCCAGCCGAGATCACCGCTCCTTCGAGTCCTGGGGCCACCAGGACCTCCCCCTGGCCCTCGACTCTGTCCGAAGCGACCTCAAGCCCCCCTCCGTGCCAAGCAGCGTGAGACACCGAGCCCCCCCGAAACTACTGACCAGGGCGTGAAGGTCGACTGCGATGCCGAAGCCCCCCCAACCTGAACTCGCGCATGCTCCCGACCCCGGGGTGCGCGACCGTCCGAAGCGCCGGAGGTTCACGGCGAAGTACAAGCTGGCCATCCTGCGCGAGCTCGATCGATGCAGCGAGCCTGGCGCTGCGACAGGGTCCGGGCTCACGTCGTGGAGCGCGTAGTGGCGGAGGGGCTCACCCTGGTTGATGACCTTCAGGCCCACCAGCTGCAAGGCATCGACCCCTGGGTGTACTTCCGCGACGTGCTCGGGCGCGTGCTCGATCACCCGGCGAAGCGGGTGGGTGAGCTCACGCCGAAGAACTGGCTCGCCGCACGGCTTGGTCACACGGAAGCGGGCGGCTGACCCTCACCGTTCGCAGTGTGGACACGTCGAGCGGTGCGCCGCGCCGTCGCGTGAACAGCTTGTCGGCGGAGGAGCTGGTCACGGATGCGCCCCTGATGTCCTGCCAGGCGGCACCCTCCTCCCTGGAGTGTTCCCCTCGGGGGAAGTGGTCCCGCGGCGGTCGCCCAGCCCGCCTCACGGGAACGCACCACCCTACTGCACGTCGACCTCCAGGTCCTGACCGTCGCAGCCCAAGCAAGACTGGATGCGGAAGCGATACGAACCCGCCTGGTGGACGTCCCACACCTCGCCGTAGACGGTGTGGGGGGCCGATGGGTCCTCGATGGTGTACACCACGTCGAGATCGGAGCGGGACAGCCCTGCGCCTTCGCTCAGCGCGATGAGCTGTGGCTCCCGGTCGGTGGGCTCCCACGCCATCGACACCCGTATGGTGCCGGGCTGCGCCACCCGCACGAGGAAGTCGAGCATCGCTCCGCGCGGGTCCTCCGGGCTCGGCGCCTGGGTGAACGTGGTCGCCACCTGGCCGGGAGTGATGGTGAAGGCGGGCTCGGGCCGTGGGCGCTCGTCCAGCCAGACCTCCACCCGGCGAGCCTGGTCGCCGGCGTCGAGCGCCACGATGACCTGGTCGGCCCCGGGAGCGTCGACCCGGCACACGCCCGCTTCGCAGACACCGGCTGCCCGATGGCTGGCGTCCGGGCGCGCGCGCACGCTGAGGGGAGTCTCGGCCGGGCGATAGCGCACGATGGCGTCGCGCCCCGGCGTCCGCTCGAAGCGGTGGGTGGCGGGGGCGGGCGGGACGTGCGCGGTGATGTCGACGGGCTGTGTGAGGACGGTGTCGACGGCCTCTGCCGTGGACGTTGGGGGCGCGAGCGCGGCGGGCACGGCGGTCGACTCGGCCCAGGTGATGCTGCCGGTGATGGGCCCGGTCGGGGGCGGCAGCGCGCACCAGGAGGGCCGAGGAAACGGTGGCTCGAAGGTACACTCGTCGTCGCGATGGAACGGGCGGATGCGTGCGACGAACCGACCTGCCGGCAGTACCCACTGATGCGCGTGGCGCGACGGCTCCTCCGAGAAGGTCTTCATGGTCTCCGCCGAGGTGGCTCCCTGGGGGCCGAAGAGCGAGATGTACGCGAAGTGCGGTCGGTGGCCGTCTTCGGTGTCGCCTCGCCAGTCGAGGGCGACGCGACGAGGGGCGTCCAGGGTGAAGGTGACGTCGTACACGGCGCCACGCGGGTCGTCGGGCGCGACGGGCGCCAGGCGGAAGGGGACGGCTTCGCCGAGCTCGAGGGGGGCGGGGATGGGGGCCGGCGGCAGAAAACGGACCTGTGCCTGGTCGGACGCATCACTCACGAACGTGAGGACCTCGGCGGGGGAGACCTGCTCCACCAGGCAGTGGTCGCGCGAGCAGCGATCACCGCCCCGCTCGCCGTTCCGCGACAGCCGCTGCCTCGGAACCACGAGCAGGTCGCTGGGCGTCGCGACGCCGTAGTGCATGGCGCGTGCCGCTGGCATCTCCAGCACCACTGTGCCCTGTGCGGGGGGCTCCGCCGCTGAGGCTGGGGCGGCTCCGAGCCACAGGGCGGGGAGCCAACGAAGGACGCTGACGCGCATGAGGCCTCCTCGGCAGCCGGTCTAGCGCGGACCCCGCGTGGCGGACGTGAACCGGTGTGACAGCGCGTACCCTGCGCTACTCAGTGGTCGCGATGTCACCGAATTGGAGAAGCATGCCGGCCCCACGCGTGTTGGGGCGGCACCTGTCCCAGGCCACCGACACCCGCCCGCCCTCGCGAACCAAGGACCACGGTGCGTGCACCTGCGGATGTGGCGTCACGTGGAAGGTGAGATCATCGCAAGCGGCGCGTGCGGCGTGCTTCGCGTCGAGGAATACCGCCGGCGAGGCCGTTGCCTCGAACAAGGCCGGATCTTCCGGGGGAGACGTGAACAACTCGTCGGCCGTTGGGCCCATCGCCTGAAGCTCCAGCTCTCTGGAATGCGACACGGAACCCGACGAATACTCGACCCGAACCCTATGAACGACCGGAATGACCAGGCCCACGCCGTCTCGACATAGGAAGGTGGACCACTCCTCCGGACCGATCTGCTCGAAGGTGTGCTCGACCGTGACCGGGACATCCTGCTCGAAGGCGTTGAAGGTCGAGACGATGGCCTGAGAGAAGGTCGCGGCGTCGAGAACCTCCTGCACGGTGAAGTCGCCGCGCTCCGAGGTTGCCTCTGAAGGGCAATTCCAGTCCTCGTTTCTGGTGATGCGCATGTTGTCGTGCGAGGCACACGCCGAGGCGGCCAACGAGAGTGTGCAGGGTAGGAAGGGTAGGAGTCGTCTCATGGGCCCTGGTTGCTTCTGTGTTCGTGCGGCGTAACGGTCGTCGTCCAGCCCGCGCTGTGCTCGATGTCGATGGTCGCCGTCCGTCCGTCGATGGCGTCGATGTCCACACGACACGGCCGCTGACTGTAGACCCGTGCGCGCACCACGAGGTCTTGGGTGGGGTCCGCGGGTGACCACAGCTCGGCGGGGGGCACCCAGGTGCCGTCGTCTTCGGTCTCGCACACCAGCAACTCGCTCCAGCCGTCCATCCGGACCTCGAAGCGGACGCGACCGCTGCGGCTCGCCCCGGGCGTCCAGCGATACGCGAGTCCGGAACGTGTGGTGACTGGCGCGCTGGGTGGCAGGTCGAACAGGGTAGGCGGCGTGTGCAGGCCGGTGAGCTGAAATGCCGGGAGGTCGCCCGCGCCCTCGACATCGATCACGATGGGCTGGTTCATCAGGGTGGAGAGTGCGTCCTGGTCGAGCACCTCGGTCGGGGTCTGATAGCCGCCAGCGTAGGAGTACATCCACGGTGCCCATACTGCACTGAGTGGGTGACGCCCGATGGAGACGCTGACATCACCCCCCGGCAGGTAGGGGCCGCTCCAATTGGGTGCCTGATGCAGCCACTCGCAGTGGTCGCCGAGGTCCGCCGCCACCGTCGTGGCCCGTCGCGGCTGCGCGAGGGCGATGCGCTCCTGAAAGACCGGTGCCATCGAGACGATGTTCCGTTGCCTCGCGGTCGACTCGAAGAGGACGAGGGAGAGGGTGAGAAGCTCGGTACCGTCGCTATCGCCCGGCAGACAGACCGACAGCGGCGCCGCCAGCTCTGCTGCGGTGTCGGTGGTGTCGAGCCGGCGCGAGTCCGCTTCGTGGCCTGGCAACGGCGTGGTCGTCGGAGAGCACCCTAGCGTCAGGAGGAGGGCCGCCCCCGATCGCCAGCCGTTCCTACGGGGAGACATAGGCCCCCCAGCCGGCACCATGTTGGACGAGGAGCCGGGCGACGGCACCATCGTCCAGCGGAACATCGCATGTCTCGTCGGCACGGATGGAGAACACCGCGTACGTCCCATCCTCCGGGACCTGCGCCCAGAAGGAGGGCGGTGGGGCCCAAACCCCATCATCCTGCGTCTCGCAGTAGAAGTACCTCTGAGGCATGTCGATGACGACCCCGGCGGTGACGCGTCCGCTACGGCTGGCACCGGGGGTCCACCGCAGCGTTGTGTCGGACGCCTGCAGATTGTCACCAGGCGCCTGGAACTCGAGGAACTGCCTCGGGGCCCGGAACCCTTCGATGTGGAACGCCGGCACCCATGGTGAGCCGGTCGACGTCCACACCATGGGGGCGTCGAGCAGGTGTTCGAGTTCGTCGAGCGAGTGAGCGGTCAGCCAGAGACCGTTGTATTTGCCACCGGCACCTAGGTAGGCGTAGCTGGGATCGAAGGGAATCGGGTAGGAATCGTCGCCGATGGTCAGTAGAACATCCCCGCCTTCGACATCGGCTTCCTCGAATACAGGGCCCCCGACCTGCCACCAGCAGGTGTCGTCGTCTTCGCCGGCCACCGGCTCGATATGTGCGCTGCCCACATTGGTCGTCAAGACGAAGAATGCAGGACCTGCACTGAAGGTGCCGGCGAACACCCCACCTTCCGAAAGGCTAGCGCGGAGCGTCACCGCCCATCGTTCGTCCATCGGGTTGGTCAAGCAGCCTCGGTCGTCGAAGCGCCAACCAGGACCGGTGTCCGTCGTCGCCTCCGATGCCGAAGCGGGTGGGTCTGCGACGACCGTGGTGGTCTCGCCGCCATCGTTCGTGCGGCAGGAAAGGGCGAGACTGAGAAGGCAGACGCGCACCGACCACATGGTTCACCGGGGAAGTCGAGCTCGTCGCTCGGGCCAGGGGTACCCTAGCCGTCCACCTCACGACACGCTTCCGTACGCGAGGAGGGCAGGGCCAAGTTGTCGGCGAAATAGGCCGATGGATCGCCGTCCTAGCCTAGCGTCGCCGGCGGAACAGCAGCCCCGCGAGCAGAGCCAGGCCCCAGCTGCCCCCGAGGGCGCCGCTGGCACAACCGCAGCCGGTGGCTTCGGTGGGCGGGAGGCCGAGTCCACCGTCGTCGGCATCGGCCCAGTCGGGCAGGCCATCGCCGTCGGTGTCGCCGTCGCCCTCCTCGGCGTCGGGGATGCCGTCGTCGTCGGAGTCGTCGTCGAGGTAGGCGGGGACGCCGTCGCCGTCGAGGTCGCCGGCCCCTTCGTCTTCGGTGGGGCGGCCATCGCCGTCGTCGTCGGGGTCGAGCACGTCGGGCACGCCGTCGGCGTCGGTGTCGCCGCTGGCCTCGTCGCCATCGGGGATGCCGTCGTCGTCGGAGTCGGCATCGGTCGGGTCGGAGCCGAGGGCGGCCTCTTGGGTGTCGGTGAGGCCGTCGCCGTCGCTGTCGGCTGCCCCGTTGCCGAGCTGGCCGTCGGGCACGCCGTCGCCGTCGCTGTCGTCGTCGAGGTAGTTGGGGATGCCGTCGCCGTCGGGGTCGCCGGTGCCTTCGTCGGCGGTGGGGATGCCGTCGTCGTCGTCGTCGGGGTCGCGGTGGTCGGGCAGGCCGTCGCCGTCGGTGTCCCGCGGGGCGCCGTTGTCGAGCTCTTGGCTGGTGGGCACGCCGTCGTCGTCGTCGTCGGGGTCCACCGCGTCGACGTCGCCGTCGCCGTCGGAGTCGCCATCGACCTCGAGCTCGGTGGGCAGGCCGTCGTCGTCGTCGTCCGGGTCCTCGATGTTCGGGATGCCGTCGCCGTCGGTGTCTCCGGGGGCCTCGCGCCCGTCGGGCAGGCCGTCGCCGTCGGTGTCGACGCCGATCTCGTCGTCGTCGCTGGGGTCGAGGGGGTCGGTGCCCCAGAAGACCTCGGCGCCGTCCGGGGTGCCGCCGCCGTCGGAGTCGAGGGTGTAGGGGCCCGTGCCCTCGGCGGCCTCGACGTCGTCGCGGAGGCCGTCGTTGTCGGAGTCCAGGTCGAGGTAGTTGGGGATGCCGTCGTCGTCGGGGTCGGGGTCGGGCTGGGCGAGCTCCTCCACCGTGGGGATGGTGTCGCCGTCGTCGTCGTCGTCGACGTAGTCGGGGCGGCTGTCACCGTCGCTGTCGCGGGGGGCGCAGGGGTTGGGCCCCGCTTCGTCGGCGTCGAGCAGGCCATCGGCATCAGCGTCGAGGTCGAGCTCGTCGAGGTCGCCGTCGCCGTCGAAGTCGCCGGACTCCACGTCGTTGGGGATGCCGTCGCCGTCGAGGTCGTCGTCGTAGATGGCCAGGCGCCGCGGACCACCGGAGAGCGGCGCGGACCGACGGACGGTCTTGGAGTAGCGGGCCTCGTGCACCCAGGTGAGGTCGAGGCTGAGGGTGGTCTGGTCTTCGGGGACCACGAAGTGCAGCCACGGTGTGCCCATGCTGCCTCGGCCGGTGCCCGCGGCCAGCTCCCGTCGCCCCCGGGTGGTGGCCCCCCCGATGGTGGCGGAGGCGTGCCAGTCGACTCGGTAGATGGGGGCTTCGCAGGTTCCCACCTGGGTCCACAGCTCGAGGAAGAGCGATCGGCCGGGCTCGGCGGGGTTGTCGTCGTTGACCAGCAGGCGGAGCGCGCCGTCTTCGTTGATGAGGAGGTCGAGGTCGCCGTCGAGGTCGAGGTCGCCGAAGGCCGCGCCATAGCCGTCGTCGCCGACGAAGACCTGCTCCTCTTCGAGCCCGAAGATGGGCGGGGGCGGTGGGGTGCCCGTGTCGGTGATGGAGGTGTCGCCGGTGGAGCCGGTGGAGCCGGTGCCCGTGGGGGTGGTGCCGGTGTCGGGCGGCCCCACGAGGTTGTACACGGGCTGGTTGAGGAAGAGGTGGTGGGTGTCGGGCGAGACGTAGTCTTCGTCGTGGCTGCGGGTGACCAGCACGTCGAGGTCGCCGTCGAGGTCGACATCGCCACACACCGGGGCGTTCACCGGCTCGCCGTCGTCCAGGATGATGTCGGCCTGCCACGAGGGCCAGTCGTTGGCGTAGGCCACGAGGTCGTGGTTGGGGCCCCCGCCCCAGAGGACGTCGTGGTCGCCGTCGTCGTCGAGGTCGCACAGCGCGACCCCGCCCTTGCCGTCGATGTTGGAGGAGGTGGCCCCGAGCAGGGAGTGCCCGACGTAGCTTCCCTTGCCGTCGGCGACCCAGATGGGAGTGAAGGCCGCGTGGGCCACGAGATCGGGGAGGCCATCGCCGTTCACGTCGCCCGAGCTGTAGTAGTCGGCCTGCACGGAGGGCACCTGGCTGTGCTCAGGCAGCCCGAAGGCGCCGTTGGCCGCGACGGTGAAGTCGAGGTTGCCGTCGTTGAGGAAGACCTGGGGGCCGCCGTCGGCGTCGGTCACGATGTCGAGCCAGCCGTCGCCGTCGAGGTCGAGGAGGGTGGCGCCCTCGGCGTTGAAGTAGCCGTCGGGGGCGTCGTCGTTGGTGTACTGGTAGGACACGGTGGCGGCGTAGCCACTGCCGGTGAACGCCCACACCTCGAGGCCCGAGCCGCCGACCCGGACGAGGTCGGCGTCGCCGTCGTGGTCGAGGTCGGCCAGGAGCACGGAGCGGGAGAGCGTGCCCGCCGCCCCTTGGCCCCAGAGGGGATGACCGGCGTCGATGAGGCGGGTGAAGCTCAGGCCGCCGTCGTTGCGGTAGACCTGGGTGTGCTCTTCGCCACCGTTGCTCAGGGCTACGATGTCGAGGTCGCCGTCGCGGTCGATGTCGCTCATGGCGACGCCGCCCTGCTTGCTGCCGCCGAGGGCGATGCCGGCGTCGACGTCGTCGAATCCGGCGTGGGCCACGCTGCCGGTGGCCAGCCACGCGACGAGCCAGCCGGCGGTGCTCACTCGCACCCCTGGCCGGGGTAGACCTGGGAGTCGTTGTCGTCGCAGTCGGTGTCGTCGGCCACGGTGCCCAGGGAGCAGTCGCTCACCGAGGCAGCATCGGCGTCGCCGTAGCCGTCGCCGTCTTCGTCGGGCCAGGTCTCGGCGGTGTCCGGGTCGCTCTCGTTGACCAGACCGTCGCAGTCTTCGTCGAGGAGGGCGACATCGCAGGCTTCGGCGCGGTCGGGGTTGCGGGCGGGGGTGCCGTCGTCGCAGTCGAGGTCGTTTGCGACAGTGCCTGCGGGGGCCGTGCAGGCGCGCACGAAGGCCACGGGGTCGCCGAAGCCGTCGCCGTCGCTGTCGGCGAAGTAGACGCGCTCGCCGACCGCGCCGGGCTCGTCGGAGCTGCCGTCGCAGTCTTCGTCGCCGCCGCCGCACTGCTCCCTGGCGTTGGGGCGGTAGTCGGGGTTGTCGTCGTTGCAGTCGCCGTCGATCACCGCGAAGCCACCCCCCTCGAGGCAGGCGGTGACCGCGGGGCCTGCGCCGTAGCCGTCGCCGTCGGCGTCGACGAACGCGGGCACCTGGCCCACGGGGCCTTCGGGGTCGGCGTCGTCGGCCAGACCATCGCAGTCTTCGTCGACCTGCAGGGCGTCGCAGCGCTCCACCGCCCCCGGGTGGATGGCGGGATCGGTGTCGTCGCAGTCGCCATCGGCCACCGCCCGACCGGGGCCCGGGCAGGCGCGGAAGGCCTCGCCGGTGCCGTAGCCATCGCCGTCTTCGTCGGCGTAGACCGGGCCGGGACGGTCGTCGTTGTCCGGGTCGGAGTCGTCGCACTCCACCAGGGCGCTCACCCCGTCGCCGTCGGCGTCGAGGGCCTCTTCTTGCTGAGCGGCCGTGATCCACACACAGCCGACGGCGAACCACCACCACATGGGCGCAGCCTACACCACCCGGTCGGCGGGCGCCCCCTCGGAGTGCGGCCCGGTGGACGGCCGCGGTGTTACGCCGCCGGCCATGTGGACATCCCTGCTGCTCTGGTCGACCGCCCTCGCCGCCATGCCCCCCGAGGTGGATCTCACCCGCCTCGACACTTGGGACGGTGCCGCGGAGCAACTCCTCGATGGGCCCCCCGGCTGCTGGGAGATCGTCGGCAAGGCCTCCTGGTCGTGGGACCTCGGCCGCTTCGGGGGCAGCCGGGGCGATGCCGTGTTCGCCGGGCGCCTCACCGATGGCACGTGGAGTGAGGTGCACCTGGCGCCGCTCGGCGAGGTCGTGCGCGACCGCAAGGGGCAGGAGCTGCAGGTCTACGCGAAGGAGGCCCGCTTCGCCCCCCTGGTGGGCAAGCTGGCGGGTCGGCGCATCACCGTGGCCACCGACGAAGAGAAGGTCGAGGTCGACGCCAGCGAGCAGGCCGAGGCGAGCAATGTGCTCCGGAGCACGCTGGAGCGAGTGTCGGGTCAGGCGATCACGTCCTGGGCCGAGTGGGACGACCTGGCCGGCGCTGTCGTGCTCCATCGCGCGGTGCCCATCGGCGACCGGGCCCGGGCCCCCGAGGCAGAGGTGGCCGCGAGCTTCCCGGGCGGGGGCTCCCTCGCCAACGCCCTCGATGTGGTCTTCCCCGAGCGCTTCAAGGATGGCCGCTGGCCCAACCGGTTCACCATCCGCGGCGCCGAGGCGCACCTGCGGGGCACCGTGGTGGCGGGCATGGTCTTCCCAGCCTCCGAGGCCTTCCAGTTCGAGTTCGGGCTGCTGGGCTGGTGGGGGAGCGGCGCTCAGACCATCGAGTACACCCAGATCAAGGCCTGCCCGCGGGGCGCTCCGGCGGCCGAGGCCCCAGCCGTGCAGATCGACCGGGGCTGAGCGGGCCGTGGGTCAGCGAGCCGCCTGGTAGCGCTCGACCCAGGCGGCGGGCGTCATCTTGGTGAACAGCTCGTCGATGAGGTCGAACGGGATCTTCTTCGGGTTGCCGAAGCGAATGCAGGACTTGCCCATGTTCAGCTTGGTGGGGACCTGCGCGGCGTAGGCCTGCTGGAACCAGGCGAGCAACTCGGGGTCGCTGTAGATGCCCATGTGGTAGACGGCGATGTGGCGCTTCTGGTTGGCGACCGCGAGGAAGGGCAACGGCTCCCCCGGCGTGCAGTGGTAGCCGTCGGGGAAGGTCGACAGGGGCACGACCCAGGAAGGCATCCCTGGGCCGGTGGCGGAGAGCACCTCCTGGAAGCCGGCGGGCAGGTGCGCACGGGCCCCCTGGACCAGCCGGGTGAGGGCCTGGCCGCGGGCGGGCTCGGCCTGGGTGAGCGCGGCGAGCCAGGGGTCGACGTCGGGGTGGGACTGCACGGAACCTCCTCGGTGGGAGGCCTCTATCGTCGGCTGAGGCGACGGAGCAGCCCGCCGGCACGCTGGGGCTCCTGCAGGTCGATGGTGAGCACTTCGTCGGAGAAGGGCGCGACGCCGCGGACGTCGTCGTTGCCGAGGACGACGGACCACACCTCGAGCCCCCGCCGCTCCCGGGCGTCCGAGACCTTGCGCACCACGTCGGGGTGGGCCCGACACAGGCCATCGGTGACCACGAGGATGTCGGCGCGGTCGAGCTGCTGCTCGTCGAGGAGCTCCAGGCCGCGGAGCAAGGGCCCGTCGAAGTCGGTGCCGGAGTGGAAGCCCTGCTCCAGGAATCGCAGCAGGCCCTCGAGGCCGCCGAGACCGTGGCGGATGCGGATCTCGGTGCGCTCGCCGGGGCCCCCGAAGAGGAGCAGGTGGACGACGCGACCGCGAGGCACGGCCGCCCGACACACCGCCAGCACGAGGGCCTTGGCGGCGAGCTCGGGGGCGCCCTCCATGGAGGCCGAGGTGTCGATGGCGGCGATGATGGGACCGCGGCGGTCGCCCTGGGCGCGTCCCTCGTCGCCGGACCCGGAGAGCTCGAGGCTCACGAGGCGCCGCTCGATCATGCGGCTGTAGAAGAGGTCTTCGAGATCGGGGTCGCCCAGCAGGCCCAGCTCGGTGGGGAGTGCGGTGCGTACGTCGCCGCCGAAGTGCACGCCCACGACTTCCTCGCGCCCGCCGTCTTGGCGCCCCTGCTTGCGGGTGGCGTCCTCCAGGCGGCCGAGGGCGTCGGCGAGGCGGTTCAGCTCGGGGAGCTGCTCGAGCAGGGTGGCGAGCTGCTGCAGGCGGCCGAGGAGGGTGTGCTCGAGCTGGCCGGGGGCGTTGGACCAGCCGACGCCGGGGAGGAAGCGCTCCAGCTGGCGGGCCACCTGGTCGGTCTCGATGGCGCCGGTGGCTGCGGCCTCGGTCATGTCGGAGAGCAGATCGGCGGCCTCCTCGCCGACCTCGGCGTCGTCGGGGGCTCCCGGGTCGTCGCCGAGTCGGGCCTCGAGGGCTTCGATGAGGGCGTCGAGGTCCGGGTCGTCCTCCCCGTCGGCCATGGCGCGGAGGGACCCCGCCCCACCGCTTCCTCCGCCCGGGCCCGCTTGGGCTTCGTCTTCGTCGAGCGCGTCGTCGTCGTCGTCCGGGGCAGTGTCGCCGCCTTCGTCGTCGTTGCCCTCGCCGTCGGCCTCGCCCCCGCTGCCGCCGCTGCCTTCGGCGGGGGGCTCCTCGGGTTCCTGGGGGGCGGGCGGGTCGTCGCGGCCCAGGAGGGGCCACAGGGAGG
>ENA-OWNT01003668-OWNT01003668.1-seawater-metagenome-genome-assembly--contig:-NODE-3668-length-14240-cov-4.047659_pt1 | contig 14240 bp, 17 predicted proteins | sample MGYA00238136_ERZ651165 | MGnify/ENA primary metagenome ERZ651165 (study PRJEB26861, sample SAMN08777766) | seawater metagenome | isolation source: coastal seawater | place: USA: Florida | collected...
ACATCATGAAAGATCTGCAGTTAGTTTACCGCGTTCAAACTGACGCCGAGAGGAAAGCACAAATTGCCAAAATCAAGGCCGCTGCAAAACTCTCCGCCGGTGGCAGCATCGGGGCGTCGACTGATGGACTCTCAATGAAGGCACCGTTGCAGGTAACAAGCCACACCACCTGTGTTTGCCGAAGCCGATGCATTCTTAATCTTGTTCTGTGTTCTTCGACTTAGGCTGTGTGCGAGACGGTTCAAAACCGCCTTGTCTTTTCCATCGATCGGAAATTGTACGAACGATTGACACATTTCCGTGTTGTGCCAACAATCTATGTGATGAAGTGGGCACGGCTATTGTTTTTGAGAGAATTTTCGATAGACAACATATTTGTAGTGTGGGACTTTTTCTTGTGGGAATTGAGCTGCGGAGAAAATCTGCTCCGTTGCATAGAGAATTTCGGGGCCGCAATGGTCTTTTACGTTCGTGAACCCCTAATGAAACCATCGGTAGGTGGAATGCAACCGTCGCCTTCCTGTGGCTGTGCACCGCGAACCGCGCAATGACGTTGGTGTTCCGTGATCTGGTTGTGCTCAGACGGATGAAAATGACGCCCTGCGGCTGTTGATGAGGTTTCCCAAGGTTCAAGACGTGAAGCCACTGTGCCGCCAAGCCAAGATTCTTGGACTTGCGCGGGCGAAGAACGGCGAATTGGCCAACATTTTCAGCAAAAACGGCGCCACAGCTCGGCGGACGACCCCCTCCAAATCTAAGCCCAAGCCCAAGCCCAAGCCTAAGCCCAAGCCCAAACCCCAAGTGCGATCGGCAAAGCCCCAAACAGGAACACGATCATCAGTAGCCGGTAGTGCAAGTCCGTCCACAAGGAGTCCGACTCAGAGACGCACTAAACCGAGTCCCACAAGACAAACACCTTCCTCGAAAAAGGCTTCCAGCCCTGCTACCACCGCAAAATCAGCACCAGGGCCGAAGCGCTCCGTCGGATCTGTAGTTTCGGCGACGTTGAAGAGTGTTGGGCGGCGCATTCAGGTTCGTTGTTGTACATGCGATACATCCATGCACTACTACTGCCTGCTGCTGCTACGACTGCGCAGTGCTGTGGTCTGACACGTTTCGTTTCGCATTACGCAGAAAATAGGGCAGCCAGTTGTCGCAACCGAGGTGGACGCTCTCAAAAAGAGTTGGGCTCGGCTCAGAATGAAGCGGTTTTACTCCGAGCATAATCCAGACCAACTGGACCAAGTTGATACGATTTTAGACAAGTACGCTGGAAGGTACGAACTTCTCTTTCGGTCTCTGCACAAGAAATACGAAGTGACACCAGATCCGCTCGACGAAGAATTCGAGGCAGAGTTCTTCGCCTCGCTCGGACGTCTACAGGGCCAAAACTAAAGGATGCGGCCAACGTGTACTTGGGCGTTCTAAATAATAACACAGTAAATTTATCGATGCCGCAGTTGAGCAGCCTGATGCCGCTGTTCTGCTTCTACCTTCACCAGGGCTCCCGTTCGCGCGCTTACTTGCAGCAGCCTTCCTTCTTTGTAGGGGTGGGCGGGATCGGGAATGACCTGGTGTGTCACAGAAAGAGTCAACAATCAATCGCACAGTTTTGCAAACGATACAGCAGCATGCCGAGAGTGGGAAGCCGGACACAACCACTTACCCTCCGGCAACGCGGGGATCCTCCTTGGGTTGCTTCGGCATACGCTTCGCAATTTCCAAGAACAACTCTTTGACGTTCATTGCGGTCTTGGCCGACGTCTGCATGTGAATGATTCCATTTTCGCGGGCATACTCCTCGCCTTCTTCAATGGTAACCTTGCGCTTGTCCTCTTTGTCGGCCTATTGTAACAGCAAACGACGCGGCAGTGAGCCTTTGAGCATTGACGCTGAATTTCAATCTGGCCACATTGTCCCCTACCTTGTTCGCAGCTAGGGCGATGACCACGTGCGGGTCACCTCGCCGCTGGAGCTCTCGGACCCACGACTTTGCGCCTTCGAATGAAGCTGGATTTGTCACGTCATACACCACAATAGCTGCAGTAGCTCCGCGGTAGTACATAGGTGCAAGACTACGGTACCGTTCTTGGCCTGAGTTGGGCAATGTGACAAGTTATGTGTCAGCCGGAGGTTGGTTGAGCGTCTCAGATAAGAAGCGGGTGTGCCCGGCACACCACAAGGTACGAGCTACAAGCAACCAAGCAAAAACGTACCGGCAGTGTCCCAGATTTCGAACTTGACTGTCGTATTGTCCAGCACTAAGCGCTGAGTCAAGAAAGCGGCGCCGATAGTTGGCTCCTGGAATTCAAAGAACTCATCTCGGACGAAGCGCACGACAAGGCACGATTTGCCGACGGCCGTGTCTCCGAGGAGCACCAGTTTGTAGTGGCATGTTTGGTGTGTTCCAGACATGGTACTTCCGCAGCAAAAGCCGCAAACACACTGAACGCAGAAGTTTCTGTTTACCTATGGAAGACGGGGTCAGAGCGCGTCGTCGACGAAGAGACGGCACGACCACAATAAAAAGAAAATTCTAATGACGCAGAAACGCAAAACGGAGACTGAGACTATTCTTGGCGAACAGTTGCAGCACGTTGCGACTCTACGTTGCTCGAGCTGTCCAAATGTCCGTGAACGTGGACAGGAGGAGTTGCGTTCAAGACTTGGTGCCTTGCGTGCGCAAGTGTAGCGTTTTGTTACCGTTGCCATCTCGTGCGTCCAACGTGCCGCACCACCGTTTGGTTTCCTGCCACGAACCTTCGGTCGTGTGAGACACCAACGAGGCAGTTTCGTCAGCAGAGATCAACTCCGAGTGAGCGGACGCCGACATACGCACAGAGTGTCACACCAGGTAAGTGTCACCTGGCCAGCGGAAAGGCGACAGAAACTGCGCCTGGAGCGCCAGAACCAACAACAGCCGTCCAGCTGCCCACAGCCGCACCAAACGGTGTTGTTTCGAGGCCTTTGGGACAAAGACCGTGATAGAGGCAGCAATCTCAACAACAGCCAGCGGTCGTTGTCGTGCGGGTCAGCCGGAGAGGTCGGTCTTCGTGCCCCGAACGCAATTCGTCCCCGCACCGCAACGTCAGTCTCGAGCGTCGAGGAGCACAGGGGAGGGAACCGCGGCGTCGCCAACATGCATGCAAGCAGGTGGCGCCGACCCCACCAAACAACCAAACCACTTGAACGAAGAATCAAACAAACAAACAAACACACAAACGAGCAAGCAAGCAAACACAACTGGGTCGGCGGCAAAGCGAACAAACACGACGCACTGCACAGTTACTGTTACTGTTACCTCCACGCACTCAGTCCAACAAAGACAAAGGCACTCAAACGCAATGAACGACTGCGCAAACAAACGAACGAACGAAAGAACGAACGAACGAACGAACGAACGAACGACGACCACCCAACAACGACGACGACGACGACGACGACGGCGACGACAACAACAACAACGACGACGACGACGACGACGACGACAACGAAGAACGAAGACAACGAAGACGACGACAGCGTTCGAGTGAGTGAGTGAGTGAGTGAGTAAGTGCGCAGGCAGGCACAGCCAGGTCACTCACACAGTCACACAGTCACACCTCACTTCACGCGGACCGTCGGTTTACAGTTTATGCCTTCACTTCCATATTCCGTAAACTCACTATGGGAAGGAACGCGGCGTCAAAGTTAGGATTTGGGATTCGGGAGCGGCAAAATATGGAAAAAGTAAAATGTGGAACGAACCAACCAAGCAAGTGCCACCGTTGGTTGGTTGGTCGACACTGAGTGAGTGAGTGAGTGAGCGCTGTTCGTTGGCTTGTTATCTACATTCGACATTACGTTGTTTTCGTACCAAAACACTCACTACAAACCGTGGAATCCTGATTGTAGATACATTAATATCGACTCTCGTGACTGACTGACTGACTGACCCGAGCTCGGTGGCTTTACGCGCCAGTGCACGCCGCCCACAGCCCCACTGAGTGCTCACCGCACTATGTAAGTAATAAGGTGACTGACTGACTGACTGACTGACTGACTGGGGGAGTGGAGTGGAGTGAGTGAGAGTGGAGGTGGGTGCTGCTCCTTCCCTCCCTCCCTCCCTCCCTCGCCTCCATACATAATAAGACATTTTTACGGTTGCAGAACGAACGAACGAACGAACGAACGTCGACACGCCTCGTCAGCTGCGCTACGCTACACTGCGGCCCCACTCACTCACTCACTCACAGTCAGCGATCAGAGATTGGAGATTGGAGATTGACTTTGTGGTGGGTGAGCGAATTCGCTGTCGTTCGTTCGTTCATTCGTTTGTTCGCAGTCACTCAGTCACTCAGTCAGCCAGCGGTCACTCACTCACTTTCTCACTCTCTCTCTCACTCAACGCCACTGTCGGTCAGTGAGGCCTTCGACGACCGCTCACTCACTCACTCACTCACTGCTCACTGCTCACTGCGGCGTTGTTCTGTCGGCGAATGCTCACTCTCTCTCACTCACTCACTCACTCTCTGACTGTGGACGAACGAATGTATCTACATATGACACTACGCAATATTCCCGCGTAAATCATTGTATGAAAACGCAGAATCATTAGTTGTAGAGGACTACTTTGTGAGAGGTCGGTCGCTCGGTTCGTTCGTTCGTTTGTTCGGTCGTTCGTTTGTTCGTTCGTTCGTTTGTTTGTGTGGCGTTTTTGTGGTGGCCGTCCGTCCGTCCGCCGTCGTCGGTGTGGTTGGGTTGTTCGTCGTCCTCTCTTTGTTCTTTGGGCTTTGTTGCGCGATGAATTCCCAAGCTTTATGGGAACAAGTACCGCGAACACTGGAACATTGAGTGCAGGTTGAACTGGGCAGATGGACCAGGCTAGTTGTGGTCTAAGAAGGTATTGAAAGTACCAAAGGTACGAGCGGAACGTCTTGCATCTGCGATCTGCGACGCCATGGATACATACAGGCTTGCCGCTGATCTTGAAGGGATGCCGAACCGCCAATTCACATGCACAAACGCAGCCAGGCTACAGTCAGCAGCGATACTTGGGGCCAATGAGCGGTGGTACAATCTGTCGGGGGGTCGTGAGAGTGTTTCGGTGTTACAATAGCGCGGTACGATGAAAGAATTACAGAAATTCATTTCTACTTGGTGCACAAGAAACTGGGGATGCCGGGTGGGGAGGTAGCGTCGTTCAGAGTCGTCATCTCCGTGTCCGTCAAGTTCCAGTCGAAGAGGTCGATGTCCTCCGCCAGGTACTTGGAATCTCTCGCCTATTCGCATAACGAACCACAAATATTAGGACACAGTTCGGCAAGGTTGCAAGCAATCCAAAACACTTACTTTGGTCGACAACGGGACGCCGGATTGAATGAGCCACTTCAAGCTGACCTGCGCTCCCGTCTTGTTGTGCGCGTCACCGATGGGTGTCACGACAGGCCCGTCGATGAGTTTGGTTGAACCATCGCCAAGTGGGGAGTACGCTTGAGTCACGATACCCTTATCCTTGCAGTAACTGACGATGCCGATGGGATCAACTCCCATACCAACGTGAAACCCGATTTGGTTCACGGCAGGAGTCACAGTGGCGTTCTCGAACAGGCATTCGAAGCATGACGGACAATAGTTGGACACCCCTGCACACATCAACAGTAGTGGTTGAGCCAAGAAGAGTTGTACGCGAACAAACAAAGCTGAGACACGAGTGAGGGCTTTGCAAAGTCCGACGTACCGATTGCCTTTGTCAAGTTCTGAGAGAGCAAGTATTCCATCGCACTCCATTGTTCCTGGATGGCCTTGCAACCGACCTTGCATCCATCGATCGGTGGGAAGTGGATCAACAGCAAATCGGACGCCTCGATGTTCAAGAGCTTGAGGTTGTCTTGGTGCAACTTCACGGAGTCACTGTAGCAGTCCAAAATGGAAATTCCCTGGAAGCCGCAGCCTGGGACCTTGGTCGTCAGAAACACGCCGTCGCGCCCTCCGGGTGCCTCGGCAATCGCTCGCCCGACACCGTCCTCGTTTTCGTAATCGTGTGCAGTGTCAATGTGGTTGAACCCGACGGCATAGGCCTCTTTGATGGCGTCGTAGGCCACGCTTGAATTGTATTGCCAAGTTCCGATGGACACCATTGGCATCTCCACGCCATTGTTCAAGGTGATGGTTGGGACTGCCGCCCCAACGACACCCACGGCCAGAGCCGCGCACACAGTCGAAGTCCACTTCATGGTGCTTTGTTGCAGCGTCGATTTCAACTCACAAGCAATCCCTGAATAATTGGTTTTTCTTTTTCTCAATGTTTCTCTTTTAACCGCTCGCTCATGGATTTCCACCTCTTTTGGCCGGCACTCTCGCTTTCTCCGCCGTCGCTATGCGGACTCGCCGCTTGCACCATTTCTCCTGCAGCCGGCCTCCAATCGAGCCATGCAGCCCGTCATGTCTTGACTTCTTGACCATGCAACGTTGAGCCCACAAGTTGCAGCAGTGGCCGTCACCATCACCGTCGTCGTCGTCGTCGTCGTCGTGATGTTCACGCTCCGATGCATTGCGAGGGTCGGTCGGTGCTCTCTCCAAAAAAGAGTTCGTCACTTTGCGCAATGAGCAACGAACAACGAACGAAGTCCAACCAACCAACCAACCAACCAACCAAGAGTCAGCACACACATGTCGCGTCGTCCACCGTACTTTAAGTACTGATTTCACGTCCTTCAATTTGTATCAATTTTCGGTCACACTCCATATGTTTGTATCCCGATTAAGTCTGTACTCATGACTACAGGACTATGTATGTGTCAATAAACTATCAGTGTGGCCTCTGACTGGCTGGCAGTGGGTGAGGGAGCAGTGAGTGACAGTGAGTGACAGTGAGTGACAGTGTGACAGTGAACGAGCAGACGGCGGACACTCACACGACGTTACGTTCGTTCGTTCGTCGTCGTCGTCGTCGTCGTTGTCGTTGTCGTCGTCGTTGTCGTCGTCGTCGTTGCTCGCTGTTCAACGCCAATCAACGAACGAACCAACGAAAACGAACGAACGAACGAACCAACGAACGGACGTGGATGAACCAACGAACCAACATGCGAACCATCGAAGTTTTTTGGTTCATGCAAAGGGTATTGGCAACTCGTCAACTCGCCGGACAGCAATTACCCCTTGGTTCATGAATGTAGGCGCACTCACTTGGTCCGTACTCACTCGCTACATACTTTCATTCGTTCACTCTTGTTTCGTCCGTGAACGACCTACTGGGACCGAGGTTGGTTGAAGGTCGACCTGGACGGCCACAAAGTGTTGCATTGACTTGACTGACTATCGGCGACAATATGCAATGATGCTTGCTTTGAACGACAACAAAGGCAAACGAATTTTCAGCGAATATTGACAAAAAGCTCTCCTGCGAGGTCACAAGTCGTTCAAAGTCGAAATGTTGGATTAGGAACTCAATTTACGCGGAACTGTGGCACAGTACCTAGCAGTCAACAATGGCCAATCTCCGCTTGTTTTACTCCATTGAACTGGGCGATGTGAAAATGGTCAAAAGTCTCTTGAAGACGGGTAGCGACGTCAACTGCAAGGATGCTTTTGGTCGACGACCAATTCACTTGTGTGCAATTGAAGGCGAAGTGGAGATTGCGCGACTTCTCCTTTTCAAAGGCGCGAAGAAGAATCAAAAGAACAAGTACGGGTGCACTCCTCTCCATCTGGCGTGCATGAACTCGAGGGTTGAGATGGTTCGATTCCTCGTCGTCGAGGGCGTAGACCTGGAAGCCAGGGACAAGTGTGGCAATACTCCATGTCATCTCGCCTGCGAGTACGGCAGTATGTTGTCACTCAAAGTACTTTTAGCAAAAGGCATCAACGTTGATGCTGTTAATCAGTTTGGAGAAACTCCGCTGCATGTAGCTAGCAAACGGGGCCATCTCGAATTGGTCGGTGCATTGCTGCAATGCGGAGCGAATGCAGCGGCAACTGACTCGCTGCAGAAGACTCCTCTACATTTCTGTGTGGAGGGTCTGCACAGCCAGTGCGTTGCAATCCTGATAAAGCATGGGTGTCCCAAAGACGCAGTGGACAAATACGGCCGCACTGCTTTCACCATTGCTCAATCCCGTCAGCAATCGGAACCACCACCAAATCTTGCGAGCAAGTTCGGCATTCAATCGCCAAAGTCTTCGCCGAAGCACAAATCCAAATCCAAAGGTGTGCGCAACCACAAATCAGTCACACTTCCCTCACTTTCGAAACCAAAGAATCATAAGGCCTCGGCATCTTTGATGGATCTCAAGCTGATGAAGCGTTTCAACCGGGAGCAGGCCGCAGTGAGGCAGATCATGCATGTGCTGACCAGCCCCGACGAAGAGGAGTTGGACCAGGATGTTATTGCCGTTCAACCGTTGACGTCCGTCGAGGAACCTGCAACCAACGATAATGAAGATGATAAACAACCGGCTGCGTCCGTTGCGTCCGTAGAATCCACAAAATCAGGTGGAGAGTAGCAGTCCGTCAGAATGCCAACGTCATTGTCAGCAGCAGTGCTCTGTAACATTACATTTGCTCCCTCCGTGAATGTCATCTCCGTCAGCTTCGTTTATTCGTTCGCACCAGCACTTGGTTGTTGTCTTGTTGCCCCAGTACAGATCCGTTCTAGCTACTAGCCCAGAGACTCCGTTCTCCCACTCAGGCGTGACATTAACGGTGTTGCCCCACGTCGCGTGCTTGCATTCTGCTTTCATGTGCGGCATGTCTCAAATCCTTGACTCGATTTTGATGATGATGATGATGATGATGACGACGACGATGACACAACAGAGCTGCCACAGCAATCACAATGACAATTCCGCGATTACGTAAACCAAAATCATTGTACTGTCGTTTCGGTTTCTAAATAATGACGATAACAGATAACAGCCGCGATACCATCACTACTTTGTGCACAATGAAGTGTACAGTACCAAAAATATATTCGCAATATTGTGTCGACGCCACGCCAGCGATCATCAGAGAGCGTGCGCGGCACTGGCAAGAGAGTAAGATACGCTTGCTGCAGCTCTGTTGCGACGTTGCGACGTTCCGACGTTGAGCAACGTCCATGCCGTCGCGTTTCGCCATCGCCCCACGTCGTATCAAATGATCTACCTCACCGGGATACGCTGCGTGTGCGTGGAGTTTTTGGCTGCAAGCATTCACAAGAAAACTATCCCTCTGTTTCGAAAAAGCACGTCCTGAAGTCGCGATGCATGCATGGTTCAGAATGCAAGCCGTCGCAAAAAAGCGTATGTGGAGAAGATCGTTTCCTGGCTGCACCTGTGCGCTGTTTGGAAGAATATTGAGTATGAAACGCAGGTGTTTTTTACAGCATACATATATTAGATTGAAAACGCCGCTGCAGCAATCTTCCCTTCAGCAGTGACCATGATTTTCAACAACAAAAAGTTTGTGGTGACGGGCGGCACGCGCGGAATCGGGAGAGCTGTCGTTGAGCGATTGTTGTCCGAGGGAGCCTATGTTTGCTTCTCTTCACGAAAAGAAGACGCCTGCGCCAAAGCGACCGCTGAGCTGGCTGCGGTCTACGGGAAAGGCCGCGTGCATGGAGTTGTAGCACACCTCGGCCGCGAATCGCGCACCGAGTTGATAGATCATGCAGTCTCTCTGTGGGGTGAAATTCACGGCTTGGTCCTCAGCGCAGCAGTGTCGCCACCAATCACAAGTGCACTCGACGCACCTGAACGCAGCTATGATAAAATCCTTTCAACAAATGTGACTGCCAATGCGCTGCTGGTTCAAGCTGCAGCTCCTCACTTTGTTGAGAACGAAAGCTCCGTGGTGATGATTAGTTCTATATCAGCTTATGCTCCTGCGTTCCCGCATCCCGTGTACGGTAAGTATCACACTTAGCAAGGTGGCGAGCAATCGATGTCACGCGTGTATGATTGCGTATTGTGGTGATCAATCGATGCCACGCGTGTATGATTGCTTGTGTGACTGTTTGCTTGGTATCGACAATCAGGAATCTCCAAAACTGCTGTGCACGGGTTGGCGAAAGCTCTCGCTGCCGAACTTGGCGGAGACGGCATCCGCGTGAATGTGCGTCCTCCATCTGTGGCTTTCGCGGATGAACTGTTTGCTTGTATGCACGCCTCACTTCTTTGTCCATTTTTGTAATCCGCCACAGGTTGTGTCACCAGGAGTCATCAAAACCAACTTTTCGAAAATGCTGTGGCAAGACCAAGGTGTTGCTGATGCTGTAAGTGCACAAACTATGCTTGGGCGGCTCGGGACTCCTGAGGACGTGGCAGGGGTACGTGTCGTTAGACTTGACGCGGACGGGAATGCCCGGCATGCCATAATGAGCGTGTGTTGTTGTGCACCGAACAGGTCGTCGCATTTTTACTATCGAAGGATGCAGGTTACATCACTGGCGAGTGTATAACTGTAGCAGGTGGATCTCATTCCCGATTGTAAATTTATCTGCGGTTGTGTTGCATTGCTGTGTTTCGGGCGCTGTGCAATGATGCACGGACGGTGCCGAAGTGTGAGGTCACTTACAAGGCTGAATCTTCGTCGCTGAGAGCCGCGAAAAAGGCTTCTTCATCCAATCGCGTGGACCCGCCGTGTCGTTGGTTCTCCTGTGACACTTCGGTGTACTCTTCGGCTGCTTCAATGGATATGTTGTTGTTGCGGAGACGCTGCACGCGCTTCAGCTGCTGCGCACCGCCGATGCTTTTGCGTGCGGCTTGGTATTCAGGCTCCACAAAACTGGGGCAATGCAACGCATCCACCGTTTTGCGAGACCCAAGCACCTTTGATGTCGTCCGTTGAATCATCCGCTTTTCAAAATCCAGCAAGTGCTGCTGAATTAGCTTGGTTCGCAGTGCGGGATCACGACTGTTCTTTTCGCTGGCAGAGCTACGATCAGACAACCGGATACTATCAACCGCAGCAAGAATACTAGCTGCTTCAGCTTGCCATGCGTCGCGCAAGGAATCTGCCACTTCCACGGCGTCCAGCAACGCTTGATTCGCTCCCTGTCCTTTGAGGGGTGACATGCAGTGGGCTGCGTCGCCCACCATGGCAACTAGGGGCCATTCGCCAAGTGACAGCCGCGACTCCACTTCCTCGACGGTGAATGGATCTCGGTCGTACACAGGATATCCACTCATCATCGACAGGGAAGTACTCTCAATGATGTTGGGGACCGGCCCAGCCCAGTCTGCACAGAGTTCTGATGCCATTGCTTTCAATGTTTCCGTTCGCTGCCCAAGTCTCTTGGCTTCCCCCTCGTCGGCTACCCTGAACGTCAATTGCCACATTGCCTCCGTTTTCGAGAACGGCATCATAAACACACGTGTGTTGCCATCGCTCACTTGCAGGGCGCGTTCATGACACACGCGAAACTTGGTGCTGTCGAATACACCCAGGACAACAACCAAACCCAAGTAATTCAACGACGACAACAGTCTCGGCTCGCGAGCTTCTGCGCTTGGGGTCATGTTCGCGCCGTCGTCAATGCGGCTGCTGTTGCCACACGCATCCATTTGGCGACGGACACCCGAAAAAATACCGTCCGCAGCTATGACTACGTCAGCCAGTTCGATTCTATCATTGCCAAAATCTAGCTTGATCTTGCCGCCATCCACCTTTGACATGGCTTGCAAGTCGTGACCCCAACGAACTGTGTCCGGTTGCAAGGAGTCGAACAAGATTTTTCTGAGTGCCTGTCTCGGAATGTGCAGGTTGTGGTGTGCAACCCGCTTCCAGTTAGCTGACGCAGGTGTTTGAACTCGATTCGCGGGGTCGTCAGACTCTTCAGTAGAACACGCTTCACGTCTTGCACGTTGCTCCTGCACAAATGTTGGACCCCAAAATGCAACCACTTTGCCAGCTTGGTCGAAAATGAAGTGCCTGGAGGACCATGTTGACGCTGCAATGATATCAGAACTAATACCAAGCCGCCTCACTGCCTGGGTCGCAAAATCATCCATGCATGCTCAAACGTCAACAAACGCAAACAATGGTGGTCTACAACAACGGTGCAAGCACTAACAGGCACCGTCCAAGTGTACCTGGGTGGCCTGCTGGATGGTGAGCCCATACCCTTGGTGGCGGCTATCGACGGCTTCGTCTTTCTCAAACACCTGGCACTCAAAACCGTGCAGCTGGAGTGCTCGAGCTACTGCACACCCTGCGATACCGCCACCGACAATGGCGATATTCCAATACGGTTTCATTGATTCTATTTCATGCGCGGTTCGCTTCCGTCTTGATACTCCGCCACGGCTTGCCGAATCGTTTTGCCGGTCTCGGTTTTGTTGCAACTCGCTCCCGAGTGCGGCTTTCTCTTCAGGCTCTAAGGCGTTCCACCCGTCATTGTCACGAACGTTGAGAGCAATCAGGTTTGAACGGGGAATGGCGTCAATAAGAGCCCGAACCCCTGCCGCACCCAGCTTGTTACCCTGCAAGTTAAGAACCCGGATGGATGGTGTCGACTGCACGAGGGCCGCCAACGCGAGTGCGCCCCGATCTCCGATGAGGTTGCGAGGGAGATTCAATTGCTTCAACCTTGATCTGTCCCCTGATATGCGCCTTTTCACACCAAGAACAGAGTGTTTGCTCTCTTGGAGATGGAGGTGTGAAAGTTCTTGGATGAATTGCACCACGTGTTCGTCACTTATGCCGCGGGCTTTGAGGGAGATTGAGCCTTTACTCGCCAGCAGCGCTTGCACCAGCACGTTGATACTGCCGTGCTCTGCTTGTCCAGCACCTGGCATTGTTGATGTCGACGTGAAACGACGACGGAAATCGTCTGCCAATCCTCGTTCAGCAAACCGCCGCCTCCCGAGGACTGTACCAAAAACACAACGCTTGCTGGCTGCTTTTGCAATTAAGGAACGCGACAGCAAGCGCAGCGCGAAACGTCCCACCATACCACCGGCATCTTCAGCTCTCTTTTGCTGCGAAAAGTGTCACTCGACTTTCACCCGACTCAATTCTTGTGTAGCGTGGAAAAAACGAAGTGGGGTTGGCACGGTGGCCACTCGTGTGTCACATCTTCTGCACTTTCCATAAACAGTATGGCCATATGTGACAGCGTCACACTGTAGACAGGTCACCGAGAAGGCACCATCGCCATGACCACACACACCACACGCCAAGACCGGTAGGTGCTGACTCGCCGACTCATTTTGAACAGCGCTTCCTTCACGGATGGCGTCATGACCCAACGACCGTGCCCCAACCGCAACCGCCTCCCTCGTGTTGTGTGACGTGTAAAAAAGAAACACAACGTCTCTTCGGTCTTCAGTTGCTCCCTGGCCGATGATGCCTTCCTTGATGTTTGTTGTCGTTGTTGCGCCACAACGACAACGACAACAACGACGACGACGACGACGACGACAGCACAACTTTTCATACAACAACCTGTACATTTCTACAACAACTCCGCAACATCCGCTGCACTTCTCTCTTAGTTCGAAGAAATCGTATTACCGTTCGTGGAATCATTTTATGCACCGTTGCAGCCCTCTCTGTGTGTATCTATAATAAGGATTATATTGAATTTGCATATTCCCATAAACATATCAACTCAGCACTATTACCTGTCGCACAATTGAGTGTGTCAGTGCGAAACTCAACAATGTTCACTGTCAACTGCAACGTGGCAAAGTGGCAAAGTAAGGAAACAAGCAGACAAACACATCAACGCTGTTCACTGTACGCACACCTTAGTGAGTGAGTGACAGTGAGTGACTGTGAGTGAGTGACAGTGAGTGAGTGACAGTGAGTGAGTGACTGTGAGTGAGCCGACGGAATTCAAAATCACAAACACTCACTGTGAGTGAGTGAGCTCAGAGTGAGTGACTGTGACTGTGGCTGTGAGTGAGTGACTGTGAGTGAGTGAGTGGCCACCCAGACACCCAGCCACCCAGCCACCCAGCCGCGCCAACTCACTCACTCACTCACTCACTCACTCAACTCATTCACAGCTCACAGCTCACAGCTCACTCACAGCTCACTCACAGCTCACTCACAGCTCACTCACAGCTCACAGCTCACTCACTCACAGCTCACAGTCATTCATAGCTTTGATCGTGTTGTCGTCGTTCGTCGTCGTTCGTCGTTCGTCGTCGTCGTCGTCGTTCGTCGTCGTTCGTCGTCGTCGTCATTCGTCGTCGTTCGTCGTCGTTCGTCGTCGTCGTCGTTGTTTGTTTGTTTGTTTGTTTGTTTGTTTGTTTGTTTGTTTGTTTGTTTGTTTG
>ENA-OWNT01003670-OWNT01003670.1-seawater-metagenome-genome-assembly--contig:-NODE-3670-length-14233-cov-14.691650_pt1 | contig 14233 bp, 10 predicted proteins | sample MGYA00238136_ERZ651165 | MGnify/ENA primary metagenome ERZ651165 (study PRJEB26861, sample SAMN08777766) | seawater metagenome | isolation source: coastal seawater | place: USA: Florida | collected...
GGTATTTGTTGCCGGGCAGGATGTGCGCGGATTTGATCCGGCCGGCGGATTCGTTGGAGCCGGGACAGACACCGGTCCAGGAGGCGAGCCGGCCGGGTGTTTCGAAGCGGGACATGTCGGCACCGGTTTCGGCGATGATCACGTCGGCGATTTTGAGGGAGACTCCGGGGATGGTGGCCAGGAATTCCCTGGCGGCACGAAAGGGTTCCATCGCCTCCTCGATCCGCCCGGTGAGCGCGTCAATGATGCGGGACTGGGCATCGATCTGGTCCAGATACAGCCGTGTCATGAACGCGTGGTGTTCCTTGAAGCGGCCGGTCAGTGCGTCGACGAGTTCGGGGATTTTGGAGCGCAGGGTGCCCTTGGCGAGTCCGGCAAGGACTTCCGGGTTGCGTTCGCCGTTGATGAGGGCTTCGAGCATGGCCCGGGACGAGACCCCGGTCAGGTCCGAGACCACGGAGGAGAGTTTGATGCCGGAGCCTTCCAGGAACTTCTCCAGGCGCTGGATCTCCCGGGTCCGGTCACGGGTGGCGATCGTCCGGGCCCGGGTCAGGTCCCGCAGTTCCCGGATCGGCTCCGGCGGGACGAACGAGGCCCGGAGCAGCCCGTGCGCGCCGAGTTGGGCCAGCCAGGCCGCGTCGGAAACGTCGGTCTTGCGGCCCGGGATGTTCCGTGCGGCCTTGGCATTGACCAGCATCACCGGAAGCGTCTCTTCGAGGAGGTAGAAGAACGGCTTCCAGTAATCACTGGTCGCTTCCATCACCACCGTGGTGACGTGCTCGCGTTCCAGGAAGTCCCGCAGCTGCAGAATCTGCCCGGCGGTCGCACCCCAGGTGGTCACCGTGGACGAGTAGGTTCCGGCCCGTTGCCCGGGGACCCGGAGACAGACCTTCGCGTCGCGCTTGGAAATGTCCATTCCCGCGGCCCGTTCGTGCACGATATCCATGACCGTTCCTCCTGATACCTTGACCTGGCTATCTCGTGTCTGCCGCGGGGAGGACAGGGAAAATTCAGGAATCTAACACTCGTGCTCCAAAGCAACAATCCACGGTTCCCGTGGAAGCCCTCCGCGCCACGCTAGCCCGCAGGCTCACCAGCAGCACCAAGGAGCAACCGGCGTCGACCGAAGCAGACACCTCCATAATCCGCCCAGACACGCGCCACCCACCAGAGACGAAACGCAAGGCGAGGACCACTTTCTCCCACCACGGCGCGACAGCGACGCTGAGACGCTAGCCCCGAGACAACCCAGCCGCCGGGAATCGTGCGGCTTACGCCGACGATCCAATCACTACTCCGAACTGTCTGCACGTCTGTTGCTTTCCATCCAGTAGTGGGGGCGCCGGAAGGCGTGAGGGCCGACGTGGACTGAGACCACGCCACGGCAGCGGCTTCCGGGGTTGGCTCTCCCGGGACGCTTGTGTCGACGTCTGCGACAAACGGGTCGTGACACTGCGCGACGCTCTGGACTGTGGGTGTCACGTTCGCTGTGGCAGTCGCGGCTGGCGTCGTTGACGTCGCGCACGAAGACAACGCGAACAGCACGAGGACTGCCGTACCGGCCACCCGGACACCTTCGCTCATGGCCGCATCATACTGCGAATCGCCCGACGTCGACCGGCTCGCCGCGGCACCGGACGGGACCGGGGAAGCGCGCGCAATGGTGTACGTTGGCTTCGCGTCCGAACAAAACATAGGAATGAGAGTCACCCCAGTGGCAACCGAATACGACGGCGTCCGCTCCGACGTCAAGGACTCGCAGGTCAATTGCCTGCAGGCCCCGCAACCCGCCGGCGCCCCGGATTCCCGCAACGTTGTCCCTGAGCTGGATGGCACTGACGCCCTTGGTGAAACCAGTCGATGCTTCGTCTGAAACGCCTCGCAGTTTTGGGCCTGTTCGCATTCTGCGTGATCACCTGCTTCTTGTTTTGGGCACTCCCGCTGTCCGGCGCCAAGACCCGCGGGGCACTGCCCCCACCGCCGCGGGCGGAGGCAAAACTCGATATGTCCGCCGGCATCACGTCCGCGGTGAACATCACCCGCAGCACAGACGCCCAGTGGCTCACCCACGCCGCCGCGCAGACCGGCATCCCTGCCCGTGCACTCCAGGCCTATGTGGCGGCGGCCGGGGCTGCGAACGAATCCGCTCCCACCTGCGGGATCGGCTGGAACACAGTCGCGGCCATCGGCTTCATCGAATCCGGTCACGGAACTCATGGCGGCGGAACCCTGACCGCCGCCGGGGAGGCGAGCCGGCCAATTATCGGTCCCAGCCTCAACGGCGACGGCTTCGCCGCCATCGCCGATACGGACGGCGGCGCCCTGGACGGCGACGCAAGCTGGGATCACGCCGTCGGGCCGATGCAGTTCATTCCCTCCACATGGCAGCTCTCCGGGCGGGACGGGAACGGGGATGGTGAAGCCGACCCTTTCAACATTGACGACGCCGCACTGACTGCTGCTTCTTACCTGTGCGGCCACGGCCGTGACCTCAGGACCGCAGGCGGCTGGGCTGACGCGATCTATTCCTACAACCAGTCTGATTCGTACGTGGAACAGGTACGCAACCGGGCCACTACGTACGCCGCGCAGTCGGGACCCGCCGGATAAGTCCCCGGTGCTAAGTTCCCGGTGCTGGGTTCCCGGTGCTGGGTCGCAGATGACGGGTGTGCCGCCGGTCAGGGCAGAATGGAATGCATGACCCTTACGACGTTTGCCCTTGTCCGCCATGGCCAGACGGACTGGAATGCCCAGCGCCGGCTGCAGGGATCCACCGACATCCCGCTGAACGACGTCGGCCGCGGCCAGGCGCGCGACGCCGTCGCCGTCCTGTCCGGCTGCGAGTGGGATGCGATCGTGTCCTCGCCGCTGAGCCGAGCCGCGGAGACCGCCGACCTGATTGCCGCCGGGCTGGGGCGCCGCGTGAACCGGCGGGTGCCGGAGCTCGCCGAGCGTAGCTTCGGACCCGCGGAGGGTCTGCAGGCCGGTCCCGAACTGGATGCACTGCGCATCCCAGGTGGTTTCCGCGGCGCGGAAGACGAGGATGAGGCCGCCCGCCGCGGGTTGGCCGCGCTGGAGGCGCTGGCCGAGGAGTTCCATGGCCGCCGCGTCCTGGTTGTCGCCCACGGCACGCTCATCCGGGTGAGCCTCGGCCGCGCCATCGGCCGCACCCTGCAGAGCATCGATAACGCCGTGCTCAACCTGGCCCACCACCACGCCGTAGACGGCTGGCAGCTCGAATACTTTAACGGCGAGCCGGTCTTGGCGGACGTCCAGGCCTGACCTGCACCGGCCGGTACCGAGGTCTCGGCCGGACACCGCAGCCTCGCCTCACGGTTCACATCAGGTAGGCAGGTACCACGTACTGTCGGGCTCTTCCGTTGATGCCGCCCGTGCCCGGGCAAAGTGGCGGCGGTCCTCTCCCGTGATGCGCTCCTGCTCCTGTCGCAGATATTCACGCCAGGTCGGAACAGTGTAGAACTCCGTGTAGGACCCGGCCTGCCCGATGCGGCGAACCAGTTGCCAGCCGGTTGCGCCGGTCCGCAGCCGGGTGAGTTTCACTTGGGCCATGGCCGCCGAGAAATCTTCCATCCGGGCAGGGTCAGGACGGTAGGTGATGAGCACGCGGACCGGGCCTGCGCCCGGGTCGTGCACGCGCGCCGGGACATCCGCGGCTTCACCGGGTCCGGCGACCGTACGGTCCAGTTGCCCCGTTCCCGGGAGCAGCGGCCAAACACGGATGCTGGCCGCGGTAGCAGCCAGCAGTACTGCGCTGGCGGCCAGCGCACTGCCGTAGCCAAAAGCGGCGGCGACGGCGCCCCACAGGAAAGCTCCGATCGCCTGGGTACCGCTCATCACGAACAGGTACGTCGCCATGCCACGGGCCCGAACCCAGGCCGGAAGGGTCAGTTGCATGACCGCGCTGAACGTCGACAGGCTTCCGATCCACGCCGCACCGGCAACGACCATCAAGATGGCGACGGCGACAGCCGGCAGCAGCCCGGCGGCGAGGGTTCCGATTCCGAACAGCAAGGCTGAACCCGCCAGCACCGTGTTGTTGGCAGTCCTCGCCCGGATCCATGGAAGGAACACAACACCCAGGAGCGCACCCCCACCGAGGGCGCCGAGCAACAGGCCATACCCTGCTGAGCCGACCCCCAGGTGTCCGTCGGCGGCGACGGGCAACAAAGCCCAAAGGGCGCTGCCCGGCGTCGTAAACAATGCGGTGCGCAGCAGGATGCGTTTGATGCGCGGCGCGGAGCGGATGTAGCGGACGCCGGCCGCCAGCGCCTCACTGACGCTCTCCCTGTCGGCGCGGTCCCTGTTGGGGCTGCGCCAGAAGTAGACTGCCGCTGCCGCCGCAAGGAAGGCAAGAGCATTGAGTCCGAAAACAAAGGCCGGCCCGGCCCACGCCACCAATACGCCGGCAGCGGCCGGCCCGACGGCCCGCGCCGCGTTGATCGTGACGCCGCCAAGCGCCGAAGCCGCCTGGATTTCCTGCCGCGGCACGAGTTCGGCCTGAATCGACTGCCATGCCGGAGAGCCCAGGGCCACGCCGGCCCCGATGAGAAAGGTGTAGGCCAGCAGGGAAACCGGGTCCAAGAGCCCCGCTGCGGTGCTGAGGGTCAGCGCCACGGCCGCCAGCGCGGCGAAAATGTTGGTGCCGACCACCAGCCTGCGCCGATCAAAGGAATCTGCCAGCACCCCGGCCATGAGTGAAAGCAGGAGTGCCGGCGCCATATTCGCCGTCTGGACCAAAGCCACGATGGTGGGGCTGGCATGGGCCTCCACGAGATACCACTGAGCACCCACCGTTTGCATCCACGACCCGATGTTGGATCCTAGTTGTGCCATCCACAGGATGAAGAACGCGCGCCGCCGAAGCGGCGCCCAGGGCGATTCCAATACGAAGTCCTTTCAGCGGGTGCGGCGGTTCCCGGCGTTCGTGGCCCCGGGGGACCGCCGGCCCACGTCTGCGGGCGGATGGTGCGGAGCCGGCGGAGAGCCGCGGGCAAGATGGTCGGGATGACGCCGGCCCGGACCTGCCAGGGAGGTCCGGGCCGGCTGTGGATCGGTCCGCCTCGTGTCATGAATCGTTTCATAACTAGGGACCGATTATCGGCTTCCGTCGCTCAGGTTACGGGGTGCCGCTCCGGAGCCGGTTGTACTCCTCGCGGGGAACGGGCGTCGCGTCCGGTGTGCCCAGCTGGTTGAGCGGGATGCGGTAGGTTTCCCTGGCCGACCAGGCAGCAATGGCGCCGATGATCGTGATTCCGAAGCAGATGGACCCGATGGTGAAAGGTACATTAGCGGACCCCGGCGGGGCGACGGCTGCAAAGATGCTCGGGAGGAATGCGGTGATGAGGAGGCCGATGTTCTGCGACACGGCGAATCCGGTGACGCGGGTGCGGGAGGGGAAGAGCTCCTGGAAGAAGCTTGCGAATGTTGCATTCCAGACCTGGTAGAGCGTGCCCCACATCAGGATTGCCAGGAAGATCGTGAGCAATATGTTGTTCTGGCTGACCGCGAACAGGTAGGCATAGGCCAGCACGCCGGAGCTCAATGAGCCGAAGATCATCAGCGGGCGCCGCCCGAACCGGTCGGAGAGATTTCCGAACACGGGGATCAGGGCCAGCGCGACGACGTTGGCCAGGACCGGGATCCAGAGGTAGACGCTCGTGCTCATGCCGATGCCGTATCCCGGTTGGGTGGCGTACGCCGCACCGAAGACTGCCACGGTTACACCGACGACGTTCACCAGGGTCATGCAGACTGCCCGGACCACGTTAGGCCCGCTTTCCCGCAGCACCTGGACGATCGGCATCTTCGTGGTCTCCCGGTGCGCCTTTTCCTCGACAAAGACCGGGGTTTCCTCGACCCGGCGGCGGATCATGTAGCCGGCGAACACCACGAGGGCGCTCAGGAGGAACGGAATGCGCCAGCCCCAGGATTTGAATGCTTCGTTGGAGAGTGCGGCCGAGAGCGGAAGGAAGACCGCGGCTGCGATGATCTGCCCGGCCTGGGTGCCCTGAAGGGCGAAGCTTGCGTAGAAGCCCCTGCGGCCGAAGGGCGCGTGCTCCACGATCATGGCGCTGGCCCCGCTCAGTTCGCCGGCCACCGCAAAGCCCTGGACAAGTCGAAGGGCAACCAGCAGGACGGGCGCCAGGAGGCCGACCTGGTCATAGGTGGGCAGCAATGCGACCAGGAAAGTCGACGCGCCCATCAGCAGCATGGCGAGGACCAAAACGTTCTTCCGGCCGTGCCTGTCGCCCCACTGACCGAGGACGAATGCGCCGATCGGACGGGCCACATAGCCCACGGCATAGGTGCCCAGGGACGCGATCAGGGCCACGGTGGGGTTTCCGGCGGGAAAGAAGACACCGGGGAACACCAGTGCAGCGGCCTGGGCATAGATGAACCAGTCGTAGTATTCGAGGGCGCTCCCGATCCAGCCGCTGGCTGCTGCCTTCCTCGTGGTGCTGGAGCGTCGCGGTTCGATTGAACTCCGCTGCCTACTCGTATCGATCTCCATATTGTCCTCCTTTGGACAAGTCGTTTGGGCCGCTGGATGCGTTTCCCGTCTTTGGGACTGCTTTCCAGCGGGAAGGCGGCGCTGTCGCAAGAAGCGGACTGAAATGCGACCTTGGTAAGCGCTTTCCGCAATCTTGGTAAGCGCTTTCCATAAGACACTGCGGGACGCCCCGCTGTCAATGAAATATTGTTGCGCCGGTCACAATGGCAGGGACCGCGACGGAGCCGCCCCGCCTTCGGCGCCACGCACGGCGCCCTGGGTCCCCCGGGAAACTCAGATCACTGCACCGGCTTTGGAGCCATTCGCCCGGCCGTTGCCGGCTCCTGCCCCAATGGATTCACGCCTGCTGCGCTTGTTGCTTTCGGGTCGAGTGCGGCGTTTCAGTGCTGCGCCGGAGCGTCAGCTTGCCCGCGATGGAGGAACGGGCGCCGCCGCCGTCCCCGGCTTTCCGTTCGCCGGAGCTGCCCAGCGCGGCAAGCCGGCCGATGTCCTCCAGGGGCAGCCGCACGGTTGAGAGGGCCGGGCGGAAGTCGCGCAGTGTCTCAATGTCGTCGAAGCCCGCGATTGAGGCGTCGCGTGGAATCCGCAGCCCTTCGGACCGAAGCGCTGCGACGGCGCCGATCGCCATGACGTCGTTGACCGCGAAGACGCACAGCCGCGCCGCCCCGGAGCCGGCAGCCTGGCCGGCTTTGATGCGGGTGGCAAGCTTGAGACCGGCTTCATAGCCGCCCTCGCGGTCGAAGCCGCTGTGCATGACGTCTGCCGGGGACAGTCCGGCGGCGGCCAGGCCGCGCTGAAAGCCCCGGATGCGGTCATCGGAGGTAACGAGGCCGTCGGGGCCCGCCACGATCACGAATTCCCCGGTGTGGATCGCTGCGAGTTCACGGGCGAGTTCGGCGGCGAGTTCTTCGTTCGGGACGGCGACGACGTGGTAACTGTTTGCGGCGGGAGCTCCGACGATGGCGTGACCCACGACGCCGACCCGCCCCCCGTTGCGGCAGTAGCGGTCGAGTTCGGCGGCAAGTTCGGCGTTGCCATCCCGGTCTTCCGGTCGGGTGGAGCGTGAGCCGGCGATGACGATCGAATCCGCCCGGCGCGCGGCAAAGGCGGCGACGGCGGCCCGTTCGTCGGCAGGCGTGCCCTTCGTGGTGGCCAGCAGGACCATTTTGTCTTGTTCGCGGGCAGCCGCCTGCACGCCGCGGGCTATGGCGGCGAAGTAGGGGTCGGCGATGTCGTGAACTATGAGGCCGATGAGGCCCGAACTCGATTTCGCCAGGCCTTGGGCCTGGGCGTTGGGCACATACGAAAGTGATGCCGCTGCCTGCCGGACCCGCTCGGCAATTTCCGGTCCGGGGGTCCTGACGGAGCCGTTGAGCACCCGGGAGGCAGTCGCGGGGGAGACCCCGGCCAGCCTGGCCACTTCGGACAGCGTGCTTGCAGTCACAAACTTCTCCTCTTCACCAAGCCTCAGCCCCGGGCGTCTTCGGCAACATTCAATTATGGCAGTCGGGACTCCGTTGGGATAGCGCTTGCCAAACGAGTCGCCGCGGGGGCATGCTGGATTGAACGGGAATGCGCTTTCCCAACTTATCCGGGCTTTACTTTTTACCTGAAGAGGACTCATGGGTTTCGAAACAAAGACGATCCGCATCGCCATGAACGGCATCACCGGCCGGATGGGCTATCGGCAGCATCTGCTGCGCTCCATTCTTCCCATCCGCGACGCCGGGGGATTCACCCTGGAGGACGGCACCAAGGTTCAGGTCGAGCCGATTCTGGTGGGCCGCAACGAGGCGAAGATCCGGGAACTCGCCGAACTGCACAAAGTTTCGGAGTGGACCACGGACCTGGACGCGGTGATCAATGATCCCACCGTCGACGTCGTCTTCGACGCGTCCATGACCAGCCTCCGCGCCGCGACTCTGAAGAAGGCCATGTCCGCCGGCAAGCACATTTTCACCGAGAAGCCGACGGCGGAGACCCTGGGGGAGGCCATCGAGCTGGCCCGCATCGGCAAGGCAGCCGGTGTCACGGCGGGCGTCGTCCACGACAAGCTGTACCTGCCGGGCCTGGTCAAGCTGCGCCGGCTCGTGGATGAGGGCTTCTTCGGCCGCATCCTCTCGATCCGCGGCGAATTCGGCTACTGGGTGTTCGAGGGCGACGTCCAGGCGGCCCAGCGTCCGTCCTGGAACTACCGCAAGGAAGACGGCGGCGGCATGACCACGGACATGTTCTGCCACTGGAACTACGTCCTGGAGGGCATCATCGGCCCGGTCAGGAGCGTCAACGCCAAGACCGCCACCCACATCCCCGTCCGCTGGGACGAGGCCGGCAAGGAATACGCCGCCACTGCCGACGACGCGTCCTACGGGATCTTCGAGCTCGAGACCCCGGCCGGGGACCAGGTGGTTGGCCAGATCAACTCCTCGTGGGCGGTCCGGGTCTACCGCGACGAACTGGTGGAGTTCCAGATTGATGGCACCCACGGCTCCGCCGTCGCCGGGCTGAACAAGTGCGTCGCACAGCAGCGCGCCCACACGCCCAAGCCGGTCTGGAACCCGGACCTGCCGGTCACCGAATCATTCCGCAGCCAGTGGCAGGACGTCCCTGCCAACGCCGAGCTGGACAACGGGTTCAAGCTGCAGTGGGAAGAATTCCTGCGCGACGTCGTCGCCGGCCGCGAACACCGCTTCGGCCTGCTCTCCGCGGCCCGCGGCGTCCAGCTCGCCGAACTGGGCCTGCAGTCCTCGGCCGAGCGCCGCACCATCGATATCCCGGAGATCACGCTCTGATGACGTCCCTCATTCTCCCCACCTACGACGGCGGCACCTGCGAATACCGGCTCAGTTCCGCCCCCCGCTGGGCCCGGCCGACGGCGCCGCTGACGTCCCGCCACGCCTACGCCGCGGCCCACGTCATTCCCGAAGTCACCGCAGACAACACCCCGGGCGCCCCGGCCCGGCTGGACTGGGACGCCACCCTGGCCTACCGGCACGAGCTGTGGTCCTACGGACTCGGCGTGGCCGATGCCATGGACACCGCCCAGCGCGGCATGGGCCTGGACTGGGACGCCACCGCGCAGCTCATCAAGCGCACCGGCGTCGAAGCAGCTTCGGTCGTTGCCTCAGGGGCTGCCGCGACCGCCGGCAAGACCGTCCGCGATCTCGTCGCGTGCGGTGCCGGGACCGACCAGCTGGACCTGGGAACGCTTCCCTCCGGGCCGGCCGGCATCGAGGCGGTCCTGAACGCCTACCGCGAACAGGCCGCCGTCGTCGCCGAAGCGGGCCCGAAAGTGATCCTGATGGCGTCCCGGGCGCTGGCGAAGGTGGCCAGCGGCCCGGATGACTACCTGCATGTTTACTCGACCCTCCTGCAGGAGGCGGACCAGCCGGTCATCCTGCACTGGCTCGGCACGATGTTCGACCCCGCGCTGGCCGGGTACTGGGGCTCCGAGGACGTTGCCCGCGCCACCGAGACGTTCCTGGCACTGATCCGGGAACACACGGACAAGGTTGACGGGGTCAAGGTCTCGCTCCTGGACGCCGGCCACGAGGTCGCCCTGCGGGCCGCCCTGCCCGACGGCGTGCGCCTCTACACCGGTGACGACTTCAACTACCCCGAACTGATCGACGGCGACGGCACCCGCCACTCGGATGCGCTGCTGGGCATCTTCGCCGCGATCTACCCGGCCGCATCGGCGGCCCTGCAGAGCTACGACGCGGGCGACGCCGTCACGGCACGCGCCATCCTGGACTCCACCCGGGAGCTGGGCAAGCACATCTTCAGCGCCCCGACCTTCTACTACAAGACCGGCATCGCGTTCCTGTCCTGGCTCAACGGCAGGCAGCCGGGATTCCAGATGGTGGGCGGACTGCACTCGGGCCGGTCCGTCGTGCACCTGGCGAAAACCTTCGAACTGGCGGACCAGGCCGGACTGATCACCAACCCTGCCCTGGCCGCCTTCCGGATGTCGGATTTCCTGCGAATCAACGGGGTGGCAGTATGAGCGACTCTTCACAGCTGCCCGACCTTTCCAGGCTGTCACTGAACAGCGCCACCACCAGGAAATGGACCCTGGCCGAGGCCGTCGACGGCTGCGTCCGTGCCGGCATTCCGGCGATCGGCCCGTGGCGGGACATCGTGCACGACGCCGGGCTGGACAAGGCCGCAAGACTGATCAGGGACGCCGGCCTGCGCGTGTCCTCGCTGTGCCGCGGCGGCTTCCTCACCGCACCCGACGCCACCGGCCAGGCCACGGCCCTGGCCGACAACAGGGCCGCCATCCTGGAGGCCGTGGCCCTGGACACGCAGGAGCTGTTCCTCGTGGTCGGCGGCCTGGCACCGGGGGAGAAGGACGTCGTGGCAGCCCGCCGGCGCGTCGCTGACCGCCTCGAGGACCTGGTGCCGTTCGCCGTCGAGCACGGGGTCCGGCTGGTGCTCGAACCCCTGCACCCGATGTACGCCGCGGACCGGGCCCTGATCTCCACCCTGGGCCAGGCCCTGGACCTGGCAGCGCCCTACGACGCGAAGGCGGTCGGCGTCGCCGTCGACACCTTCCACGTCTGGTGGGACCCGGAACTGAAGGCACAGATCGAACGCGCCGGCCGGGACAACAGAATTGCCTCCTACCAGGTGTGCGACTTCAACCTGCCGATCGCCGCCGACGCGCTGCTGTCCCGGGGCATGATGGGCGACGGCGTCATCGACTTCCAGACCATCGGCACCTGGGTCCGCGACGCCGGCTACACCGGCGACATCGAAGTGGAAATCTTCAACCAGGACATCTGGGACGCCGACGGCGACACCGTCCTGGCCACCATGAAGGACCGCTACGCCCAACTCGTCCTGCCCTTCGCATAAGCGCAAGGCACGACCCGGGCCCTGAGAGACCGCGGGCCCCGGCTACGTCACGGCCGGGGCCCGCACACAGGCGGGGGCACAACTGCGTGCCCCCGCCTTTATTGCTTGCCTGTTTGCGGCTAGACGCCCTGACCGCCGGCAGCCAGTCCGGCAGCCTCGGCCGGCGACAGCTTGGCGTCGACGATCCACACCGTAAAGGAACGGACCACAGATTCCCCGGCGGCAAGGGTGACCGGCCGGTCCCAGGCCAGGGCCGAACCCACCGCGGGGTACTCCGCCATCCGGACGAACCAGGGATCCTGCGCTTCAGCCGGGGCGGCGAAGAGCAGGCTGGCGGGGCCTTCCGGAAAGTCCGCCACCCACGCCAGCCAGGGCGACACCGAGCCGTGGACTTCGGTTTCACCGCGACCTTCGGCCGTGAAGACTTCTGCTCCGGCGCAGGCAGGCAACCGCCAGAAGAAGCCGCCGTAGCCGCTCCCGGGGGCACCGTTGGAGCCGGGGCTGCCCAGCGAGGAGCCGACGGCGGCGGTCAGTTCTGTTGTCAGGTCCAGCTGCCACGTGCGGCGGTCAACCAGGCGGGCGCGTGTAGTGCGGCGTTCGCGGAGCAGTTCAGTGCCGTCCGCTGCCTGCCAGCTCAATTCCTGGTTCAGCAGTGTGGGCCCGGACGTTGCGGACACTTCGATGATGCGCCCGTGATCCTGCCGTTCTTCGTAGCGGCCGGCCGCGCGGGTATACGTCTTGCCGCCCCAGAAATTGGTGCCGTTCACATCCTGCAGGGCGATGCCCGCGCCAAGATGCCACGGGTGGTCCGCGGGCAGATGGTCGGTGACCGTGACTCCGGCGAGTGAACGGACCGGGTGCAGGTAGGGCCGGGGCGAGAGCCGGGCGGCAAGACCGGCGCCGCTCTGCAGGGTTGCCACCGCGGCGGAGCCGCCCTGGCCCCCGCCCGATGCTCCGCCGTCGGGCACGCTCAAGGCCGGCCTCTGGGCTGTGCCGGACCGCGCCCACGGCAAGCCGAGTTCGCTGAAGGTGGCGTGCGCCGCCGTCGCGCGTTCCAAAGCATCTTCGATGCCGTCGATCACGGCATGGGCGTCGTGGCCATCGCCCGTCCAGGTGACGTACCGCCCTGGAATCAGCGCCGGTGGTTCTGAGGTGCGGATGGCTTCCAGTACTCGCATGAAGGCGGCGCTGTCCGCGAGGGCGCTGATCAGCGGCGTTGCGGGTGTCGGGCTCGCCTGTGATTGCTTCCGGCAGTGTTCCAGCAGGTTCTCGGTGAGATCCGTCCGGCTGTATACCGTGTGGCGCTCCCCGGCGGCGGAACTGACACTGAGGCGGTCTTCGGTGTAATGAAATACCGCGGTGCCTTCGCTGCCCTGCAGGGTAATGTACGGTTCCACGGATTCGGCGGCGCACAGGGTGAGCGCACAGGTGATGGGCAGGCCCGCGGCGGTGCGGATTCGGATCACAGACGTGTCGTCGGATTCGATGTCGTTGGCCCGGTACAGGTCCGTGTCCACGGAAGCGAGATCGCGCGCTGTCCGCGCCCCGGCGATCCGCAAGGCGGTGGCCACCGCGTGCGCCAGCGGGTTTGTGGCCACCCCGTCCACGACGTCGACGCCGTCCATGGTGCGCTTTCCCGCCCAGCGTGAGCGTTTGTAATAGGCACGGTCACGCACCCAGCGCCCGGTGGCCGAGATGCCCAGAAGTGAGCCGATCTCTCCCGAAGCAAGCAGGTCCTCAATGGCCTGCAGGCCACCGGACCCGAGGCTCTGGAATCCGACCTGGACGCTTCTGCCGGCCGCAGCCGCGGCCTCCTGCAGGCGGTTGAAGTCGGCAAGGGAAGCGACCGGCGGCTTCTCCAGGTACAAGTCGGCGTGGGGGAGCGCTGCCAGGGCGAGCTGCGCGTGTGTCTGGATGGGCGTCGCCACAATGACCAGGTCCAGCGCGGGGGTTTCCGCCAGAAGGTCCGCCAGATTGCTGAAGACGGCGGTTTCGGGCGGGAGTGCATCGGGAGCAGGCGGGTTCGGATCCGCCACGGCAACGAGGCTGACGGTGCCATTGGCCTGGAGTCTTTCGAGATTGTGCAAATGATGTGCGCCGAAGCCGTGGACGCCGACCAGGGCCACCCGGCTGGCTTCGGGATTGGGCTGCTTGCGATCTGCCGTGACTTGCTCTGACAGGGTTCCCATAGCTCTCCTCTTCTGTCCCCGGGGGCGGGGTTGCTGACGTCGGTGTCATTCCAGGAAGCCGCCGGCCGGGCTCTTCGCTGCTGTCATAGAGACGGCAGCGAGAGCGTGCCGGAAAGCGCTTTCCAAGAAGATCGTATTCAGCATATTACCTTGCGGCGTGAGAGATGTAACCCCGGAGCGGATTCCATCCGGACGGTTCCGGGGCGTAATTCCAGGCGCGGTTGCATGGCGGGTCCAGCGCTGGACGCAAGGGGTCGTTGCATCCCCGGCACGGCGCCTTGCGCCACTCATCGCCGGGGTATTGGCACAGGTCAGGGGCGGTTTCACCGGCCGAGGCGGGTCCGCCGCGAAGGGGGGAGGCTCCCGAGGTGGTGATATCGCTTCAGGTGCAGTAATCACTGTTCAAGCGGGAACAGCACTTATCCATCTGAGTCCTATTTGCGGCGTTCAATAGATTGGGCTCCCGCCACGGCCGGAGGGCAGACCCCGGGCCAGTCGCGACAACTCAGCTTGCTTCATTGCCGTATTTCGACCGGCGTATTCTGCAGTGTAAGGAGTGGGCCGCGCACGGTAATCAAGCCGCGTGTTCGGTCGTTGTGTACGCCATGGTGAGGGGACGTCGTGGACGGTGAGAGTGGTAGCAACCGAGTCA
>ENA-OWNT01003671-OWNT01003671.1-seawater-metagenome-genome-assembly--contig:-NODE-3671-length-14228-cov-4.854639_pt1 | contig 14228 bp, 19 predicted proteins | sample MGYA00238136_ERZ651165 | MGnify/ENA primary metagenome ERZ651165 (study PRJEB26861, sample SAMN08777766) | seawater metagenome | isolation source: coastal seawater | place: USA: Florida | collected...
GACTGGCTGACTGGCTGGCTGGCTGGCTGGCTGGCTGGCTGCTGGCTTGCTAGCGCAGTCATCGTCGTTGTCGTTGTCGTTGTCAGGTTTTGGTGTTGCTTGGTGTTCTGTTGTGCGTTGTTGTTGTTGTTGTCGTGTCGTCGTCGCTGCCGCCGTCGCTGTTGTCTGTTGTCTGTTGTCTGTTGTCTGTTGTCTGTTGTCTGTTGTCTGTTGTCTGTTGTCTGTTGTTCGTCGTGGCGGCGTTGTTTGATGTGGTGTTGTGTTTGTTCGTGGTGGTGTTGCCAGGTTTTGGCACCTGTAGTAGTGTGATGTCGTTTGAGCTGTCTGTGTTGTCTCTTGTCGCCCGCGGCGATGTTTTCTTGTCGGGCTCGGGTGTCTGTCGTCTGTTTGGGTCAGTACACCAGTGTTGTTGTCAGGTTGGCGTGTTGCGAGTCGTGTGTTGTTGTCTCTCGGTCAGTATAGTTGCCTCGTGAGGACGTTGGTGCTTGTCAGGTCAGTTAGGGTGTCGTCTGATGTTGCATCGTGACCTGCTGTTGTTGCTTTGTGCGTTGGTGCCGTTGTCTGATATGCAGGGAACGCAGGGAACGCCGCGAGGTTAGCTGGGTTGGCATCACCGTTCTCCTGCCGTTCAATGTCATGTTTCGTGGCCTGTCTGCTCGTGTGTCGTGCTAACTCTGTGGTTTGTTGGTTTGTTCCTACTGTCGCGCCAAATCCTTGAAAAGTTCCCCACCTCTCAATCAACAAACAAGTTGAAATTCTTCAGTCATATTTTCTTGCACTTCGAGACGAAGTGGACGTCGGGGGAAATGTAAGGTCGATTCGTGCTCGCGTGTGTTGCCCGTCTGCGTGGCGACTCGTACCCACGATCGGCGAAAGGGCTGGACCATGCAGTCGTTCGCCGCTGCTGAGACTTGACGCAAGTAGCCTCAGCGGCCCCGTATTCCACAGCCACCCACACTACAGCCATCATGGGTGGAGCGGCAAGCAGCCGCCGACGCGTGCCTCAGAAATCTCGGCCACTGTCCGAATGCGACACCGAACTACTGCACCACATATTGGCGTCATGTGAAGCGGAGTCGTGCGTCTATGCCAAGCGCATCCAAGAAGCAGCCAACTTCGAATGCGATTTCCCGGCTCCCCTCTCCCCGCTGTCGTCACGCGAGGAGGGCTTTGCAAATTCTAAAGGACCGAGCCCGAATTCCGTCCTCGACGTGCGGGGCAAGGGTGATTCGCGGCGCGCAACGCGTTGCGATCGATTGCTTGGATGGCTGCAGCACCATGGCGCACAGCTGACGAACGTCGGTCTCCGAGCGTGTGGAGAAGCGGGGTTCTCAGTGTTCTGCCACAAGACCATCGAGCGGTCACGGCCGATTTTGAAGGTGCCGTTGTCATGCCTCATCACGGACACGATGGCAGCGAACACTCGCACGGGCCGAAAGCTGTACGAGTTGCGCTACAGCATTGCCGCCATTGCCCACTGCCAGCTGAGCGTGTTTTTGCTCGAAGACATCGAACGAGGACCGAAGTCGCCGTTTTACTCATACTATCAGTCACTGCCGCAATCACTGCCGCAACACTCTCTGTTCTGGACCGAAGAGGACAAGGCCTTCTTGCAGGGGACTTGCTTTGTCGACGATGTGCAATCGTTCGAGCTCATGGTGCGGACGGACTACAACACCATCACGAGCAAAATACCTGCGTTCGACCGTTTCGGCTTTGACATGTTTTTATGGAGTCGCATCATCGTGAGCAGTCGCAACTTTAGCATCCGCATCAACCACGTCGATCACATCGCCATGGTCCCGCTCGCGGACATGATGAATCATCACGAGCCACGAAGGACTGCCTGGGAATACCGCGACGAGGACGAGGTGCGTTTTGCGGGTGTGCTTTTGATGGTCTCTTGGTCCCACCGCGGTTTCGTGCGGTGAAAAATTGGGCTCGTGTCTGGACGTATCTTGCAGGGGTTTGTAGTAACGGCGCTGGATTCATTTGCGACTGGAACTGAAATCACCAACAGGTACGAGGGCGGTGCCAGCACTGCTTTCCGTGCCGCTGTTGCTTAACCAGTGCTGGAAGCGCTGTGTTGCATAGTTGTGCCCTCACCCTTTTCTCTTCGTTGTGCGAATGCCTTTGTGCGTCCACATGTGTGAAACTGCCACCTTCTCCAGTTACGGTCAGAAAGGAGCCTCCCAATTGCTTCTTCACTACGGGTTTATCCCGCGGAACTTCGGAAACAATCGGGTCGAAATGATCGAGAACCAGATCACGGTGCATTTATCATCGAGGTATCGTCGGCTTGATTCCAGTGCATGTGGAACCAAGATCGGCACGGGGCTGGCCAAAGGCATTCCCAGGCCCATCGACGGCCTCACTCACGCATTTACGGCTTCGGGCCGCCCGGTGCGTAGCATACGCAGCCCAGGCAATATGTGGTTGAAGAAACGTCTTTTGGGAGATGTGCACGTGTTCCGCCTCCGTGTCAATTACGCACACAGAGAAACGGCCAGCTGTCTGCGTTACGTGTCCATCTTGGCCGCGGAGCACAAGTCACAGGTTCAGCACATCAAGCGTTTGGACCGGGTATGTGTAGCGCCCGAATCCGCATGTGCTGGTTTCTTGCACAGAGTGCGGACTGTGTGCGGTGTGCGTGGATGACCGTTTATTTCCGATACGCAGGCACAGACCTCGTCGCCACATGCCCAGATATTCTACGACTTGGATCACATACTAGAGTCTTGTTCCATCTTGACTGATTTGGCACGGCACCGCTGCGAGCGGCTGTCATTGCATGCGCGACCCTTGTCGTCGATTACAAACTACAACAAACTCAATGCATGGTACGGGCGCTGATTGAAAGTGATTTTTGCTGTTCAATGCCAACCGTGTCGCAAATACAACGGTCAGTGACCGACCCGTGTCCATGACCCTAGGCGGATTGCGCAAATAGAGCGCGCAGTTGCTCGATTCTTCGAGGCATTGGGCGAAGTTTTCTATCTGGTGTACAACATTCACGTACGTGAGGGTACAAGAGCTTGCATTGCGCGCAGACCCGAACTTTGCTGACTCATCCAATCATGTGCATGTGCATACAATGTAGGAGGAAATGCTGCCTCGTTTGCTCGCTGAGCTACAGAAGCGACAGGACATCATGAGCCAGTAAGTGGCGCTTCGCAGCACTCTGAACTGCATTGTTCTTGATGTTCAACCATCATTGACGACTGTTCTCGTTTAGGTGGGTGCATCACTTGTGCCAGCAGTGCTTCACGCTACGAGACAAGCTCCCGGGATGCCCCAGCGATATCGGCAGCCGCGATGGCGGTTGCTTCGTGGGGCTAAAGACATGATATGGGCGCAGACAGGCGAGGAGTGCCCTCGATTTTGTATCGGTGACCAAAGGTTGTGGCGAAGTTGGCACAGCGAGTTTGGAATAGTTGGAGGGACGCCCATTGAGTAAAAAGTTAGCTGTGTCTCTTATTTTGTCCGCGAATGTTGGGCACCAACTCGTCGTGCGCACTGTCACTGCGTGTCACTGTGCCAGTGCTTTCTATCATGGTGCAATGTCATCCTCTTCTTCGTCAGATGTAATCTCGACTTCGATTGCGATGTCCCCGTCATCCTCCTCGTCGTCGGACGGCACACTCTCTTCCACATCGTCTTCAATAGCTTCGGCTGCCTCGTCATCTGACGCGCTGTGAATGTCGCCGAGGGGGTCGTCTCTCTTGTCGAGCACTTCGACGCCGTCGGCCTGGGTGTGCAAGGCCGTCCGCAGTTCGCCTGTGCCATCAGAAGACACCTCAGTGTCGGCTGCCGCCTCGGTCTGCGAATCAGTCGTGGTGGAATATGTCCCGCCTCCCTCTGCTAATGCCACCCAATCCTCCTCGTCTTCGTCTGCGTCGACGTCGACGCCGACACCGCCAGCGTTGCCGTCTCCGGCCGTTGCCTCGGGGAGCGTCGCGTCGCTCACTGACTCAGCCTCGGTTTTGTCGTTGCCGTGGCGTGGGCTTGCCAACAACACGTCCAAGTGAGGTCGCCCTTGAAGTTGCAGCAACTGCTGCTTTAGGCGCGCGTTCTCCTCTTCCAATTCCTTGTTGCGCGCAATGAGTGGTTCAGTCTTTTTGATGACGGCTGCAGCAATGGCGCGTTTGGTGTGAGCCACCGACACCGTTTCGTTGTTGGGCCAAGTATATGGCGGCGGTGCTTTCTTTGTCTCAAAAAATGCCCAGGACGGAAAAGACGGCTGGGGTCCCCACCGCATGTGGTATTCGGTCCACACCGTCACATTCTTGAGGCACAACTGTACATTGTACGTTGAGCATGCAGGTGAGTCAGCGGGAAGTCAGTTGGCATTGTGGCACAAACAACTGACCTGTGGACTGGGCATCAAAGGAGCATTGTCTGCGAGGAACTTCGGATTTTTGTAACGTCCACGAAATTCCTCAACCTATCAACAGCCACTAGTATGTAAAGCAGCGACCACCACAGAACTGCGAGCGTGCCGAGGTCGTACGTGATCCCACAGGCTGAGGGTGTTGTGCTGGAGCGAATACTTTAGCTTTCGTTCTGCTTCTGTGTTGCACAAGAATGTGCCGAATCGACACGAATACCTACATTCCAAATGACAAGAATGTGCTCCAATTACAAGTGCAAGAAAGTGACTTCGACGCGAGCAACAGCATTTGCAGGCAAAATAGGCCAAGTGTCAGTGCATCAAAGACTCAACAGGACGTACAACTCGTCGGCCAACAACAACAGAAATGTTGAGTTGAACTCAAAAAATTCAGGATACTGGTTCAACAATTGCCACACAGCGTCCAAGAATCTACCAGTACCATCACGTCACCAGTTGAAAGCGTGCAAACTTGGTGCAGTTCACACAGTCACGGCGTGGGCACTCACTGGATGAATATTGGGCTCCTTTGAGTATCGTCGTGCTCAGGGCTCCCGTGGCCGTAGCGACGCTGGAACTGATGACCGAAGCTCAACCTAAGTATAAAAGCCAAAATGTGTGACGTAACGTCAACCCTCAACACAGTGCACCGAGGCGACATATATTTTCACAACGGACCAGTCTTTTTGAATCAAGATGCAAAACCCGTTGATGGTTCTGGCATAAGGGTCTAGAAGAAGCTGCATGACGGCGCGACTCATTTGAGAACATGTCACGGGGCAGAGTTTCCATCGAGTGCCTCGCGATACAAACCTGAACGATGGCTGACAGTTGTGATGTTCGGTCCCAGCCATCCGAACAGTGAATGACGACTGAGCGACGATTCTGTGAACGTAATCACGAAAGTCAGCGTCAACAAGCAAGCGATTTCAACACACGCAAATGAAGAGATCGGACTACCAACCTTGAGCATTTCACTCGCAGTGTTGATGCAGCCAAGCAGAAGCACTCGGAGCAAGTACAGCCACTTGGTGTCCTCCACAGTTTTGTACCAATGGGTCAGTTCACCTTCGGCGTGCTTACCCGCCATGGCCAAGTCGTTGAGCTTCGTCAACGCGCCGCGGACCTGCAACGGGCATTTTATTTGTTTAGGGAGTGCGGCGCTTGCCCAGCTTTTTGCCTCTTCATGCGCGTGTGGTGCTCACCTTGTGAATGTTGTCAATGTTGAGAAATTTTAGTTCCACAAATGAATAAATTGACTCCTCCTCATAGCCACCGCCTGCAACCTGTTTCCATCATGCGTCCATGCGTCCATGAGCCGGACACAGGACGATGGCATGGCACCCAGACAACCAGGCACTTACCTTGTTTGCATAAGCAGTAACTTGAGGCCGGCAGTCACCCAATATTACGCATGCCGCTCGCGCTCCGGAACGCTTGGGGGACGCGTGTTTTATTTTCTCCTAACCAAACAAGCAGCAGTGACCAATCGGGATGCCATGGACCTGCTTGTGCGCGCAGTGACGCCCACACCTGGTATTCAATATTGTTCTTGCCGATCCAGCGAATCAATGCCTCGTCGTATCGATTGCGCTTGTTTTGCATGCCAACCTGCAATGATCAAAGATCTGTCAGGGCACCGGCGCAAAACGATGCGGCATCGGGCTCGCGGAGATCTCATACCTTTGGCTGAGAACATCTCCACAATGTGGGACCTCGTCCACGTGTTCCAGGCATGCACCAGCTCATGGAGGGAATACGGCACTTGCTGCGGAACGAGCCGATACCTTTTACCTCTTGATCGGAAAACTGCTCGGGCATCACGTTCAAAGCAGGGTATGTCGGTGAAAATTCATATGTTTGGTTGAGCTGCGAAATGCGCCAAGGCCACGGCGTTTTCGAACGAGGGGCGTTGTGCGGCTCTAGGGCTCCACATCGCAAGAACTCCTCGTGAAAGCTGTACCGGGGCCCCGTCGCGCGAAACTTGAGCACGCGATTGACTAACGCCTCATTTTGACCGTTTTTGCGGAGTTTTCGCAAATCAGCCTCGACACTGAAGGGAAACAAGAACTTCAACTCTGTCTGGAAACGCATGCAAGCTCACAATCAGCCACATGCTGCAAGTATAATCATACCAAGAAGTAGCTGCAGTATAATCATACCGGGAATGCATACGATTGCAAAATATTTCGCAGCTGCACCGCTTTCTCCAACCGCATTAAGAACGTGAGTGTGCGTCCTGTGAAAAACAAAACAAAACGAAAAAAGAAACAGCGGCCATTCACACGCAGAGGTCAGTGGAGCACCACTGAGACGTCACGACAAAGTCGCGAAAGTACAGATGGCACAGAGACAGGGGACGATTGAAGAACTCACCGTCCTTGCAGTGCAGCCGCAGCGGCGCAGAGTTTGCAGGGCTGCTTTTGTTGTCTTGATCTGGAACTTCGATCCGAGCTATGGTGGCCAGCGGAACTCGAAAAAACGATGCTGGCACCTTTACGTGACGGGAAGGGTAAAAACGCAACTGGAAATTAGTGATGTACAACAGCCCGGTGACCTTGCGTTGAAGCACGTCGCTGTACGTCACTGAGTCGCTCGCAGCCCCCTGTTTCGGGTCCAAGACCATGTGTTCTCCAACCATGAGAGTCCACGATGCGCGACTCCAGTTGTAAGGTGCGCACGCTTCGCGCATCAGCTCCATGGTTCGTGTTGCTTTCTTCACCGCACGCTTGAATCCAGAACGGGTGGCCGAGGCGCGCGGAGAACGCCCGCCTTTGGTTTTTGATGGTGTTTTGGCATCGCCCGTGGCGCCACCACCAGATTGCCGTTGTTGTTTGAACGGATTCTTGCTCATTGTCGGTCAAGTACTGACCGACAGGTGCCACCGCGCACGTGGGTGCTGCAGGGCCTTTCTTCTGGCTGCACACACGGCGCCTCTGCGTCTCTTTGTCGGTTTTTGTGTTCCGAGTTTTTCAGACAGCACACATTCTTGCTCAGCTTTGCCGCACTGAATATGAGCGGCGCCACGTCTCGTTCTAAACATTGCATCGCTTCGTCGTAGTGCTCACGGACACAGCGACCCCACACATTGGCATGCTCGACCATCGTGACTCTTCACGTCGTTGCAGCGGTTGAAGGTCGAACGTCGCGAAGGTTGAAGATCGAAGATCGAAGTCAAAGTCCATGTCGAGAGGTCGAAGTTTGTGCGGTCGAAGAGTCGAGTTCAAGAGGTTGTCGTAGTCGTACTTGATCAGGTCGAAGCGTGCAAGCCCAAGCTGTCCAAAGCATCCAAAGCGTCCCAGCTATCATACGCAAGTACAAGACGACAAGCAAGCAAGCAAGCAAGCAAGCAAGCAAGCAAGCAGGCAAAAAAGTCACAGCCAGTGTCACTCAAAGTCACAGCCAAAGTCAAACAGAGGCAGCGAAGCGGAAGCAGCCAAGAAAAGTCGAAGCAACGAAGTTGCATCAAAAGCAAAGCAAAGCAAACGCAGCAAAGCAAAGCAAAGCAAAGCAAAGCAAAGCAAAGCAAACGCAGCAACGCAAACACAGCAACGCAGCAACGCAGCAAAGCAAAGCAAAGCAAACGCAGCAACGCAAACACAGCAATGCAGCAACGCAAAGCAAACGCAGCAACGCAGCAAAGTCGTCGCGGTGGCGGCACTCCGTTCGTTCGTTCGTTCGTTCGTTCGTTCGTTCGTTCGTTCGTTCCGCGTCGGCTGCCGCTGAGTGAGTGAGTGATTGAGTGCCTGAGTGGGTGGGTGCCTGAGTGAGTGAGTGAGTGACTGACTGACTGACAGCGAGTGAGCGATGGCGTGAGTGAGCGATTTCGTGAGTGAGTGATGGTGTGAGTGATCGTGAGTGGTGAGCAGTGAGTGAGTGAGTGGATGAATTGAGTGGAGGAGTGAGTGCGGTGTGCGGTGACGTCCACCACCGCCTCAAGCTGCGCATACTACAACACATACAGTACATAAATACCGTTTTAGGTGATCTCACAATATACGGCATCATGCCTACACTATGCGGCTGACTATCTTAGTGGAATTAGTACTGTACTGTGACGAGTGTGGTCAATGGGTTTGTCGTGCGTGTTTGGCCGCCCCACAGCCCACTCACTCACTCACTGCCAGCCGCAGTCACTCACTCACTGGTTGCTGTGGGCGCTGTGAGTGAGTGACTGTGAGTGACTGTGAATGCCGAGATCCGCGGTCGATCTACGCAGTCAGTCAGTCAGTCAGTCACTCTCTCACTCACTCACTCACTGGATGGATGAGTGGATGAACGAATGGATGGATGGATGGATGGATGGATGCTCCCTCCCTCCCTCACTCACTCACTCACTGTCACTCACTCACTCACTCACTCACTCACTGTCAGTCAGTTAGGTCAGTGACAGTCAGTCGGTTCGAGGCACGAGACTGGACAAGTCGTCGTGGAGCTTGGAAACCTGCAAATAATCAACTAATAATCAACGAACGAAGAGAACGTTCGTTGCGTTCGATGCTTTCTTTCGTTGCGTTGTCGTTGCGTGTGTTGGTTGTTGTTGTTGTTGGTTGTTCGCTGTGAGTTGTGAAGTTGTGAGTTGTGAGTTGTGAGTTGTGAGTTGTGATCGTGTTGAGTTGAGTTGAGTTGTGTTGACTTGTGCTGTGTTGTGTTGCGTTGGAATGTTGGTTTGTTTGCTTGTCCTCCGTTCGTTTGGTGGTTTGGTGGACGGGTTGCTCGCTGATGACCGTGTTGTCCGCGCCGTGTTGTCGTCCACCACAACTCATTGATCTTCTATTTTCACTGATTTGGCCTGGCCTGGCTTGGCTTGACTTGGCATGGCTTGGTTTAGTTCGCGTTGCATTGCACCGTGTTATTTGACGTGACGGACGTTGGACGTTGGAACCGCTTACCGGTTGACGAGTGACTCAAGCATGGTCAGTGCTCGAGTTGTGGTCGACGGAGGTATATGGTGAAGTTGATGCATGTGTGTGTGTGATCACCACCGCCACTTCTTCATGTTCGCGGCGAGCCCAACGCGGTGGACCGCAAAGGGCTAGAATAATGGTCGTCGAGCTGTGCCTAGATACGCTTGGTTGCTTAGACAAATGTAACCACCACACTTGCTGACTCCAGCGCTCCTGTGCGGACAGGGTTCAAAAGAGAATGTCGATCGACAACACCGAAATCAAGATAAACAGCCAAACGAAAAGCGGACAATCGTTGCGACTCATTGCAAGCCCCCGAACTCCAGCGCAGTGTGTTGGCAGTGAGGGGACGCCAACCAGCCAGGTAGTGACGGCGCCGACGCGTACTCATCGTTGTACTTTGTTTCGAGACTTCATCCCAGCACCGTTGTATGGTGGCCAACATCATGTCAAACAATAGTGTTGAACAGGAACGCTCTCAGCTGAGTAGCGACCGCGACCGAGACAGAAGATCACGACGGAGAGACCGCAGTGGAGACCGCAGTCGCGATCGCAGTCGAGACCGCAGCCGCGATCGACACAGAAACCGCCGCCGAGATAGAAGTCGAAGCAGAGATCGACGTCGGAGTAGAAGGCGGCGTTCGCGGTCTGGTTCGTCAGATAGAAGTCGACAGCACTCGCGCCGCCATGCATCAAAGTCCAGGTCACGGTCGCGCTCACGGTCCAGATCCAACCCACGCTCGAGATCCCATCGAGCACTTGGCCGGGCAGTACACACCCAAGGCCCGCGGAATGATAATGTCGGCAGTGTGCGCCATGTCGCGTCAACCGCATCTACTACCCGCACCGGCATGCTGTCGGGCGGCGTTTCCGTGGCCCGGCGGGAGCGAGAGCCGCGCAGGAATGCGCCACCTGCGCAACGCCACCTCAACCTTGATGGCGAGACATCAGCGTCAAGTGGTCGACGGCTGAATGCAGGCAAACGCGCCAAGGACTTTACATATCTGCTTCCTGGCGTTGCCGAGGAACGAGAGGCTGCCAAGAAGGCAGAAGAGGCCCGCAAGAAGACCTGGGCTGACGTGCGAGGCACAACAGATTCCTCGCGACAAGGCCCGCAGCGACCGCCACCGAAGGCCAACGACTCCGCAGCCGACGGTCGAGCTGATAGCCGAAGTGCACGCGGGACCGAGGATAGCCGCAATAACCGCCGTCAACGCAGGGCTCCCAACGAAGAGGAAGCCAAGCCATTGAAGTGGGGCAAGGCAGAAGACAACGAAGACTCGGAAGAAGAGTTTGCCGATGAATACGCTCAGAAGGCCAACTTCGGTTTGTCTGGAGCGCTAGCTAAGGATGAGAAAACAGGAAACGTGTATAAAGGCATTGTGCTCAAATGGCGTGAGCCGGAAGAAGCGCGCAAACCAAAACGCAGGTGGAGGTTGTATGAATGGAAAGGGTCGGATCACGTTGCCACGCTCCATGTTCATCGCCAAAGTGCATACCTCATTGGTGCGTGAAGTGTGCTGTTGACTTGCCCGTGGTCGAATGGCAAGACGTGTATGTCACCACTGGTTTGCTTGCAGGCCGGGAAAAGAAAATTGCCGACATTCATGTCCGGCATCCGTCATGTTCGTCACAGCATGCCGTCCTCCAGTATCGGCAGGTTAAGGACCCCAAAACTGGGAAAACAAAAGTTCGCCCGTACATCATGGATTTGCAAAGTACTAACGGTGCGTTCAAGGCCAAGGGCGACGGCCTGCGCTCACCGTGTTTCCAGTCTCACTGACCTCTGTCTGATTGCGTGCTCTTCCAAGGGACCCGTCTGAACAAGGAACCAATTGAAGCATCGCGATACATTGAACTGCGGGAAAATGATCTGTTGAACTTCGGCAACAGCACACGCGACTACATTCTTCTTAAAATCAGTGGGTCCGCGCCAGAGTGAGCATCCCCGCGTTCTGTTATTATAAATACTGACCGTTTCACAGTCCGTCGAATTTTACTTACGGTGCCAGCTTCTCCCCTTCCTGCTTCCGCCGTGCCGCGTGCCACGTTCATGCCGCTCGACCCGCAATGAACGAACAAGCATTGAGCTCTCTCCCGACAACTGCATCGTCGAATCAGCACACTAGCACAAGAGCAAGGATGAAGGATGAGGAGGGATGAATCCGATCAACAGGATTCCTTTTTCGCACATGTACTCAAGTACAGGCTATGTACTAAAAGTACAGTGGTCGAGCCTCTTGGTTGGCTGTTGGCTGTTGGCTGTTGGCTGTTGGGTTGCTGTTTTGCTGTTCTGCTGTAGTTTTTTTTTGTGGCGTTGTGGCGGTGGAGTTGACCGTAGCGCGACGAAACGACCAAGGTTACTCACCGAACGTGCCGGAGACAGGGGAGGATCCCTACCCCCAACCCGCACGTGACATGGAAGATGTGTTTGTTAGATTGAAAAATATTTGTCGTCAAAAAAGTGTGTGCGAGTACAGCAGACCTTGACTCGCATGTCATCCACCACGGCTGTCATTGACACGTACGATACGTCAGCGACGTGAAGCATGATATCTTCGCAAGTTCGAAAGTATGCGCTTGGCATTTTGGCGCAGCAGAAGGATTTTTTAAGCAAAGTGGACGCTCATGTCTACGCACAGTCGTGCCCAACATTGTCGAGTAGCATTGGGCAACACATCAGACACGCAGTTGACCATTTCCGTGCACTGCTCGGTGACGGCAACAGCAACGAACGGCGGGTGGTAGACTACGATAGTCGCGACCGAGGAACCGCCGTCGAGTCTGATCCTGCGATTGCTCTGCGCGTGGTGACAGAATGCGAGGAGTCCATCCAAAGCCTCCCTGTCAACGACTTTGACGTCGAAGTGGAGTTCATGATGAACAGCGACGGGGAGCGGGGCAGTTTTCAAAGTAGCATGTCCCGGGAGCTGGCGTTCGTCGCCCATCACGCTATCCATCATCACGCCATGATCAAAGCGATTGGGCATCTTCCAGGAAACGGTGTGTGGCCAATGAGCGACAATGAATCGGCGTGCCGAACCTAACCGTGACTGGTAATGTTGCCTGTTGTAGGAATTGAAATTGATGGATGCTTGCCACAAAATTTTGGAACCGCGCCTTCCACGTCCGAGTTCACGAATCGCACATGTGTGCAGGGCGGCCAGTGATGCGACACCAGCCTCGTTGATCACGAATGGAAAACTGCCAGATCGATGGGTCTAAACCACTGTTTATTTATAATAATTTCACAAGCCACCAGACTACAAGTCGCGATTGACGTACTTGACGTCGCGGATGTGGAACATGTGAAGGATTTTCTTGTAAGTCTCGAAATTGCTTCTTCGCAGATGCAGCAATAGTTTCTTCCGCTGTTCTGTGAGTGCGGTAAATCCGCGACGCGAATGTTTGTCCTTCTTGTGGATGGCCAAATGCTCGGCAAGATATCGGATCTTCACCGACAAAACCGCAACCTGAACTTCAGATGACCCCGTGTCCCCGGGGAATCGCTCACACTTCTTGATCGCAGCAGCGATGTCGGCCTGTCGGCGTTCGGCACGAGCGGCAGTGTCCAGGCTTAAAATAGCCTTTGCTTTTTCGTCAAGAGTGGCGACGTCTTCTTCGGCAATTCCGTATCGATATTTCGGACGCTCCAGGCACTCAAATGGCTCTCCATCTTTCGGTACTGTCGGGGAGTATGTCTTCAGTCCGCGCACCTGCATCGAGGGCACCAGCGTCATAGCCGGGGTTCTGGAGGCCGGAATAAGGGTCCGTGAGTTGTGGCTGGACAAAAACTTTCGGCATGACCTTGTTGCTGTCGACCGCGCAAGGCGCTGGATCATTGCCATCGTTGCTGGAACGCGAAGAAAGAACGGCTTCAGTGACCGTATGGCATGCAACCACGCAGGAACGACTTGCAACTGAAGAAAAATATGCACAAGAAATCAAAATTGTGATGTAACACGCGGCACCCCAACGCTGTGTCGAACATGGATATCTTTACCATCAACGCCAGGCGCAGCATTTGGTCTTCCCTCACGTCTCGCAACCGTCCGCCGTCTTCAAGTGCACCGCACTGCCAACGGTGGAAGAGGGTACAATGACAACACATCTACCTCACCACTAAAGGGAGAGCTGCCACAGTGTCAAACGAGAAGTGGCCGCAAAAAGAACCACTCACACAGTCACCAACACCCAACGAACGGCCCGCGAGCACTCATAATACACGAACCGCCAAAGAAGAGCGCAACTTACATCAGCACACACAACAACCAAAAGAGCAAACACACACACCAACAAACAAACGAACGAACGATCGAACACACAACGACAACAATCAATCGGTCAAGCCAACGAACAACAAACGAAGGAACGAACGACGGAATGAACGAACGAACCAACGAACGAGGTCACTCACTCACGCCTCGTCACACAGTCACCCACAACCTCACTCACTCACAGTCACACAACGAACTGCGGTCACTCACTGGCAGTCAGTCAGTCACTCAGTCAGTCAGTCACTGGCAGTCAGTCAGTCAGTCAGTCACTCGCTCACTCACTGGCAGTCAGTCACAGTCACTCACTGGCAGTCAGTCAGTCAGAGAGGCAGAGGCCGCTGTTGCTTCTCGCTTCATCACCGGCCATGGTATTGCCTGAATTGTGGGCACCTAGGAATATGGTTCAACGAATGGATACGACACAGTGCTAAGTTGGGACCAAGAAAGGTGGAACAACCGAACAAACGAACGAACAAACGAACGAACAAACGAACGAACGAACGAACGAACGAACGAACGAACGATCAACGGAACGAACGTTGGTGACGACGGATTCGGTGGTCAGCGTTGGTGGACGGATTGTTGTGAAGGTAGCTGTTGGTTTATAAGTGTTGTGGGAGCGTTGTGAAGTTGTGGGAGCGTTGTGAAGTTGTG